>VFQU01000747.1_pt1 | contig 24214 bp, 19 predicted proteins | sample 3512311 | NCBI WGS metagenome assembly VFQU01 (sample SAMN10412377, study PRJNA504923) | tailings metagenome | isolation source: Relicate 3 Philex TSF3 active mining site | place: Philippines: Tuba, Benguet | collected 2017-08-29
GGGCATGGATGGCATCTCAGGATCAGCCTCATGAACACTTTGTATTCCCCGAAGAAGTATTGCCTCGCGGTAACGCTCTCTAAGAGACAAAGTCTTCTCAATTTCCCTGGCTTCTACCACTTTGGTAGGAGCTTTTTTAATTGCTTGACACGATCTCGAAAGGGTGTGCTACATTCAATTACAGATGAAGGGATTCAACGAATTCCAAGTCTGTAAACCCTTTGAAATTTATCCACTTAGGAAGTAGGAGGTGATGCCCATGCCAGATAGTAGTAAGTCCTTGGGTCGTCAGGTTAGAGTTAGTCGGCTGTGCGCCGGGGCTGTTCTCTAACAGTTATTTCAGACCTTTTGAATGTATTGTCCGTACAATTTTCAATTACTGGACTAACTCGGAGTTCCTTCCGGCAGTCTGGTTTCTAAACTGAAGACCCGCTACACCGCTCTGGTTATGAAAGTTGGATGCGTCCACTTTCCCCAACCAGAGCGGATAGTTTTTTAAAGCTAATTGAGTTTGGTTTCATTAAAACTTTATCGATCGCTCTAAAGAAGTACCTCTTTAGGTAGAGGAGGGTAAATTTTGAGTAAGGCAATCTGTTAGCCGTGGGTACTCTACCTAAAGAGCCTAAATCGTTTTCTTGCCATTGAATCCTGTAATGAAATACTGACAGTTTTAGAATTGGCACAATTTCCGTATGTCACATTTCAGCTATTGCAGGTAAACTATGGAAGTGCAGAGAAAAATCGGGCGCTTTTTGCCGATTTAGTGCTTTTGGTATAGAAGGCTCATTCAGTCGCTCTATCAAAACGAAAAAGGTGTGAGGAAAAAACACAATGCGTAAGATTCTATTGAACTCTTTGTTCACAAGTCCCGCTGTCTTAGGTGCAGCACTTGTGATGTCTTCGTCGGCATTTGCAGCTCAAAAAACTGAAGTTGCTGGATTGCCTGCTCTGGAAGTGGGAACTCAAACCACTCAAACAGCATCAGTTACGCCTTTGACAGAAGTTAAATCTCTCTCGACTGAGAAAACTGCTGAAGCTGTTAAGCCCCAACTACAAGCATCCGCTGAATTCAGCCCCGCTAAATCTGTAGTCGTTGCTGAGCCTGTAAAAGTTGCCCAAGCTGCACCTGAAGCTCAAGCGACTCCTAGTGTTGATTCTTTAGAGCAAATCAACCGCTACAGCCGCGAAGGCAGAACCGCAAATAGTGCTGGACAAGTCACCTCGGTGTCCCAATTGTCTGATGTTAGACCCACCGACTGGGCATTCCAAGCACTGCAATCCTTGGTTGAGCGCTATGGTTGTATCGCAGGTTATCCTGACCGGACTTATCGTGGAAACCGCGCACTGACTCGTTATGAGTTTGCGGCTGGTTTGAACGCTTGTCTTGATCGCGTTAACGAGTTGATCGCAGCAGCAACCGCTGACTTGGTTAAGAAAGAAGACCTCGCAACCTTACAAAAACTTCAAGAGGAATTCGCAGCTGAACTCGCAACTCTGCGTGGTCGCGTTGACTCCTTAGAAGCTCGGACTTCGACCTTAGAGAAACAACAATTCTCTACCACCACCAAACTGGCAGGGGAAGTGGTCTTCGCTCTGACTGATGAGTTTGGTGTGGATGGAACTAACGGAAACAATACCGTATTCCAGAACCGGGTTCGTTTAGCTCTGAACACCAGCTTTACCGGAAAAGACTTGCTCGTTACCCGGATTGCAGCTGGTAACGCAGGTCTCTTCAACCTTCCCGCAGGTAGCGGTGCTGAAGGTATTCAAACCTTCAATTTTGGTAACACTGGCGGTAACTCTGGTTTGATTGACTGGGTGGCTTACTACTTCCCGGTTGGCGAAAACCTGAAATTCTATATTCCAGCCGTTAGTGGTCTGCACTATGACTATGCTCCGACTGTCAGCCCTGCATTGGATGCGGCTGATGGTGGTACAGGTCCGCTCTCCATCTTCGCGCAGCGCAACCCGATCTACTTGATTGGTGGCGGTGCAGGGATTGGTGCAAACTACAACCTCAACAATCGCTTCCAGGTCAGCTTAGGCTACTTGGCTGATAACTCCACTGGCACTCAGTTGACTTTCGGTGCGAACAACCCTTCTGATAAAAATGGTTTGTTCAATGGTAGCTACAGTGCTTTGGGTCAATTGACCTTTAGCCCAAGCGAAGCGTTGCAAATTGGTCTGACCTATGTAAACGCTTATCGTCGTGGAGCAATCTTCGACGGTGGTTCGGCAGTTGCTTCTTCTGGTACTGCTTTGGCTAACCGCAACACTCTTGGGACAGGTTCTTCCCAAGTTAACGCTTATGGTGCGTCGGTTGCGTTCAAGCTCAGCCCTCAAGTTGTGATCAATGGCTTCTTCTCCTACATCAACGCAAACTTTGTAGATGATGGACAAGGTAAGAAAGACATTTGGACTTATGGTTTGGGTGTTGCATTCCCTGACTTTGGTAAGAAGGGCAACTTGTTAGGTTTCGTCGCAGGTGCTGAGCCTTACATGGGTAACCCTAGTGGTGGTGCATCGAACGATGTTCCGCTGCACTTCGAAGGTTTCTACAAGTACCAATTGACCGACAACATCTCGATCACTCCTGGTGTGATCTGGGTTGTGAATCCTGGTCAGAACGATGCAAACGATGATGTTGTTATCGGAACCTTGAGAACAACCTTCACGTTCTAGTTTTGTGAAGCGATCGCTGAAATATTTCGGCGATCAACCCTTTAAAGCGTTTCATCGCTTGATAAGCCTCATTATCTAAACCCTGTCAATTTGGCAGGGTTTTTGTCTTATCTCTATGCAACGGTAGAACTCATATCAAAGAATGAAGATTTAGTGATATGTTCAGCTCTCCTATTTTGATACTGAACTGGAGAAACTGTCACAGTAAAGACTAATTTGATTGGAGTTCAAAAAATATTTGAAAGGCATTGATTATCCTGCAGAAGCAAAGAATATATCATTAAAGATGCAGGAGCAAATGGGATTGATGAAGAACTGTGATCGCCTTTAGAAGAATGGCTAGAAGATGAATATGAGACACTCACTGATGTCAGTAAAGCAATCGTCAAATTAATAGCTAAGATCGCTGAAATTCTTATTAGGAATATTGCAGCGATTTGCCGCAAAAAATAGCGCGAAGAGAGACATAATTTCTCTTCACGCTAATAGTAATTATTAACTTTAGACAGACACTAACCGATTAAGTGTAGAACATCGCGAGCCACACTATAACCTGCTAAATCCCAAAGCAGATAAGCAAGAAATCCAATCATTGCAAAGCGACCATTCCATAGCTCAGCTTGGGGTGTCCAGCCGAATAGGAAGGCATTGCGGTCTTTGCCATTGTAAGCAGTAGAGAGAAGTAAATCAGTCTGTGCATCAGTCTGGGGAGTTTGCATAATTAGGTTCCAAACGCTTCATACCTGACATGGTATTGTGGTCTTGGTTTGTCGCTGTCTATCTGTAGAAACAAGCTGTTACTCCTTCTTTAGATAGAGGTTGTACTAATCTTTGAACTGCAAAAGATTTGTGCTGTCTTTTCCATAAATGAGTGCAATAACTGAGATTTGAAAAACGTATTCATCAATACGGCAGTGTTGCTTCAACTAACTTAAAGTAGAACTGTGATTCTGATCCTGAAATAGGCATGGTGCAAGGAATCTTTAGCTACATCCTGAGATAGAGGCTACAGTGGAAAGCAAACGCTACATTACAACAAGTTAATTAACAGAACTTTCGTAGCGGTTTCGCTTCTGCCTAGCATCTATTGAGCTAGAGTTTTCTACTTATTATCGTTTAGCATTTGGGTTGTGGGGCATGGAATTATTAACTCGAACTATTCAGTTCCCGGAAACGTTGGATGAAGCGGCGATCGCTCACTTTCATCAGCAAGCAGATGATGCGATTCAGTCAGATGCAACTGTTCTGCTCGTTGATTTTACCAACGTCAAATTCATGAGCAGTCCCGGTCTGATGGCGCTCGTCATTGTTTTCAAACAGGCGCGTGAGGAAGGCAAGACCATGTTCTTGCAGTCGATCAATGATCAGATTAAGATGCTGCTGGAACTGACAGGCATGGATAAAGTTTTTGAAATTATCGAACATTCTACGGAAGAAGCTGAATTTGCGATCGTTTAGATCGAGGCTGAAACTTTAAAAACTCAGGGGCTTACTAAGTCCCTGAATTTTTATTTATAAGCCGATAAATTCTCGAATATATTGATTGACTAAATTCGGCTGTTCTTGCTGTACCCAGTGGCTGCAATTTGGAATATATCGAATCTGCAAATTACGAACATATTCCTCTGTTCCGTAAGTTAATTCTTTTCCTAAAGCGATATCTTTTTCTCCCCAGATCATCAAGGTCGGGACTTCTAAAATCCCCCATTTTTTCTCAAGGATACCCGCTTGAAAAATGTTGCGGTAATAGTTAATAGCCGCAGTCGCAGCACCCCGTTTTGCAAACGCATCTTTGTAGAAATTGATGTCTTCAGCAGAGAAAACCTCTTGATTAACTGCCATTCCTTTTAAGGCTGTTTCTAAGAGTTTGTAGTCATCAAATTGAATGAGAAATTCCGGCAAGTAGGGAATTTGAAAAAGGAAGACATACCAGCTTTTTAATAACTGCTGTGGTGTGCGTAGACCTTGAGAAAACTTAGCAGGATGAGGAAGATTGAGGATGATTAGGCGATCAAGCATCTCCGGATACTCATACGCAAAATTCCAAGCGATCGCGCCTCCCCAATCGTGTCCAACCAGCGTACAGCGCTGGTATCCCAATCCTTCAATCGCACCTTTTACATCTGCGACTAATTCAGACATTTTGTAAGCGCTAGACTCGCTGGGTTTATCGCTCTCGTTATAGCCTCGAAGATCCAGGGCAACAGCGTGATGATCTTTAGCAAACTCTGGAAGTTGTTTGCGCCAGGAATACCAACATTCAGGAAATCCATGCAGAAACAGCATGAGATTGCCCTCGCCTTCAGCGACGTAATGGAGATTGATCCCGTTCGTATTGATGCGATCGTGTTTCATGATCCAGCAGGATATTGTTCTAGAACTTGTTTAAGATATTGACCTGTATAGGATTTAGGATGCTTGACGACATCCTCCGGAGTACCGACTGCAACAATTTCGCCGCCGCGATCGCCGCCTTCAGGGCCTAAGTCAATTAACCAATCCGAGCAGCGAATTACATCTAAATTGTGCTCGATGACTAACACAGAATTGCCTTTATCTACCAAGCGTTGAATCACATCTAAGAGTTTGTGAACGTCGTAGAAGGACAAGCCTGTTGTCGGTTCATCAATTAAATACAGCGTCTTTCCGGTTGCACGTCGAGATAGCTCAGTGGCTAATTTCACACGCTGGGCTTCTCCTCCAGAGAGAGTTGGAGCGGTTTGACCTAACCGCATGTATCCTAATCCAACATCAACTAACGTTTGCAGACGATTTGCCGCTTGGGGAATATTTTGAAAGAAGTCGGCGGCTTCTTCGACAGTCATGTTTAAGACATCTGCGATCGACTTTCCCTTAAATTTCACCTGCAACGTTTCACGGTTATACCGTGCGCCTTTACAGACATCGCATTGCACATACACGTCAGGTAAGAAGTTCATCTCGATGACATTTACACCCTGACCGCTACAAGCCTCGCATCGTCCACCTTTGACGTTGAAAGAAAATTGCCCCGCTTTGTAGCCTCTGGCTTTGGCTTCGATCGTTTCAGAAAAGACTTCGCGAATGCAGTCGAAAACGCCAGTATAAGTGGCTGGATTGGATCGAGGCGTGCGTCCAATTGGAGATTGATCAATGACGATCGCTTTATCAAGCGCATCTAAACCTTTGACAGGCTTCATTTCCTTCGGCTGCGGAACCTTATGCCCAAAATGATGCTGAATTGCCGGATAAAGCAATTCATTAATCAAGGTTGATTTTCCAGACCCGGATACACCCGTGACGCAAACTAGTTTACCTAGCGGAATTTCGACATCAATATTTTTGAGGTTGTTGCGTTGGGCAGCGCCAAGTGTAATCGCTCTCCCATTTCCCGATCGCCGTTCTGCTGGCGTTTGAATCGCCCGTCGTCGAGACAGATAGGCTCCAGTCAGCGATTCTTCGGCATTCAGCAGTGTATCGAGATCGCCTTGAGCAATCACCCGTCCTCCATGCACGCCTGCACCCGGTCCAATGTCTACCAAATGGTCTGCTGCCCGAATCGTTTCTTCATCGTGTTCGACCACGATTAAGGTATTGCCCAAATCGCGAAGTTTCGTCAGGGTGTTGAGCAAGCGAGTATTATCCCGTTGATGCAGCCCGATACTTGGCTCGTCCAGGACATATAGCACTCCGGTCAATCCTGCACCGATTTGAGTCGCCAGTCGAATCCGTTGAGCTTCTCCACCCGAAAGCGTCATTGCGGTGCGATCGAGTGTTAAATAATCGAGTCCAACATCGAGGAGAAACTGCAAGCGGGATCGAATTTCTCGCAGCACGAGATCCCCGATCTGAGCTTGTCGATCGCTCAGTTCTAAATTCTCGACGCGATCAAGACAATCTCGAATCGAAACCCCTGTGAAATCTTGAATGTGATACTGCCCTAAGCGAACAGCGAGCGCTTCTGGCTTTAATCGTTTGCCATGACAGACATCACAAGGTTGATCGACTAAATACTGTTCGAGTTTTTGCTTGTACAGATCAGAACTGGCTTCGCGATATTGTCGATCGAGCAGAGGAATCGCTCCTTCATATCGACGGTGATAGCCTTTATTCTCCTGGTATCGCGAATCGACTTCGATCCAAATCGGGTCTTTAGAACCGTAGAGCATGATGTGTTGCTGCTCGGCGCTCAGTTGATTCCAAGGGGTTTGAATATCGAATCCGTATGCCTCGGCAACACTGCAAATCAGCGAAAGATAGTAAGTGTTGTCCTTATCTGACCAAGGCGCGATCGAGGCATAAACCGGAAGATTTGGATTTGGAATGATCAAGTCAGGCGAAAAGGTGCGATGGCTGCCAATTCCATGACAATTCGGACATGCTCCATACGGCGAGTTGAACGAAAACAGGCGCGGAGAAAGCTCTTCCATCACTGCACCATGTTCTGGACAAGCGAAATTTTCTGAGAATACGAGTTCTGAAGGCTGATCTTCTGAGTCTGCTTCGCGCATCAAATCAATAATGGCGATTCCGTTCGATCGCTTTAAGCAAGTGGTCAAGGAATCGCTCAACCGTTCTTGCATGTCGTCTTTTTTGATTAACCGATCAACGACAATTTCGATCGTGTGCAATTGATTTTTATCCAATTCGATGGAATCACTCAACTCTCGCACTTCGCCATCGACGCGCACCCGCACAAATCCTTCTGCGGCAAGTCCTGAGATTAATTTGCGGTGAGTGCCTTTCTTCCCACGCACCACAGGGGCAAGAATTTGGAACCGAGTCCGGTCGGGCAATTCCATGACGCGATCGACCATTTGATCGATCGTCTGGGGAGTAATCGAGCGATCGCAAATTGGACAATGCGGCATCCCCGCGCGACCATAGAGAAGCCGCATATAGTCGTAGATTTCTGTGACCGTGCCGACGGTTGACCGAGGATTATGAGAGGTCGATTTCTGATCAATCGAAATCGCTGGACTTAATCCTTCGATCGCATCGACATCTGGCTTATCGACTTGTCCGAGAAATTGTCGTGCATAAGCGCTGAGCGATTCGACATAGCGGCGTTGACCTTCTGCGAAGATGGTGTCGAATGCCAGAGAAGACTTGCCTGAGCCTGAAACTCCGGTAAACACGATTAATCGATCGCGCGGCAGATCGAGATCGACATTTTTTAAATTGTGTTGTCTTGCGCCTCGAATCCGAATGGAATTCAGTGAAACAACTTTTTGAGCTTTCTGAGCAGGCTGTTTTTTCGAGCCGTTCGATTCGATTTCGGCTCCTAAATCAGGACTTAAGACCGGAGCATCGGAGCTTTTGGGTTTGCTGACACGCTTAGGCATTCGGAGGGCGAAGAAATAGTCCTTCATGATTCTATCGCTCTCACCCACCGATCAAGTTGATTTGTACTGAGGTTTAGTTGAATTCCTTCTGCAATTTCGCTCGATCGCGAATGGCAGGCCGAAAATTTGGATTGTACTTAATTGCCTGATTATAGGAATACAACGCATCCCGAAACCGTTTTAGCTCTGCCATGACTCGCCCCCGCCAGTACCAAGCCCCGTGATGCGAAGGTTGAAGTTGTAGAGCTTTGTCAAAACACGCGATCGCTTCTCGAAATCGGCGGAGTTTAATTAACGAACTTGCAGAACAGCACCATAAGTCGGCATTCTCTGGCTGAAGCTGGATCGCTTGGTCATAAGACGCGATCGCTTCTTCATATCGCGATAACGCATAAAGGACATTGCCTCGCCAGCGCAGAACCTCTGGGTCTTTTGGATTCAAGCGCACTGCCTTATTGAAAGCAACCGCTGCTTCTGCATGATGTTGAAGCTTTTCTAGAATCTGACCTTTCTGGAACCAAGTTCCGTAATCATTGGCGGGTTGGGCTGGTTGCTCAGGCTGATCTCCTGAATTCAATCGATCTAAAACTCTTTGACGACCTGCGATCGCAGCTTGCCAATCTCCCCGCAGCTGAATCGCTCGGATATAAGAAAATAAGGCTTCTTCATATTGAGCCGTGGCTTCTAGCGCTTTTGCGCGATCGTGCCATCCCCAATAATTCTCAGGCTGAAGTTCAACCACTTTGTTGTAGCTAACGATCGCTTCTTCAAACCGCTGTAAATGCTGTAAAACATTGCCTCGCTTAAACCAAGCGAGATGGTCGTTCGGTTGCAAAGCGACTGCTTGATCGTAAGCAGCAAGCGCTGCTTCAAATTGCCCTTGTGTTTCCAGCGCCATTCCTTGCGTGAGGCAATCCGAGGAATGTTCTGCAATCTCGGATGCGCTATTGGCCGCTGGCTCATCGAACGGCAGATCGTAGAGAGAATCAACGCGCTGAAGCTGCACCAAAATCCGCCGCCGACTCTCGACCGCCAATTGAAAATTGGGCTTCAATTGAACTGCTCGATCGTAGGCTGCTACTGCTTCTTCAAAGCGTTTCAGAATTTCTAGGACTTTTCCCTTATCGTGCCAAGCCCAATAGTTTTCTGGCTGCAGTTGAATCACTTTTTCATAGCAAGCTAATGCTTCTTTTGGCTGGTTGAGATTTTCACAAGCGGCACCCTGCTTAAACCATGCTAAATAATCATCTGGCTGCAGCTCAATCACTTTTTTGTAGCAAACGAGTGCTTCATCAAATCGCTGCAAATTTTCACAGGCAATTCCCCGCCTGAACCAAGCGGTGTAGCCTGCCTGAAACTCGATCGCTTTATCATAAGCAGCGATCGCTTCTCGGTAGCGCTGAAGTTGAAACAATTCATCTCCTCGCTCCAGCCAAGTTAAGACTGAAGCATCTAGAGAAGAGTGCGAGTCAGGAGACGGTAGCATAAACGCAGCCAGAATGGTAGTACGGCTATTATTCCCGATTCGATTTTTCTGCGTTCAAGAAAGAATCGATCACTCCTAACGATTTTTCATGGCTCGCTGCATATCTCGTTGATCATCCCGGCGTTTTGAATCTTCGCGTTTGTCGTACAACTTTTTGCCGCGCACTAACGCCAAATCTACCTTGACCCAGCCTCGCTTCAAATACATCTTCAACGGTACAAGGGTCAGCCCTTGCTGCTCAACTTTGCCCACAAGTTTGCGAATTTCATCGCGTCTGAGGAGGAGCTTCCGAGTTCGGGTTGGATCGTGATTAAAGACCTGACTTGCAGTTTTATGTGGCGAAATATGGACGTTGTGGAGAAAAACTTCTTGATTGCGAACGAGCGCGAAACCGTCGCGTAAGTTCACTCGACCGTCGCGAATGGACTTCACCTCGGTTCCCGCAAGCTCGATTCCCGTCTCGTAGGTCTCCAGAATCTCGTACTGAAACCTCGCCTGACGATTATCGCTAACAATTTTGAATCCGTCGCTACTTTTCTCGCTCATAGCATCACTTTAGCTCAGTTAGGGGGCTTGTAGCGAAAAAAATCGCCCCCTTCCTCACGCAACGGTCAGGTAAAAAGGCGAATTACTCAAGGAGACGAAATTAATACACAAGTACTATATAAGATAGTCTCGAAAAAAGCAAATCTTAGTTTGAATGAGTTCTTTTATTCATAGATAAAAATCGATGTTGAATTGAGAAATAATCAATCCCCCTATTTTTCTCTGGGAATCTCTCTCTAGAATTGAGCATTTGTAATCTGAGATACAGAATCACATGACTCAATCAACGAAATTTGACTTCATCTCATCTAAAGATTCTGTTTCTTTAGCTATGTGACATGCCCCCACTTCGTCGTATATTTCAGTACCTCAAACGACGTACCGACCTTGTGGCAGCTGAATCATAGAGACCTAACTCGTCCTCGATCGCGGCACTGATTGCCAAGTAGTGGAGGGTTTCGGGATTCAGGAATTGCATTGCCCGACTGCAAGACAACTTTTACTTGCTGGAATGGTGTAACGCTCTCATGCCAGCAGGTCAATTTCGCATTGGTTTATTTACATTAGGAATTTCGTGTCATGGTGTTAAGAGCATCGTTGAAGCAAAAATCGCAAGTTCGCAAGCGGAAGCCTGCCTTGCTTAAATCCTGGGAAGCACTGCTCAGAACAGTGAGCAAGTTGTCTCTCGGTTGGCAAATGTCAATTCCGATCACAGTCGCGATCGTTGGACTTTGGAGCTATGCGGCTGTTGCCCAAACCCCACCTACTGTTGAAAGTGTTGCGACTGCAACCGCAGACCTAAAAATTGGTCTAGATACCATGTGGGTAATGATTGCAGGATGCCTAGTGTTCTTCATGAATGCGGGCTTCTGTATGCTCGAAACTGGCATGTGCCGACAGAAAAATGCGGTAAACGTGCTTGCGAAAAACTTGATTGTCTTTGCGCTGTCTACAGTGGCATTTTGGGCGATCGGGTTTGGCTTGATGTTCAGTAACGGAAACGGCTGGATTGGCGCAAGCGGCGGATTTTTCTTAACGGGTACAGACAGCAGCCCAGTAACAGGTGACGCTTACCAAGGAATCTTCAAAGCCATTAGCTGGGCAGGCGTTCCTCTGGCTGCGAAGTTCTTCTTCCAGTTGGTGTTTGCTGGAACAGCAGCGACGATCGTGTCGGGTGCTGTTGCTGAGCGGATCAAATTCATCGACTTCTTGCTGTTTAGCTTACTGTTGGTTGGGATTGCTTACCCCATTACAGGTCACTGGATCTGGGGCGGTGGCTGGCTAGCAACTCTCGGATTCTACGATTTTGCAGGTTCGACGGTCGTACACGCAGTTGGGGGTTGGGCGGCTCTGATGGGCGCTTCTTTCCTCGGTGCAAGAATTGGTAAATACAATGCAGATGGTTCTGCAAATGCGATTCCGCCTCACAATCTCAGTATTGCAACCTTGGGTGCTTTGATTCTCTGGTTGGGTTGGTTCGGATTTAACCCCGGCTCAACGATGAGTGTTGGGAATGGTTCTTTGATTGCTCATATTGCTTTGACGACGAACACAGGTGGCGCATTTGGTGCGATCGCGGCAACGGTAGTTGCATGGGCAATTTTAGGCAAGCCTGACTTGACGATGACCATCAATGGTCTGCTGGCTGGATTGGTCGCTGTTACAGCACCCTGTGCTTGGATTAGCGTTCCTTCTTCTGCGATCATCGGTGCGATTGGCGGTATTTTAGTTGTCTTCGCCGTTGGGTTCTTTGATAAGTTGAAAATCGATGACCCAGTAGGTGCGATCGCAGTTCACTTAGTGAACGGTGTCTGGGGAACGCTGGCGCTCGGATTATTCAGCCAAGCTGATGCTTTTGGTGCAACTCCTGCTCCCAAAGCTGGATTGCTGTTTGGTGGCGGTATTGAGCAGTTTTGGTATCAGCTGGTTGGAGTCTTATCAGTAGGCGGCTTTACAGTCTTGGTTTCCAGCATCTTCTGGATTTTGCTGAAGTCTACTTTGGGTATCCGTGTGACCTCTGAAGAAGAACTGGAAGGTTTGGATATCAGCGAGCACGGTATGGAAGCTTATGCAGGATTTGCTAAGGAAAGTGCTTTTGGCTCTTCTAGTAACTACCCCAGCAGTTCATCTGAACCGACCAAGTATTAATGACTTGAAAGGTCTAATCTAAGATTCTGCGAAGAGCGCTCTCCAATTTGGAGAGCGCTCTTTTTGCACTTTGTTAAGTCCGATGAATCTATTAGGAATTCACATAATCTTTTAAGAAACATCCTCCCTAGTGATGAAACTTAGGGTCTGCTGGGATTAAGGCTTTCTCGATCGCAAAAGTGTAATTTCAATTACAGAATGAGCCTTTCAATTTTGGTGCAATCCAATAGCAATCATTCGGATTTCCAATGGTTTTTGTATCTACAGCCTAACGGAAGTCTGAAGATGAGTTCTTTATTGGCGTTGAAGGTTTGAAGCCAGTGTTGAAAAAAATCATGTGGACAGCGCTCACCACGATCGCGCTGTTTAGTATTCCGTTGATGGGTACTGCTCTTGCTGAGCCTGTGACGGCTGAAGCTGCAAAAGCTGCCGCCGATCAGGCAGCTAGCCAAGCTGATACAGCCTTTATGTTGATTTCGGCTGCCCTCGTGCTGCTGATGACTCCGGGTTTAGCGTTTTTCTATGGCGGTTTTGTTCGGTCTCGGAATGTTCTCAATACCATGATGATGAGCTTTATTCTCATGGGTATTGTTGGAACCAGTTGGATTCTGTGGGGTTATAGTCTTTCGTTTGCACCTGGAACTCCGTTTATCGGCGGGCTACAGTGGTTGTTCTTGAACGGTGTGGGTCTAGAAACGACAGGATATCTAGCGGGCAGCCAGCCCGATGCGGTTGTTTCCTATGCCGGAACGATCCCGCACCAAACGTTCATGATTTATCAGGCGATGTTTGCCATTATCACGCCTGCTTTGATTTCGGGTGCGATCGTTGAACGGATTAGCTTCAAAGCTTATTTCTGGTTCATTGTGTTATGGTCTGGAATTTTGTATCCGATTTTCGCTCACATGGTTTGGGCGAAAGGCGGATTTTTGGGCTTATATGGTGGCTTGGGTGCTTTGGACTTTGCAGGCGGAACCGTTGTTCACATCAGTTCTGGTGTGTCAGCACTGGTTGCAGCTTGGGTCTTAGGTCCGCGCAAAACTTACCCCAATCAGCCTGCTGCACCGCATAACGTTCCTTACATTTTGTTAGGAGCTGGATTGCTGTGGTTTGGGTGGTTTGGCTTTAATGGCGGCAGTGCTTTAGCCTCTGGCTCATTAGCGACAGTTGCATTCGTGGCAACGACAACTTCTGCCTCAGCAGCAGGTTTAGTCTGGGTGATTTTGGAATGGATCTTACGTGGCAAACCGACCGCCGTTGGGATTGCCACAGGCGCAGTTGCTGGATTAGTTGGAATTACTCCGGCTGCGGGATTTGTGACTCCCGTTGCAGCTTTGCTGATTGGGGCAATCACTGCAACGGCTTGCTTCTTTGCTGTGAGTTTGAAAGCGAAGCTCCAGTTTGATGATTCGCTGGATACATTCCCAGTGCATGGTGTGGGTGGAACAATTGGTGCGATCTTAACTGGTATTTTTGCGACTAAAGCAGTCAACTCGGCTGGTGCAGATGGGTTGCTGGCAGGGAATGCAACCCAGGTGTTGACGCAGATTGAAGCGGTAGCCATCACTTATGTCTTGGCAGCGCTAGGAACGATCGTGATTCTGAAAGTCCTGAGCGCAGTCTTTGGTGGATTGCGAGTCCACCCAGATGCTGAGTTTCAGGGTGTAGATATTCATGAGCATGGTGAAGAAGGCTACGGTGAAGAGGTTACCGCAGGGTTCATGATGACTCGAGTTGAATAAGATGCGGTTACAGGGATGATTTACTTAAAAGGCTCTAGGAGTTGAAATCCTAGAGCCTTTTGATATGCGGTAGCAACTCGCTTTGCTAGTGTGCAGCTTTTGTCCTCTCTGTCCCCGATTTGGGAGCTTTGAAGTCAATTGAGGGTGTGTTAGCGTCGTTTGCTCGTTGGTTTTTTCTCTTGTTCGCGACGGCGACGATCGCGCCAATCTGCAATGGTGATATAGCCAACGCCACCAGTGATGGCTATGAGAAGACCAAACGCGACAAGCACCAGTGTGTTAAAAACTGTAAATTCCACGATCGGATCTCAAAGTTCTAGATTTTCAGTGCCCGCAGCGTGTTGACCACGGGCTGGAAACTAGGCATTAGAAGCCATTGCGTCCCCAAACGACCATTGCGATCGAGAAGGTAAAAACGGATAAAAGCGCGACCCAACCAAGTGACAAAATATCCATGATAAAAACGGGCGGTACAAAGGATGATAAATCTAATAATAAGGCAAAACGGGCTAGCGACTGGGGAACTGGGATCTAGAGATTGACATGCAACACTTAAAGCTGAGCTGGGAAGAACGAGTCGAGTCGTTGAAAGCAGGATTGCTTTCGGCAGGTTCGGTTGCGTTGATTTTTCCGTTGATTGCGTTATTGAATGATTTTTTGGTCAGCCGCTATCCCAGTGTTTCGATGAACTACTGGATTAGCGGCGCGATCGCGCTGTTTGCAGGGTTCTTATTTGGGGTGACTTACCGCTACATCATTCGTGAAGATGAGAATTCTCACCTCAAATCTGGGGCGGTGCTGGCGTTTGGATTAGTGCGAGGGTTGGCACAGGTGGAGATGGGAATTGCCAATCAAAGTGCAGTCATCCCCATCGTCAGCTACGCAGTTGAAAGTATTTTGCTGTTTGCGATCGCCAGACTGATGCTTGATTGGGGGATGTCCCTTGGCTGGATTCAGCGATTTAAGGGATAAATTCTACAATTTCAGTTGCACCAGACAGTTGATTGCGATCGAGCGCCGAGAGAATTTTTTGATTGGCGCGATCGCTGATTAAGCATTTGCACACGAGATCTGCGACATCGGCACGGTGAATTGAGCCAGAGATTTTGGGATCTTCGGTGAGAAATCCGGTTCCGGTTGCGGGTTCGGACTTGAGACCGCCCGGACGCACGATCGTATAGGTCAGCCCGCTGTCGATCAGATGTTGTTCCGCTTTTTCTTTGTCTGCGAGAACCGCTCCTAGCGCTTCGAGAGCACGAGGCGGTAAGGCAACCACACTATCGCCGCACCCGATCGAGGTGACTAAGACGAATTTTTTCACGCCTGCTTTGCGTGCTGCATCAATTAAATTGCGATTGCCTTCATCATCAGCGCGTTTGATATCGCCGGGAAGACCGCCGATCGTGCTAATGACTGCATCGATTCCAGAGAGATCTAACTGTTCTGGAATCATTGCATCGCCCACGATCGGTTGAATGCCTAAAACTTCGAGTTCAGTAACAGCAGTATTCGATCGCAATAATGCTTTGACCGTAAAATTCGGCTGTAAGATTCGAGCAATTTCGCGTCCGACTCCTCGACTTGCACCTGCAACGAGAACGGTTTCAAAGGGCGTTAAGCTTTCCAGCATTTTAATTAGCCTTCTAGAGAGATCATTTATGCTTAAGAGTAAGCCTGCATAACCCAAAGTATACGGATACCAGACCTCACTGAAGTCGAGAAAGCCGTCCCTAAGATTATCAAGAATTCTGTTCCAATAGAGGAAGCATAGACAGAGGAAATCACCGTGAACCAGAATCAACTTTATAACTTACAACTCGGTCTAAATGGATTTGGTCGCATTTTAACGATCGTGGGATTTGCGTTACTGCTGAGTGCCGTCGGGTTGGGCTGGTTGGTGAAATCGTTTTTCTTTGTACTGGGGCTGTTGATTCTTGCGCCGATTGTCGGGATTTTTGTGTTCCAGTGGTGGGTGAGAAAGAATATTGTCCAGTCGGCTTGTCCGGTGTGTGGAACCGAGTTGACTGGATTTAATCAGGCTCAGATGCAATGTTCTAGCTGTGGAGAGCCGTTACTCGTTGAGCATGGGAAATTTAAGCGCATGACTCCTTCTGGTACGATCGATGTAGAAGCCGTTGAAGTTGCGGCTCAAGTTGTTGAGGATTAATCAGAGAATCGGTTTCAGCTTCGCTCACCCTGCGAAAACTCTAGAATCGAGCATTCAGCGAAGCCGAGACACATTTTTTATCTTTCTACTGCACTTGTTTTTGAGCGTACTGAATGCGGTAGATTCTGTTATTGGCTTCGTCCGTGAAAATCAGACTGCCATCATTAAGTACGAGTAAGCCGACAGGTCTACCCCAAGTTGTTGGAATGCTGGGGTCAAGGAGAAACCCTGTCACAAAATCTTCGTATTGCCCTTGCGATTGCCCTTCATTAAACGGCACGAAGACAATCTTATATCCGGTTCCCTGAGAGCGATTCCAAGACCCTCGGAAGGCGACAAATGCGCCGTTTCGATAGCGATCGGGAAATGTGTTGCCCGTATAGAATCGCAATCCTAATGCTGCCGAATGCGCTTCAAATAAAACATCTGGCGTACGAGTTTTCGCAACGAGGTCGGGGCGGGTGCTTTTTCCGTCCTTGAGATGGCGCGGGTCGAGGCGATTGGGTGCGAGATAGGCATAGGGCCATCCATAAAATTCGCCTGCTTGTACTTGCGTCAGATAATCTGGCACTAAGCCATCTCCGATTTGATCCCGTTCGTTGACCGTTGCAAAGAGTGCTCCGGTTGCCGGATTGAAATCTAGACCGACGGGATTACGCAGCCCAGAGGCGAAGGTTTGACGATCGCTGCCATCTAAATTCATGACTTGAATTGAGGCACGCGGGAGCGGTTCTTCATCAGCGTTCGATCGCGATCCGATGGAGACATAAAGCTTTTGTCCATCTGGAGAAGTGACCACGTTGCGCGTCCAATGTTGGTTATAGCCTTGTCCAGGTAATTCTGTGATCTTCGTGCCCCGACCTTGAACGCGATCGTTTGCCACAGAAAATCTCAGGACTGAATCAGTATTGCCGACAAAAAACGCATCTTCGGCAAATGCCATTCCAAACGGTAAATTTAGCCCGTTTTCTTCAGTTGCAAAGGTTTTGCGGACTTCTGCAACGCCATCCTTATTGGCATCTCGGAGCAGCAGAATTCGATTGCGACGGGTTTCGGTGACGAGAACATCGCCGTTTGGAGTCAGGGCGAGCCAACGCGGTCGATCAAGTCCTTCCGCAAACACATTGACAGTAAAGCCAACAGGAACCCGTAAGACTGGATTTTCAGGAATTGGAACAACTTCAGGTGGTTTTGAGGCGCTTTGTGTGGCGTTGGGTTGAGGAAGTTGATCGACATCAATTCGGATCGGTTGGGGGTTCAGAATTTCTGTCCGAATTGGAGCACTAGAAGACGAGGCTTGGGCAACTTGGGGTTCTCGATCGCGCTCGACATTCGGATTCGATGAATGACAGGAACTCAAGGCAGCGATCGCAAAAAACAGCCAAGCGATCTGAGGAAAACGGTTAGACATGGAAGCGTCGGGACAGTGCAACTTGATTTCTAGAGTACAGATAGAAATCGAATTTAACACCTTCCGAGAGGCTCACTATCAGGAAGCGCTAACGCTGACCGGATCAATTTGATGAGTTCGGGAACTGAAGTCTGAATATTTTGAGGGCTAGGAGTTACAGCGATCGCCAGGTATCGCGCACGACTTGACGAATTACTTCAAACGGCTGGCTCTCCGGCAAATGCAATTGCTCGGTTGAGAACACGTAGTACACTTCACCCGCATCACTCACTTCAAAATTCGCGTCGTATTCGCGTGCCCAAAGATCGAGATGTCGGCGCGCAATTTCCGGTTCGAGGCGGGTGGCTCTGGAGAAATCGAGCAGTGAAATCCTGCCCTGCTTGATCCGCAACAGTTGGAAAAAGCGATCGCGAATGGCATGGCGATGCGCTTTAGAACTGGCATAGAGTAAAAGTCCTCCGATCGCGCTGGGAGTTAGCCCAAAAAATACCAGCAGAATTAAGAGAATCGTAAATGCCCAGGTTGGAGGTTGGAACGCCAAAATCGACAGAGAAAGCGCGATCGAGATCACGCCACCTCCGCAGAGAAATAGGCTTCCAGCAACTTTGCTTGCAACACTCCAAAATCGATTCATGCGCGCCTCCGAAAAAGCTTAAACAGATTGAAGGGCGAGGCAACTTCAATCACAGTATTCATAGCCTAACTGTTTTTCTTGCAATCGGGGCTATCGGGTTGCCGATCATTCGATTGACGGATTTCGCTCCTCAGTTTTCCCCCGGAAGAGGATGGCTGAACGGTGGAGATCTACGTTAGTTTTAAGTCACTGTTCTGATGCCGTTTTGCATTAATTGTTGGAATTGCTTCTATGTTTTCCAGACTTGTCCAAACCAGTTCGCGCCAAGGTGAAATCTTAGAAGTAGTGCTTCGGAACGGATGGGATTTTATGCGGCGGCTCTTAACCGGGGGAAAAGTTGACGAGCCAAAATTACCGCCTCCGGCTGTGCTTCGCAATATTTTGGTCGATTTGGGTCCGGTTTATGTGAAGCTCGGGCAACTGCTGAGTACTCGTCCTGATCTCTTGCCTGCTGAATATATTGATGCTCTGTCCACGCTGCAAGCAGAAGTTCCTCCGGTGGATTGGTCAGAAATTGAAGTCGTGCTGCGAAAACAATTTAGTCAGCCCCTAGAAGAAGTCTTTGCCTCGGTGAACTACACGCCTGTTGCAGCGGGTTCGATCGCTCAAACGCATTACGCTATTCTCAAAGATGGTCGAGCCGTTGCGCTCAAAGTTCAACGTCCGGGACTCTCGGCGGTTGTAGAACAAGATATTGCGCTGATTCGTTTGATGGCAAGACTGGTTGCTCAGACGGATTTTGGACAGTACTACGATATTGTGGCGATCGCTGAAGAATTCGCGGAAGCGCTACGAAACGAACTCGATTTTACTCAAGAAGCTCGATATACCGATCAACTGAGGCAGAATTTGAGCGGGACTCGCTGGTTTGATGCCTCTCAGCTTGTGGTTCCTGAGATTTATTGGGAATATACAACTGATAAACTCGTTGCGATGGAATGGCTAGATGGTGTGGCGGTACTCTCTGCATTTCCGCCCATCAGTGCTGCTGAAGGTGTCGTCGATCTCCAGCGACGAGAAGAAATTTCAACGTTACTCCTCAGAGCGTTCTTCCAGCAAATTTGCTTAGATGGCTTCTTCCACGCTGATCCGCATCCTGGGAATGTGTTCTATCTCAAGGATGGGCGGGTAGCATTGCTCGATTGCGGCATGGTTGGACGACTCGATCCAAGAACACAGCAGTTGATTTTGGAATTGGTACTTGCGATCGTCAATCTGGATGCCCAACGATGTACTCAACTCGTACTGCAACTTGCGCCCCCGATTCAACCGATCAATCGAGTCAAGCTCGAAACCGAGTTCGATCGGTTACTGCGTCGGTACTATAGTCTGAATATCTCGCAGGTCAACTTTAGTAAGCTCGTTTACGAAGTGCTGCAAATTGTTCGAGACAATAAGGTGCGAGTTCCCGGCAATTTGGGGCTATGTGCGAAAGCGATCGCGAACCTAGAAGGCATTGCTCGATCGCTCGACCCGAATTTCAACATTCCCAATAAAATTCGCCCAATGATGACCGAAGTGTTTCAGCGGCAGATTGTTGGAGAAGCGCCCTTAATTGCCTTGTTGCGAACGGTGTTGGATGTGAAAAATCTGTCGTTGCAGTCGCCGAGACAGGTTGAGTTATTGCTCGATCGTGTCACGTCTGAAACCTTGCAGTGGAATTTTTCGATTCGAGAAGCAGAACCAATGCGACGTACGGTCGATTCTGCTGCGAATCGGGTGTCTTTTAGTATTGTTGTTGGCTCATTGATTATGGGTGCAGCGATTATTTCTGCGAATACGCAGTCGAGTCAAGTCTATTGGGTGAGTGATGTCTTGTTTGCAGCCGCGAGTTTCTTGGGGCTTTGGTTGATTATTAGTATTCTACGATCGGGTCCATTGCGATAAAAAGATCTGGATTATATTCAAAGCATGTCCAAAGTTGTTGGCAACGACATGATGGCTTCGCTGACGCTTCCTCTCAAAATTGACATGAGCCAGGTTCACTTTACAGATGAGCAGTTTTATCTCCTTTGTATGAGCAATCCTGACTTAACGATCGAACGAGATGCGAAAGCAGCTTTGATTCTTACGTCTCCAGTTGGCGGTGATAGCGGAAGACGAGAAGCGAGCTATATTGCTGACTTGATCATTTGGAATCGTCAAACTGGACTCGGAGAAGTGTTCAGTTCTTCAACGATGTTTAAGCTGCCAGAAGGGGGCGACCGCTCTCCTGATGCGGCGTGGGTTGAGCGATCGCGCTGGCAAACTCTGACTGCTGAACAGCGTCAGAAATTTCCTCCAATTGCACCTGATTTTGTCTTGGAACTGCGATCGCGAACTGACAGTTTGGAGACATTGCAGGAAAAGATGCAGGAGTATATGACGAGTGGTGTTCAGTTGGGTTTGATGGTGAATCCTCAGAATCAAGAAATTGAAATCTATCGTCAAGGACAACTGAGAGAAGTGCGATCGCTGCCGACGCAATTTTCTGGGGAAGCTGTTTTACCAGGGTTTATGTTGCAGATCGATCGATTTGTAGAGGATTGATGCCAAGTCCTTTAAGTCGTTTGCGATCGCTGAGCCAATAAGCAATCCTCAAAACTAAACGCTTCTTCATCTAGAAAGGACGCGATCGCCATCTCAACAACGGCTTCGATTGGACAGTCTAATTCAGTCGTCTTCTGAATTAGAGCAGCTTTCACATAATCAGGCATATCTTCTAAGATCTGCTGAACCGATTCTGCTGAAAGATGCTGTTTACTTAAGGTCGGATTCATAGCTCTCTTGGAATCATCACGTTATAGGGTGGATTCGTAGCTTGCAGAATGAGCGTCTCTAGCTCATATGATAACCCTGGTCTTTGCCATTGCTGAATGACCTGATAAGCGATCCGCACCTGATCTGGATCGTAACGATCGAGCCATCCCCATAGATAGGCTTTGTGTCCTCCTTTCAATCGATCTCTAAGATTCTTTGCTTTGCCGATATACAGCAATCCCTCTGTTTGATGTCTGAAAGCATACAATCCTACGCGAGAAGGAATATCGTCAAATTCGCGACTCAAGGGGATGCAGTTTTCAAAAGGCGTAAAGGCAAGTGTATCGAGAATTAGCTGTGCTTCCTGCTGAATCTCATTACGATCGCGGGTCATTCTAAAAGTCGTGTGCTGTTGATCTGTAACAGCGCTGATTTTATCTGAGAAGTGATGAATTTTTCGGAAGATGTACGATCGCTCAATTTTTCCTGAGTTGAATCAAAAGACATAGGATTTATTACATTGGGAAGGGAGAATCGTTTGCCCTTGCTTTCTCGATCGTTGATGAGTGTTGCCCTATGAAGCTGAAGCTTTTCATCTCTTACGCTACCAAAGACGAAATCTTCTGCGACGAACTTGACACACATCTCGCTTTGCTGAAACGTCAAGGCTTTATTGACACTTGGGCTGCTAGAGATATTATTTCTGGAACGGACAGAGCACGAATCATTGATAATAATCTCAAGACTGCTGACATTATTCTTTTGCTAATTAGTCCGGATTTCATTGCATCTGACTATTGTTACGATACTGAGCTTACTCAAGCGATCGAGCGACATCGCCAAGCTCAATCTTGTGTTATTCCAGTCATTTTGCGCCCCTGTGACTGGAAATCTGCTCCGTTTAGTGAACTTCAACCACTCCCAATCGCTTCTGGTGAAGGCGTAAAACCTTTGACTCGATGGGAAAACCGAGATGAGGCGTTTCTAGCGATTGCTCAAGGAATCCGCAGAGTAGCTGAAGAGCTAAATGTTGTTCTGGCAATTCCCAAAGCTGAGTCTCAGAAGGAAGAATCGATCGAAGAAATTCGATCGCGCTCTTGCAAAAGGATTCTCGCTCAGCACAGCATGATTCAGCTGTTGAATCAGACTCAGATTATGGTCGATCAGCTTTATGTGGATGTATGGTTGCTGAATCGCTCTCCTCGAACGTTTCTGGTTTCAGAAGACAAGATGTTGAAGTCGTTTGATTTGCGGAACGATCGCTTGGGATTGGGCGATCGCATTAGCCGCAATGAAGGAATGACAGTGGCAGATGAAAACGATCGATTGCTGATCCTGGGAAAACCGGGCGCAGGGAAAACAACTTTTCTCAAGCATTTGGCGGTAGATTGCAGTAAGGATAAATTTCAGTCGGACTTGATTCCGGTTTTGATTGAATTGCGACGGATTCAATCCGAAAACTGGAAGTTGCTAGATGCAATTTCGGAGCAATTAGAGCTAGATTCTCAGCAAACGCAAAAACTCCTAGCGCAAGGAAAACTGTTGATTTTGATGGATGGACTTGATGAAGTTCCCACCAGTAGTTTTCGACGAAATGTACAAGAACAAGTGCGTGACCTTGCTCAACAGCCGCAACATGCAGGCAATCGATTTGTGCTGACTTGTCGAACTCAGATTATTGAGACAATTCCGCAAGGCTTTACTTCCGTAGAGGTAGCAGACTTTAACTTAGAGCAGGTCAAGACGTTTGTAGAGAATTGGTTTCGGGCAAGTGGAGTGACAGAAATTGCTCAGCAGTGGCAGGCATTTTCAGAGGCGATCGAAACAAATGCCGCGCTCAAGGAGCTAACGGTTACGCCTGTTCTGCTTAGCTTGATGTGCTGGGTGTTTCAGGATTCAGGAGAATTGCCGTCTCAGGCAGCGATGCTCTATCGGAAGGGGATTCGGTTACTGTTGGAGAAATGGAACGATCGTAAAGAGATTTCTGGATGGGAAATCGGCGATGAAGTCTATCGAAACCTCAGCCTTGAGCAGAAAGAGCAACTCTTGACGGAAATTGCAGCGTGGAAATTTGAGAATCTAGGGAATTTCGTATTATTCGAGCAGGAAGTTCTGGCAAGGCAGATTGCTCAGCTTCTCAAACTTGCTAATTCACGAGATGGAGTTGCTGTGTTGAGAGCGATCGAAGCGCAACACGGATTGCTTGTTGAAAGAGCAGATGAATTATGGTCATTTTCTCATCTCACCTTCCAGGAACACTTCACAGTTCAATGGCTAACTCAGCTTTCTCCTAAGCAACTAGTAGAGAAGATCTCAAATTCTCAATGGCGAGGAGTAGTCACGCAACTTGTGAAGTCTCAACCATTAGATAGATTGCTCAAGCTGATTAAACTGGCGATCGATTACTCTGTTTCGCAAGATACCAAGTTACAAGAATTCCTCATTTGGATTCAGGAGAAAACTGAATCGGTCAATGCAACATACAAGCCTGCTCCAATTCGAGCCTTTTACTTCACCCTCGACCGCGACTTCGCCCGCGACCTCGCCCGCGACTTCGGCGGCGACCTTGCCCTCGCCCTCAACCTCGCCCGCGGCCATGACCTCGACATCGACATCGCCCGCGATCTCGACATCGCCCTCGCCCTTGCCCTCGCCCGCGGCAGCAGCCTCGACATCGCCCGTGACCTCGACATCGCCCGTGACCTCGCCCGCGATCTCCATCCTCAGTTGGCAGCAAAGCTTCAACAGCTTAGAGCACAGCTACCGAGAGACTTATCCAAGCAAGACTGGCAGAATTTTAGGTCTTGGTGGCGCAGTAATGGACAGGCTTGGACTGAAGCATTATGTCAGGTCACGATCGAGCATCGCAATATCGGTCACGACTGGCAGTTTACCGAAGCGCAGAAACAGGCTCTACAGCGATATTATGATGCAAACAAATTCCTGGTTAAACTACTGAAACAGGAGGGTGCCGTCAGTTTGTCAGTTCGTCAAGAAATTGAAGATAATCTGCTGTTACCCATTGTCACACTCCAGAAACGCTTGCCGGAGATGTATGGAAGGGAGGAGACTAGGGAGTAAGAAAGAACCATTTTGGTCTGAGGTTGTGAACCATCGTGTGATCATGATTCGATCTCACTTCATCTCTTGCCCCAAAGTTCAAATCTTCGCAATCGCACCCAAAAAACACAGAATTTGGTCGTACTGAAAAAACCGCTCCGCATCGCATCACGCATCGTGACCAAAATGATTCTTATCACCCTGGATTCAGATGATTTTTGACATCGCGTGTATAGTGATTAGAAGCTTTTCCATTGCCTTTGAGAGTAATCTAT
>VFQU01000749.1_pt1 | contig 24207 bp, 21 predicted proteins | sample 3512311 | NCBI WGS metagenome assembly VFQU01 (sample SAMN10412377, study PRJNA504923) | tailings metagenome | isolation source: Relicate 3 Philex TSF3 active mining site | place: Philippines: Tuba, Benguet | collected 2017-08-29
AGATCATCACTGTAGGAAAAGACGAAGCTTTTGCAATGGCTGTTTCCGTAGCGAAAAAAGAAGGTATTTTTATCGGAACTTCTTCCGGTGCCAGCCTTGCTGCGGTCGCTAAAAAACTGAAAGAAATCCCTGCCGGTTCCAAAGTTCTTACTTTCTGTTACGACACGGGAGAAAGATACCTTTCTATCGAAGGTCTTTTCGTTTGATTTAGGAGGAGATCATCACCAAACTTCTCATTGTTGAATCTCCTACTAAAGCGGCGACCTTACAAACTTACTTAGGTAAGGATTGGAAGGTTGTCGCTACGAAAGGTCATATCAAAGACCTTCCTCCCCGCGATTATGGAATCGATTTTCAAAACGACTACCAACCTAAATACGACTGGCTGAAAGGCAAAAAAGCGGTTTTTTCCTCTATCCGCAAACTTGCTTTATCCTGCGAATCCGTTTATCTTGCTTCCGATCCCGACAGGGAAGGGGAAGTGATCGCCAAACATATTGCAGATGAATTGAAAGGAGGCAAGTTCCATCTCTATCGTCTTCGATTGAAGGAAATTTCCAAGTCGGAACTTCTTACAGAAATAGGATCTCCTTCTTCCATTGATTCCTTTTTAGTAGAGTCCCAAGTCGCTCGAAGAGTCATCGACCGCATTTTCGGATTTGAAATTTCTCCAGAGCTCTGGAAGGCATTGAAAGGAAACTCTTTATCCGCAGGAAGAGTTCAGTCCACGGTTCTTCGTTGGATCTGCCAGAGAGAAGAAGAGATCCGAAATTTCACTCCTGAAAATTATGTGAGTTTAAAGGCACTCGTAAGTGATTCCAAAGATGAGTTTCTTTTGGATTATGTTTTGCCTGAAGAAAAAGAAAGGCTGTTAGAGAAGGATGCTTTGGAAGTTCTGAAAAAATACGGATCTTCCAAACCGGGGCCTTTGTCGCATAAAGAAAGTTTGGTTCTAAAATTCATCGAAGAAAAGGAATATAAAAATTTCCCTCCTCCTCCTTTTTCTACTGCCAGCCTGCAGGAGACAGCTTCCCGAGTTTTAGGAATGAGCTCCTCCCAAACGATGAAAATCGCCCAGTCTCTTTTCGAAGGAAAAAAAACGAAAAAAGGGGAATACACGGGACTCATCACCTATATGAGGACGGACTCCACTCATGTTTCTTCCGGAAAAAAGAATCTTGCCTTAGGCTTCTTAAAAGAGAATTTCCCTTCTTTGCTTAGGGGAGGGCCTACAAAAGGAAAAACCAAATTACATGCGCAAGGTGCTCATGAGGGGATTCTTCCGATCAATCCTTATTTGACTCCCGATGAAGCAAAAGGTTTTTTAAAACCCGAAGAAGCTAAGTTATACGAACTTATCTGGAGCCGTTTTCTGGAAAGTTTTATGAATCCTGAAACCGGTACGGAAAGAAATTATATTTTCGAAGGCAAAAAAGAAAGCTGGAGTCTGAAAGAAAAAGAAGGCAAATCGACAGGTTATAAAGGATTTCGTAAAAACGAACCTTTGCCTAAAGACAATGGGAATGGTTTGAAAATAGGGGACAATGTCTCCATTTTGGAATGGCAATGGGAGGATAAAAAAACTTCGCCACCTGTTCGTTATACGGAAGGGTCTATCGTTCAAAAGATGGAAAAAACGGGAGTAGGAAGGCCCTCCACATATACCCAGACAATCGCCACTTTGCAAAAGAGAAAATATATCTATGAAGCGAAGAAAAAATTAGGCGCCTCTCCTTTGGGAGAGAAGGTAAATGCTTTTTTAATTTCTTCTTTCGAGGAATTGATCGGAGAGTCTTTCACCAAAGATATGGAAAAATCTTTGGACGTTTTAGCAAAAGGAGAAGGCAATAAACTTTCATTAATCGATAGTTTCTATAAAAAGGTTTTGAAATTAAAAAAAGAGAAACCGAAAAACATCCTTCCTAAAACGGAAAAAGGTATTTCTAAAATTCCGGATACAATGCAGCATCCTTCCCGAAAAAAATGCCCTAAATGTTCCGACGGCACTATTCTCACTAAATTCTCTAAGAAAGGGAAAACGATTTATTTCTGCTCGAACTACCCTCACTGTGACTTATTATCCTATGAGCCTGTTTGAAGAATCTTCCAAAATCACTTTGATCAATCTGGGCGGTCCCAGATCTCCCGAAGAAGTGGAACCTTTTTTGAAAGATTTATTTTTAGATCCCTATGTCTTCGATCTGCCTTTGTGGGAGCCGATCCGTAAAAGACTGGCGGTTTGGATTGCTGAGAAAAGAGCTCCTCGTGTAGCGGGAACTTATCGTTCCATGGGATTCGGAGGAGGATCTCCTCTCGTTTCCGAAACCGAAAAGCAGATGTTAGCTTTGGTTTCTTCTTTGGAAAAAAAATCGAAAAGAAAATGGAACGGTAGGGTTTTAATGACCTGCGGATTTCCTAATCTAGGAGAAGTTCTTTCTCAAAACGATAAGCCTAGTTCGAATAATTTCTTTTTGCCATTGTATCCTCAATATTCCCGTTCTACCGTGCTTTCGACCGCTAAAAAAATCGAATCCTTGACGGGGGAACTTCCTTTCGGGAAACCGGGATGGGTCTCTTCTTTTTCTTCCGACAAACGTTTCTTAGATGCTTCTGCCTCATTGATTTCCGACTTTTTCCAAGGAAATTTAGATGCAAAAGATTTTCTCCATTTGGACACCAAGAACCTGCCCAAAAATTGGAACCAGATCGATTTGGTGTTTTCCGCTCATGGAATTCCTATGCGGTTGGTTTGCAAAGGGGATAGTTATGTGCGGGAGATTGAAGCCACAGTCGAGGGAATCGTAAACAGATTGAGGCAGAAAGGTTTTTCCGGAGAAACTCATATATCCTATCAAAGCAGAGTCGGTCCTGCAAAATGGACTGAGCCGAATACGAAAGAGGTTTTAAAGCGACTGGGTTCCTCCGGCAAAAATATAGCAGTTTATCCGGTGAGTTTTGTCAGTGACCATCTGGAAACTTTGGAAGAGATAGGAGTTGAACTTAAAGATTTGGCACTGCAATCAGGGGCAAACTCTTATATGCGTATCCCTGCTTTTGGCACCTATCCTTTGTTTATCGATTTTCTTGCGGATTTAATTTTAGAGACGCAAAGCAGATTCGATTAAATTTCTCAATCCTATCCCTCTTCTATAATTTCCTAAAAAGCGAATGGATGTGCCTTTATTTTCGAATTCTTTTTCGATTTCATCGATCGTTTCATTCCAAAATCTCAATCGTTTGTCATATATAGGAAAAGATTGTTTCCATTCATTTCCAAATACACCCGAAAGTTCTTCTTCTTTTCCTGAAACTTGTTTTCTATCTTGTTTTAAGATTGAGATTAAACCTTCTAACGATTGTTCTTTTGCAATTTTTCCCGCATAAATCCATGTTTCCGAAAAAACGCCTTCTTTCGATCTCCCTGGAAAAATATCAGTGTTTGATAAAACACCTTTCGCTCGTATCGTTTCATTCTTAGGAAATAAAATCCCGAATCCTTGTGAGGGAAAAAGTTTGGATTTCGAAAAAACGGTAATACTTGTGATGGATTGCAGAGGCAGATCCGATTCAGAGAAAGGAGAAACTTTTTTTTCGGTAACTTCTGAATCTTTTAAAAGATGATGAACGGAATGGAAGGGGAGTGCGATTTTTATCTCCGCATTCGGATATCGGTTTTGAATTTCCTCGATCGAGTTTATCCTTTGATTCAGAAGAACTGTCGTATTTTTTTCCAGAAAAATTATAAGTTTTTCGATGAGTTCTCCCATTCCGGAAGGGAAGGAAATTAATTTTGCAGGAACAGATCGTTTTTTATCTTTTTTTGATTTTAGTTTTCGATAAAGGCTTTTCTGATTGTTCCAATCTAAATCTGAAAAAACGGTCTGCGGATCCATTTCTTCTAAAGCGGATGCATAAATTCCACCAAATGCAGGTTCAATGATATTTAAGGAAATAGTTTCTCCGAAAACACGAAAGAAGATATCTTTCATAGATTCGTTTTCTTTTGGTGTGAATTCTTTGAAGAAAAATCCATACAATCCTCTCAGAAGTTCCCAAAAAGAGACAGGGATTTGTTTTATTTTTCCTTTCGACCAGAAATATCTTTTTTTTGCCGCCGCATTCGTATAAATAGGTGTTAGGTTTATATCCTTGCATAGATCTAAAATGGAATCGGTTTGGATGAGTCCGTTGGCTGCGGATTCCACGATTCCGAAAGAAGTAGATGTGGTTCCTATCATTCCGCCTAATTTATCTTTGGATTCGATCAAAACCGCTTTTTTGCCTTCTTTTGCGGCTTTGTAGGCGGATACCAGACCGCTGATCCCTCCTCCTACAATCACAACTTCCATTTCTGTTTTCAGATTCAAATTGCTTTGGAGAATAAGGGTGTGTTCGGTTTGGACTGTCTGAGTTTTTCATCGAAAACGGTGCTTACGATCCTTAAAAAAGGTTTTCCCGCCTCCGTAATAGAAAGAAGGGAATCGTTCCAAAGGATAAGACCGTCCGATTCCATCTCATTTAAGTATTGTTTTGCGTCATCCATCCATTCGGAAGGTACATCCACTTTCCAAGTGGTCATCAGTTCCAGGATTAGGAGTTTTCGATTCTCATCGGAAAGATTCAATTTATGACCTCTGAGTCCCGGCAAAATACCTTCTTCCAATTTTTTTCTGTATTTGATTTCTAGTTTTTCATTTTGAAAAAAACAATCCGCAGTTTCGGAAATGGCAGAGGCTCCGATTCCTAGTAGAACGTTTGTTTTGTGAGAACTATATCCCATAAAATTACGATGCAATTTGCCTTGAAGAGAGGATCTCCAAAGAGAATCTTCTGGAAGAGCGAAATGATCCATTCCGATTTCTCTGTAACCCGCCTTTTCGAAAAGGGATCTTCCTAGTTCATAGAACTCCCTTTTTTCTTCCGCTGCGGGGAGGTCCGTTTCCGTAAATAGTCTTTGCGAGGCTTTGATCCAAGGGACATGAGCGTAGGAATAGAATGCGATTCTATCCGGTTTGAGCTTCAGCGTCAAACGAATGGATTCTTCCATAGATCGAAGGGTTTGTTTGGGAAGTCCGTAAATCAAATCGAAGTTAACCGAGGTATAACCAAGTTCTCTGGCAGCTTCCGTTACATCTTCCGTATTTTCATAAGGTTGGATTCGGTTCACAAGTCTTTGTACTTCCGGGTCGAAGTCCTGGACTCCCAAACTGATTCTTTTGAATCCGTATTTATAAAGAATTTCCAATTGGGACTTTCTTGTTCTTCTCGGATCCACTTCCAAGGAGAATTCAGGGTTCTCTCTTAGGGGGACTGAATTCGTAATATGGGAAACCAGTTTCTCCAGATGAGATTCGGAAAGATAAGTAGGCGTTCCTCCACCTAAATGAAGTTCACCGAGTTTTCTGGTTTTGAATTCGGGGATTTTTTCCAAATAAAGATCGAATTCTTTGAGAACCGAGTTTAGATAGGGTTCTTCTACGGAATGATTTTTAGTGATGGAAGTATTGCAACCGCAGAAAGTACAAAGTGTTTCACAAAAAGGTATATGGACATAAAGAGAGTAGTTCGCATTCGGATCGGATAGGTTCCTTTTTAAGGAAGACTGCCATTCTTCTACTGTGGGATTTTCCGTCCAATAAGGAACTGTCGGATAACTTGTGTAACGTGGAGCAGGGATATCGTATTTTTTAAGAAGTTCGCTACGAGTGAGCATAAAATTCCTCCCGTATGAAATGAATCATCAATTGAACGTTTTTTTCCGGAGTTCCTTGTAAAACCCCGTGCCCCAAACCGGAAACCCATCCTTTCCTTTCTTCCAAGGAAAGTTCTTTGATAGGAGCTACATATTTTTTCAGAACTTTTTTCAATTCGTCTTCCGGAAGAAAAAGAAGGGACTGATCGAAATTTCCCTGCAAAAAACCTTTCGAGATTTGATTCTTTAAACTTTTTTCCAAAGAAAAACGATGATCGATTCCGATTCCTGCAAGTCCTTCTATCGTTTTTAAACCTTCCAACTGATCATGGGTTGTAGGTTTTGCATAATAACCCAAACGGCCCGGATAAAGAGAGGAAAGTTCTTCCAGAGGCTTTCTTACATATTCTTCAAAATGGATGGGATCTAAATCGCCTGCGGCAGTGTCGAATAACATAACTAATTCGGCACCTCCTTCTATTTGAAGTCTTAGATTTTCTTTTAATAAAGGTACAATTTTGTCGAAGAAGGAACGGATTAGATTGGGATTTGATTTTGCAGAAGATAAATTCCCATCGTGTTTTCCGCTGACCGCATAGGTGTACAAAGTCCAAGGGCCTCCTAAAAAACCGATGAGGGAAGTCTCTTTAGGAAGTATCTCCCTAGTAAGCTCTAACGCTTTTTTTTGAAATTCCAATTTGGAAACAGCTTCTTCCAAATTCAGAAAACCATTGATGTCTTTTTCTGATTTTACATGGTAAGAAAGAATGGGTCCGGGGTTGTAGTCTAGTCCCATTCCCAAAGCTTCTAGGGGAAATAATAGATCTGAAAATAAAATGGAGACATCGAACCCGAATTCTTGGATCGGGCCTAACGCTACTTCTGCGGCAAGCTCCGGGTTTTTGCAAAGTTCCAGAAAAGTATGTTTTTCTTTAAGCTTGCGGTAATGGGAATGGTATCTCCCCGCTTGCCTCATAAACCAGATCGGAGGAACAGCTTGCGGTTTCCCTAATACAGCATTGGCGAATCTTTGATTTTTGAAGATAGTTTCAGGATTTGTTTTTATCATTTTGATATTTTTTTAATCCTCTTTCTGCGCGGTCGATAGTGTCTTGGATTACGGAATGAGTATGAGCCGTAGATAAGAATCCAACCTCATATCCGCTAGGTGCTAGATAAATTCCTTCTTTAAGGAAAATGTGAAAAATCGTTGCAAACTTTTCTTTGTGACCTTGAGGAATGTCTTCCACTTTTCGTACGATTTGTTCTGTCTTTTCTTTGAACCAGAATAAGGAACCGTAATTGATCGATTCCCAGAGGGAATCCGTATAAGTATTCAATATCTTTACTAGTTCTCCTGTAAGCTGATTGCAGCTTTTTTCCAAACTGTCGTAAGGTTTTTCTTTCCAAGCTTTCGTTAAAGTGGCAAGCCCCGCTCTCATTCCGAAAGGATTTGCGGACAAAGTTCCTGCTTGGTATACTTTTCCTTGAGGAGCTACAAGATCCATATACTTTGCTTTTCCTGCATAAGCACCTACGGGAAAACCTCCCCCGATCACTTTTCCATAACATACTAAATCGGGATCAATTCCTAGATCTCCTGCCATTCCGAAAAAACCCACTCGAAATCCGGAAATGACTTCATCAAATATAAGTAAGGTGCCATGTTCTCTTGCGATTGAAGAAACCTTTTTTAAAAATTCTTTTCTTTGAGGAAGAAGTCCATAATTAGCCGGCAGTGGTTCTACGATGACTGCAGCAATGTTTTCTCCTTCTCTTTTGAAAAGTTCCGTCAACCTTTCTTCGTCATCCAGAGGTAAAACAAGAGTATTGCGAACCATTTCCTCTCCGATCCCCGCACTGTCGCTGGAGCTGGTTCCAGCAAGTCCCGAACCCGCTTTGACCAAAAGCGAATCCAAATGTCCGTGATAACATCCGTCGAATTTAAGAATTTTATTTCTACCGGTAAAGGCTCTTGCAACTCTGAGTGCACTCATCACCGCTTCTGTTCCCGAGTTGACGAATCGGATCTTTTCGATCCAGGGAATTCTTTTGGTGATGAATTCGGCAAGTTCGAGGGAATAAGGTTCACAGGCTCCGAAAGACCAGGCAGTATTTACGGTTTCTGTAACAATTTCTGCAATCTCAGGATGCCTGTGCCCGAAGAGGAGCGGTCCGAAACTTTGACAGTAGTCGATGTATGATTTTCCATCTACGTCGTATAACAATGCTCCATCGGAGGATTGAAAAAAGATAGGAGTTCCTCCTACGGAGGAAAAAGAACGAACAGGGGAATGGACCCCTCCCGGTGCAATTTTTTTGGATCTTTCGAATAATTCTTCTGACTTCATAGGAATAATTTTTTGCCTTCTCTTGCGGCATAAGTGATTAGGAAGGATACTCCCGCTCTTCTGAATACGTTCCAAGTTTCCAAAATTCCATCTTCTCTTTTGAGAAAACCGTTTTCTGCAAGAAGTTCGATGCTTGCAAATTCACCGCTTACTTGATAGGCACCTAAAGGAAGTTTTGTTGCTTCTTTTATGGGAGCTACAAGATCCAAAGAAGTGATTCCCGGCTTTAACATCAAATAATCGGCTCCTTCTTCTTTGTCTCGAATCGAAGCGGAGATTGCGGTTTCTCTGTCTCTCACATCCAATTGGTATGTGGATCGGTCTCCGAATCCGGGAGAGGATTCCGCAGCTCCCCGAAAAGGTCCGTAAAAGCTGCTTTTGAATTTAGTGGAATAACTCATAATCGGAGTTAAGTGGAATCCGTTCGTATCTAGGATTTTTCTATGTGAGGCGACTCTTCCGTCCATCATATCGCTCGGTGCGATTCCGTCGGCGCCTGCTTCCGCATATAATAAAGCCAGTCGGGAAAGTCGTTCCACTGATTTCGCATTGTCTACGGTTCCCTCGGAGTTGATATGTCCGCAGTGTCCGTGGGTAGTGACGGAACAGAGACATGTGTCCAACCAAAGGAAGATATGAGGAAATTCTTTTTTAACGGAAGAAATCGCCCTATTATAAAATTCACTGGAAAACTCCGAATCGGATTTATGTTTAGGAACTGTGAATAATAGAAATTGATCGGTTCCGTTCTTCGTATCGGATTCAATTTGTTTCAATAAAGAGGATTCGGTGTCTCGATAAACATTGTTTAATCCGGGAACTGGTTCTTTTTCCGATAATCCTTCCACTACGAAAAGGGGTTGGATCATTTTTTTATAATTCAGCGAGCCGCTGTCGGAAAGATTCCTGAGTGCCTCGTGATGTTTTGTTCTTCTTAGATTCATTTTATTTTTCTTTTGAGATGTAATTTTCTACCCAATGTTCGAAGGATAAGGACACAAAAACTTTCCCTTCGCCCGCTTCGCCTAAAGCTCGTTTTATTTTTATGTATGTGGAACCGGGACCCACGAAATGAATTACATTTTTAAGTTCAGGAAATCGTTTTGTGATGATTTCGAATTCGGAACCGCTTCTCCAATAAGCAGCCTTTACTTTTTCCGGCTTAAACTCGATGGGAATTTCAGGAGCTGAAACCAAGTATGTCGCAACCAAAGGATAAGTGCTGTAACTTGTATCCGATTCCGCATGAGATAGTTTGATAAAGTTCGGTTTTTTTCCCAGAAGGATATGGATGTTCGGATCTTCTGCTTCACCTAATCCGTCTGCGGTGCCGTGCACCCAAAATCCTCTTTTGGAAAGATCTTTCCATGTGGAAAGACCTGCTGCCCAAAGGATTTGTTGAGAAGGGTTTACGGATAAATCCAAAGGGAATGCATATCCTCTTGAAACAAAGATATCCGATTTATCCGGAACTCTGTATCCCAATCGTTCTCTTTGTCTGGCTGCCATTTTAGCCTGGGGAGGCCAAACTTCTTCTTTCGAAAATCGGGAGTGAAAAAGATTGGAAATTTCTTTCTTTCCTATTTTTTCCCCTTCTTCCGTTTCTCCCCGCAGAAATTGAACTTCTCCGTAGGCTTTTTGCAGGATGGAGACGCCTATCTTTTGATGACATCCTCCTCCATAATTTTTTAAGATATTTCTTTCTTTAATGACGGAGAGTTCCGTGTTTGTATCTTTCAAGGTTTCGAAAAAGGAGAGAATATCCGTGTCTTCCTCTCTGATTTCCGCACAAAGTGCACCTTGTGCGGGAGCATTCGGGTTCTGAGACAAAGGAAGCACAATAAACAAACATTGATTTAATGATTCTCTTAAAAAGTTTCTCGTTTCCTTCAGCTCAGGGATATCTTCGTCGAGTGAGGAGGAATCAAGTAGTCTGTCCAATGCCGCTTTCGCAAGAACGATTCCGCTTACATCCATTTCCAAAAATTTTTTGATTCTGGTCTGAATGTTTCCTCTTACGGATTCGAATTTTATAGGAAGATGGGAAAGGGGAGTCGGCAGAAACTCTTTAAAAAAAACGCTTAAGTTGTGTTCTCTTCTGGGGGAAGAAGTAAGAAAATATAATGTTTCCGGGCTGTGGATCCATTTTGATCTTTTGAAAAGAAGAAGATCCCTTTGGTCCGCTCTGGGCAAAACGGAAATCACTTTCGTGCCTTTTCTTTCCGTTAGATCCAGATCTTTCCAGGAATGGATGATGGCATCGATTTTTCCGGAGAGTAGGTCTTCTTGCAGATCTTTCGTAAATATACCTTGACCGGCAGTCTTCCACAAAGGTGTTGTTAGATCTTTGTCTCCCTGGGATTCCTTGAAATGATATTGAACCTTGATCCCTTTGTTGTGGCGGAGAAGTGCTTTTCCAACGGTATGTGCTTGCAGTTTGGAAAGTACTGAAGAACGAGCCCCCAGTATTAATTGCTTAGGCAAGTGAGGTCTTCCCAACCATTTAACAAGTGTATTTGTTCTTCTTCTCTTTCTCTGGCAAGTTCTTTGACGAATTCAAGAACGATCGGCTTCAAATGAGAGATTTGATTTTCCGTTTCGGAAATATTTTCCAAAATCTCATGAAAAGATATATAGCGGGCATTAGATGCCGATTGTTTCGGTTTAGAACCTTCCCTGAAGTCGAGAATGATATCCGAATCTTGGATTCTTTGCATCCATTCCTCTGAAAAAAAATCGGAAGCGATGATTGCGGAAGATGTTTGGGAAGAATAGTCTTCCCAGTGACAAGTATCGATTTTAGGGTATAGTGTTTGGAACTCTTTCAGACGATCGGAGTTTCTTCCTATCACTGTGATGTGTTTTTCTTTTTTCGCTAAATAAGGCAGGATGGATTCGGCAAGTTTGCCGGTTCCGAAAAGGGAAACAGTTTTGTTTTCTTTCAGGTAAGATTCGGCAATGCTTCCGTATGTTTGTTTTCCCAGCCCGATAAGATATTTGGAACGAACTTGTTTCGTGTGCTCCAGAACTTGATCTCTTAGTTTTTTTAAGGATTCTGAAAGAGGAGAGGAATCTAACTTAGATTCTTTGAGCCTGTCTCTGAATTGAGCCTGAATTTCGGATTCTCCGAATAGTTTGGAATGAAGTCCGGAAGCGACTTCTATTAAAAAAGAGTACGCTTCGTACCCTTGATAAAGGTCTCCGGAAAAATCGGAAGGTAAATCGCCTTCTTTAAGAACCCTTTCGTCGCTGATATAAACGGATCGCATGCATGTGTGCCATGAGACAAAGCCATGCAAATCGAGTTTGTTTCGATCTTCTCTGTCGTTATGCAATACAAGTAGGTTTGCCCACATATATTTTATCTTATCAGAAACATGTTCCTATGTGTCACAGGATTGTCAGTAAGGAAAAAATAAAATCCATCTAATTGATTCTTGGTCTCAATTGATTTTTCTTTTTCCAAGTCGCATAGGGAATATTTGTTGATAGATCTGGTTTCTATCGATGTCTAATGGCAAGTATGGCAGATAAGATTTCCATTTCCGAGTAAGAGTTAAAGAAGAAACTCACTCCCTTACAATACCAAGTAACAAGGAATAAAGGGACAGAAAGACCTTTTACCGGAGAATACTATCAACACAAAGAAAAAGGTACATATCTTTGCGTTTGTTGCGGACAGGAATTGTTTTCCTCTCAAACCAAATACGAATCGGGAAGCGGTTGGCCTAGTTATTGGCAGCCAATTTCGGAAGAAGCGATTGAGAGCGAGACGGATGAAAGTCACTCTATGGTAAGGACGGAAATTCATTGCAGCAAATGCAACGCTCACTTGGGACATGTCTTCCCGGATGGACCGAAGCCTACCGGACTCAGATATTGTGTGAATTCACTTTCTTTGAATTTTAGAAAAGACGAGACTGTGTAATTGATGAGCCTATGACCGGCTGAGTAGAAGTTTGATTTATTCTTTCAGCCAGGTGACGGATTCGCCGCAAGCTTTTGCGGCGGAGATATTTGTTTCCTGATTTTGTTTCGGTTCTTCGAAAGTCACCGCACCAAAGTTAACACCTATTTTGCGATAGATATTCTTTGCCAATTTGGAAAGTTGAGAAGCCTCGCATTGATTTCCCAGTTTCGATTCCAGTTTGGAGATTTGAGTGAGAAGTTGTGCGTTTCCTTCCGATTCTCTCATTCCGATGGCATCTTTCAGAACGATCGCCTTTTTTAGATATTCTCTTGCTTCCAAAATTTTATTATTTTCCGCATAAATCTTAGCTTTGTCTTCCAAAGCCTGGATCATCTGAGGGATGCGGGAAAGCCTGGTTTCCTTCAGGATGACATCCGCTGGCTGATCCAAAATAGGATTTGCGTACAAAATAACGATACTGTTTAAAAAAAGTGCAGTCAGTATGAGCAATCGGCGAAATGACATAAGAAAAACCTATCTAATTAGACGATGCAGATTTCATGCCAAATCTTTCAATGTAAATCCTCTCGACTCTTTTTGAATCTTTTTTTTTATAGATAACGGCTCTGGCCGAGCGGTCGCTTTTTGCATTTGCCTTTCGGGGAAGGTGCAGGGAGAGGAAAGTCCGGACACTAGGGGACAATCGGACCAAGTAACTCTTGGGAAAAAAGAGGGAGACTTCTTTTTTACGGAAAGTGCAGCAGAAAAAATACCGCCTTTTCGAAAGAACAGGTAAGGGTGAAATGGTAGTGTAAGAGACTACCGCTTGCTTCGTGAGGATCAAGGCAGGGTAAACCCTCCGATGTGCAATCTCAAGTAAACAACCGTTATGAGCATGTCCCGCCAGGTTGTGGGTAGAGAGCATCAGATAAATGATCGCATAGAACAGAATCCGGCTTACGGGCCAGAGCCATTTTTGTTCAACAAATAACGAATGTTTTCTTCTTCCTCTTCAGGATAAAACACGCAAACCAGACTTCTGAAGAATAAACAAGCTTCCGCAATCTGAAGACGCACTTCTGATTGTTTCCAGTTTTCAAACCCCACCAAAATCCCGCAGGTTTCTTCCATACCGTTAAACTTTTGTACGGTGGAAAAACGGATTTCGTATTCTTCTAGCAGGTCGGTCAATTCTTTGTTTCGGGAAAGAAAATCTCCTTCCGGATGAATGACTACGATTTCATGAGATTCTATATGCAGGATTTTTTTCGCATACCCGAAACACCATTTGATTTTCTCCGAGAGAGAGTCTTCTTTTCCGATTTCAATCAATTGAACATCTGTTAAATTTTCTAAAGCGGATTCCCCTCCGTGGTTTTCGTAGAGAAGATTTGCGAATTTGGAAATTTCGGGAGAGTTTCTGATGTTTCTTAAGATGTCCCAGGATTTATGAGGAATGGATTCCAAGTATTTCAGTATAGGAGAGTTGGAAAATTTCAAATTTCGATTCAAAAAGAAAATCCAATCGGATTCTTTCCAAAACAGATCGGACAAAGATAAAAATAGATCTTCCAGAGAGTGGGAAGCGATCCATTCTTCCGTTTGGTCTGCGATGATTACGTCGAATTTCAAATCTTTGCTTTCTTCCAAATGATGAATGAGGAGAGGACTGTTTGTAAGTTCCATAGATTCCAGACTTTCTTTCCAGAGTTGGTACAAAGGAAAAGAACCCTGCCATAACAATACCTTCCTGCCTTGAGAGGAAAGTTGCAGTGCCAACTCTCCCGCTAATATCGATTTGCCGGATCCGGACACTCCGTAAACGAGGCTTTTTTTCTCGGACTTCGCTCCTTCTATAAATTGAAATTGTTCCTTCGTTAAAAGCAAAAGATCTTCTTCGTTTTTCCTGCGCGAAGGACGAAGGCTTGTGAATGAGTTCAGGTTTTTGGAAAGTATGGAGTGCACTTTTTGAATCAAGTCTTCGGAGAGAGGAGGGCGGTTCTCTCTGTCTTGTATTTGATTTACGATCTGCTGCAAACTCACATTTTCATCGTCTAACTCTTCTTTACCGAATATATAAGGGGACGTTTTTTGTTTGAGATGAAAATCGGAGGCGTTGTTTTTCAGAAAAAACACGGCGGAGTCGTAGTATTCTTCCGGGAATACATCCTCCAGGCGGTTGTGGTTCTTTAAAAATTCTTTTAGGAATTGTATTTGCGTATTCGCTTGTTCGGTGGGACCGGAGTATGATTTTCCCTCTACTTCCTGCCATTCTTTCATTCTTGCGTTGTAAAATTCCCATTTCCCTTTGGAATATCTCCATTTTCCGTTTTTCAACTCTACTGTTAGGATTCCGTAAGGACTCACCACAACGAAATCGATTTCTCGAATAGGAACATCTGGTGTGATGAGAGTTAGTGAATAATAGACATTTTCGGAAGGATTGATTTCTTTTTGAAACCGTTTGTAAAGTGCATGTTCGTGGGAAATATCGTGAATATTTCCTGGAAAATATTTGGGAAAAATCATTTTTGAATTCGTTTCTCTTTGCTGATTCTTCAGAATTGTTTTATGAAGTATTTTCTTTTTTTTATTTTTTTGACAGGCAGCCTTTCCTTTTGTGCAGGAGGAAACATCAAGATCAAATTAAACCAAGATCTTTCGGGAGAAATGAGCATTTATCAGAAAAAAATCAAAAAAAAGGAAGGCGGAACTTTTTTAGGTTCCGGACTGAATTCTATTTCCGAAACGGAAGTGGTTCTTAAAGAACGTCTCTATCGATTCAACCGCCTAACCGAAATTCTCCCTCCAGGAATTCGATTTATCGAATACAAGGAAGAGGGGGAGGATCTAAAAACCATTCTTATGTTTGTGGATACCAGTTCCGGTTCCAAACTTCTGACCGCTTTGGAGATCGATCGTAAGGAAGTATTGGGAATGGCGAAAGAAGCTAAGGATCGAGACGATTTATACCGCTTCAATACTTTGGCGGAGCACATTCAGTTCGAATTGTTCTTTCCTTTCGATATCAAATCTATCTCTTTTACCGAACAAAGAACTCCCGGGGAATGGACTGCGAGAAACGACGGTTCAGGAAAAGCGGTGATCAATCTTCCTCTACATTCTTTTTGGAACAACGAATATGCAACTACAGGAATCGTGATTAAATATAGAGATTGAAAATAAAAGGAATTTAAGGTTTGCGGAAGTATTCGTTCTCCAAACGAGAGATGATTTCTTTTAGAACCTTTCTTCTTTCTTTTTCATCCGGCAGTTTGTTTTTTAGTTCCTTTCTCATAAAAAATATCTTTTCGAATAAATCTTCTTCGTTTTCGGGAATCACTTCTTCGAAAAGTCTCCGTAAGGCGGCTGTCAGCCCTGCGAATTTTCCATCCGTCGATATAGAGAATTGGACCGGACCTAAATCGATGAGTGAGGATGTGTAAAAATCGCAATGAGAAGGATCGTCCACGGAGTTGGCCCAGATCCGAAGAGCACTCGCTTTTTCCTTCAGGCTTTTGTTCGTTTCGGAATGATTGGTCGCTAAAAAAATAACATCCCTATCCTGCAGATCCTCTTCTTTCACATCTCTGACTTCGCATTTGATTTCCGGATGAAGAAGGAGCCAATCCTGCACTTCCTTTTTTATTTCTCGAGAGATGATTGTGATTTTTGCCTCGGTTCCGTTTAACCCTTGTAATTTTTCAAGGCATGCGGTTCCTGCGCCCACGATCAAAACGTTTTTGTTTTGGAGATTGAGATAGATGGGATATTTTTTTGCCAAACTAGGTGAGAGAAACGGAAGTTTCTTGGTTCGTTTCTTTTTGTAAAAGAATTCTAAGTGCTTCTCCTACATAAAGAATTCCCGGGCCGTCTGTTTGTTTCGGTAAACCTTTTTCTTTGGAACATTCCAAGGTGGAAAAGGAATGAACTTCCTTTTTCCCTCCTGCATTTTCCACTATCGCAATAGGAGTGTTTGGTGAAATGCCTTTCTCGATCAATTTGAGAGACAATTCTTTGATTTTCCTGGTTCCCATTAGGATGGCAATGGTTCCTTGGAAATTTTCCATTCCCACCCAACTTTTGTTATCTTCCATAATTGTATGACCGTCCAGAATGATGATCTGTCTGGCTACCCCTCTTAAGGTAAGGGAAGTTTGCAGTGCGGCGGCTCCTGCAGTGATGGAACTCACTCCCGGAATGATTTCATAAGGAATCGAATTTGTTTTTAGAATTTCCAGTTCTTCCGCCAAACGTCCGAAAACGGAAGGATCCCCTCCTTTCAATCGAACGACCCTTTTTCCTTGCAAAGCATATTCTGCAATCAGTCCGCTGATTTCTTCTTGGGTTCTGGAATGTTGGCCGGATCTTTTCCCTACATAGAGACAAAGGCTGTCTTCGGGAAAAACTTCCAAAAAAGAAGGATCGAGCAGGGCATCGTACAAAATGACCTCCGCTTTTCGGATTCGCTCCAATCCTCGTAGAGTGAGCAGGTCGATTGGGCCCGGACCTCCTCCTACGATGCTGACAAATCCTATTTCCGTCTTATTGGATGACATATTCAATATATCTTTAAATTCATAAAATCCTCGTCAAGGAGATCGCTGGTAAAGTGAATTTATTTCGGGGAACCAAGAAGATTTTTCTAAAAAACAAGAGTAAAATGGATGTTTTGCATCATATTTTTTACAAATCGTCCAGTTTTTTGGTTTACCCAAGGATAGTTTTAGAGGGACATTCAATTTATAAGACTTTTCGGACGTTTTACTGGATTTCGGATCCTGCCCGATCAGTTTCCCCTTCGGACAATATTAAAATAAGGAATTGAAGATTTTCCATGCTTTCGGACGACAAACGTGCCAAGTTTTTCCAACTCTTAAAAGAGTCTTCTAAAGACGAGTGGGTCTGGATGAGCGGTTATCTGGCTGCCATCACACAACCGATAGACGATTCTGTCGGTTTGCCTGCTTCAAAAGAAATCCGACCGGAAGAAAGTATTCTTTTGACCGGCACTTCTTCCTCTGTTTCTTCTTCTAAGGCCGCTTCCATCGCCTGCACTGTCGTATATGGAACTGAGACAGGAAATGCGAAAAAAGTTTCCACCGAGTTCGTAAAAAGACTGAAGGCTGCCGGGCATAATGCCAAATTAAAAAGCACCGAACAATATAAACCTACCGACCTGGATGATGAATCTCATCTTTTTGTCGTTGTATCGACTCACGGGGACGGAGAGCCGCCTGCCGCAGCGAAACCTTTTATCAATGCGCTTCAATCGAAAAAAGAAAAACTACCGAACCTCAAATTCGCAGTATTAGCATTAGGTGATACCTCTTATCCTCTTTTCTGTAAAACGGGAGAAGAGGTCGATTCCTTGTTGAATGATCTCGGTTCTTCCCGTATCCATGATCTGGGTAAATGTGATGTAGATTACGATACAGTCGCCGGTCCTTGGATGGATTCCCTCGTCCAGAAATTGGGCGCTTCTTCCTCCAACGGAAAAGCGACGGTAAACACTTCTCCTGCAAAAGACAAACCTGCTGGATCCAAAACAGTCATTTATGATGCAAAAATTATCACCAATTTGGTGTTAAATGATATTGGGGCCACCAAATCCACAAGACATATCGAATTAAAATCCGATATCCCTGTTGATTATGAGCCGGGAGACAGTGCCGGCTTTTTGGCTCTGAATTCCGAGACGGAAGTAAATAGAATTCTAGAACTTTTGAAATTGGGCAAAGAAGATAGAATCCAATACCAAAATGAAACTTGGATGGCGTTCGATCTGTTAACTAAGAAACTTTCGATTCGTTTTTTGCCGGACAGAGTGGTACAAAAATACGCTGAAATCGCCAAAGCTTCTATTCCTGCCGGTAAGTCCGATTTGGATGCTCTTTTGACGATTTATCCTCTAAATGAAGGAACCGATTCCAAAAAGGTTTTGGAAATTTTAGAGCCGATCATTCCCAGATATTATTCCATCGCTTCCTCTCCCAGCGCTCACGGAGAAAAAGAAGTTCACCTAACCGTGACAGAAGTTGTGATTGAAACGAAAACCAGCATCAAAGCAGGTCTTTGTTCCGGATTTTTATCTTCCTTCGCAGAAGGGGATAAAATTCAGTTTTTTATCCAAAGAAATCCTTCTTTCCGACTTCCTTCTCCCGATGCGGATCTGATTATGATCGGTCCAGGAACAGGAATCGCTCCGTTCCGTTCTTTTCTGTTCGAAAGGGAATCATCCGGAGGGAACGGAAGGAACTGGTTGTTCTTCGGAGAAAGAAATTTCGTAAACGATTTTTATTATCAAACCGAATTGCAGGCGTTTATGGATACCGGAGTTCTTCACAGATTGAACACTGCATTCTCCAGAGATACGAAACATAAAGTTTATGTGCAGGATAGGATGACAGAGAATGCGGCGGAACTCTTGAAATGGATTGAAAACGGAGCTTATATTTACGTATGCGGTTCCAAAGATCCTATGAGCAAGGACGTTGACGCAAAGTTAGTCGAAATATTAACACAAAGAAATTTTGAAACAGGCAAAGATTCTTCCGAATTTCTGAAGGAATTGGAAGAGTCCGGCCGTTATGTAAAGGACGTTTACTAGGAACAAAGATGTCTACACCTGAAAAAAAAGAAACATTAGCGGAACGAGTCAAGAGATTAAGCAGAGGTTTGCGAGGAACTCTTCAAGAGAGTTTGAAAGACGAACATACCGGCTCTTTGCGGTCGGATGATCAGTTATTATTAAAATTTCACGGGATGTACCAACAGGACGATCGGGATCGAAGAGAAGAACGAGCGTTAAAGAAGTTGGAAAGATTATATTCTTTTATGATCCGTCTTCGTATCCCCGGCGGTATGATCGGGCCGGTTCATTGGGAATCTTTGCATAATGTTGCCGGTGAAAATTCTACCGGAACAATCAAGATCACTACAAGACAAACGGTTCAGTTGCATGGTATTTTAAAATCGAAAGTTAAACCGACCATCAAAGCTTTCGATCAAGTGTTTTTGGATTCCATCGCCGCTTGCGGGGACGTAAATAGAAACGTTACTTGTACTGCGAATCCTTCCAGTTCTCCGATTCATAAAGAAGTATTTTCTTATGCAGGAGAGATCAGCCGTTCTCTTCTTCCTAAAACAAGAGCTTATTACGAAATTTGGCTGGATGAAGAACAAGTTTTGGAAAAGGAAGAGCCGCAAGATCCTCTTTACAAAGATGTATATCTTCCTAGAAAATTTAAGATCGCAATCGCAATTCCTCCTTACAACGATGTGGATGTTTTTACGAATGACATCGGTCTGATCGCTATCATTGAAGAAGGCGAATTAAAAGGTTTTAACGTTTCCATCGGGGGAGGACTGGGGACCACCCACGGTAATCCTGATACTTATCCTCGTGTGGGAACAGTTATGGGGTTCGTTTCCAAAAAAGATGTTCTAAAGGTCGTTTATGAAATCGTAACCGTACAAAGGGATTTCGGAAATAGAGAAGACCGTAAGTTATCTCGTTTGAAATACACTGTCGACCGAGTAGGGATGGATTTTTATAAAAAGGAAGTTGAGAAAAGAACCGGAATCACTTTCTCTCCAGCGAAAGAATATAAATTCACCACAAGAACGGACGAATTCGGTTGGAGTCAGGATAAAGCCGGTAACTGGCATTATACGGTATTCGTGGAAAACGGAAGGGTTTTGGATGAAAACGGCTATCTTTTGAAGACTGCCTTGTTGGAAGTTTCCAAAACGAGAAGAGCGACTTTCCGTTTTACGTGCAATCAAAACCTAATTCTCTCCGATATCTTCACGAAAGATAAGGATTTGATCGAATCCATCTTGGTAAAATACGGAGTACAGCGTAAAACTTCCGAAGCTTCTCCTATTCGTAAGAACTCGATGGCCTGCGTTGCATTGAATACTTGTTCGTTGGCACTTGCGGAAGGGCAGAGATACCTTCCTACTCTGATCGATAAAATCGAAGTATTATTGGACAAACACAGTTTGAAATCCGAACCGATCACCATAAGAATGACAGGTTGTCCGAACGGTTGTGCCAGACCTTATATTTCCGAAATCGGACTTGTTGGAACTGCTTTAGGAAAATATAATCTTCATCTTGGTGCGGATTGGGAAGGCGGTCGTTTGAACAAAAAATACAAAGAAGATCTGGATGAGGCCGCAATCTTAGGAGAGTTAGATGGTCTATTTTCTCAGTTCGCTAAGGACAGAAAACAGAACGAATCTTTCGGAGACTTCACCAATCGAATCGGGATTTTGAAATAAGAAAAAAGGAATGCGGAATCATAAGATTCCGCATTTTTATTTATCGCTTTTGTTTTATTAGGCGATTTGTTCTTTTGTTTTTGATCTGTAATTCCAGTAGGTTGCGATTCCCCAGCCACTGATCAAATGCCAGATTCCCCACCATGCGCAGATCATTGCCATGCTTCCCAACCCGTCGAAAAAATTAAATACCAAGGCCAAACCTAACGACGAGTTTTGAATTCCCGTTTCTATGGCAATGGTTCTTCTATCTGCTACGGGAAGTCCGGATAGTTTTGCGAGAAGATATCCGCCGCCTAATCCTGCAGCATTCATTAAAAGCACCAATAAAAACAATATATGGATGTATTCTAAGAAAAACTTCCAATTCGCTACCAAGGCCCCTACGATAAAGAATGCCAGTAACAGGATGGAGGTAACGCGAATTGTTTTTCTGATTTTAGAAGTGAATATAGGAAAGACCAAACTTACGAAAATTCCTAGTGCAAGAGGGATCACAAGGATGATGAGGATCGATACGAACATTTCCCAGGTGTTCACCGAAATTGTCTTTAACAGATTTTGGGAGGGCTCATAAAAACTACCCCAGAAAAAAAATCCCAAAGGAGTCGTTAGAAAGGATACTGTCGAAGAAAATGCCGTCAAACTTATGGAAAGTGCGATATTTCCTTTGGAAAGAAGAGTGAAAAAGTTGGACATGTTCCCGCCGGGACATGCAGCAACTAAAATCATTCCTAATGCTAGTCCTGGGTGAGGTTTTAAAATGAACAGGATGACGAGTGTTAGAATCGGAAGCAGAAAGAACTGACTTAGAATTCCTATCAGTGCCGCTTTTGGATGTTTGAAAAGAAGCACAAAATCGGCTTTTTTCAGATCCAATGCGATCCCGAACATGATGATTCCTACGAAAATATTGATCAGTAGGATGCTGTCTTTGTTGAAATTGAGTTTTACGCTATTAAGATCCATTAGGCAGTCCAGCTAACTAATATTCTTCGATTACCGGTAAAAGGAAGTCGTCCGTGGGAAACGGAAAAATTATCTATAATAAGAACATCTCCGTTCTGCCATCGGAAGGCGGACAAATTGTCCCAAAATGCATTGCATATCGATTCGATCTCTTTTTTAGAAAATTCTTCTCCGTCTCCATAGGTTACGTGCACATCGAATTCTTTCGGGTTCCCTAATTTTTTAATCCATGTGATCGCACTGAGTAATAGCGCCACTCCCAAAGACCTAAGCGTTTTTTGCCTTTTGAATATTTTCCAAACTTCGATCACTGCTGAATCGATATGAAAGGTTTGGGTATGGTTGTGCCAAGCTGTGCTTGCAAGTTTGGGATGGTTTCTGAATCCCGATTGAGTGTTTGTGATTGCGAGTGAATCCTTTCCATACCATTCCAACTGGAATCTGTTTTCTTTTGCGATCGCTTCCACTTGTTTGATGTCGGATGTATTGAACATTTCGTCCCATCTTTTGGTTTTCCAAAGTGAGAATCTGGATTGAGAGGAAGGGCCGTCGTATCTTCTTCTGTAGCGAATTCCTTTTTTTGTTATTTTTTCTTTGATGGATGGATCGATGACTTTATAAATTTTTCTTAGATCCGTAAGAGGAGTTTCTCCTCCGAACTCGGAAGCGATTTCCGCAAAGAAAAAAAGTTTTTTGGGAGGGTTATCCAAAAAGCTCATTTCCGCATGCTGCATAATCGGGTAGTGAGGAGGGAGCTCGCTTGCTGTGAATACATAGTCTGTTAGTTGGTCTCTGGGCGATGTTCCCAGATAAAATTGACCTAACTTATCTTTGGTGGCAAGTGCCACTTCTTCGAAATCTTTAGGTGTCTTTATATCGAACCCTCGTATCAGTATGGCTCCGTAGAGAGAAAGATCTCTGGTCCATTCCTTTTGATTTTCTAAAAACCATTCGATGAGACCTTCTTTAGAGGAATCGTGTTCCGGGCCGTAGACTATGGGTAGCTTTTCGGTGGTGAGAAATGATTTAGAAAGGGCAAAGACGGATTTTGTTTTCTTAGCAGTAACCATTTTTCCATTGAAACACAAGAATGCTTCCTAGGCAAGTCAAATCTGTTATATTGGATTAAAAATCCTAAATGGCGGAAAAATGAGGGAATTTACTACATATCGTCCAAGAATCTTGATTTCAGCTCGGGAGTGGGGAGCATGCAGGCATCTGTTTTTCCGAAAAGTCTGTATCGCGAATTTGCGATCCTGCTATATACGAAATCTCTGATGGTCTCGGGAACAAAAATCAGTATGTAGAAAATTTTCCAAAAACCACCTAATCCAAGTAAAACGCGAAGGCCTGCGGTGGACCTTAGGTAATGGCGGTCGCCTTCGATCAGTACGAAGGAATCGAAATCCGCTTGGGGGAGGTGGAAACGTTTGAGTAGATTTTGGCCTGCCTCGGATTGCAGACTGGCAAATTGGAATTTTGCTTGGGCGTCTCTTCTAATTGTGAACTGAACTACTTTGTTGCAGAGATTGCAGACACCGTCGAAGAGCAGAATCGGTTTTGTTGGGTTTACAGTAGTATGAGACATAATGCTGGAAGGATGGGGGGCGCCCCCGCCCCGAATTGGGTGGTGGAGGCGGGCCTTGTGGGCTTTTCCCGCCTTTCCTCTCTAGCAGACAAATGCGGTTTAGGCGAGCGCAAACCCAAATTTCCGCAAAAAATTTGAATTGTTTTCACCTTTTTGCCCTGTTAGATGAGCATTCCTGCGCCTACGGTGTTATTCGTGCCTTCGTCTACTAAAACAAAACTTCCTGTTCCTCGGTTAGAGCCGTAGGAATCGTAAGCGATCGGTTTTGCCGTTCTGATTTTGATCCTTCCTATTTCATTGAGCGCCAATTGGTCTGCCGATTTTTTCTCATGAGTTTGGGTTTCTACTCGGAAAGAAATTTCTCGAACGGAAGATTTTACCATACCTGTTGTTTGGCGAAGTAAATATTTATTTCCGGGAAGAAGTGCTTTCGCATCCATCCAGCATATATCCGCTTCCAAATCTTGAGTTGTATTCGGTTCTTTGCCGGAGGGAACGATCATATCCCCTCGACTGACATCGATATCATCTTCCAGAAGAATCGTGACGGACATAGGTGCATAAGCTTCATCCACAGAACCGGCATAAGTGTCTATGGATTTGATCGTCGATTTGAGGCCGCTCGGCAGAACTACGATCGAATCTCCTTTTTTAAAGGCACCGCTTCTAATTTGTCCCGCATAACCTCTGTAATCGTGATGTTCGTTGGTTTGAGGACGGATTACATACTGTACAGGGAATCTTGGCTGATGTTGTTCTTCGTCGGAATGAATTTCTATCTCTTCCAAATAACCGAGTAGTGTGTTTCCTTTCCACCAAGGCATATCTTTCGAAGAATCCACAACATTGTCTCCTCTAAGTGCGGAGATAGGAATGAATTCTATGGATTTGAGGCCCAGATCTTTTGCGAACTCAGTGTATTCTTTTTTGATCTCTTCGAATCTGTTTTCGGAAAAATCGACAAGATCCATTTTGTTTACGCAAACTACGATATAAGGAATGCGAAGCAGAGATGCTATATAAGAGTGTCTGTATGTTTGTTCTATCACTCCTTTTCTTGCATCGATAAGTATGATCGCCAAATTAGAGTTTGATGCTCCTGTTACCATATTTCTGGTGTACTGAACGTGTCCAGGTGCATCTGCGATGATGAACTTTCTTTTAGGAGTGGAAAAATATTTATAAGCGATGTCGATCGTAATCCCTTGTTCTCTTTCCGCTTTTAAACCGTCCGTAAGAAGGGCGAGATTGATTTCTCCGTTGACTTGGCCCGCTCTTTCGATCGCATCCAATTGGTCTTGAAAAACGGATTTGCTGTCGTAAAGCAAACGTCCGATAAGAGTCGATTTTCCATCGTCTACACTGCCCGCAGTGATAAATCTAAGTAAGTCCATTAGAAATAACCTCC
>VFQU01000750.1_pt1 | contig 24197 bp, 21 predicted proteins | sample 3512311 | NCBI WGS metagenome assembly VFQU01 (sample SAMN10412377, study PRJNA504923) | tailings metagenome | isolation source: Relicate 3 Philex TSF3 active mining site | place: Philippines: Tuba, Benguet | collected 2017-08-29
CCGAAGCGCGCGCCGTCGCCCGGGTGACCGGGCTGGGTGAACGCGTGCGGGTGGGAGTCGTTCCAGCCGAATGCGCTCTGGATTGCGACGTGCAGGTCCCAGAGCGTGTAATCGCCGGGTATCTGGAGGCGCCGCCAGACCAGCGGCTCGATGTGCAACAGATCGACCCGGAACTGGACGATGGCGGCCAAGAAACGCGCCGCTACTCAAAGCTGCGGATTCCGGGATCAGGACGTGTCCCAGGACTGTCCCAGATCTGTCACAGGGGAAGTTGGCGCGCCCGGAGGGATTCGAACCCCCGACCAACGGCTTCGGAAGCCGCTACTCTATCCAGCTGAGCTACGGGCGCGTTGTACAAGCCTTTCCTGTTTCCGGGAACGTCTCTTTCGAGTAAGGCCCGTGTGACACTCGATCCTGCTCTCCGACGCCCCGAGTAGCGCCTTCGGAAGCTGCTACTCTATCCAGCTGAGCTACGGGCGCATTTTTTCGAGATTTATCAGCCGCTTGCAGCGCCGGCGCGGACGTCGGCGGTGGGCGGGGCGCGTAGTGTAGCAGAGCCGGGCGGCGCGACCAGCACGGCCGCTGCGGCATCCTCGAATCCGTCTTCGTGGATCGACGCGTCCAGCACCACCGGCGCCGCACGCACGATGTCGTGGTCGGTGCTGCCGGCGACCTGGGCGGCGCCCCAGTAGAGTTCGGCGCGGCCGCGGCCGGCGGCGAAGGCGAAGGGCTGGACGTTGGCCAGCCCGGGACGCTCGGTAATCGGCGCCGGAGGCGACCAGGTCGTGCCGTCGTCCGACACGCTGGCGTGGATCTGGAACGCACCGGCCACCACGCGCGCCCAGAACACCGCGAATCGGCCCTCGGGCAGCACCAGCGGCCAGCCGTCGTGGTTGTTGCCGTCGGCCACGAGCCGCTGCGGCGTGTCGGTCCACAGGTGGGGGTCGAGGCTGGTGCGGGTCCAGATCGTCACCGGGTTGCTGCCGGTCTGGTAGACCAGCAGATAGCGGCCGTCGGCGGCGCGGCGCGTGAGTCGCGGCAGGGCGGCATTGCCGGGGCTGAGCTGGGTTCTGAGCATGTCCCAGGTCGTGCCGCCGTCGGCCGAACGCGCGATGTAGGCAGCACCGCCGAGCCGGTGGTAGCACAGGTTGAGCGTGCCGTCGGGGTCGCGGGTGACCTGCGGATTGACTTCGCCGGCGCTGGCCCAGCCGAGATCGAGCGCGCCGCTGGCGACGAAACTGCCGCCGTCGACCGACAGCGCGCGGTGGATGCGGAAGCCGCCGCCGGCATTGCCGAGATGGAACAGCGCGAGGGTGTCCGGCGCAGTCTGCACGAGGCTGGCGTGGCGTTCGTTCGCGGCACTGGCGACCACTGCTTCGGGCGCGCTCCAGCTCGATCCGCCGTCGGACGAATGGGTGAGCCACAGGTCGCCGGAGAAGCTGCCGTCGAGTCGCTCGAAGACGGCGATGCGCTGCTGCGGCTGCTGCCAGGGAACGACGACGCTCGCCTGGTAGTCGTTGCCCGGCCCGCCCGACACCGTCTGCGCGCAGGCCGGCGCCGGGCCCGTCGACAGGATGACCAGCACGAACGGCAGTAGCACCCGCCGCGGGCGCGCGTCCGCGATGCGCATGCCTGGCAGGCTCATCGCCGGCCGACGCCGGCAACCCCCGGGGCGGCCGCGCGAACTCGCGCCCTGCGCCGAAGGGCGCGCGCACTCACCAGGGCAACCGCTCGCCGTTGGCGTGCCAGAAGCTGCCGCTGTCCTCGATGCCCAACGCGTCGAGCCGGGCGATCAGGTTGGCGGCGGACTGGTCGGCGCCGATGTCGCCGCGGCCGCCGGTCATGTCGGTGCGGACGAAGCCCGGGTGCAGCAGGAACACGGCGACGCCGCGCGGCTTCAGGTCGATCGCCAGCGAGCGGCCGGCGGCGTTCACCGCGGCCTTCGACATCCGATAGCCGTAGTAGCCGCCCGAGCCGTTGTCGGCGATCGAGCCCATCCGGCTGGTCAGGATGCCGACCTTCGCGCCCGGCGCCAGCTTCTGCTGCACGGCGGCGACGACGCGCAGCGGCGCCAGCGCGTTGACCTCGAACTGGCGGACGATGCGCCGCGCCGCGTCGCTGTCGAGCGCGTCGAGCGACTCCTGCGCCAGCACGCCGGCGACCACCAGCAGGCGATCGATGGCGAGCCCGCCCAGCCGCTGCGGCAGGCTGTGCAGCGCATCGCCGTCGGTCACGTCGATGCCGGTCTCGACCCAGGCGCCGGTCGCTTCCAGCGCGGGCGAGGCGCTGCGGCACAGTGCGACCACCGAATCGCCGCGGTCGACGTGCTGACGCACCAGTTCGAGACCGATGCCGCGATTGGCGCCGACGATGACGGTGTTGGGCATGACCTGTCCTGAGCACTGCGTGTCTTCCGATCCTATCCCGAGCGAAGGCCATTCCGGTTAATCTCGCGTGATCCTCGACCCGACCGTCGCCGCATGTCGCCCGAGCTGCTGGCCAGCCTGCTGACCCACCCGCTGCGCGAGCCGCTGATGGTGTTCGACGCCGCGGGCATGGTGCTGGCGCGCAACGAGAGCGCCGCCCACGTGCTCGACGAGTCGCACTGGAAGCGCCTGGGCGGGCGGGTCCGGCGGGCCATCCGGCGGCTGGCGGGCCGCACGCGATCGGATCGCTGGGAAGCGGACGACCTGCTGCCCGGGCAGCGCCTGCGCCTGCAGGCGGTGCGCGACGCCGCGGGCGCTCTGCACGGCTTCACCCTGTCGCTGGTCGCCGACGGCGACGCCCCGCTGCGCCCGGACGAGCGCGAGCTGCTGCTCGATCGCGCCCAGCGCATGGGCAGCATGGGGGTGTGGATCTGGCAGATCGAGCGCGACCGCTTCTGGATGTCGAACGGCGCGCAGGAGATCCTCGGCCTGCCGCCGCACGGCCCGGACCTGCGCTATTCCGACCTCGGCCGGTTCGTGGTCGAGCGCAGCGCCCGGCGCGCGCTGCGCGCCGGCGTGCGCGCCGCCATCGAGCGCGCCGAGCCCTACGAGCAGGAGTTCGACATCGTCCGCCCGAACGGCGTCGAACGGCGGGTGGTGGCGCGCGGCGAGGCCCTGCGCGACGCCGGGGGTCGGATCGATCGGATCTTCGGGCTGCTGCAGGACGTCACCGAACAGCGCCAGGCCGAGGAAGCCGCGGGTCGGCGCAACGCGCTGCTCGACCGGATCGCCCGCGTCGGGCGGATCGGCGGCTGGGAGTTCAACATCGTCACCGGACAGCTCGACTGGACCGACGAGAACTACCGCATCCACGGCATCCCGGTGGGCACTCCGGTGTCGATCGGCTCGACCAAGCACATGTACGAGGGGCGGTCACGCGAGGTGTTCGAGGCGGCCGTGGCGCAGGTGGTGTCGGGCCAGAAGGACGAGGACACCATCGAGGTGCAGTTCATCACCCCCGACGAGGAGCGCGTCTGGCTGCGCATCCACGGCCAGCTCGAGCGCCGCGACGGCAAGCCCTACCGGATCACCGGCCACACCCGCGACATCACCGCCGAACGCGAGGCGAGCGAGCGCATCGAGCAGCTCGCCCACTACGACAACCTCACCGGCCTGCCCAACCGCTTCCAGTTCCGCGAGATGTCGGCGCGGGCGATCAAGCAGGCGCGCCGCGACGGCGGCGGACTGGCGCTGCTGTTCATCGACCTCGACCGCTTCAAGCTGGTCAACGACACGCTCGGTCACGAGGCCGGCGACCAGCTGCTGCTCGACGTGGCCGGCCGGATCCGCGCGACGGTGCGCACCGGCGACATCGTGGCGCGGCAGAGTGGCGACGAGTTCCTCGTCCTGCTGCGCGACATCAACCGACCCGAAGCGGCCGGCCGGGTCGCGCGCAAGATCATCGATGCGGTGTCCGCACCGGTGTTCCTGGCCGACAGCGAGACCCAGGTCGGCTGCTCGATCGGCATCGCCGTGCTGGGCGACGACAATCCCACCTTCGAGGCGCTGCTCCGCGCGGCCGACACGGCGATGTACGCCGCCAAGGAAGCCGGGCGCAACACCTACCAGTTCTACAACGACGCCTACTACGTCCGGATGCAGCGTCGCGTCACGCTGGAGAAGGAGCTGCGCCAGGCGCTGCCACGCGGCGAGCTGCGGCTGGCCTACCAGCCCACCGTCGACCTGTTCGACGGCCGGGTGCGCGGCATCGAGGCCCTGCTGCGCTGGCCGCGACCGGACGGCGAGGCGCGCTCCCCGGTGGAGTTCATCCCGATCGCCGAGGACAGCGGCGAGATCATCCCGATCGGCCGCTGGGTGCTGCAGGAGGCCTGCCGGCAGGCCGTCGCCTGGCGCGCCGCGGGGCTCGCCTTCGACCGGCTGGCGGTCAACGTCTCGGCGATCCAGCTTCGCGATCCGGAGTTCGCCGCCGGCGTGCTGGCGGTGTGCGAGAGGGTGGGCTGGCCGACCGGCCAGCTCGAACTGGAGCTGACCGAATCGGCGCTGATGCGCGACAGCGAGGCGCTCAGGCGCACCTTCGCGCTGTTCGAGGCGCACGGCATCGGCCTCGCCGTCGACGACTTCGGCACCGGCTTCTCCAACCTGCACTACCTGCACCGCTTTCCGGTGAAGCACCTGAAGATCGACCGCAGCTTCGTGCTCGAGCTGCTTCACGACCGCCCGCTGGAGCGGCTGTCGCAGGCGATCGTCGGACTCGGCCACGCGCTCGAGCTGCGGGTCATCGCCGAGGGGGTGGAGAGCGAGGAGGTCGCCGCCCGGCTGCGCGGCATCGGCTGCGACGAGGCGCAGGGTTACCTGTTCGCCAGGCCGATGGACGGCGAGGCGCTGGCCGCATGGATGCGCGGGCGCGCGGCGGCCGGGTGAGCGCGGTCGGATCCCGGGATCGGCCAGCCGGTCGCGGCTTCCGCCGCTCCTACGGGGAACTCATGGCCCTGCAGCAGCGGCGGAAGCCGCGACCGAAGCTCCGTCCAGCATCACCGCCGCTCGAACATCGCCGCGTCGATGATCGACCACAGGTGGACGATCCAGCCCAGCCAGACCACCCACAGCACGATCGCCAGCACGAACATGAAGCCGGCCTTGATCCAGCGACCCTGCACCAGCTGGCCGAGACCGGGGATGAAGAAGCTGCACAGTGCGGCGATGACGTTGCCGCTGCTGCCCTGGCCAGTGCTCATCGATGTCTCCTTCAGGCGTGGACGGTGCCGCGAAGCACCGCGGTCGACGACCGCGACGCGGCGGCCGCGCGAAGTGTGACCGACCCCGGCGGCGCCAGTCAGCTGGCGCTTTGCTAGTCTGACCCGGATGAGCAACGATCAGCGCCCGCGCGCGCCGCAGCGCCCGCCGCGTCCTCGACCGCGACCGCAAGCCGCAGCGCCGGCAGCGGTTGCTTCGCCGGCCGCCGCTGCGCCGACGCCGGCGGCGGCGCCCGCGGACGTCTCGCCGGCGTGGCGGCAGCGCGCCGACCGCTGGTGGCGACTGGTCCGCGGCGACCGGCCGATCGGCTGGCTGCTGCTGCTGTGGCCGACCTGGTGGGGCCTGTGGCTGGCCGCCGAAGGCCTGCCGCCGCTCGGCGTGCTGCTCGTCTTCACCGCCGGCGTCTGGCTGATGCGTTCGGCCGGCTGCATCATCAACGACTACGCCGACCGCTGGCTCGACCCGCACGTCGAGCGCACCCGGCAGCGCCCGCTGGCCACCGGCGAGGTCGCCCCGCGCGAGGCGCTGGCGCTGTTCGCCGCGCTGTGTCTGGTCGCCTTCGGGCTGGTGCTGCTCACCAACCGGCTGACCGTGATGCTCAGCGTGGTCGGCGTGCTGCTGGCGGCCAGCTATCCCTACCTCAAGCGCTACACCTGGTTTCCGCAGGTCTACCTGGGCATCGCCTTCGGCTGGGCGATCCCGATGGGCTTCGCCGCGGTGCGCGGCGAGGTGCCGCCGATCGCCTGGCTCGCCTTCGTCGCCAACGTGCTGTGGTCGACCGCTTACGACACCTGGTACGCCATGGTCGACCGCGAGGACGACATCCGGATGGGCGCGCGATCCACGGCGATCCTGTTCGGCGATGCCGACCTGATCGCCCAGGGCGTGCTCTACGCCAGCTTCCTCGCCACGCTGGTGATGCTCGGCCAGCGCGCCGACCTGGGCGCGCCCTACCACGCCGGCTGCGCGGCGGCCGCGGCGCTGGTGGTCTGGCAGTTCCGGCGTGCCCGCGACCGTTCGCGCGAAGGCTGCTTCGCCGCCTTCCGCAACAACCACTGGGTCGGCATGGCGGTGTTCGCCGGCATCGCCGCGGGCTACGCGCTGCGCTGACGCAAGGCCACCCCGAGTCGCCGCTGTAGCTGCCCACTGAGGGCTCGACGCGCACTTTCTGCAGGAGCAGCTGCAGCTGCGACCCGGGTGCAGCGTTCCGGAATTGGCGATCACTGGCAGCCCGTGCCGGGGGCCCCCTCTCCCGCTGGCGGGGTGAGGCGGAAAGAGGCGAAGCATGCTTCGCCCCGCCGAACGCCCGTTGGCCTGCAGGCCAACCAGCCGGGGCGCGGAGCGGGGTTGGGGTGCGGGTGGCGCCTGGTGCTAGTGACGCCGCCGCGATGACCCGGCGCGGCGCCACCCTCACCCGCGCCTTCGGCGCGGCCTCTCCCGCCAGCGGGAGGGCGAAACGACGATCGGCGACGCGCCTCAACGCGCATCCACCCGCGCCGCGGCCAGCACGCGGACTTCGCGCGCCCCGGCCTGAAGCAGCGCGCGCGAAGCCTCGGCGACGGTGGTGCCCGTGGTCACGACGTCGTCCATCAGCAGCACGCAGCGGCCTGCCACGCTGTCGCCGTCGACGGCGAAGGCGCCGCGCAGGTTGCGCCGGCGGGCGACGGCATCGAGGCCGGTCTGCGGCGTCGTCTCGCGCTCGCGGCGCAGCGCGTCGATCGCCAGCGGCAGACGCAGCGCCGCGGCGATCGGCCGCAGCAGCTCGAGCGCCTGGTTGTAGCCGCGCTCGCGCAGGCGGCGGCGGTGCAGCGGCACCGGCAGCGCGAGGTCGATGCCGGCGCAGAAGCCGGGCAATCCGCCTTCCTCGACCAGCAGCCCGGACAGGCAGCGCCCGGCGGCCAGGCGCTGGCCGAACTTCAGCTCGGTGAGCAGGCGGTCGACCGGTTCGGCGTAGCGCAGCGGCGCATGCGTGGCCGACTGCGCCGGCGCGCGCTTCAGGCAGCGCCCGCACAGCGCTGCCGGCAACGGCAGCGGCAGGGCGCAGCGCGCGCAGCAGCGCGTATTCCACGGCAGGGCGGCGTGACAGGCGGCGCACAGCCCGCCGGCCGCGCCCGACTCGCCGCAGCCGGCGCAGGGCTCGGGCAGCCAGCGGTCGAGCAGCGCGGCGATGCGGGGGCGCCAGGCCATGCGGATTGATCGGGAGGGTTCCGGCGCTACTCTATCGGGGCCGCGGCGAGGGCGGCATCGGCCAAGCAGGCTTTCGAACAACAGACTGCCTGGCCAGTCCATGGAGGGACTGGCCGCGAGTCGATCGCGCAAGCGATTGATTCGTCGGATCGGGGCAAAGCCCCGCGCAGCCGCGTAGCGGCCGAACGAGTACGGACATGTGCCGGACTCGCGCCTTGAAGAATGCACGGGAGGTGCATTCTTCTGCACCCTGCTATGGGAGCGAGCCATGTCGAAGGCGAGCATCGAGCTGCGCGAGGAGACGCCGGGCCAGCCGGTCGCGCACATCCGCGTCAATGACCAGAGCGTGATCGGCCGCGAGGCGACGCTGCAGGTCGAGCTGGTCGCCAAGGTCAAGGACGACCGTCCCGTCAACGCCCGACGCAGCGTCCACGAGCAGCCGCTCAGGCTGGATCGCCGCGAGCTGGCCGTGCCGCTGCCGCCGGAAAGCCTGCGCGGGGTCTACAGCTACCACGGCAAGCAGCTCGACGTGCAGGTTGCGCTGCGCCTGACCATCGACGACGGCGTGCTGTTCGACAGCCAGGTCGACAGCGCCATCGACCTGCCGCTCGGCGACCGTCCGCGCATCGGCAGCCACGACGGCAAGGAGATCGAGCCGGCCGACGCCTTCAGCTTTCTCGCCAACCTCGCCGCCATCCCGGCGCACAACAGGATGATCACGCTGGCGCTGACCGTGGTCGGCGGCCTGGTGGTCATCGCCAACGCCCTGCTCGGCCTGCACGACGAGATGGTGACCGAGGCGCAGACGATCTTCTACGACCACACCGGCAGCGACGGCGGTGAATCGCCGCTGATGAAGGCGCTGACCGGCTCCGGGGTGCTCGGCTTCTCGATCTGGATGGCGATCCGCTACCAGCTGCGCAAGTACATGCGCTTCGCGCTGAAGGCCCACCCGCCGATCCGCCGCGGCCTGCGCCTGGCGGCCAAGGACCTGATCGAGGGCGAGGCGCGGGTCGACCTCGAGGACGTCACCGTGCGGGTGATCGCCTGCAACCGCGAGTGCGGCCAGTACACGCGCGGCAGCGGCACCAAGAAACGCACGGTGAGCTTCAGGACACCGACCCGGGCGGTGAAGCTCTACGAGCACTACATCGCGCTGGTGCCGGCCGGCGTGCCGCTGGGCATGTACCTGGCCGGCGAGGTCGACTTCGAGCCGATGTTCGCCGACCTCTATCCGCCGCTCGAGGTCGGCGGCAGCCACGGCGTGGAAGTGGTGTGGGAAGCGCAGCTGATCCACCCGAAGTTCGTCGACCACGAACAGGAGGGCAGCAGCGCCGACCTGCGCTACGAGGACTTCCTCGACCCGTGAGCGCGCCGGAACCCGCCGCACTCGACGACTATCTCGGCCTGCTCGACCGGCCGCTGGCGCCGCTGCGCCTGGTCGTGTTCCACGGCGCCAGCGGCAGCGGCAAGTCGAGCCAGATCGCGCTGCTGCGCGCGCGCCACCCCGAGCTGGCTGGCCGCGACGTGCGGATCGCCATGCCCGAAGCGCTGCCGCCGGGACCGCTCGACGTACTGGTGATCGAGGAGATCGAGTTCGCCGCGCAGCTGCGCTGTCTGGCACCGGCGCTGCGCCGCGCCCGGCTGGTGCTGGCCGCCTGCCACGTCGATCCGGCCTGGCTGTGTCCCTGGCGACTCGCGGTGCGCAGCCGCTGCCATCGGCTCGATCACCTGCCGCACAAGCTGGCGCGCGCGCTGGTCCGGCGCGGCGTGCGCCACTCGCCGGCCGCGCTGGCCGCCTTCGTGGCGCGCTTCGGCGCCAACTACACCGACCTCGACATCGTGCTCGAACACGCCGGCGTCGACGACCTCGATCGCGCGCTGGCGCTGTTCGCCCGCGGCGGGCGGATCCGCCACCACGCCTGACCGCGGTTTGACAGCGCCCGGCGGGCTTCCCAGACTGCGCGCACTCCGCATCCGCTGATCCCATGGCCACCATCCGCCACGACTGGACCGAGCACGAGGTCCAGGCCCTGTTCGACCTGCCGCTCACCGAGCTGGTGTTCCGCGCCGCCGCCGTGCACCGCGAGCATTTCGACCCGGCCGAAGTGCAGGTCTCCACGCTGCTGTCGATCAAGACCGGCGGCTGCCCGGAGGACTGCGGCTACTGCCCGCAGGCCGCGCGCTACCACACCGGCGTCAAGGCCGAGAAGCTGATGCCGCTCGACGCGGTACTGGCCCAGGCGCGCGCCGCGCGCGATGCCGGCGCGACGCGTTTCTGCATGGGCGCGGCCTGGCGCAGCCCGAAGGACCGCGACATCGACAAGGTGGCGACGATGGTGCGCGAGGTGCGCGCGCTGGGCATGGAGACCTGCGCCACGCTGGGCATGCTCAGCCCGGAGCAGGCCGAGACGCTCAAGGACGCCGGCCTCGACTACTACAACCACAACCTCGACACCGCGCCCGACTACTACGGCGAGGTGATCCGCACCCGCGAGTACCAGGATCGCCTGGACACCCTCGAGCAGGTCCGCCGGGTCGGCATGAAGACCTGCTGCGGCGGCATCGTCGGCATGGGCGAGACGCGCGCCCAGCGCGCCGGCCTGCTGCGCACCCTGGCCAACCTCCCCGAGCATCCGCAGTCGGTGCCGATCAACCGCCTGGTGCGCGTCGCCGGCACGCCGCTGGCCGAGTCGGCCGATCTCGACGATTTCGAGTTCGTCCGCGCCATCGCCGTCGCCCGCCTGCTGATGCCGGCCTCGATGGTGCGGCTGTCGGCCGGCCGCAGCGAGATGTCCGATGCGATGCAGGCGATGTGCTTCATGGCCGGCGCCAACTCGATCTTCTACGGCGAGAAGCTGCTGACCACCGGCAACCCCGAGGTCGAACGCGACCAGGCGCTGTTCCATCGGCTGGGCCTTCGACCCATGGCCGTTGCCGAGCCGTCGACGACGGTGCACGCGGAGATCGTCGCGGCGGCGTAGGGCGGTGTTCGCCTGCAAGCCCCGGGCTGGAGCCCCTCTCCCAACGGGACAGGGGTTGGGGTGAGGGTGCGATGCTGCCGGTACGTCGAGGTCTACCTGAGTCCCGAGCATTTGCGCCCGAGTCGGGCACGCCTGATCCGGCGCGTTGCGACCTGCGCCTCCGTTCGTACCCTCACCCCTACGCCTCTCCCGGGGGGAGAGGGGAGACCAACGAAGCCGCTGCTCCGCCAGGCTTGATAATTCACTTCATGCGCCCCGACCTCCGCACCCGCCTCGCCCAGCGCCACGCCGAGCGCGCCTCCGCCGATGCGCTGCGCCGGCTGCGCGCGGTCGAGCGGCGTGCCGGCGGCCGCATACTGCGCGAGGGCCGCTGGCTGCGCGACTTCGGCGGCAACGACTACCTCGGCCTCGCCGCGCATCCCGACCTGGTCGCCGCACTGCGTGACGCCGCCGCCGAGCACGGCCTGGGCGCCACCGCCGCGCATCTGGTCAGCGGCCATCATCGCCTGCACGTCGAGCTCGAGGAGGCCGTGGCCGACTGGCTCGGCCAGCCGCGCGCGCTGCTGTTCGGCTCGGGCTACCTCGCCAACCTCGGCGTGCTGCAGGCGCTGCTCGAAGCCGGCGACGTCTGCCTCCAGGACAGGCTCAACCACGCCTGCCTGCTCGATGGTGCGCGGCTGTCCGGCGCCGAGCTGCGCCGCTATCCGCACGGCGATGCCGAGGCCGCCGCGCGCCAGCTCGCCGCCGTGCCGGAGCGCGCCGCGCTGATCGCCACCGACGGCGTGTTCAGCATGGACGGCGACCTCGCGCCGCTGCCGGCGCTGGTGCGTCTGGCCCGCGACGAACGCGCGCTGCTCTACGTCGACGACGCCCACGGCGCCGGCGTGCTCGGCCGCGCGGGCCGCGGCAGCGCCGATGCGCTCGGCATCGCGGCGGACGACCTGCCGCTGCAGCTGGTCACCTTCGGCAAGGCGCTGGGCGGCTACGGCGCGGTGGTCGCCGGTGCCGACGATGTCGTGGAGGCGGTGCTGCAGGGCGCGCGCACGTATCTGTTCACCACCGCGCTGCCGCCGGCGCTGGCCGCCGCCGGGCTCGCTGCCGTGAAGCTGGCGCGCGCCGCCGACGCTCGTCGCCAGCAGCTCGCCGCGGCGATCGCGCGCTTCCGCGCCGGGGCGGCGCAGCTGGGCCTGCCGCTGCTCGACAGCAGCACGCCGATCCAGCCGATCGTGCTCGGCGACAACGCACGCTGCCTCACCGCCGCGCAGGCGCTGGCCGAGCGCGGCCTGTTCGTTCCGGCGATCCGCCCGCCGACCGTGCCCGCTGGACGCGCGCGCCTGCGCGTGACGCTGAGCGCGCTGCACGATGACGCGGCCGTCGAAGCGCTGCTCGACGGGCTGGCGGCGGCGATGGCAGCGAGCGCGAACAGGGACTGAGCCGATGCACATCGAAACCATCGGCCGCGGCCCGCCGCTGGTGCTGCTGCACGGCTGGGCGATGCACGGCGGCATCTTCCGCCCGCTGAGCGAGCGCCTGGCCGAGCGCCACACGCTGCTGCTGGTCGACCTGCCCGGGCACGGCCACAGCCGCGACCACGCCGCACCGTTCACCCTCGACGACTGCGCCGCCGAGCTGCTGGCCACGCTGCCGCCGGCACCGTGGCTGGGCTGGTCGCTGGGCGCGCTGATCGCCCTGCACGCCGCGGCGCAGGCGCCCGCGTCGGTGCCGCGGCTGGTGCTGCTGTGCGGCTCGCCGCGCTTCGTCCGCGCCGCGGACTGGCCGCACGCGGTCGACGCCGCGGTGTTCCAGGACTTCGGTCGCGACCTGGGTGCCGACTACGCCCGCACCATCGACCGCTTCCTCGCGCTGGAAGCGCATGGCAGCGACCACATGCGCGAGGAGCTGCGCGAACTGCGCGCCCACGTCTTCGAGCGCGGCGAGCCGGCATCGCGCATTCTCGTCGACGGCCTGCGCATCCTCGAACACGGTGATCTCCGCGCCGCCCTGCCGACGCTGCCACAGCCGGCGCTGTGGATCGCCGGCCGCCGCGACCGCCTCGTGCCGTGGCAGGCCATGCAGGCCGCCGCCGAGGCAATGACCGACGGCCGCTTCCTGCGCGTCGAGGGCGGCGGCCATGCGCCCTTCCTCAGCCATGCCGACGCGGTGGCCGACGCCGTCGACGGCTTCCTCGCCGACGGATCGCGATAATCCCCGCCATGTTCGACACCCGCCAGATCCGTCGCGCCTTCGGCCGCGCCGCGCCCGGCTACGCCGCGGTCGCGGTGCTGCAGCGCGAGGTCGAGTCGCGCCTGCTCGAGCAGCTCGATGGGCTGCCGCTGACGCCGTCGCGCATCGTCGATCTGGGCAGCGGGCCGGGCAGCGGCGCCGAGTCGCTGAAGCGGCGCTGGCCGAAGGCGCAGGTGCTGGCGCTGGATGTGGCCCTGCCGATGCTGCGCCTGCAGCGCCAGCCGTTCTGGACGCTGCCGGGGCGGCGGATCGAGCGCGTCGCCGCCGATGCCGCCGCGCTGCCGCTGGCCGAGGCCAGCGTCGACCTGCTGTTCTCCAGCCTGTGCGTGCAGTGGCTGACCGACCTGCCGCGCGCCTGCGACGGCTTCCGCCGCGTGCTGCGCCCCGACGGCCTGCTGCTGCTGTCGAGCTTCGCCAGCGACACCCTGGTCGAGCTGCGCGAGGCCTTCGCCGCGGTCGACCCCGAGACGCCGCACGTCAGTCCGTTCCTGCCGCTGCAGCGGATCGGCGACGCGCTGCAGGGCGCCGGCTTCCGCGATCCGGTGCTGCACGTCGACCGCTTCACCCTGACCTACGCGCAGCCGCGCGACCTGATGCTCGAGCTGCGCGGACTGGGCGCGGTCAACGCGCTGTCCGGCCGCCGCCGGGCGCTGACCGGCAAGCGCCGCATGCAGGCGCTGTTCGAGGCCTATCCGCGGCGCGCCGACGGCCGCATCGAGGCGACCTGGGAAGTGGTCTATGCCCAGGCCTTCGGTCCACCGCCCGGCCAGCCGCGGCGCGAGGGCGGCGCGGAGATCGCCAGCTTTCCGATCGAGCGGCTGCGGCGTCGGCGCTGAGCGTCCTCGCCGCCGCGCCGGGCTTGCGACCACCCGCGACAACACCGACCATCGCCGGCATGAACCTCCGCCCCTATCTCGACACCTTCCCGACGCTCGGCGAGCGCGTCTACGTCGACCCCGCCGCCTGCGTGATCGGCGACGTGGTGCTCGGCGACGACGTCTCGATCTGGCCGTTCACCGTGGTCCGCGGCGACGTCAACTTCATCCGCATCGGCGCGCGCAGCAACCTGCAGGACGGCACCATCGTCCACGTCACCCACGACGGGCCGTACACGCGCCCCGGCGGCCTGCCCACACTGATCGGCGAGGACGTCACCGTCGGCCACGGCGCGATCCTCCACGCCTGCACGGTCGAGGATTTCTGCCTGATCGGCATGGGTGCGCGCGTGCTCGACGGCGCCGTGGTCAAGCGCCACGGCTTCGTCGGCGCGGGTGCGGTGATCGCGCCCGGCAAGACGGTCGGCGAAGCCGAGCTGTGGCTGGGCAATCCGGCGCGCATGGTGCGCCGGCTCGGCGATCGCGAGATCGAGCAGCTGCACTACTCGTCGGGCCACTACGTGCGGCTGAAGGATCGCTACCTCGCCATGGCCGGCGCGGTCGCCGCCTCCAGCGCCGACAGGTAGGCCAGTGCGTCCTCGCGCCGTACGCCGCACATCTCGGCCATCGGCCGCAGCGACACGCAGAACGCCGGCCGCTCCGGGCGGCCGAACAGGCGGCAGCGATGGTCGTCGTCGAGCTGCACGCAGGGGATGCCGGCAGGTCAGTGGACTGCAACGGATGATTCGGTAGATGGATGGCGAAGGATTGGCCGTGCTGGGCGCCGCTTCGGAGCGAGGCCGGTAGCCGAAGCTACCGGCCGAGTGAGAAGCAAGCGCAGCGCGGCCAGGACGAGCCAGCCGCTGGCGAATCGTCCGTTGCAGTCCACCAGCCGTGCGGCATGCCGGGGATCGCCGCGCCGATCGACGGCGCGATGCAGCAGGCGCCGCAGCCGGCGCGGCAGTCCACGATGATCAGTGCTGGTCGGGATCGAAGGCGTCGGCTTCGATCACCCAGTCGAGCGGGATCGGCACGGTCAGGTGCGGATAGACGTCGGCGCTGGATTCGACCCACTCCCACAGCAGCGCGTCGCCGCAGCGCTGCGCATCGAGCAGCAGGCGCACGCGCGGGCCGCCGCCGCGCAGGTGGCGCTCGACGACGCCCGGCACCTGCGCCTCTGTAGCCAGATGGATGAAGCCCAGTTCGGCGAGGCTGCGCGGCGCGTACTCGCCGCGGGCCTGCGCGGCGGCCCACTCGGCCGGATCGGCGAAATGGACGATGCGCGGGGCGGCGTCGATCGAGATCACGCTCAGTCCGCCGTGGCCAGGTGCACGCGCTGGGCGAGCAGCGCGTCGTAGACCGGCACGGTGTCGGGACGCCGACCGTGCCAGAGTTGGAAGCTCTCGGCGGCCTGCTCGACCAGCATGCCCAGACCGTCGCGCACGTGGGCGACGCCGTGCGCCCTGGCCCACGCCGTGAAGGCGATCGCCGCCTCGCCGTAGCTGAGGTCCACGGCGAGCGCGCGCGGCGCCACCAGGCTGCCGGGCAGGCGGAAGGCGCCGCCGTCGCGACCCGCCGAGGTGGCGTTGACGATCAGCTCGAAGTCGCCGAGCGCGGCGAGGTCCTCCCAGTAGCGCGAGTGCGCGCGGCCGGGCTCGGCCAGCACGTCGGCCAGCGCGTCGGCGCGGGCCGGGCTGCGGTTGACGATCACCAGCTCCTCGATGCCGGCGTCCATCAGCGCCGGCGCCACGCCGCGGGCGGCGCCGCCGGCGCCGAGCAGCAGGGTGCGACGGCCGCGCAGGTCGAAGCCGGCGCGATCGGTGAGATCGCGCACCAGGCCGGCGCCGTCGGTGTTGTCGCCGCGCCAGCCGCCGGCGACGTGGGTCAGCGTGTTCACCGCGCCGGCGCGCCGTGCGCGCGAGCTGGCGTCGATGCACAGCGCGAATGCGGCTTCCTTGTGCGGCAGGGTGATGTTGGCGCCGCGGCCGCCGGCCTCGGAGAAGGCGCGCAGCGCGGCGGCGAAGGCGGCGGGCTCGGCGTCGACGGCGCGGTAGTCGAGCGCGATGCCGAACTGGCGGCCGAACTCGGCGTGGATCCGCGGCGACAGCGAATGCGCGACCGGATGGCCGAACACGGCGAACTGCGGGGTGCTCATCTCAGGACTCCTTCAGCCAGCGCGCCGCGGCGAGCGCGAAATAGGTGAGCACGCCGTCGGCGCCGGCGCGCTTGAACGCGGTGAGGGCCTCCAGCGCGCAGCCGCGCTCGTCGAGCCAGCCGTTCTGCGCGGCGGCCTTGAGCATCGCGTACTCGCCGCTGACCTGGTAGGCGAAGGTCGGCACGCCGAAGCGCTCCTTCACCCGGCGCACCACGTCGAGGTAGGGCATGCCCGGCTTGACCATCACCATGTCGGCGCCTTCCTCGAGATCGAGCGCGACCTCGCGCAGCGCCTCGTCGCCGTTGGCCGGGTCCATCTGGTAGCCGTACTTGTTGCCCTTGCCGAGCGCGCCGGCCGAACCGACCGCGTCGCGGAACGGACCGTAGAAGCCCGAGGCGTACTTCGCCGAGTAGGCCAGGATGCGGGTGTTCACGTGGCCGGCGGCTTCCAGCGCGGCGCGGATCGCGCCGATGCGGCCGTCCATCATGTCGCTGGGCGCCACCACGTCGGCGCCGGCCTCGGCGTGGCTGAGCGCCTGCTTGACCAGCGCGACCACGGTTTCGTCGTTGACGACGTAGCCGGTGGCGTCGACCAGGCCGTCCTGGCCGTGGCTGGTGTAGGGATCGAGCGCGACGTCGGTGATCACGCCCAGCTCGGGGAAGTGGGCCTTCAGCGCGCGGATGGCGCGCTGGGCGAGGCCCTCGGGATGCCAGGCGGCGGCGGCATCCAGCGACTTCGCCTCGGGCGCGGTGACCGGGAACAGCACCACCGCCGGAATGCCGAGCGTCACCGCCTGCTCGGCCTCGCGCAGCAGTTCGTCCACCGACAGCCGCTCGACGCCGGGCATCGAGGCCACCGCGGCGCGTCCGGCCGGCTCGTGGATGAACAGCGGCAGGATCAGGTCGTCGGCGCTCAGCCGATGCTCGCGCATCAGCCGCCGCGAGAAGTCGTCGCGGCGCATGCGGCGCGGGCGGGTGTGCGGATAGCCCATCGGATTCACTCCTTGCGATGGGTCGATTCTAACTGGCGGCCCGGCGGCGGAGACTTGCGCCGGATCATTCCAGCGGGTGCGCGCCGGCCCGGTGCCCGAGCGCAGCGCACGTCGCCGCTATGCTTGCAGCATGTCCGCCGACCTCGCCCTCGTCGCCCCACCGCGCGCCGCCCCGCCGCGCGCCGTGCGCGGCTGGATGGTCGTGCTGGCAGCGCTCGCGCTGCTGGCGGCGTTCGGTCCGGCGCTGCTGCCGCACGGGCCGCTCGACACCGACTGGGATGCGCTGTCGGCGCCACCCGCCTGGGCCAGCGGCCATCTCGGCGGCACCGACGCGATCGGCCGCGACGTGCTGGTGCGCAGCCTGCACGGCCTGCGCCTGTCGCTGCTGATCGGCGCGCTGGCCACCGCGCTGGCGCTGGCGCTCGGGCTGGCCTGGGGCGCGGTGGCGGGCTATGCCGGCGGGCGGATCGAGCGCTGGATGGTGCGCGCGCTCGACGTGCTCTCGGCGCTGCCCTTCCTGCTGCTGGTGATCCTGTTGCTGACCCTGTTCGAGCGCTCGCTGCCGCTGCTGCTGGCGGCGATCGGCGGCTACGTGTGGATCGACCTCGCCCGGGTCGCCCGCGCCGAGGCCGCGCGGCTGGCCAGCCTGCCCTTCGTGCTCGCCGCGCGCGCCGCCGGCGCCTCGCACCTGCAGGTGCTGCGCTGGCACATCCTGCCCAACCTGCTGCCGCTGGCGCTGGTCTACGCCAGCCTGATCGCCGCCAACGCCATCCTGGTCGAGAGCTTCCTCGGCTTCCTCGGCCTGAGCCTCGACGAGCCCGCGGCCGGGCTGGGCATGCTGCTCTACGAAGGCAGCCAGGAGCTCGACGCGGCGCCGTGGACGCTGCTGGTGCCGGCGGCGCTGCTGGTCACCACGCTGGCGGCGTTCCAGCAGCTCGGCGACGCCCTGCAGTCGGCCCTGGACCCACGTCGCCATGGCCGCTGAGCCGAACGCGACGACGCGCGGCGTCGCGGTCGCGGACCTCGCCGTTGTGCTGCCCGGCGGTCGCCGCATCGGTCCGCTCGACTTCGCGCTGGCGCCGGGCGAATGCCTGGGCGTGGTCGGCGAGTCCGGCTCGGGCAAGAGCCTCGCTGCGCAGGCGCTGGCCGGGCTGCTGCCAGCGGGCATCGGTGCCCGCGGTCGCGTGGTCGTCGACGGGGTCGCCTTCGATCCGGCGCGACCACCGCCGCCGGGCTGGTGTGGCGCGCGGGTCGGCTACGTGTTCCAGGACGCGCTCGCCGCGCTGCATCCGCTGCGCACGATCGGCGCGCAGCTCGCCGAGACGCTGCGCTGCCACGGTCGGCCGTCGAGCCGCGACGCCGTGGCCGACGCGCTGCGCGAGGTGGCGCTCGATCCGGTGCTCGCATCGGCGCATCCGCATCGACTCTCCGGCGGCCAGCGCCAGCGCGCGCTGATCGCGCTGGCGCTGGCGCCGCAGCCGGCGCTGCTGCTGGCCGACGAACCGACCAGCGCGCTCGATGTTGGCGTGCAGCGCGAGGTGCTCGACCTGCTGCAAGGGTTGCGCCGCGCGCGCGGACTGGCGCTGGTGTTCATCGGCCACGACCTCGCCGTGGTCGCCGAACTGGCGGATCAGCTGCTGGTGCTGCGCGACGGCGCCGTCGTCGAGCAGGGCCGCACGGCCGAGGTGCTGGCGCAGCCGCGCGCCGCCTACACCCGCGCGCTGATCGCCGCTCAGCAGCCGCGCATCGATCGGCCCGCCGCGCAGCCGGGCGCGCCGCTGCTCGAAGCCGAATCGCTGCGCGTGCGCTATCCGCAGTCGACGCGCGACGCGGTCGACGGCGTCGATCTGTCGCTGGCCGCCGGCGAGGCGCTGGCGCTGGTCGGCGAGTCCGGCAGCGGCAAGAGCACGCTGGCGCGCGCCCTGCTCGGCCTGCAGCGCCGCGAGCCCGGCGGTCGGCTGGTGCTGTGCGGCACGCCGGTCGATGCGCTCGACGCCGCCGGCTGGAAGGCGCTGCGCCGCCGCGTGCAGGTGGTTTTCCAGGATCCCTACGCCTCGCTCGATCCGCGCCAGACCGTGGCCGCCCTCCTCGCCGAACCGCGCCGCATCCACGGCCTTCCGTGGACGCGCGACTGGCTGGCCGCGCGGCTGGCCGAGGTCGGTCTCGACGAGTCCGCGCTCGACCGCCATCCGCACGCCTTCTCCGGCGGCCAGCGGCAGCGCATCGCCATCGCCCGCGCGCTGGCGCTCGATCCCGAACTGCTGGTCTGCGACGAGGCGGTGTCGGCGCTCGACGCGCTGGTCCGCGCCCAGGTGCTCGACCTGCTCGCCGCGCTGCGCCGCTCGCGCGGCCTGGCGCTGCTGTTCGTCACCCACGACCTCGGCGGGGCGCGGGCGCTGTGCGAGCGCGTCGCCGTGATGCAGCACGGCCGCATCGTCGAGATCGGCGCCAGCGAGCGCGTGCTCGACGCGCCGACCCATCCCTACACCCGCGCGCTGCTCGCCGCGCGGCCGCATCCCCTGCCCGTCCCGGAGGCCCACGCATGAGCTTCGCCGTCGCCGATCTTTCCGATGCCCATCCCGAGGCCGCGATCTGCGCGCCGCTGTTTCGCGACTACGGCGGAAGCGGTCGCTTCCACGGTCCGATCCGCACGCTGAAACTGTTCGAGGACAACGCCCTGCTGCGCAGCACGCTGGAGACGCCGGGCAACGGCGCGGTGCTGGTGGTCGACGGCGGCGGCTCGCTGCGCTGCGCGCTGGTCGGCGGCAATCTCGGCGCGCTGGCGGTGGCCAACGGCTGGGCCGGCATCGTCGTCAACGGCTGCGTGCGCGACAGCGCGGAGCTGGCCGCGCAGGCAGTCGGCGTCAAGGCGCTGGCCGCCCATCCGCGCAAGAGCGCCAAGGGCCTGCACACCGGTCACCGCGACATCGACGTCGAGTTCGCCGGCGTGCGCTTCGTGGCGGGGCATTGGCTGTACGCCGATGCCGACGGGATCCTCGTCTCGGCGCAGCGGCTCGACGGCTGAGCCCGGGCCCGACGCGCTGCCCGCGCGCCGGGCGCGCGCCGCTCAGCGCTTGGGCGCGAACGCCTGCGACAGCAGCGCGCCGTCGAAGCCCGGCGTGGCGCCGGCGCCGCTGGCGTGGCGGTACAGGGCCGCCGAGTAGATGCCCGACAGCGCGGCCTGGACCAGCGCCAGCAGCACGAAGGCGATCAGCAGCAGCCCGGCGGCGACGCCGATCACGGCGGCGCTGCCACTGGCGACCGCGCCCACGATCACCGCGGCGCCGGCCAGGATCTGCAGCACCCAGAGCAGGCCGAAGACGATGCCGATGCCGCCCTGGCCGATCACGTTCTCGCCCCAGGTGCGCTTGAGCAGCACCACGCTTTCCTTGACCGCGTCGATCGGGCCGATCTCGCGGGTGACCAGGATCGGCACCACCATGAAGGTCGCCACGTTCCAGGCCGCACCGATGAAGCCGACGATCCACTTGCCGAGCGCGCCGGCGCGCTCCTGCACGATGCGCAGGATCATGCCGACGGTGGCGGCGATGGCGGCGTAGCCGAGGATGCGCATGAACCGCGATCCGGCGATGCGCAGGCCGTCGGCCACCGTCGGGTCGCCCCCTTCGAGGCGGATCATCGCCGCACCGACCAGCGCGGTGTTGAAGAAGAACACCACGAAGTACTGGCAGAGGTAGAAGACGAAGGCGTAGGCGAGGATCGCCGCGTTGACCAGCGGGTCCTCTTCGGCCTGCTGGCTGAGCCGGTCGAGGCCGTCGGGTCCGGCGATGCCCAGGACCGGCGCGACGAACGCCGCGGTCACCAGCAGCGCCGCCAGCGACGACACCAGCGGGAACACCAGCAGCTCCTTGTCCTGCCGCAGCACCGAAGCGCTGGCCTTGATCAGCTGCCAGCTGCGCGAAAACTTCTCGAACATGACCTGCTCCCCGTGCAGCGCCGACCCATCGGCCGCGGATCCCCGTCGCAGTATTCGTCCAGCCCCGCTCCGGCGCAATCGACGGCTGCATCCGCGCCGCCGGCGGACATCGTGATGCCGGCCGGGCCGACATGGAACCGGGCGTCACCGAGCCGGCCGGGCGGCGCCCCGTCGGGGGTCGCAGGGGCGTCAGTCCGCATCACGGAGACGATGTCGCAGGGCGATCGCGCAGCGCGTCCGTCCATCGCGCTCGCCGGATCGGTTCACCGGCGCCCACCCCGCCGGCTTCCCGCCGGCGCGAACCGGGCGATGCAGGTGGTGCTGGCCAGCGATGCCGCAGCTGTCGAGGCAGGGGAACTCGCGATCTGCCGGATGGGTCACGGCTGCGCGTGGCGCCGCATGCGCGAACTGTGCCGCAGCCCCCGAATCCGATCGGCTGCGCGCGTGAACATTTGTGACATGGCCGCGGCCCGTGTCGATCTCGGAGGGGCTGGCGGGACCGGCGGCTGGCCAGGAAACGAGAGTCTGCCCACCCCGGACGCGAGAGCTTGTCCGGGTGGAGCAGCGCGGGGCACAGACACTGGTTCGCGCCGCGCACCAGAATTTGGACAATTTCAATCCGGGCAATGCCTTAGAGCTCCGGCAACCAGAGCACTTCCGCCTGAACAAGCAGGAAAGTATGCGCAGACGGCGTGCGGCAAGCTACAGTCGGGTTCTCCCTGACACTTGGGAGGTTACGACTTGCCCACGCGGCACCGTCGCAACTCGCCCTCCCGTTCTTTGGCAGCCCTGAGCGCAACCTCAGTCTGGTGGGCATTGAGTACTCCGCTGGCGCCAACAACGCCCCGGCCCGCATTGGATTTCTGCGTCTGTTGATCAAGTGCGCTGCCTGACTGAGCGCTCTCGGGCAAGTTCTGTCCCAAAGTGCCGGTGCAAGCCCGCGCCGGCAAGATTGCTCCGAATGAACCGCCCCGTGATTCGTGGAGGCTCCAACTCTTGAGAAGATGGAGCCATCGCAGGTAGGAAGGCATAAGGGCCGGAGAACTAGCACCGCCCGGCTGCTCGACCTATCCTTCGATCCTGGCATTCTTGGGGGCAAGACATGCGCGCTTCGTTCGTGAAGGCAATTCCGGCTTTCGCCCTCACCTTGCTGACGGTTCACCCAAGTTCGGCTCAAGTCTTCCCCAGCGAAGGCTCACTGGGTGATAGGGAGATGGCGAGCGCGTCGCATGCCTTCAGTCGAATTGAGCTAGTTGAATGCCTTGCGATAGTCGAACGGATCTACGCGGGGCGAAGGGCTCTCCAAGGTGTGGAGAGCGGTCCGCGCGGTAGGCAAAGTGACGTTGATCTCAGCCTCATCGCGCGGCAAGCCGCCGATCTCGAACGCCGTGAGAGCAGCCTCGTCGCGCAGGGCTTCGTTTTCGACAACGCCACGATTCAAGCGGAGATGAATCGCGTGTTCGCGCATTCACGCGATCCCCAGCTCCTCGGCGAGATTGTTGCCGCGCTAGGAAGTGACCCTGAGCGCGTTGCGCGCTGCTTGATCAAACCGGAGCTGCTCCGCTCGAGCCGACTGAGCGTTGGCGAACTGCTTGGATACAAGTCAACGTCGAACCCCGCCGGTAGTGGCTTTGTACTGCCAAAAATCGAAGGAGCCTCAATCGCAGCGACTGGCCAGGACTCATGGCGCCTAGAGAACGTGCCGGATGCAAGGCGGGAGCACTCGGGTGTTTGGACCGGCTCCGAGATGATCGTTTGGGGCGGGCGTGCCGATAGAGGTTACTTGGACACTGGTGCCGCTTACACACCCGCCACCGACAGTTGGGAAGCTATTCCGACCGATGGTGCCCCGAGCGCACGCGCGTCGCACACGGGGATTTGGTGTGGCGGAAAAATGGTGATCTGGGGTGGCTACCGTGGTGAGGAACGGCCAACGGACGGCGCTACGTTTGATCCCGCCACAAATTCATGGAGCGCCATACAACCCGTCGGTGCGCCGTTGGGTCGAGAATCGCACTCCGCTGTTTGTGCCAACGACGAGGTAATCATTTGGGGCGGCAGTGACATCAACGGGTACGTTCCCGGAGGCGCGCGCTATTCCGTCAGCAATAACGCATGGAGTCCGGTCTCGAGCGCGGGTGCACCTCCACCTCGGACAAGGCACAGCGCGGTGTGGATCGGCGACTCCATGGTTGTGTGGGGTGGCGATGAGAGCGGCTCCGGCAACGTCAATTCCGGAGCCAGATATTTTCCCGGGACCGATGTGTGGGCACCAATTGCAAGTACCGGAGCACCTTCGGCGCGGAGTTCGCACACTGCCGTGTGGACGGGAACATTGATGGTGGTTTGGGGCGGCAGATCAGGCGCAAATGCTCTAAACACTGGCGGCCGGTATAACCCGGCAACCAACTCTTGGCTTTCCCCCCAAGTGAGTGCTGGGCCTAGCGCGCGCTTCGGGCACTCGGCTGTGTGGAGCGGTACGGAGATGGTGGTGTGGGGCGGCGCGACGGGTGGCGCCCGCTACTTTCCGACATCCAACAGTTGGGCAACGCTTCCTACGATCAACGGAACTGATTGGCGAACCGGTCACTCCGCAGTTTGGGCCGGTACCGAGATGCTCGTTTGGGGGGGAAGCACCCGGGGCGGTGACGACGACGTTCATCACACTGGATTCCGATGGTCCAGACCTCTTGATGAATGGACGCAGATGTCTGACGTTGATGGCCCGACAGGTCGATCCGGCCATTCGACGATCTACACGGGCGTTGAAATGATTGTTTGGGGAGGGGTAAACAGCTCCGGGTCTCAATCCCTCCGTTCAGGTATGGCCTATCGACCGGCTACTGACATGTGGAGGGAAGTCAGCATGGTTGGCGCGCCAACTGCTCGCCATGGTCACACCGCGACATGGAACGGCACCGAGATGTTGGTTTGGGGAGGCAGAGATTCTAATCAAAATGTGCTGCTTAACGACGGCGCGCGCTACGCCCCCGTCTCGGACAGCTGGCTGCCGATCTCGATGCTCGCAGCACCGCAAGCACGTTACTTTCACTCGGCTGTCTGGTCACCGTTCGGGTTGCTGGTTTGGGGCGGTATCGGTACAGCCGGAGCCATAAATTCTGGGGCGATCTTATCTCCCTCCAACATTTGGTCTCCGATTTCACTCACGGACGCACCCCATTGGAGATACAACCACAGCGCCCTCTGGACGGGTGAGAGACTCCTTATCTGGGGGGGCACAGACGGCGATTCGCTGCTAAACACAGGAGGCCAGTATTCGCCAGCCACAAACTCTTGGACCGCAACTACCCTCACAGGAGCGCCAGAACCGCGATCGGAGCACGCCTTCGTTTGGACCGGCAGCGAAATGCTGGTCTGGGGTGGCAGAGGCGGCCCCACGGGAAAACTAGCCACCGGAGCGGGCTACACCGCATCGGACAACACTTGGACGCCCTTGAGCTCTGCCTCCGCCCCTCCCGCCAGACGTGCCTCGACGGCGATCTGGACAGGTAGCGAGCTTATCGTCTGGGGCGGGGAAGGCGTAACTAACTACGCGATCGACGGAGCTCCCCAAGTTCCGCACTTCCCCCTCCCAAAACGCGCCTGAAACCGCCCTGATCGCG
>VFQU01000751.1_pt1 | contig 24162 bp, 21 predicted proteins | sample 3512311 | NCBI WGS metagenome assembly VFQU01 (sample SAMN10412377, study PRJNA504923) | tailings metagenome | isolation source: Relicate 3 Philex TSF3 active mining site | place: Philippines: Tuba, Benguet | collected 2017-08-29
CATTTAAGCCGACGGCAACGATTCGCAAAGAACAGAAAACCGTGACGAATACGGGTGAAGCTGTGACGTTAGCAGCGAAGGGAAGACATGATCCTTGTGTGCTGCCACGTGCGGTTCCGATGGTGGAAGCGATGGTTGCATTGGTGCTGTGTGATCACTTGCTGAGACAGCGCGGACAATGTGGCTAGAGTGGTGAAGTCGTCAAACTGCATGAATTTTGCAGAGTGGGGAGTGGGGAGAACCTATGCTCAGATTGCTCCCTATCTCTCTATCAGCTTGGCTTGGGTGAACGATTAAGTAGATCAAAATCAGTTCAGCAAGTTCTCGCGCTTCGTTGCTCACTCGCCCCGGAATGAATTCGGGGCTAACTGTGCGAAGTCCGCTCTGGGACTAACAGCCGATGAAAACGGCTTCTTCAGTGGGTTTCAACCTACTTCGCACAGTTAGCCCGAACTTCCAGTTTAGGGCGGGACGCAAACAAGAGCGACTATCTTCCAATTCATTTCACCTTCCTACTCAGACTGATTGGGTGTTTCTCGTTAGCGCTTCAAGGGAAGCTTCAGTAAGCAAGTCGTTCCTTTTCCAGGTGTACTCGTAATCTGCATTGTTCCTTGATGTAAGTCCACGCATTTTTGAACAACAACTAAACCTAGACCAGTGCCCGGAATCGAGCCTACATTCTTACCGCGATAAAAGGGTTCAACGAGTCGCCGCTGATCTTCTGGAGCAATGCCAATGCCTTCATCTTCAACGCTGAGAAGTACTGCATCCGATTGAAATTCTAATGCTAGCCTGACAGTTCCGCCTTTTGGAGAGTACTTGATCGCATTCGATAACAGATTGGACAAGACAGAATGCATTAACTTCTCATCTAGCTCGATCGAGCAAGGTGTTCCCTGACAAGTAAACGTCAGATGATGCTGATTCCCTGCACTCAGTTGCATCTCCTCAACAAACTGATGACAATACTGGTCTAAGCACAGTGGTTTGGGATGAAAAACTAGGTTTCCAGCTTCAGCACGGTTGATTGTCAGAATGTCATCTAGCAATTGCACCATATTTTTGACTGAATCTTGAATGCGGTGCAGATTGCGCAATCGTTTTTCAGTCTGGTTCCATTCAACCTGAGAAGTTTCTAACACTTGAGCAGCAGCTAAAGCAGTACTTAGTGGAGTGCGAAACTCGTGAGATGCCATTGAGAAAAAGCGAGTTTTTAAGAGATTCAGTTCTTTCTCGCGCTCTAGTGCTAATCGAATCTCATCGGCTCGTTTTCGTGCAGTGGTATCGCGTTGGACTGCAATCCAATGGGTATACCAACCCTGAGCATCGGCAACAGGGACTAAGCTAAATTCATTCCAAAATTCTGAGCCATCTTTCCGATAGTTAATCACTTCTACGGTGACAGATTCCCATCGATCGAGGGCATTGCGGATTTTTTGCAGTTCAGCGCGATCGGTCTTTGCTCCTTGCAGAATTCGAGGCGTTTTTCCTAAAACTTCTGCTGCCTCGTAGCCTGTAATGCGCGTAAAAGCTTCGTTCACATAGAGAATGCGAGGGCCTGGGTCATCGATCGGTTGAGCTTCAGTAATGATCACTGCATCATTCGTATTCACAACGACTGACTGTAAGAGTCGTAATTGTTCTGCTCGTTGCTTTTGCTCAGTAATATCAGCAATCACAGCAACCATCCCGCTGATCTGTCCATGACTATCTTGCAGCGGTGCAGCCGAAAAAATAATGTCGATCGCGGTTCCATCTTTGCAATGCCGACAGAGTTCGACTCGCGGATGCGTTTTACCTGCTAGTACACTCTTTTGTAAGCTCGTCTCTCCTTCTAACGGATCATCGAGACGAATGGGACTCGGATGACCGAGTACTTCTGCTTCAGTCCAACCAAACATCTGCTCGGCGGCTGGATTCCAAATCTGCACATGCCCGACTCGATCGAGCATCAAAATGGCACGGGGCGAAGCAGTAACTAAAGCTTGTAAGGTATCGTTCGTATGACGTAAAGCGAGTTCGGTGCGTTGTCGCTCTGTGATTTCTGCTCTTAAAGAAACATTCGCTGCTGCTAGTTCTGCGGTGCGTTGCTGGACTCGCTGCTCTAAATCAGAATTTAGCTGCTGAAGTTGGTTATAGAGTTCGGATTGTTGAATCGCGATCGCAACTTGAGTCGCAAGTTGCTTCATCAATTCCACTTCCCAATTTTTCCATTGGCGAGGACTCCGACAGTGATGAGCAATCAACAGTCCCCAAAGATAGGGTTGTTCGAGAGGCTCACGATGCTTTTGCAGAATGGGGACAACTAACTTTGCCTGCACCCCAAACTGCCGCACAAATTCTGCTAAACAAGGTTCTACATCTGCTTGCTCAACATCCGTAATCGCCCGAATTTTCCCCCAAGAGTAAGCCTGATGGTACTCTTGGGGAAACACTTCTTCTGGAAACCCTTGTCCTAGAATCTTGGGATAAGGCGGTAAGACGGTTTCGTGAATCGTACAACCCGTTCCATCGTCCCAGAGCCGATAGATGAGTACTCGATCGACGTTCAAAAAGCGTTGAACTTCCTCAACCGTTCGACTTAGCACCTCATCGAGATTCAGAGATTCACGGATATGCTGAGCAATCTGATTGACTAATCGCTCTCGGTCGGTCTGCTGCCGCAGGATTCTTGCCTGCGTAAAATACCGAGAAAGAGCGATGAGAAAGAAGAGTGCTAAACTACCGAGGACAAAGTGATTCACCGTGTTTTAGAAACCAAACAACGTTACCAAAAACAGCAACACAATAAACGCCGCGCCTCCATAGAATAAACCGATCCAGGCTTTTTCTAAGCTTGCGGGTGGATTCTTTTGCCAAGCCCAACGCAGGTAATCCAAGCGAGCAGAATCTCTGCGGCTTCCTCTTAGGGTTGGTTGAGGCAGTTTATCTCGGTAATCCTCGCCATAGCGTGCGGTGTGAGCAAACGTCACTTCACCTTGCGATCGTTGAGGCAAAATCCGGCGACGTTGATACGGCACAGTATTTTCGCCAAAAGTGGTCAAATATTCTTCACTGTTGAGCAACTGCTCGACAAATCCCTGCAATCCTTTGGTTGCAAGCACGATCGACCAAGCAATTTTTTCGCGATCGCCATACACATTTCGTCCCAAAACGCGCTGAATGCAAAGCTCAACAAATCGATAGTTGTTATTGCTTTCATAGTTGAGTCGTCGGAAGGAATCCGACAGCAGTAAGCCTGCGATGAATCCTTTGACGGTAATTTGTCCCGATCGCAACTGTGATTCTAAAAACTGTTGGCGATAGTAACTGAGCATTTGTTGCTCATTAAAAATCTGACGATAAGCTGCTGTGATCAATGCATCAAAGTCAGTTCTAGAAAGGAGATTATCGGTTGTGTAGATCCGAGGCTGTTCATCACCTGGGATCTCAAATCCTTCGACTCGATGATTTTGAGAAACGGGGGGATAGGTTAAGAGAGACATGGACATAAGCGTTTTCCAAACGGGTTTTTTCTAGCGATCGCACTCTAGCGCGACCCTTCAAGCTGAAGGATCTCATACGAGCCGTAAGGAAATGGGTGATGAAACGGTAAAGAAAACGGAAAGAATCAGCGTGGGTAACAAATCTTGAGATTTCCTGATCTTTTTTGAAGTTCACTTCTCGTAAAATTGGTATGAATGAGTATAAATCTCTATGAAGTCACCCTCACGGTATGAGGATTCTCCTGGTTGAAGATGATGTGCGGCTTGCAGAAACGTTGGCGGAAGCGCTCAGCGATCAGCTTTACGTGGTGGATATTGCAACCGATGGAGAGTCGGGTTGGCATCAAGCCAGAGTGGTCGAGTATGATTTGATCGTGCTAGATGTGATGCTGCCAGAGTTAGATGGATTTAGCCTTTGTCAAAGATTACGATCGCATCGCTATGATTTGCCGATTCTCATGCTGACTGCCTGTGACACACTCAACGATGAGATCAATGGGCTGGATGTCGGCGCGGATGACTATTTAGTGAAGCCTGTTGATTTACAAAAACTCTTTGCGCGAATTCGGGCTTTGCTGCGTCGAGGTAGCGTGAGTACGACTCCGGTTCTGACTTGGGGCGATCTCAGTCTGAATCCGAGTACCTGTGAGGTCAGTTATCGAGATACTCCGATTCATTTGACTCCGAAAGAATATGCGATTTTAGAATTGCTGTTACGCAATGGTCGTCGAGTTTTAAGTCGCAGTGTGATGATTGACCATGCGTGGTCTTCTGAGTCGTCGCCCGAAGAACCGACGGTTAAGGTTCACATTCGTGGACTACGCCAAAAACTCAAAGCGGCGGGAGCATCCGAAGAACTGATCGAAACGGTTCACAGCAGAGGCTATCGTCTGAACCAACCAGAGCGCGAACCGAATCCGGCGGGTTGTTGATTATTGGTTCCAGCATTCATTGCGGCAAGCTGACTAGGTTGCTGTGGCTCCATCTAGTCTATTTTGGGTGGATGTTCTCCGAGTTTGATCCAGAGTCGTCTTGTGCGGACGAGCTGTGGACGATTCATCTGTAAGGCTGCGATCGTAGTTCGACCAACAGGAGTTAATCCAATCAGTTCTACTCCTTTTTCCTGCCATGCAAAGTGTTCTGCCCAAATTTGCTGATGGGGATGGAAGAGGGGCACAGTTTCATGAGTGACTGGGTCGATCGCGTTTTGGTGATTTGATTTATGACGGTTGCAAAATGGGCAAGCAAAGCAGAGGTTTTCATATGTTGTTTCGCCGCCTGCTGCACGTGGCACAATGTGCTCGAATTCAAAGGTCATAGCGGTGAGTGCTTCTGCGGTGTGGCAATAAGCGCAGCAGTTAGCGAAGCGCTCTCGGACTCTTCTTTGTAGATCAACAGGAATGTAGCCGCTCATGATGCCTGTGCAAGGTCTTTGTTTTGCTGTAATGTATACCGCGCACGGGTTTTTAGGAGCGTGAGAGCGTCGGCTTCGGCTAAAAGTTGATCGAGTTGGGCGATTTCTGTCTCGGAGAGTTGATCGTTTGTTTGTTTTGCGAGTAAATCGTCGAGTCGAGCTTGATCGGCTGGAGCGAGTTTGCAATTGGCAAGGGCGTGGAGTTCTGTGGGACTGATGCCAATCAGATAGTCTGGGTCGGCTGTGGGGGAATTGACCAAGCGTTGATAGTGGTCGAGGTCGAGGATGACACCAACGCGATCGCCTTGTTCATTGACGAGGTAGCGGGCTGAGTCAGACATAAAATGACTTAATTTTTTTTCTATTGCTATCGTATCGTCTGGGCAAAGGGTTGGCTCAGGCGTGATTGACTTCTTCTATGATTTCGATGAAGGGGCGATCGATAAAAAGCAGAGACGCTATTCTTCTAAAACTTCGACGAGTTCTTCGATCGAGACATCAAACACTCGTGCGATTTTCCGAACAGAAAGCAGATTCACCATGACCATGCCGGGAGAATTTGCATAGGTTGCAACTGTGCTATACGGAAGTTCCGAACGTTCTGCAACTTCTTTCAATGTCCATCCTCGCTCGGTAGCTAGCTCCTTAATTCGCAACCTAAACACGTTTTACCCTAGCTTGACAGTATCGAGATTTCGATTTTTAATGGTCATAACCCAGAATCGAAATCTCGATACACCTGGGAAACAACATAATTCAAAGCGATCGCTCTTAGCCTGGAAAACTTGAAGCGATCGCACCTACGAATGAGGTACAGACATGATACCAATAGTTTTGTCATGCGTTGACACTTCTGCATTTTGGCGTGGAGGTGGACGATGACGTATCGCGATTCTCTTTTTCCTTGGTGCATCATTCGCTTATTGCCGAAAATGCAACGCATCGTCGTCTGTCGCTGCCGAAATCGTAATCATGCTCAATCGCAGATGCAGGCATTGAAACGATTAAATCGACAAGCTGTGTATGAAGTGATTTTCGATCCGCCGGATTGAATCAAACTTGCTTTTCCGATTTCAAGTTGAATCTAGCGTCAATTCCTGCTCTCACATCTGAGAGCAGAACTCTTTATCCTGAGACAGTTTTAGACTCTTGAGTTTTATCTTCTGTTTTATTGCTTCATGGCAGCAACTTATTCAAAATAGATTTGCCTGACTTCAGATAAAAAATGCTCTCACTGCTCAATTACTCAAAAGTGTGTAATCCTTGAAAACCGATTCCATCTTTTACAAAATTTTCCAACTCTTTCCCAGTGCCTTTTTCGAGTTAATTGGCGAGGATGATCCACGGACTGTGACTTATGCCTTCACCTCTCAAGAAGTGAAGCAAACAGCATTCCGGCTCGATGGCATCTTTATGCCTCCGACTCGATTGCGCCAATTTCCCATCTATTTCGTAGAAGCGCAAGCATACAAAGAGAAGCGGAACTTCTACTATCGCTTCTTCAGTCAAATTCATCTCTATCTCAACGATTACGAGCCTGTAAATGCTTGGCAGGCAGTGGTGATTTTCACAGAGCGACGTTTTGATCAAGCTTTGCCGCATCACTATTCGGAGTATGACAATAATCCAAGGTTGCAGCGCATTTACTTGGATGAATTGCCGTCGGATGTAAGCGATCGTAGTCTCGGGTTGTCTTTGTTAAAGCTGCTGGGAACGAAACCGAAAGAGGCTCCGGCAAAAGGTCGATCTCTGATTGACCGAACTCGGCAAGAACTCACAGATTTGACCGTCCAGCGAAATTTTATAGAATTAGTGGAGACGGTCTTCGTTTACAAATTTCCAAAACTATCTTTTAGCGAGGTCGGTGAAATGTTGGGGCTTGGCGATTTAAAGCAAACACGGGCATATCAAGAAGCGCTTCAAGAAGGACGCGAAGAAGCGCAGAAGGAGTATCTAACTCGGATGGTTCCAAAACTTCTTCAGAAAGGCTGGACTGTTGAGGAGATCGCTGAAGATACTGGAATTTCAGTAGAGACCGTGCAGGAATTTATCAATCAGGAATAGATACAACACAATTTGGATCGCGAACTAGGAATCGATCGAGCAATCTAATCCCGACTTGTTGCAAACTGCTATGACCTCAAGATTGCCAGTTTGAGGTTTGAGTGAGGGAAATTCCAAACAACGTCTTTTCTGTGCAAAAAGTAAAATATGGTTCCAGGTAGCTTATTTCTGAAAAAGTGGAAAATCATGGAATAGCCAGTCGTTGACAAACCTTCAAAAATTTCTAGGACTAACTCGTGTTAAAGTTCACAAGTCTCTGCTCGTGAGAAGAGACACAACCCCAAAACCAACCCTCTCCAACCATCAAAACAAGGAAACTTTCCTTGTGGAGATCTGTTTAGGTCATATGTGAGGTCGTCGGAACTCAACCAGTTTCCATCATTGCGCCAACCGACGCGATCACAAAATTGTTCCCAGTCATCACTGTAAGACATCGGGCTACCGCATTCCTGCCAGATTCGTTTCTGTACGCTGAGGCCCCATTTGTTACTGCTGTATTTTATCCACAGTTGGTCTAGTATCCGCAAATCTTCACAAGGAAAGTTTTCGAGATCAGCGGAGCTAAACCATTGCCCTTCTTCCTTGCCCACTGTTGTAATCATCAGCCGATAGGTTTCTTTATCCGCCGCTTTCCATTGCTGAGTGCTCAATAGTTCCTCAAGCCTTTGATAGCGCGAGGTCTTCACCTCAGTTGCCGCTTCCCGCAGTGCATTCAGTTCTGCCAAATCTGGCTGAAGGTCGGCATCAATTCGCTTGCTCGTCTCCTGAAAGCAAGCATAGGCAAGATCTTTAAAGCCTTGAGACAACGCTGTGCGAATCAGAGTACTCGGTTTCTTCACCTGTGCCGCATACAGCAAAATCACAGGCTTCCACCAGTCTTCGCCAAACCGTTCATACAGCAAACTCTCCTCACCTCGGCGCACCACTTCCTTTGCTGCCAAAAACTCTTGAAAACTGAGATGCGGAAACTCAAACTCTTCCGGTTCTCGCTGCACCAACAGTTCACTAATCTGCTCAATCTGTCTCAAAAAGTCCGCAGGCGCGATCGATTCCTCTTGAGCTTTTAGATATCCCTCCAGCCGCTTCAGCAAAACCGCTTGCTCGACTCGTTCTTCTTTTTGCTGCATCATTTCCAGTGCCAGCATTTGCAAGATGACTTGCGCTGTCGCATATTCATCATTGTCCCCTGTGAGCCAAGTTTCAATATCTCTTGCACCAGGACGATCGCGCAATTGCAGCACGCAGATTTCTTGATAAAGTTCTACTCGACGTTTTGGCAGCTTGCTACTGGGATAGCGTCGATGAAACATGGCGATCATATTCAGCAGCAGGGGATTTTGTGACAGATCTGCCAACTCCTGCCGCTGGTTGATTTGTTTGAGTAAATCATCCGCCGCATCTTGAGCCGCCTTTCGCACCGCTGGAATATCTTCTTTACCGTGGTGATAATATTCCTGACACCAGTACCATTTCTCCACAAAAGCTTTGCGCTGCTGTTCATTAAAGTTTCTGACATACAGCAGCGAATTAAAATCAATGCGATCGCTACTGGTTTGCTCGTTGTAAGCCTTCGGTCGCGCTGTGAGAATAAACAGCGATTTACGATATTTTTTGCGCTGAGCATTCAACCAACGTGCCACGAGCGGACGTTTTGCCTTCGGAACTTCATCAAAGCCATCCAACATCACCAGCATTTTGCCCTGCTCTAGCATCGCCTTTGCCCAATCGGTCGGCATTTTCAGATCCGCGATCGGCAAGCTAGGAATATGATGCTGCATGATCAACTCTGGCAAACTCGGCGGAGTCTCCTGACTCAAAATCTCTCGATACTTCCGCAGCAGCAACAAAACTGGAATATATCGCGTAACCTCTTTAGGCTGCTTATTTCTGCCTAAGCTATAAGCGATGTGTCGTAGTAATGTCGTTTTGCCATAGCCACCCCAAGCCAAGATTGCCATCTCGCTATAAATTGCATCCTGCTTTGCCAGTGCTAGCAAATCCCAAATACTCACACCCGAAGCCTGCAACAGTTCCAAATCTTCAAGCGATCGAGAAAATCCTGGAGATGCCACACGCCCATCGAATTCTAGTGGCACAAAGACTTCCTCTAGCATCGGTGTAAAAATGCCGCTAATCTTCGCCATTCCTTCTGTGCTACAAGTTTCACACTCTGCCGCCTGCGCCTCAAAATATCGATCTTCGGCTAAAGTCAGTTTTGCGATTGCTTGTTCTCCGAATTGATCCAGCTTTTTGTTAACGACTTCTCCAGCTTTTTCTAACCGCTGTTGATTGCCTTTATGAATCGGCTCTAGCAACTTCCCAGCATAAGAGAAACAAAATCCAATCAAAGTTGAGGCGATCGCTTCACTCACTTTGTGTTCGATCAGCAAGAGCCACAGCCCATACCCTCCGCCTAGACCAATCCCACCCGGCTTCAGCACTTTGACGAGAATTTCCGCAAGCTGGTCTGGAATAGAAGCTTGTTTCGAGGGTTCTTCAGGCATAAGACTTTCGATGAGAGGCTCTATTTCTTTCTAGCGCAGAAATCCAAAACAAGCGCATTCAGAAAACCTCTTTCCTGAAAAACCAGTCAAAAACTAGAAAAAGTCGCGCTTCTCGTTTGAATTCAAGTGCGATCCACAGCTATTCTTCACTGTTATTGGTTTGATTATTGGGTTGCTCGCGCTGAAAAAATGTTCTAGTCAGCGTCTTTAACGTGACTGGTTCCTGCTCTTTGCGGCGTTTGCGATGTTGTAGCGCAGTTGTGCCTCGGCGACGTTGCCGCGATCGCGCAACACTTTCCACACCCTCGTCACTCACCCGTCTTCGGGTCGGTTCGATGTTCTCTTCTTTCGATAACCACCAATCGACAATAAATCCGCTTGCCGTTCCCCCAATCGCGCCGAGTGCAATACTAAACAGCGCTGGATAGCCTAGAGCATAGAGGCTAATTAGAAATAACAGCCAAATCTGAAGCCCAACGGCAAAGCCTTTAGATACTGGTTCTCCTTTCTCAGCCACGATCGTTCATTCCTAAGTTTCTCTATGAGGATACAGGCGAATGCACGATGTCGATCGCTTTGTGTCCTCATTATGCAAATTTTTTAGGACAACTTATGATCAAATCGCGATCGTTACGGTTTGACGGTTTGCTTGCAAATCCTGGATAAAGAGGCAGAAGGTAAAAAGATCTGCCTCTACCCTTCACTAGCTCAGCGTTTTAACCAATGGCTTTTCTGTTTCGCTAAACGCTTCAAACGTTTGGTTTGCTAAAACATCGAGATCAGCATCGGAAATGTCTCCCTGTCGCTGCGCAACGCGATCGCGTAAAACTTCCGCCGGAACATCACAATAGAGAATCTCAATCTCAATTCCCTGTGCTTGTGCTTTCTCAATCACGGGAGTGCGTAAAGCTTGACGATCGTACTTCGCATCCAAAATCACGGTATAGCCTTGCGATGCTAAAGTTGTGCCGAGTTCTAGTAAGCGATCGTAAGTCTTCTGAGTCATCTCAGGACTGTAAAGTGAAGCATCGCCTTTCTCATCCAACGCCACGCCACCTAAATGCTTACGAACTGCATCAGAGCGAATTTGAATGGCTCCAGTTTCACGGGCTAGTTTAGATGCGATCGTACTTTTCCCAGATCCAGAGAGTCCCGACATCAGAACAATCTTGCCTTGTCTCGGTTGCGTATACTCCCAAGACAAACGATAGTAACGGCTAGCAGTTTCTTTCGATTCTGCCTTCACGGATTCTGGAACACTCGGATCACTCAGTAAGAATGAAGTAACTTTCGCTCGAACATAAGACTGACGGCTATTGTAAAGTGGCAAAACTTGTAAGCCTTCCCAGTCGCCCGATTGTTCCAGATAAGCATTCAAAAACAGATTGCTTAGATCCCGACGATTCCGAGCATCAAAATCCATGATGATGTAAGCAACGTCGAACATCGTATCGACGAATCGGAACGGCTCATTAAACTCAATGCAATCAAACAAAAGAATCTTATTGTTCCAGAAGCAGATGTTTCTCAAATGAACATCGCCATGACATTCGCGGATAAATTTATGTTCGACTCGGCTCTTAAAGAGGGCTGCACTCTCCGCAAATAGTTGATCGGTGTAAGCTTTCGTCTGATCAAATTGTTCTTGAGTTTGAGCCACTCCAATATAACCAACCGTTTGATCGTAGTTTTCGTCGATCGCTTGGCGAATCTGAGACACTTCCCCAAAGCTGAGAATGTAATCATTCGTCGGTGCAGATTTGTGGAATGCTGCTAAAACCTTTGCTAAATCGAGTAAATGCTGCTCGGTGAGTTCTCCACGATCGTACATGGCACTCAGCAATGTCTCTTGAGGAAATTGCTGCATTTTCACCACATAATCCACGACTTCGCCTGAACCATCCAGCACAAACTTGTCACCATCTTGCGTAATCGGCACAATGCCCAAATATAATTCTGCTGCACCGCGTTTGTTCAGCCGCAACTCTTCCTCACAGAAATGTTTGCGTTTTTCCAAAGTGGAATAGTCCAAAAAACCGAAATTCACAGGTTTTTTCAGCTTATAAACATAGTCTCCGGTGAGAAAAACATAGGAAACGTGAGTCTGAATTAACTCGATCTCGCCTTGAACCGGATGATCATAAATTTCGGGATTGAGCAGCGCTTCAACGATCGGGGGAAGAGTTGTCGTCGTCATACAATTACATCTACACAGAAGGACAAGAATTCGAGAGACATGAAAAAAGCCAGGGATCTCTCCCTAGCTTTATATACATCACATTTATCAGCAAGCCGCAAAGCCTAGCCTTTTTGAGCAAAAAAGCTGATGTGATACAACGAACCCTTCCAAGGATGGGTCTGAACTTCACGCATCACGGTCTTGCCATTCCAGGACAATTCTGGAATATTCACTTCTACAACAGATTTATTCGGCGCAGCATCCCGAACTAGGAAGCCCGCAGCCTTAGCATCGACGACTAAGTGAATCGACTCAGCACCATTGTGGCCATACAAAGTAGCAGGAATTTTGCCATCGCGGCGCAGCGCATTCGGCTTAGTTCCTTCAGGACGTTTTTGAGCTTCGATCGAGAACGGCATAATTCAAACCTAAAATCTACTAAACGTTTGCGGGTTGGGGCGTTCCGTTGGTATACAACAACGCCCGTTTCGGTCCATGAATGGGATCTTCAACAATGATCGTTTGATCGCGTTTTGCACCTAACGAAACAATCGCGATCGGCACATCCATTAATTCTGCCAGGAACTTGAGATAATCCAGCGCTTCTTTCGGCAAATCATCGAGCGATCGACACGCTTCGGTCGATCGTTTCCATCCTGGCATCGTTTCGTAAATCGGCTTGCATTGAGCAAACAAGCGCGAATTACTGGGAAAATCTTCGCAGCGTTGCCCATCGATTTCGTAGGCAACACACACTTTGATTTCATCCATTTCGTCTAAAACGTCTAGCTTCGTGATCGCTAGACAGTCCAGACCATTGATGCGGACGGCATACCGTCCAATCACTGCATCAAACCAGCCACAGCGTCTTTGTCGCCCTGTCGTCGTACCAAACTCAGCACCACGATCGCACAACAATGCGCCCATTTCTTCATGCAACTCGGTTGGGAACGGACCTTCGCCCACCCGAGTGGTATACGCTTTCGCGACACCAATCACACGATCGATCACCGTCGGCCCAATCCCTGTCCCCACACAAGCCCCGCCGGATACCGGATTCGAGGACGTGACATAAGGATAGGTTCCATGATCCAAATCGAGCAGCGTGCCTTGTGCGCCTTCAAACAAGACATTGCGTTTGCGGCGAATCGCATCGTAAATCTTTAGCGAGCTATCCACAACATGCGGACGCAAGCGATCGGCATAGCCCATATACTCTTCAAACACTTCGTCTGCACTCAGCGGGGGCAGATCATAGAGCTTTTCGAGAATGGTGTTCTTTTGGGCGATCGTCCAAGCCAACTGCTCACGGAATCCTTCTGGATTCATCAAATCGACGATCCGAACGCCGACGCGCTCAGATTTATCGGCATAGGTCGGTCCAATGCCGCGTCCGGTTGTGCCAATTTTGTGATTTCCGCGCTGTTCTTCGGCGGCTTTATCGATCAAACGGTGATAAGGCATCGTCACATGTGCCGTCTCAGAAATCAGTAAGTTCTGAGTCGTAATGCCGAGCGCCTCAAGCTGATCCAACTCTTGAATCAGCACCTTTGGGTCGATAACCGTTCCACAGCCGATAATACACTCCGTATCCGGGTACAAAATTCCAGACGGAATCAAATGAAGCTTAAAGGTCTGATCCTTGACAACGACCGTATGCCCTGCATTGACACCACCTTGATAGCGCACAACGACATCTGCCGATTTACTTAATAAATCGGTGATTTTGCCTTTACCTTCATCGCCCCACTGGGCGCCAATAACAACTACGTTAGCCAAGGGTTTTCAGGAGTCTAAAGTTTTCAACAAACTCCCATTATCCTCACGAGGTGCGTTCTGTGTCAAATGGATCTTCAACAAGGATTTGCCCATCTTCTTGAACCCAGGCAATTCGGGCAATTCGTCGCTGTCGGGCATAGGTTTGAATCTGCTCACGGGTTCCAGCCGTCAAATTCACCTCGACCACGGCTCCCGATTCGCGCAATTTCTGCGCCTGTGCAAATGCCAGTTGAGGCGAGTCTGACACGACTAGCCAATCGCTCGATCGCGTTTGTTTAGGAAGTTGCCCGGTTGCCAATAGGATTTGATGCAGATTTTCCAAGTGCAGTGAAAATCCGATCCCTGGGATTGATTGTCCTTGCGAGTGAAATTGCCCCAAAAGTTGGTCGTATCTTCCGCCTTGTCCTAAAACGACTTGCCCGGATTGGGTTACGACTTCAAACACGATTCCGGTGTAATAGTCGAAGGTCTGGATCAAGCTGAGATCTAACACGATCGGCACGGTCAAACTCGCTTGCAGGAGTTCAACTAACGATTTGAGATTATTGACGATCGCTCGTTCTGAGTCGTCTAAATCCAAGGCGCTGACGCGCTGGAGTACATCACTCGGCTTGCCGCGCAAATCTAGAAGCAGTAAGGCACGCGCTTTTAATTCATCTGAGAGGGGTAAAGCTTCTAAACTTAAGCGATCGAGCGTGGCAATTGCGTGTCGAACTTTCGCGCGGATCGCTTCTGGAAATCCCGATAAGAGCGATCGCGTTAATCCCGCTTCCCCTAAAATCAACTGTCCGGGCAATTCCACTGCGTGCAGACAATCCATGACGAGCAACAGAATTTCTGCATCTGAGCAAACCCCATCCCCGCCAAGCAATTCGACTCCCGCCTGATAAAACTCTTGTTGGCGAGTATGGCTGCCTTCTTGGGCGCGCCGAAAGACATTCGCGTTGTAGTACAGTCGCTGCGGAAATGTACTATTCGCTAATCGAGTCGCCACGGTTCGTGCGATCGAAGCCGTCAGTTCTGGACGTAATCCGAGCGGATCTTCTTCGAGTTGATGCAGTTGAATGACCGTAGAACGCTCGATCGCGCCCCCTGCCATCAGCGTGTCTAAGCGTTCGAGCGTCGAGGTAATAATCCGGTGATAGCCCCAAGCATGAAACACTTGCTGAAGCCGATCTTCAATCCAACGTTTTTGGGCGACATCGAGAGGCAGGAGGTCGCGTGCCCCTGCAGGAGGCTGGTAAACCATTTTGAGAGAAATTTAGCGTTACTTTTTCTTACCGAAAAGACCGCCAAACAGACCGCTGCCAGATTTAGATGAGGGTTGCTTCGTCGCATTCGATTTTGCACTCGGCTTCTCTGAAGACGAAGGGATCGCAGGGGGATCGAGTCTCTGCTTGCCAATCAAGGCGCGCTCGTCTTGCGGATCGATCGACAGCGCTTTCGTAAAATGAATCTTCGCCATCGTCGGTTGGTTTTGCCGCAAATAAACCATGCCCATTAAACTGTGACAGCGGCTACTGTTTGGGTCAATTTTTAAGGCATCTCGCAATTCTATCGTTGCTTGGGCAAAATTTCCCTTTGCCGCAAATCCTTCGGCGCGACGATAATACTGATCACTCAACGATTCAGCTTTGGCTTGAACCTCTTGAGGCTTGGCTTGAGCGTTGTTAGTTGCGGGGATGAAAGTCTTGTTTTTCGGAACTCCAACAAAATCGCTGGCGGCTTCTCGACGAATCAGATAGGCAAGATTCAGTTCGCTGATTTGGGCAATCAGTTCGCAAGCCTGATCGAGCTGCTCATACTGCCGATTGGATAAATCTTGCAGCGCTGTGCGGTAAAAGTGATCGGGATTGCTTGCGCTCAAAAGCTGCTGAGCTAGACTGTTAAGCACCCCAATGGTGTGAAAATTGCGGGCGGCTCCCTGCCCTTTCATTTTCAAAACAATCAAATGATCAGTCCGGGCTTTTTCTTGGGAGAGTTTTTCCCAGGCTGGATTCACCAGCTTGGATAAGAGTTGTTCAGCAAGTTGTCTATCTCCCTCACTTTCAGAAATGCAGCTATCGGGGTGTAAGCGACGGGCGATTTTTAGATAGTTTTTTCGGATCTCTTTGACATCGGCTTCGATCGAGACACCTAAAATGGCGTGAGAGTCGGAAAAGTCTGAGAGAAATAGCCCGCGATCGATCTGGAAGCTCATGGGTTACCTGTGATTTCAAGGAACGAGTTTGAGGGGTGCTGAGCCTGAGAGGTGCGGCTTCAGTCCTGTTTTATAGTTCCTTGAAATCCACAAAGCTCGACATCTGAAGTCTATTTTCGTCGCACGTCAGTGACCCGCCAGCTTAATTTCAGATTGATCCAGAAATTCCAGAAAGTAACCAGCACAATCGCGATCGGTTTGGCGATGAATTCGCTGACGTGAAACACATCATGAAAGAGACTGACGATTAAGGCTTGGAGAATGATCCCCATCAAACAGATCGTATTGAACTTGAGAAAACGCTTAAATCGTTGCCGCTTGCCGGGTTGACCGCGCGCGATATCGCCAAACGTCCAAAGGTCATTCCAGAGAAAATTATTGATCACCGCCAATTCTGCGGAGAGCATCGTACTGCGCGCCAAATTCAAGCCGAGCGAGGTGCGCAGGAAATAAAAGGCTGCCATATCGACAAAGACGCCACTGAAGCCGACGAGTCCAAAGCGTAAAAAGCGTCCCAACTGGAATTTTTCCCGCAATCGGCTAATTCTGCCGCGCGATCGCAGTTTGCCTAAGTGCATGAGATATTCAACATACTGCCGCCAAGTGACTTTACTCTCGCCTTCTTGTCGTTCTTGGAAGACATAGCCGACCTCGGTAACTCGGTCAACCTGACCCCGACCAATTACTTCTAAGAGAATTTTGTAGCCGAGTGGACTCAGCAGACAGTCCGCGATCGCACTACGTCGCACCATAAAATAGCCGCTCATCGGATCAGACACGCGTCCAACCACGCTTGGCAAGATCACCAATCCGAGCAGTTGTGCGCCTCGCGATAGTACACGTCGAATCAAGCCCCAATCGCTGGTTCCGCCCCCTTCAATATGCCGACTCGCAACTGCCAGATCTGCGCCATTCTTAATCGCTTGCAGAAGTTTCAGCAATACTTCAGGCGGGTGCTGCAAATCACCATCGATTACGCCTAAAACTTCGCCTCGTGCGGCTTGCCAACCGCGAATCACGGCAGTCGATAAGCCGCGCTCCGCCTGCCGCCGCATCACTCGCAGATTTGGGAAATCCACCGTCATCTGCTGAGCAATTTCCCACGTGCGATCGGGACTGTCATCATCGACGATAATCAGCTCGTAATCATTTGGCAATGCATGATCCAACAATCCCGTCAGGACGCGAACGATTTGTTCTACATTTCGCGCTTCGTTGTAGGTGGGAACGATCAGCGAAAAGTAGATCGACTGAGATTGTCGCTCGATCGCCGGGTTTGCGTGTGGGATTTTTAATTCACCCGCAGGTGGCGGGACGAGAGAGGGAGGCACAATCATGAATTTGCGGTTAGGTAGGACAACAAGGACGAAACTACGGACTCACTTGATACAGCTTGATTTGAAATTCGTCTAAGCTCATAGTTCCCGATAGAGATTGAGTCTTGGCGATCGTAAAACGTTCCGCTAATGTTTGCTGAATTTTTTGGCGGTCTTGCTCGGTAGCAGCGGGCGACCAAATGGGTGCAGCGCTTTCTAGCCAGAGCACCCGTCGATATGGAGCATTGGTTAAAACCGTCTTCAAAGCTGTACCTAATTTCGCCGCAGGTTGAGCCAGCAGATCGACTCGACTCTGGGGCGGGATGTAATACGCTAAGCGATTCACATGTCCCCACGCTTGTGTGTCCATTGCGATCAGCGTTGGAGCCGGATCGAGTTGGATCAGTTCTGATACTTGATGAAACACCGAACGGGTTCTTAAAGTCAAATCACCCACATCGATCGTGAGATAGAACAGCAACAGAGTCAGAGCGATGATGCTTTGGTACGCTTTAACTTGGCGAATTGCGATCGTCATGAGCAACAAACACCCGGGCAAGACAAAGATCAACGCGCGCCCTTCTCCAAATCCCAATGTATACTTTCGCGTCACAATATCGACGCAGAGTGCAAGCAACAAAGGTAGGATCGCCATTCCTAACCCTACTGTCAAACTTATTTTTTGACCAGATCTCTTAAGGCAGATGATCGATAGAACCAATCCGCAGGTTGCCAACAATCCAGCAATGATGGTGATTCCAGGGGGTAAACTCGTTGTCCAGTCTCCCACAATCAGATGAATCCCGATCGTTTGAAAGAGATCCTGAAGGTGTAAAAGGGCAGGGTTGCCCTCTGGGTTGCCAAACCGTCCAAGGTCAGCATTTCGCAATTGCTTCAACGTGCCCCAAATTGCCCAAGGCAAGGTCAGCAGCCCTGCAATGATCAGCCGAATGCCATGCTGGAACCAATGCCGTCGATCGAGCACCAAAATCAGCACCGAAACGACAACAATCCAATATGCAAATAAATAGAACGTGAGCAGACCACTGACGATCGACATCACGAATATAATTTGCCATGTCCAGCGAGGCTGAGACATGATTTCGAGCAATGCCCAAACGCTCAAAATTGCCCAAAATACGAGCGGTGTGTACATTCGGACATTGAGCGAGTGAAAGAGATAAAAGGGATTCGTTGCAATCAATGCGGCAAATAAAAGTCCGCTGCGATGATCTAGCAGTTTGCGCCCCAAACCATAAGCAGCAGCGATCGCGCCGAAACTCCACAGCATCGGCAAACTGCGCATCGCAATTTCGCGATTGCCAAACAGGCGCAGCCAGAAATGGTGTGCAAAGAAGAACAGGGGCGGATGGGGTTCGCCTGCATAGAGTCCGCGCAGTAAGCCCTGTATCGTTTTAGCAAAAGATTCTTGGGGCAGATCAAGCAGGGAGGTGAGTTGAGCAAGTGCGATCGTGCCATCAGCGGGAAGAGAATATGCAGATCGTTGTCCGGTCGAAAGCAGCAGCGAGAGAACTTCGTCGTACCAGAATTCGCGCGTACCGAGATTGAGAATACGGAGGAAAATTCCGAATGCGATCGTGCAACCGAGCAAAATTTCTAACGTTAAGCTTTTTCGGCAATAGAGGAGAAAATTGCGATTGAGCATAATTCTCATGGGTTAGGGGCTACAAGTAGTCTTCCCGTTCTGACTTTCTCGGCTATGATCCAGGTGCTTATTTTGACACGGATATGGCTAAGAAGCGCAAAAGCAAGGTCTCAGAAGCAGAGCCAGGATTGTCCCTGAAAGAGCGTTTGGCAGAAAAACGTCGGGTGATGTTAGCCCGTAAAGCGGCTGTTAATTTTATTTCTATGTCCACGATGATCTCGATCGTGGTGGGATTAGCATTATTTGCGGTTGGAGGAATTAAAGGCGCAGGCGGTGGTTTTGCAGGCGTGCTGACGCTGATGCTATCGTTCAAATTTCCCTGGCAAGCGCTTCATGCCTTTATGATTTACATGCCGTTTGGCGGAACGATTACGTATGCCACGGTGGGGAATAATCCGCTGATGCAGTTGGCGAAAGATGGGATGTATATTCCTGCTTTGATCAGTATTTATCAGTACTGTAAGCAGCGGGATTTGTCGATGATGATCCCGAAGTTGATGAAAACGCCTCTGATGCTGCTGCTCGTTTATTGTATGTTGGTGCTGCTGTTCGTAAATGGTTCGCAGCAGTTGTCTGCGGCTGAGGTGGCAATGACGACTCAGAAGCCGCTTGAACGACCTTTTTTCATGGGCATCTTGGGCTTAAAAGTTTTACTAGGCTATGTGCCGCTGATTCCCTGCGCTTATTACTTGATGAAGAAGAAGCAGGATGTCTATAACTTTATGCGAATCACAGTGGTGGTCGTGATCATTTGCTGTGGATTGGCATTTGTGCAGTACATGATGCTGAAGACAGGACGGTGCAAGGGGACTGAAGGGACAGGGGCGGAATTGTTTAAGGCGTCGCTGGATGCACGGTGTTTTGTGGGAGGGGCGCTACTGTATACGCCAGAGCAAGGGGTGATTCGATTGCCGGGGACGTTTGTAGCTCCGTGGCAGTGGGGATGGTATTTGATTTCGAGTGCATTTACAACGTTTGCAGTGACATTCTTCGATCGCAACTTGATCTGGAAGATCATCGGTGGGATTGGAATGCTGATGACGATCATTATGGCGGTGATTTGTGGGCAGCGAATTGCGCTGATGCTTGTGCCTGTGATGATTGTGATTCAGTTGTTTACGACGGGGCAGATTGCAAATTTGAAGCGATTTGTGCCGATCGGAATTGGACTGGCGGGAGCGATTATGGTGGCGATGGCATCGAATCCAGCGGTGGTACAGGAGCGGCTGGATAGTGCAGTGGGTCGCTGGAATGCATCACCGCCTGATGCGTTTATTCGAGAGCAATTTGAAACGGTAGTGCGGGGGGCGAGTCTCCTTGGGAAGGGGTTGGGACGCGCAACGAATTCGGCGCGGGCAATGGGGGATACGCAGTTGATTGAGACGTACTATCCCAAGGTGATGTATGAGATTGGGCCGATTGGAACCGTGTTGTTTGTGGTGTTGGTGACGAGTTTGACGATCGCTTGTTTTCGAGCGTTTCGATCAGTCAAAGATAAGAATATTCGGGGATATGGAGCGGTTCTTTGGACGTTTGTGTTGGTGATTAGTTACAACACATATTACTATCCGTTGGATGTTGATCCGGTGGCGGTGTATTACTGGTTTTTTGCGGGGATTGCGCTAAAGTTGCCGGAGTTAGATCGTTTAGAACCTGTTCCAGTTGAAGATCCGAAGGCGAAAAAGAAGAAGCGAAGGCGATGAAAATTCGACGTTTGAGGTCACTGGATCTCGAAGCTTTTTCAGCACTTGCAAGCTAGTATCCAAATCATTGCCAGATCGTTGTCGTGCAAATGTTTAAGAGATTGGGCGATCGCTTTTTTTCGCGCTACCTTAAGTTCGATGACGATCGAGCAAATGGCAATGGCAACCAAGATTGGATCATTTCTGGCAAAACTTGGAAGTAAGCAAGCGGTTGAACTGACTAAGCAGGTGACAGATTCAACTAAGGCGGTGTTTGATCTGGCAAAGACGATTAAGGAAAAGCCGTTGGATGGGGAGTTGTTGAAGACGGTTCAGCCTTATGTGGGTCAGATGGCTTCGTTGCTGGATGTGCTGAATTCACCGTTGGGATTGATGGTGAAAGAAGTGGTTCCGTTTGCCTCGATCGCGGTAGTATTGCTCAATTTGGTTTGTGAGGCGACGAAGAAAGATCCGACATTGGAAGAGTGCATTGTCGCGTTAGTTCAGGCAGCGTACTTGGAAAGTGTGAAGGGACAGCTTGCAGAGGATGAGAAGCTATTAGCGCAGATTGGTGAAAAGCAATTTTCTAAGCCGGAGCAGGTTTTGAAATTTGCTGAGGTTGAGATTAGCGATCGAGAAGCTAAAAAAGCAATTACTAGCTTTCCAGATTCGGATTTGGCGCATCAGTTGAGTCAGGTGTTGCAGGCGCGGCTTGAAGATGCGGGAATGGCAACGAATAAGGCGAATTTGTTCTGCGATCGTGTGAGTTGGGCAGTTCCTCGGATTTTGATTCAGGAGCTTGCGAAGGCAGCGGATCAGCTTAAACCTCTGGCTGATTTCTATCGGATGAATGGGCAGACGGTTTGGGAGCGGTTGCAGAGTTTGGATGATTATTTGGCGAGGGAGATTGCGCCGAAGCCGAGTGAGACGGTTTTTGATGAGGAGAGGCTGACCTATCAGGATTTGTATGTTCGGTTGAAAGTGCAATTGCTGGATCAAGATGGGCAGCCGCTTGAGGAGAAGCCGATCGATTTAGAAACTTGGGCGGAGCAACAGTTGTTGGATGCGACGGGGCAGGTAATTTTTATTCAAGGGGAAGCGGGTCGGGGGAAGAGTGTTTTTTGTCGGATGTTTAGCGATCGAGTGCGGCGGACTTTGCCGTTTAGTCCGATCGTGATTCGGCTGAGGTATTTGAGAAGTTTGGCGAATAATCTGACGCAGACGTTGGAGAGCTATTTGCAGAATTTGGATTTTGTTACGAGCGATTCGAGTTGGTTGACGGATCGAAATACGCGGTTTTTGTTTTTGCTGGATGGCTTTGATGAGTTGCTTTTGGAGGGGCGCTCAAGTGGTGGACTGAAGGAGTTTTTGACGCAGGTTGAAGATTTTCAGCGCAGTTCGCATCATCGATTTGTGATTACGGGACGACCGCTTTCTTTGCAGGGAATCGATCGCGTGATTACTCAGTCTAAGAAGCTAGTAAGGGTTGCTATTCTACCAATGGAAGATGCAATTCGGGAACGCTGGCTGAGCCAGTGGGCGCAGCATTTTGGGACGGATGAAGCTCATGCTTTTAGTAAGTTTTTAGTAGACTGTCCGACAGAAGTAAGCAATGAGCTAGCACGAGAGCCTTTACTGCTGTATTTACTAGCTAGGTTGCATCGAGAAAAGCGGTTAGATGCAGATATGCTAAGAACAGAGAAGAAGATTGAGGCGAAGGTGCGGATTTATGATGCGGCAGTGAATTGGGTGATTGATAAGCAGCGTGAGAATGAGAATTTTAGGCTGACGGGGTTGGAGTCCGATGAGTTGCGGCGGTTCCTGACGGAGGCAGCGCTGTGTGTGGTGCAGGCAGGGAATGAGTTTGCACCAATTCGGATGTTGGAAATGCGCTGTGTGAAAGATACGAATAACCCGATCGCTAAATTAATTCAGAAGGCAAGGCAAGAAACACAAACAGATGAAGCAAAAGCGCTCAATAGCCTTTTAACGGCATTTTATATTCAGCCTGCATCGGGAGATAAGGGTGGCTCGGTTGAGTTTACACATAAGAGCTTTTGTGAGTTTTTATATGCGGAGCGGTTGAAAGAAGCGATCGAAAGTTGGACAGAATTGCGAGGGAGACGCAATGAATTTTATGTTCGGACGGAGCAACTGAATCAAGAGATCTATGATCTGCTAGGTTCGTCTGCTCTGACTATCGAAATCGTGGACTATCTGATGGCGATGCTGAGTCAAAGCGATCAGTTTAAGCCTGTAGAACTCTTTGAGCGGCTGAACGAGTTTTATGAGCTTTGGTGTGAAGGGACATTTATTGATGCACTGCCAGACGAAAACTTACCGCAAAAGAAGATGCGAATGTTGCGAGAGCAGCTACCGGAACAAGAAAAGACGATTGGGATTCGACAAGTTGATGTGTATACAGGATTAAATGTATTAATTCTACTATTAGAATTGAATCGCTATGCTCAAGTTAAGAATGAGCTACAAGAGAGAATTGTGTTTTATCCGAATGGACAAGCAGAAAAGCGGGATGGATCTCGGTTACTCAGAGCTATTCGCTACAGCGACCATTTAAAACCAGGAAAGTTTTGTTCTATCGTTGCTGATTTCCTAGCGAACGTTGACCTTTCTGGTGCACTCCTCTGCAATGTTGTACTCACGGATGCCAATCTTCGAGGCGCTAACCTTACTGATGCTAATCTTTGGGGTAGCAATCTCTATGGTGCTGATCTCTATGCTACTAACCTTACTAATACAAGCATTTATAGTGCTATCTTCTACGATGTTAATCTTGCTGAAGCTAATCTTACTGGTGCCACTTTAATGAGAACTGTTTTCGATGGTGGCAATCTTGCTGGCGCTAATCTCTCTGATGTCGATCTCACCCATGCAAGTTTCTCTGAAGCTAACCTTACTGGTGCCAATCTCTCTAATGCTAACCTTGCCCATCTCTCTTGGAATGAAAAGACAGTTTGGACAAGAGTGCAAGGTCTAGAGACAGCAAGAAACATCCCGATCGCTTTAAAACAGCAGCTTGGTCTAGCGTAAAATCCTGCGATCGCGAATCTGCGGAAAATGTGAGATCGCGGATAATAGGAGAAACGCGATCTCATCACTTCCAAGCGCTACAATCAACTTAGAATTCTATTTCTCCACGATGACAGCCACGCTTCCCAATGTCCTAACCCTCGAAGAAACCGCCGCATACCTCAGACTCTCTCCAGAAGTTGTGGCGCAAGAAGCGATCGCAGGTAACATTCCAGGGAAACAAGTCAATAACACTTGGCGATTTCTGAAAAGTGCTATTGACAATTGGCTTCAGAATCGAGATCAACGTGCTGTCTTCTTACGTCAGGCAGGCGTATTCGCAGACGATGAAACACTAGCCGAATTGCAAGCGCAAATTGATCTCGATCGTCGAACGAACCTTGTGGGTGATGATTGATGTACTTGCTGGATACAAACATTATTACAGCTTTATATGCTGGCAATGAGCGGATTGTGCGTCAGTTGCAAAATCTCGACGATCCCCAAGTTGGAATTACGATCGTGACCAAAGTTGAACTCCTGAGAGGAAGAATTGACTACTTATTGAAGGCGACAGATGGTGATTCCTTATTACGTGCCCAGTCACTCCTAGCTCAAACTGAAGAAATTTTAGATGCGCTGACTGTTTTTCCATTTGAGCAAAGAGCCATTTTGCACTTTGAGACACTCAAATCCCAAAGCTCACTTCGCAAGATGGGGCGCTCTGATCTGTTAATTGCTTGTATTGCTCTTGCGAATCGAGCCACTTTAGTCACTCGAAATCTTAGTTCGACTTTATCCATTTTCTGAGGAGGAAATGGTAGCAAGATCAGAAATAGGATA
>VFQU01000752.1_pt1 | contig 24147 bp, 16 predicted proteins | sample 3512311 | NCBI WGS metagenome assembly VFQU01 (sample SAMN10412377, study PRJNA504923) | tailings metagenome | isolation source: Relicate 3 Philex TSF3 active mining site | place: Philippines: Tuba, Benguet | collected 2017-08-29
GACAGCGCGGCAGGCTCGGGCGGCTCGGCCTCGAAGGCCAGCGCGAACACACCGCCGGACAATCGGCCGACGCCGTCGGCGCCGACCACGGCGGTGATCCGCGCCGCCGCCTCGAACAGCAGCGCATCGAGGTCGGCCGGACGCAGCGCGCGCTGGTAGTCCTCGAACCGGTCGATCTCGATGCAGGCCAGGCCGATCGCCTCACCGGCATCGAGCCGACCACGCAGGCGGTCGAGGAAGAGCGCCCGGTTGGCGATGCCGGTCTGCGGGTCGTAGAACATGGCGCGATCGCGCAGGTCCTCGGCCTCGCACAGCCGCACGTGCTCCAGCAACTGCGACACGGCGATCGCCATCGCCGCGGCGAACAGCTGCTCGGCCGGCTGCCAGAGGCGGGGGGTGCCGACGTGCTCGTGGCAGAGGACGCCGACCAGCTCGCCGAAGCTGCGGATCGGCACGTCGAGCATGGCGGCGATGCCGTGCTGCTCGAGATAGCCCTCCGCGAACTCGCGGGTGCGCGGATCGTCGACGGCATCGGCGGCGTCGACGACCAGCAGGCTGTCGAGCGCCTCGAGGTAGTTCGGCAGGCGATCGATCGGGAAGGCCAGCGGCGGATGGTGGAAGCCCGCGCCGCGCTTCCACATCGCGCTGCAGCGCAGCGCCTGGCGATCCGATTCGACCAGCCAGAGGCTCACCCGGGCCACGCCCAGCGCCTCGGCGGAGGCCTGCAGCAGCCGCGACAGCGTCGGCTGGTACTCACGGAACGGCTGCCGCGAGACGTCGAGCAGGGCGGCGCGCAGGGCGACCCAGTCGGCGGCGGCTGGGGCCGCGGCAGGCGCGGAATCGGACATCGGGCTCATGCGCAGGGGCGGGTCGTGCCGGGGAGTCTACGGCAGGGCGAGCGTCGCGAAATCAGCCAGGCAGCACGCGGCACAGGAATCCCTTGAGATAGTCGGTCTCGGGTATGCCTGCGGCGATCGGGTGGTCGGGCGATTGCTGCAGCTGGGCCAGCACCTGCACGCTGCGGCCCAGGTGGCGGGCGGCGGCGTTGACCGCGTCGAGCAGCGCCTCGCGCGGCATGTGGTAGCTGCACGAGGCGGTGACCAGCAGGCCGTCCTTCGCCAGCACCTGCATCGCCGCCTCGTTGATCCGGCGATAGGCCAGCGCCCCTTCCTTGAAATCCTTCCGGCGCTTGACGAAGGCGGGCGGGTCGAGGATCACCAGGTCCCAGCGTTCGCGCGCGGCGCGCGCCTCGCGCAGGAAGTCGAAGGCATCGGCGCGCACCGCGCGAACGCGATCGGCGAGGCCGTTGGCATCGGCATTGCGCGCGACCGCCGCCACGGCATCGGCCGAGGCGTCGACGCAGGTGACGTCGCTGGCGCCTGCCGCCGCTGCGCGCAGCCCCCAGGCGCCGACGTAGGAGAACAGGTCGAGGGTTCGCAGGCCCGGCGCCCAGGCCGCCATCAGGTCGCGATTGCTGCGCTGGTCGAAGAACCAGCCGGTCTTCTGCCCGCCTTCCAGATCGACGCCGAAGCGCAGCCCGCCCTCCTCGACGACCACGCCCTGCGGCATGCCGGCCGCGGGAATCTCCACCGCCAGCGGCAGCCCTTCGAGCGTGCGCGCGCTGCTGTCGTTCTTCCACACCACGGCCGCCGGCCGGACCACCTGGTCGAGCGCTTCCTCGACCGCCGGCCTGAGCCGCTCCATGCCGGCGGTGGTGGCTTGTGCCACCAGCACGTCGCCGAAGCGGTCGACGGTGAGCCCGGGCAGGCCGTCGCTCTCGCCGAACACCAGGCGGTAGTAGGGCTTGTCGCTGAAGCGCTTGCGCAGCGACAGCGCGACGTTGAGCCGGTGCACCAGCAGCGAGCGGTCGAGCGCGTGGCCGGCGCGGTCGACCAGGCGGGCGCAGATCAGCGAGGCCGGGTTGACGTAGCCGCTGCCCAGCGGCCTGCCCGAGGCGTCGATGACGTGCACCGGCTCGCCGGGGGCGAACGCGGTCAGCGGCGTGCGCTGCACGTCGACCTCGTTGCTGAACACCCACAGGTGGCCGGCGCGCAGCCGGCGGTCCTCGCCGCGGCGCAGCATGAGGGCGGGATAGTCGGGGATGGGGTCGTTCATGGGTGCCTGTGGGCATCGCCGCGCGCGCGCCGACGACGGCGGCGCGACAGCATGTTGAGCATCTCGACGCCGGCCGAGAAGGCCATCGCGAAATACAGGTAGCCGCGCGGGATGTGGACGTCGAAGCCGTCGGCGATCAGCGCCATGCCCACGAGGATGAGGAACGACAGCGCCAGCATCTTGACGGTGGGATTGCGGTCGATGAACTCGCCGATCGGATTGGAGGCGATGATCATCACGCCCACCGCGATGACGATCGCCGCGACCATGATCTCGACCTGCTGCACCATGCCGACCGCGGTGATCACCGAGTCGAGCGAGAACACGATGTCGATGATCGCGATCTGGGCGATGACGTAGCCGAACACCGCCGACGGCCGGGCGTCGATGTCCTCGTCCTCGCCGCGGCCCTCGACCGAGTCGTGGATCTCCATCGTGCCCTTGACCAGCAGGAACAGGCCGCCGCCGATCAGCACCAGGTCGCGGATCGAGATCGCGTTGCCGAAGGCGACGAACAGGTCGCTCTGCATCTGCGCCAGGAAGGCCAGCGAGAGCAGCAGCAGGATGCGGGTGATGCAGGCCAGGGCGAGGCCGAACTTGCGCGCCCACGGGCGCCGCTCCGGCGGCAGGCGGCTGACCGCGATCGAGATGAACACCAGGTTGTCGACGCCGAGCACGATCTCGAGCGTGGTCAGCGTCAGCAGCGCGATCCAGATCTCGGGGCTGGTGATCCACTCCACGGCGACGCCTCAGGCGGCCAGCAGCCGCGGGCCGAGCAGCAGGCCCCAGACCAGCAGCACGTTGAGCATCAGCACGAACACCGCCGCCGAGCCCATGTCCTTGGCGCGGCCGGCCAGCTCGTGGTGCTCGGCGCCGTAGCGCTCGATCAGCGCCTCGATCGACGAGTTGACCAGCTCGGCGCTGAGCACCAGCAGCAGCGAGCCGACCAGCAGGATGCGCTCGACCGCATCCGCGCCGAGCCACAGGCCGGCGGGGGCCAGGACCACGAAGAGGTAGATCTCGAGGCGGAACGAGGATTCGTGGCGCCAGCAGGCGCGCAGGCCCTTGAGCGACCACAGCAGGGCATTCCACATGCCGCGCGGGCCGCGCGGCAGCAGCGGATGGACGCTATCGGCCACGTCGGGCCGCGCCGTCCACGCCCGCTTCGCTGCTTGCTCGCATCTGCTCGACTCCGGCCCGCGCCGCGGCAGGCGGCGGGCGCCATGATGCCGAGCCGGCCCCGGCGCAACAAGCCGCGCCGCGCCGACGCGAGCGGCGTGGCGCTCAGAAGGCGCGACGCAGGTCGAGCAGCACGCGGTGCAGGGTCTCGTCGAATCCGTCGCGGCGCTCGACGAACAGCGAGGCCTGCAGCGACCAGCCGCCGTCGAAGCCGTAGGCGACCCAGGGCATCCAGCCGCGGGCGTCGCTGTGGAACCACCAGTCGTCGGAGTTGAACGCCGCCATCGCCGCATCGCGCTGGACGCGCTGCCAGGAGAGTCCCACCTCCCAGCCGGGAATGCGCTCGGCATCGCCGTGGACCAGGCTGGCGCGAGCGCCGTCGCGCAGATCGTCCGCGCCCAGGTTGCGCAGCAGATCGAGGCGCGCCTGCAGCGGCTTGTCGCCGAGTTGCCAGCGCAGGCCGAACTGCAGGTCGAGCAGGCGGTAGTCGCTGAGCAGGTCGGCACCCGTCCGGCGGTTGGTCCGGGTGAGGCCTTCGACGGCCGCGCGCTCGAGACGGCTGAAGTGGAGGAACGCGAGCTGGACGTCGGCGGAGAACGGCGCGCCCTCGCGATACTGCCAGGCGAGCTGTGCCGCGCCCAGCCGCGAGCGATCGCCGTACAGGTGTTCGCCGCGGAAGTACCCGCCGGACAGGCGCAGCGCGTCGTAGTCGCCGACCGCCCAGCGCCGGCTCAGGCCGAGGCCTGCCGGGCGCAGGTCGTCGTCCCAGGTCAGCGGCGTGAGCGCCAGCGGCAGCCGGGTCTTGCCCAGCGTGATCGCGAGGTCCTCGTCGGGCGCCCAGCGGACATAGGCCTCGTCGAGCCCGATCGCGTCGCTGCGCTCGTTGTCGAGATTGCGCCGGTTGTCGGCGTTGCTGTCGGTGCCGGCGCCGAGCTTGGCGGCGACGGCGTACTCCCAGCTCTCGGCGACGCCGCGCCAGCCCACGCGCAGGCGGCCGCGCAGACGCTCGACGTCGTCACGCGCCTCGAAGCCGGTCACGCGGTCGCCGCGCAGGGCGAAATCGCCGTACCACGCGCCCGATGCCGCGGGCGCCTCGTCGGCGGCGGCGAACAGCGGATCGTCCGACGGCGGGTCGGACTGCGCCCTGGCCACAGCCGAGGCGCCGACCGCGAGCAGCAGGAGGACGAGCCTCCAGGAAGACTCACGCACGCAGCACCTCCAGGTCGGCGATCAACGCCGCGAGGTCGGCGTAGCGCTCGCCCGGATCGCGCGCGATGCAGCGCAGGATCAGGGCCTCCAGCGGCGCCGGGATCTCCGGCCAGAACTTCGACGGCGGCCGCGCTTCGCCCTGCATCTGCGCCATGTAGAGCTCGACGGTGCTGCTGCCGGCGTAGGGCAGGCCGCCGCTGAACATCTCGCTGAGCAGCACGCCGACGGCGTAGATGTCGGCGCGGTGGTCGACCTCCTTGCCGGCGAGCTGCTCGGGTGCCGAGTAGTGCGGCGTTCCCACGTACATGCCCTCCTCGGTCTGGCCGGGGCCGGTCCGCCGGATCGGCCGGGCGATGCCGAAATCCATCAGCTTGGCGTTGCCGCTGGCCTCGAGGATCAGGTTCTCCGGCTTGATGTCGCGGTGCAGGACGCCGACCTCGTGGGCGGCGCGCAGTCCGGCGCAGAGCTGGCGGGCGATGCGCAGCGCCGCTGTGTAGGGCACGCGGCCGGCCTGCTGGATGAGCTGGCGCAGGGTCAGGCCGCGGACGTACTCCATCGAGATGTAGGGTGTCCCCTCGTGCTCGCCGAAGTCGAAGGTGCGCAGCACGTTGGGGTGGGTGATCCGGCGCGCCAGCTTCAGTTCGCTCTTCAGCCGCTCGAGCTGCTCCCCGTCGAGCAGCGCGCTCGGGCGCAGCGTCTTCAGCGCCACCACGTCGTCGAGCTCGAGGTCGCGCGCCTTGTAGACCACGCCCATGCCGCCGCTGCCGAGCACCGAGACGATGCTGTAGCGGCCGGCGAAGCGCGCGCCCGGCCGCAGGTCGGCGCTGCGCGCCTCGCGCACCTGGGCCTGCCGCGACGGCCGCGGCGTGACCAGGGTCGGCGTGCCGGAGGGCGGTGCCTCGACCCGAGGCAGCAGGCTGCCGAGCCGCGCTTCCTCGACACCGAAGTAGACGTTGCCGCTGCGCACGCCCTTGAGCCGCGCCACCGCGCCGGCGCCGAAGCGCTCCTGCACGGCTTCGCCGATCGACCTCGGCAGCAGGGCGCTGCCGGCCGGCGCATCGGCCAGCAGCGCCTCGACCTGGCGCGCCGGCAGGCCGACGGCGAGCGGATAGCTCGAATCGCCCACCACCGCCGCGCCGGTGAGCAGTTCGCCGCCGGCCATCGCCGCCGAGGCGTCGGGTGAGGTCAGCCACACCGCCTGCAGCCAGCGCAGGCCGGACTCGACGCCCGCCGGACTGCCGTCGAACGCCGCCAGCACGCGCGGTCCGTTGACGGTCACGATCCGGCCGCCGCACTGCGAGGCGCGCTGGGCCAGTCGCTGGCTCCACGCATCGATCTCCTGCAGCGCCTCGGCCGGCCCGTGCAGGTCGATGGCCGCCGCCAACGGGCGGTGCTCGATGCCCACCAGGGTGCGCGAGGTCCGCTCCGGCTCGGCGCTGGCCGCCGCCACGCGCTCCTCCGCGAGCACCTGGGCGGCTTCCTCGGCGGCGTCGGGCATCAACCGCGAGAGCTGGGTGACGTAGGACTCGATGTCGCGCTCGCCGCGCAGGTCGGACAGCAGCGACTCGAAGGCACCGGCCAGCTGGGCGAGTTCGTCGCTGCCGCCGACGTCGATCCGCGCGTTGAAGTCGCCGGCCACCGCTGCCTTGGCGGCGCCGGCCATGTCGGTGAGCGGGCGCAGGCTGGCCTTGGCCAGCAGCAGCGAGAGCGGCAGGCCGACGATCAGCACCAGCACGCCGGCGACGGTGACCGCCATGAGGATCTCGCGATAGCCGGCGGCTGCCCGGTCCGCCGAAGTGAGCTGCAGCGCCGCGCCGATTTCCGGGCCGCCCTCGACCGAGAGCGGGCGAAGGCGACCGATCCACTGCGCACCGTCGAGCGCGAGCTCGACGCGACCCTCGGCGCGACCGTCGCGCACCGCGCCGGCCAGCCGGCCGGCGTCGGCACCCAGCGCCGCCTGCAGCGCCTGCAGCTCGTCGGCGGCCAGCGAACTCCCGACCACCTCGATGCCCTCGCCCACCGGCAGCAGGAAGGCGATGTCGGCCTCGCTGGCGCGGCCGATGCGCTCGCCGATGCGGCCGTCCACGCGGTTGGCGAGCAGCAGGTAGCCGACCAGGTCGGTGCCCTGCGCCAGCGGCCAGACCGCGGCCTGGTAGAGCGCATCCTCCATCCGCCAATAGCCGGACAGCGGCTGCGGCGGGTCGAGGGCGGCGCGCACGAAGGCATCCTCGGCGAGACTCTCCTGGAGCGCCTCCCAGCGGTCGCTGCGCGCCAGCACTTCGGCATCCGGATCGAGCACCATGCCCAGGTCGAAGCCGAACGCCTCCTGGCGCTCGGCCAGCAGGTCCTGGATGGAGCGCGAGTCGGCGGCGCCGTCGAAGCCCAGGCGATCGAGCTGGGCATCGGCGATGTACTTGACGAAGCCGGCGTCGGCAGCGATCAGCTGGATCTTCAGCTCGACCTCGCCGAGCTGGCGCCCGACCAGCTCGTCCTGCAGCGCGGCGCTGGCATCGAGCGTGCGCTGCACCGCGCGCTCGGCGATCCGCGCGCCCTGCTGCAGGCTGACCAGCACGGCCGCGCCGACCGCGACGCTGAGCAGCGCGGCGAGCAGCAGGAAGATCCGGATCGCCAGCGACAGCCGGCGCCGCGGCGGCGTCCGGTCAGTAGCGTTCGCCATCCAGCGGCCTCCCGTAGGGCTTGCCGAACTTGTTCATGTGCGGAGGGACCTTGCGGGTGGTCAGCTCGACCTCCAGCGCCAGCTCGCCGGCCTTGGCCGGGTCCAGCCGCTGCCGCCAGGGCGTGCTGCGGTCGTGGAACACCACCAGCTCGCCCTCGCCCTCGGGCAATCCGCGCAGGGTGAAGCGCCCCTGCGTGTCCGGCCGCACGAAGTACGGGGTATCGAGCACCAGGATGTGGGCGAACATCGAGTGGTGGACGTTGCAGTAGACCTTGACCAGCCCGGGATTGGCGAACACGTGGCTGGCGCCCTCGCCGAGGCCGTAGACGCCGGTGTCGAAGGCGTTGCCCGGCGACGAGGAAAAGGCGTTGTGGAGGATCACGTCCTCGTTGGGGAACTGCACCGTGGTGCCGGCCAGCACCGGCAGTACGCGCGGCAGGAACTGCTTGCGCCGGGTCGTCATCACCGCCGGCTCGGCCGGCGGCTGGGCGGCAACCCGCGTGGCCGGCCGGAAGTAGACCACCGCCTCGACCGCCTCGGCCGGGCGCAGCGGCCTGCCGCCGGCACGCAGTTCGAGCGTGCCGGTGAGGTCCACGGCCGTGGCGTCGGGTAGCCAGGCGGCCAGGCCCAGCCCCAGCAGGCGCGATGCCAAGGTCGATCGTCCGGCCATACCCGTGTCCTGTCCCGTCCGCGACTGTCCGCGACGCCCCGGCGATCATACACAGCGACGCGGCGCTTACGATCGGGGCAGTACGATAGTCGCCGCTTCCGGCAGGTGCCGGACCCTGTGACGATACCGCGAGGACGCCATGTTCGATCCGCAACGACTTCTGCAGCAGATGGTGGGAGGTGCGCTGGGCAACGCGCTGGGCGGGCGCAGCCGCAGCCGCGGCGGTGGCCTGGCCGGCGCCCTGGGCGGTGGGAAGGCGCAGCTCGGCCTGGGCCTGCTCGGGGTGGCCATGGCGGCCTACGAGCACTACAGCAGCCAGCAGAAGACATCGGCGGCCGGTGCGGCAGTCCAGTCCGGGTCTCCGATGCCGCCACCGCCGCCGGGTGCGGCCGCCGCCGTGCCGCCGGCGGCGGCGCGGATGCCCGAACTGCCCCCGCTGCCGGCGAAGTTCGAGCCCACCCGCTATCAGCCCATGCTCGACGTGAAACGCCAGGAGGCCGCGCTGCTGGTGCGTTCGATGATCGCCGCCGCGGCCGCCGACGGCCTGATCGACGACGCCGAGCGCGGCGCGATCCTGCAGCGCGCGCGCGCCGCCGGCGACGACGCCGACACCCTGGCGTTCCTGGAGAAGGAGCTCACCCATCCGGTCAGCGCCGAGGAGCTGGTCGCGCAGACGCCAAGATCGCTCTCCGAGCAGGTCTACGCCGCATCGGCGCTGGCGATCTCGATCGACACCGAGGCCGAGCGCGCCTATCTCGACCGGCTCGCCGCGGGGCTCGGCATCGAGGCTGGCCGCCGCCGCGAGCTGCACGCAGGGATCGGCCTGGCCTGAGGGCCGCCGCCCGCGGCGACGCCCGAGGTCACGCCGCGCGTGCGGCGACGTCAGGCTGCCATCCCCATTCGCCCGTCCCCGGAGATTCCGCATGTCGCAGTGGTACCTCAGCTATGCCGGCCAGCAGGTCGGCCCGTTCGATCTCGCCGCCGCGCGCGCCCAGGCGCAGTCCAATCCCAACGGCCACTGCTGGCGCGCCGGCTTCGCCGAATGGATGCCGATCGCCAGCTGTGCCGAACTCGCGCCCGGCACGGCCGGGGCGATGGTGCCGCTGGCGCCGCCGCCGGCTTCGCGCGCGGCCGACGCCATCGACTACCGGATCTGCGGTCACGACATGCAGTTCGTCGAGATCGAGCTGGATCCGGGCGAAAGCGCGGTGGCCGAGGCCGGATCGCTGATGTTCAAGGACGCGGTCGTGCAGATGGAGACCGTGTTCGGCGACGGCTCGCACAGCGGCCAGGGCGGCGGCTTCTTCGACAAGCTGGTCGGCGCCGGCAAGCGCATCCTCACCGGCGAAAGCCTGTTCATCACCTTGTTCTCGCACGCCGGCAGCGCCGGCAAGGCGAAGGTCGCCTTCGCCGCCCCCTATCCGGGCACGATCATCCCGCTGACGCTGTCCAACTACGGCGGCCGGATCATCGCCCAGAAGGACAGCTTCCTGTGCGCCGCGCGCGGGGTCAGCGTCGGCATCCACTTCCAGAAGAAGGTGATGACCGCGCTGTTCGGCGGCGAGGGCTTCATCATGCAGAAGCTGGAGGGCGACGGCCTCGTCTTCGTCCACGCCGGCGGCACCATCGTCGAGCGTGAACTGGCCGCCGGCGAGCGGATCGACGTCGACACCGGCTGCGTGGTCGCCCACACCCAGACCGTGTCGATGGACGTGCGCCCGGTCGGCGGCATCAAGTCGATGCTGTTCGGCGGCGAAGGCGTGTTCCTCGCCACCCTCACCGGCCCCGGTCACGTCTGGCTGCAGAGCCTGCCGTTCTCGCGCATGGCCGGGCGCATGTTCGCCGCCGCCTACCAGCGCGGCGGCAGCAAGGAGGAGGGCTCGGTGCTCGGCGGCCTCGGCGGCATCCTGTCGGGCGACCGCGGGTTCTGAGGCGGCGCCCGGATCCGATCCGGCCGGGACGGCGTCAGCCGGGCAGGCGCGGCTTCACACGGCCGCTCGCGACCTACACGTCGCGGCGGCTGCCGGCGGCAGGCAGGATGACCTCGGCGCCGTAGCGGCGGCGCAGCTCCACCGCCAGCGCCTCGCGCGCCTTGTCCTCGCCGTGCACCAGCGCCACCGGCGGGCGGCCGTGGAAGTGGCCGTACCAGTCGGCCAGGCCGGCCTGGTCGGCGTGCGCCGACAGGCCACCGACGGTGTGGCGCTGCGCGGCGACGCGGATCTTCTCGCCGAAGATGGTCACGTAGTCGGCGCCGTCGACCAGCTGGCGGCCGAGCGTACCCTGCGCCTGGTAGCCGACGAACAGCACGTGCGCGTTCGGCCGCCACAGGTTGTGGCGCAGGTGGTGGCGGATCCGCCCGCCGTTGCACATGCCCGAACCGGCGATGATGATCGCCCCCGAGCTGCGCCGGTTGAGCGCTTCGGAATCCTGCACGTCGCTGACCATCCTGAGGTTGGGCAGGCGGAACGGATGCTTGCCGTTGGACAGCTGCTCGCGCGCGTCCGGGTCGAACAGGCCGTGGTTGCGCTGGTAGACCTCGATCACCCGGTTGGCCATCGGCGAGTCGAGGAAGATCTTCCACTCGCCGAGCTTCCACTCGTCGTAGTGGCGGGCGAACCAGTACAGGATCTCCTGGCTGCGCCCCACCGCGAAGGCGGGGATCAGCACGTTGCCGCCGGTCTCGCGGGCCTGGGTCAGGATCTGGCCGATCTCCTTCACCGTCTCCGGCCGCGGCCGGTGCAGGCGGTCGCCGTAGGTGCTCTCGAGCAGCACGAAGTCGGCCTCGCGGCGCGGCACCGGGTCGCGCACGAAGGGCGCGTCGACCGGGCCGATGTCGCCCGAGAACACCAGCCGCCGCGAGTCGCCCTTCACGGTCGCGTGCAGCTGCACGCTGGCCGCGCCGAGGATGTGCCCGGCGTCGGCGAAGTCGAGCGTCATGCCCGGCACGATCTCGGCCGCGTCGCCGTAGGGCAGCGGCTTCATCCGCTCGAGCGTGTCGGCGACGTCGCGCAGCAGGTACAGCGGCGCGACCAGCTGCTCGCCGCGGCGCTGCCGACCGCGGTTCTCCCGTTCGGCGTCGGCGGCGGCCAGCGAGGCCGAGTCCTCGAGCATGATCTTGGCCAGCTGGTGGGTCGCCGGCGTCACCCAGATCGGCCCCTGGTAGCCGCGCTTGACCAGCAGCGGCAGGCGGCCGATGTGGTCGATGTGGGCGTGGCTGACGACGACTGAATCCAGCGCCCGCGGATCGAAGCCGAAGCCCGCCGCGTTGCGCGCCGCCTCGCCGCGCCCACCCTGCACCATGCCGCAGTCGAGCAGCACCTGGCGGCCGTTGAACTCGACCAGGTGGCGTGAGCCGGTGACTTCTCCGGCGGCGCCGTGGAAGCGGATGCGCATCAGCGGGCGGGATCGCATGGGTGGGCTGCTCCTCGGGTTCGACGGGTTGCGCGCGGGGCCGACTTCCGGCCCTTGCCGGCAACCATCGACGACGACTATAAGCCCTCGTCCGCCCCATGGAGACGGCCGTGTCCGCCCGCCTGCCCGCCCTGTTCGTCCTGCTCGCGCTCTGCGCGGCGCCCGTCTTCGCCGCCGATCCGCCGGCCGCGCCCGCCGCCCCGGCCGAGATCCGCACCCACGTGCTCGGCAACGGCATGAAGATCGTGGTCTGGCCCGACCGCGACATCCCCAACGTCGCGCTGTACATCTGGTACCGCGCCGGCGGCCGCAACGAGTATCCGGGCATCACCGGCGTCGCCCACTACTTCGAACACATGATGTTCAACGGCACCAAGAACCGCGCGCCGGGCGAATTCGACCGCACCATGGAGGCCAACGGCGGGGCCAACAACGCCTACACCAGCAACGACGTCACCGTGTACCAGGACTGGTTCCCGGCCAGCGCACTGCCGCTGATCATGGAGCTGGAAGGCGACCGCATGGCCAACCTCGATTTCGACGAGAAGGTCATCGAGAGCGAGCGCCAGGTGGTCTACTCCGAGCGCCGCCTGCGGGTGGACAACGACAACTTCGGCGCGCTGTTCGAGCAGGTCAATGCGACGCAGTGGGTGGCGCACCCCTACCAGTTCCCGGTGATCGGCTGGCCGTCGGACATCGAGAACTGGACGCTGCAGGACCTCAAGGACTTCTACCGCACCTACTACGCGCCCAACAACGCGACCATGTTCGTGGTCGGCGACGTCGATCCGGCGCAGGTGTTCGCGCTGGCCGAGAAGCACATCGGCCCGATCCCGGCGCAGGCCCCGCCGCAGCCGGTCCGCACCGTCGAGCCCGAGCAGCAGGGCGAGCGCCGCGTGGTGGTGCGCAAGGAGGCACAGACGCCGCTGGTGATGATGGGCTTCCACGCCTTCCGCGCCAGCGACGCCGACACCCCGGCGCTGGAACTGCTGCTCAACGTGCTGACCCAGGGCGACTCGTCGCGCCTGCAGCAGCTGCTGGTGCAGGACACGCAGACCGCGGTGCAGGTCGGCAGCTACCTTCAGCAGGGATTCGATCCGGGCGCGGCCTACGTGTTCGCGGTGCTGCCGCCCGGCGGTGAAACCGCCAGGGTCGAGGCGCAGATCGACGCCGAGCTGCAGCGCATCGCCCGCGAGGGCATCACCCCGGCCGAACTCGAGAAGGCGCGCAGCGCAAAGCTGGCCGGCTTCTGGCGCAGCCAGGCGACGATCAGCGGCAAGGCGCAGGCGCTGGGCACCTACGAGGTGTTCCACGGCGACTACGCCAAGCTGTTCGCCGTGCCGCAGGCTTTCGACGCGATCGACAACGAGACCCTGAAGCGGGTCGCGGCGCAGGTGTTCCGCGCCGACAACCGCACCGTCGGCGTGCTGCTGCCGGCCGCCAAGGAATGAGCGCCATGACCCGCATCCTCACCGCCCTGCTGCTCTCGCTCGCCGCCCTGCCGGCGCTCGCCGCCCGCGGCGTCACCCTGCCGGCCTTCGAGCGCGTCACCCTCGACAACGGCGTCGAGCTGGTCCTGATGGAAAAGCGCGAAGTGCCGATGATCGCGCTGGAAGTGCTGGTGCGCGGCGGCGCGCTGGCCGACCCGGCCGGCAAGGAAGGCACCGCCGCGCTGCTCGCCGAGCTGCTCTCCAAGGGCGCCGGCGAGCGCGACGCGCGCGCCTTCGCCGAAGCCATCGACGGCGTCGGCGGCCGCATCGACATCGGCTCGGGCACCGAAACGCTGAGCCTGAGCGCCGAGTTCCTCGCCCGCGACCGCGCACGGATGATCGAGCTGGCGTCCGATGCGCTGCTGCGCCCGAGGCTCGACGCCGGCGAGTTCGACAAGGTGCGCACCCGCGCCATCCGCAGCATCGCCGCCGCCAAGGACGGCGATCCGAGCGGCCTGATCGGCACCTACGCCGCGGCCTGGCTGTTCGGCGACCATCCCTACGGGCGTCCCTCCGGCGGCAGCGAGACCAGCCTCGCAGCGATCACGCTGGACGACGTCAAGGCCTACTACGCCGGGCAGATGGGCGGCGACCGGCTGATCGTGGTCGCGGTCGGCGACTTCGACAGCGCCGCGATGAAGGCCGAACTCGGCAAGGCCTTCGGCGGCTGGCGCCGCGCCGCGCAGCCGGTGCCGACGGTCGAGCCCGCGCCGAAGCAGTCCGGCCGCCGCGTGCTGCTGGTCGACAAGCCCGGCGCCACGCAGACCTACTTCTGGCTGGGCAACGTCGGCGTCGACCGCAAGGACCCCAACCTCGCCGCGCAGACGCTGGTCAACACGCTGTTCGGCGGCCGCTTCACCTCGATGCTCAACACTGCGCTGCGGGTCGAATCCGGCCTGACCTACGGCGCGCGCTCGACCCTGCAGCGCCGCGCCGCGCCCGGCCCGGTGTCGATCGGTTCGTTCACCCGCACCGACGCCACCGTGCAGGCGATCGACCTCGCCATCGCCCAGCTCGAGAAGCTGCGTGCCAACCCGATCGAGGGCGCCGCGCTGGATTCGGTGCGGCAGTACGTGCTGGGCCAGTTCCCGCCGACGCTCGAAACCCACGTCCAGCTCGCCGACCGGCTCGGCGACATCGTCTTCTACGGCCTCGGCAGGGACGACGTCGACGGCTACGCCGCGGCGATCGAGGCGGTCGACGCCGACAGGCTCGCCGCCGCTGTCGGCGTCTATCCCGCGCCCGAGGATCTGGTCATCGTGCTGATCGGCGACGCCGCGAAGATCCGCGCCGAGGTCGCCAAGTACGGCCCGATCACCGAGATGGCGCTGACCGCGCCGACGTTCCGCGCCCCGTGACGCCGCTTTAGGAGCGCCGGAAGGCGCGACCCGTGCCGCGACGATTCCCGGTCGCGGCTTCCGCCGCTCCTGTTCGGGTGATGCCCCACTCGAGCGCCGGAAGGCGCGTCCCGCGCCGCGTCGACGCTCGGTTGAGCCAGAGCGCCCGTAGCCCCACCCGTGACTTCCGGCACAGCCGCGGCGGGGCCACGGGGTGGACACTCCGCGGCTCTTTCCGCCGTGCTGGGGCGCCGTCGCGCCCGTTCGCCATGCCCGGCCCCTTCGGAGTCCGCCGTGAACCGTTTCCGCCTCGCCCCCCTGTCCGCCGCGCTGGCCGCGGCGCTTGCCGTGTCCGCCTGCGGCGCACCGCCCGCCGAAGCGCCCGCGTCGGCCGCCAAGCCCGAGCCCAAGGCCGCGCCCAAGCTGACGATCGACGAATCGAAGCTGCCGCCGCACGTGCGCCTGACCAGGGACGACATCGACCCGAACATCGCCGCCTGCACGGCCTTCGGCGATCACGTCAACAAGAAATGGCTCGACGCCAACCCGATCCCCGGCGACCAGGTGATTTGGGGCGCCTTCGCCGCGCTGGGCGAGCGTTCGCGCGCCGTGCAGCACGAGCTGGCGCGCGCCGCCGCCGCGGCCGATGCCGAGCCGGGCAGCATCACCCGCAAGGTCGGCGACTTCTTCGCCGCCGGCATGGACGAGGCCGCCATCGAGGCCGCCGGCATGACCCCGGTGCAGCCTTTCCTCGACGCCATCGACGCGATCAAGGACAACGCCGACATCGCCCGCCACCTGCGCGAGAGCTACCCGCGCGGCAGCGGCGGCCTGTTCGGCATGTTCGCCTCGGCCGACCAGAAGAACTCCGAGATGAACATCGCCTACGTCGGCCAGTCGGGCCTGTCGCTGCCCGAGCGCAGCTACTACCTCGAGGACCGCGAGGACTACCTCAAGATCCGCAGCGCCTTCGTCGAGCACGTCGCCGCCGTCATGCAGCTGGCCGGCGCCGACGCCGAGACCGCCAAGACGCAGGCCCAGCAGGTGCTGGACTTCGAGACCCGCCTGGCGCGCGCCTCGATGGACCGCGTCGCCCTGCGCGACCCGGCCAACCGCTACAACCCGGTCGACCTCGCCAGCGCCGACAAGCTGACCCCGAACTTCTCGTGGACGGCCTTCTTCGCCGCGATCGAGGTGCCGGCGCCGCCGATGTTCTCGCTGGGCATGCCGGACTTCTTCAAGGAAGTCGACGCCATGCTGGCCGACACCCCGGTCGACACCTGGAAGACCTGGCTGCGCTTCCGCACCATCGACGCCGCCTCGCCCTACCTGTCCTCGGCCTTCGAGAAGCAGAACTTCGCCTTCTACCAGCAGACCATCGCCGGCCAGAAGGAAATGGCCGATCGCTGGAAGCGCGTGCTGGGCGCGCTCAACGCCACCATGGGCGAGGCCTTCGGCCAGCTCTACGTCGCCGAGGCCTTCCCGCCGGAGTCGAAGGCGAAGATGGAGGCGCTGGTCGGCAACCTGAGCGAGGCGCTCAAGCACCGGCTCGAGAACCTCGAGTGGATGGGTGAGGAGACCAAGAAGAAGGCGCTCGAGAAGTGGGCCTCGTTCACGCCCAAGATCGGCTATCCCGACGTCTGGCGCGACTGGACCGGCCTCGAGATCGGCCGGACCAGCTACGCGGCCAACATCCTCGCCGGGCAGGCGTTCAACACCCGCTACAACCTCGACAAGATCGGCAAGCCGGTCGACCGCAACGAGTGGGGCATGAGCCCGCAGACGGTCAACGCCTACTACCGCGCCTCGGCCAACGAGATCGTCTTCCCGGCCGCCATCCTGCAGCCGCCGTTCTTCGATCCGAACGCCGACGACGCGCTCAACTACGGCGGCATCGGCGCCGTGATCGGCCACGAGATGCTGCACGGCTACGACGACCAGGGCAGCAAGTTCGACGCCAAGGGCAACTTCGAGAACTGGTGGACCGACGAGGACCGCGCCCGCTTCAACGCCCGCACCGACAAGCTGGTCGAGCAGTTCAACGGCTACGAGGCGCTGCCGGGCATGTTCGTCAACGGCAAGCTGGCGCTGGGCGAGAACATCGCCGACCTCGGCGGCGTGACCGTCGCGCTGGACGCGATGAAGCGCGCCCAGGGCGAGGGCTTCACCGATCCGATGGTCGACGGCTACAGCCAGACCCAGCGCTTCTTCATGAACTGGGCCACCGTCTGGCGCGTCGCCTTCACCGAGGAGCGCCTGAAGGTGCAGCTCACCGTCGGCCCGCACGCCCCGGGCATGTTCCGCGCCATCGCCCCGGCGCAGAACCTCCCCGCCTTCGCCGAAGCCTTCGGCTGCAAGGACGGCGATCCGATGGTGCGCAGCGGGGACGATCGCGTCGTGATCTGGTGACGCCCCGTGCAGCGGAGCGGCCGACGCGGCCGCTTCGCTGCCGGCATCACGCCTCGCGCCAGCCGCGAAAGCCGCGCGCGGCGTAGTAGGACTGCGCGCCGTTGTGGTAGATGAACACGCGCCCGTAGCGGCGGTCGCCGAACAGCGCACCGCCGAGCGCGCGGACGTCGGCGGGCGTGGCCAGCCAGCTCGAGGTGCGCAGGTCGAACTCGCCCAGCGACTGCAGCCGACGGTAGCGGGCCTCGTCGAGCAGCTCGACGCCCATCGCCGCGGCCATCGCGCAGGCGCTGTCGCGCGGCGGATGCTCGCGCCGCGCCGCCAGCGCCGTGGCATCGAAGCACAGGCTGCGGCGTCCGGCCGGGCTCTCTGCGCTGCAGTCGACGAAGGTGACCGCTCCACTGTGCGGATCGCGCGCGATCACGTCGGGCTCGCCGCCGGTGGCTTCCATGGCGTCCAGCGCATCGAGCGCGACCGGGTCGGCGTCGAGTCGCTCCCGCACCGTGTGCCAGGCGATCCCGTCGTGACGCTGCGGATTCCCGACGAAGCGGGCCTGCAGTGCGCGCAGCAGCGATTCGCGTCGGCTCGGGCTCATGGCCCCTCCCTCATCGGCGCCGGCCCGGCCGCTGCACCGGCCCGGTGCGCCGCGCAGACGCCGTCGAGCCACGCGCACAGGTCGGCATGCACCGTGCGGCGGCAGCGTTCGATCAGCAGGTTGTGGCGCGCCTCCGGGTAGAGGTACACCGCGCAGCGCTTCGGGCCGGGCGCCCGCCGCAGGCGTTCGTCCGGGACCGCGATGCGATCGGCCGTGCCGTGCATCAGCAGGACGTGATCACCGAGCCGACCGGCGCCGGCGTGAATGCGCTCGGCGACGGCGAGCAGGTCGCTGCCCAGACCGGCGCCGACCCGAGAGAAGAAGCCCGGATCCGCCGTGTACGCGGAGAGCAGTTCGCCGTCGCTGCTGATCCATTGCGGGTCGAGGCCGGTCGGCAGGCGCAGCGACGGCAGCAGCCGGCCGAGCAGGCGGGCCGCGAGCACCACCGCGAGCGGGGCGGACAGCGGACCCAGCGGCGCAGCCAGCGCGGCGACGCCGGCAAACCCCAGGCGCCGCTCGGCGACGGCATCGAGCACCAGCGCGCCGCCCATGCTCAGACCGAGCGCGAACGGCGGGCGCTCGCCACGCAGCTGCAGGGCGACGCTGCAGAAGTCGTCGCGCAGCCGCGGCCAGCGCGTGACGCCGCGGCGCCGCGCCGGGACATCGCCGTGGCCCTCATGGTCGTAGGTCACCACGCCGTACCCTCGCCCGGCCAGCGCCTCGGAAAGCAGGCGGTAGGGCAACGCACGGCCGTGGTCGCCGAGCCCGTGCACGACCAGGACATCGGCCCTCGACGGGTCGGGCTCGGACCAGCGATAGCAGTCGATCCTGCGTGACCTGCCCTCGACCTGCCAGTGGCGAATGGGCGCATCCATCGTCGCTGTGCACCTCGCGCCGCGCATCCCGGCGCATGCGCATGCTGGCTGCGCCGCCCGCCGGCACGCAAGCCCCGCCGCCGAGGCCGGCGCCCGGACCGCCGCGCGGCATGGCAGAATCACAGCTGCCGCGCAGCCTGGGATGCTGGCGCTGTCGCGGTCTTCGAGGGGGAGATCGACGATGTCCACGACCCGCATCCTCGTGCCCGGCCTCGCCAGCCTGCTGGCCTGCGCCGCCGCCCACGCGGCCAACCCGCCCTTCCAGGGCTTCTTCTTCGACGTCTGCGCCAATCCCACCGGCGCGCTGGCGCAGCGCTGCGCGGAGACGCCGAACGGCAACGGCGACCTGTCCGGCGACAGCGAATCCTCGCTCAACCCCAGCCAGACGCTGGGCATCAGCCGCGCCCAGGTCGATGCGGCGCAGCGTCGCGGCGATGAGGCGCCGGACGCATACGGCAGCCTCGAGATCGGACCCTGGGCGTTGCGCATCACCGCGCACGGCGCGCGCTTCGAGCGCGAGCGCGGTTTCACCGATGCCGAAGAGCGCGCCATCGACGGCGACAGCCGAGGACTGGACTTCGGCGTCGACTACCGCCTGTCCGACGGCGCCTCGCTCGGCGCCGTGCTCGGCATCGAGCGCAGCGACGCCGACTTCGCGTCCGAAGCGCCGGGCACCAATTTCACGCCGCAGCGCAACGCCGGCAGCGCCGACATCGACCTGACCATGCTCAGCCTGGTGGCGGCGTTCGCCATCGGCACCGATGGCTACCTCACGCTGAGCGGCGGCTACGGCAGCAGCGACGGGGCGTTCCGCCGCACGTCGGTGTTCCAGGAATCGACCCGCACGCTGACCCAGCGCAACACCGACGTGCGCGGCCGCGCCGACGGCTCGCTGCGCTGGCTGGGCATCGACGGCGGTCGCGATTTCGTCCGCGAGGACTGGAGCTACGGCGTGTACGGCGGCCTCACCTGGTCGCGCAGCGCGACCGACGCCTACAGCGAAGTGGATGTCAACGGCACCGGCCTCGCCATGCGCTTCGAGGGCATCGAGCGCGGTTCGCTGCTGGGCGTGCTCGGCGGCAGCGTCGGCCACACCTTCTCGACCGCCACCGGCGTCTGGGTGCCGCAGCTGCGCGCCCAGTGGCAGCGCGAGTTCGACGACGACGCCGAGACCGTCGACGCCAGCTTCCTGCTGGACGCCGGCGGAACCCGCTATCGGCTGCAGGGTGAACGGCCGGATCGTTCGCACGGCGAGCTCGGGTTCTCGGTGGTGGTGGTGTTCGGCGGCGGCTGGAACGCCTTCGTCGACGTCAGCCGGCTGCTGGCGCGCGACGACTTCGAGCGCGACCGGATCAGCCTCGGCCTGACCCGCGACTTCTGAACTGCCGCGCATCGCGGCACGGCGAGCGGCGCAGACTGCACACAGGCCGCACCCTCGGGCGGGCTAAAATCGGCGTCCTTTCGCCGATCGCCGCCCGATGACCCTCCGCAGCACCGCCCTCGCCTGCCTGCTGGCCCTCGCCGCGGGCCCGGCCGCCGCGCTCGACCCGCGCGACCTCGACCCGAAGACCGCCGCCTGCACCGACTTCTACCAGTACGCCAACGGCGGCTGGCTGCAGCGCACGCCGGTCCCACCCGGGCGCGACAGCTACGGCAGCTTCGATGCGCTGATCGAGCAGAACCTGACCCAGCAGCGCGCCCTGCTCGACGGCATCCTCGCCCAGCCGCAGGGCCCGCTCGACGCGCTGATCGCCGACTTCGTCGCCGCCGGCCTGGACGAGACCGCGATCGAGGCCGGCGGCCTCGGCGCGCTGGCGCCGCTGCTGGCCGAAGTCGATGCGATGAAGAGGGCGCGCGACCTGCCGGCGCTGATTGCGCGCTGGCACGCGCGCGGCATTCCGGTGCTGCTGCGCTTCGACGTCGGCGACGACCTGCGCGATCCGAAGCGGCTGATCGCCTACGCCACCCAGGGCGGCCTGGTGCTGCCCGACCGCGACTTCTACCTGCGCGAGGACCCGGCCACGCGCGAACTGCTCGGCCGCTACCGCGGCTACGCGCAGACCCTGCTGCGGCTTGCCGGCAGCGTCGACCCCGAGCGTGACTCCGGCCGCGCGCTGGGCATCGAGATGCGCCTCGCGGCGGCGTCGCTGAGCCTGCTGCAGCTGCGCGATCCCAACAACGGCTATCGCATCACCGAGGTGCGCGAGATCCAGCGCCGCTACCCGGCCTTCGACTGGAGCGGGTTCCTGAAGGCGCAGGACCAGCGCAGGCTGAAGTCGCTGTCGTTCCCACACGGCGCGTTCTTCGACGAGGTCGAGCGGCTGCTGACCGGCCTGCCGCTCGACGACTGGCGTCCGTATCTCAAGCTGCAGCTGCTCGACGCCTTCGCGCCCTACCTGGGCGCCGCCTTCGTCGCCGCGCACGACGAGCTGCACGGCAGGCTGCTGCGCGGCGAGCTGCGCCCGCCGCAGCGCCTCGACCGCGTGCTGGCCGCTGCCGACCTCGCGCTCGGCGACGCGATCGGCCAGCGCTACGTCGAGCGCTATCTGTCGCCGGCCGCTCAGGCCCAGGCGCGCGAGATCGTCGAGGACGTGGTGGCAACGCTGCGCGGGCGGATCGAGGTGGCGCCCTGGCTGGGCGAGGCCGCGCGCGGCGCGGCGCTGGCCAAGCTGGAGACGCTCGAGGTGAAGCTCGGCCAGCCCGAGCGCTGGCGCGACTACCGCGGCCTGTCCCTGGACCGACGCAGCTACGTCGGCAACGTGCTGGCGGCGGCGGCGTTCCGCAACCGCCAGCGCATGGCCGCGATCGGCGAGTCCCGCCCGGCCGGCTACTTTCCGGTGCCGGTGCAGTCGGTCAACGGCTACTACGCGCCCAACCGCAATCAGCTCGCGCTGTCGGCCGGCCTGCTGCAGTCGCCGCTGTTCGATCCCGAGGCCGACCCGGCGCTCAACTACGGCGCGCTCGGCGCCTTCGTCGGCCACGAGCTGATGCACGGCTTCGACGCGGCGGGGCAGCTGTTCGACGCCCGCGGCGCGCTCGAAGGCGGCTGGGACGCCGAGCAGCGCGCCGCCTACTTCGCCCGCGTCGAGCCGCTGCAGGCGCAGTACGACGCCTACAGCGCGGTCGGTGCGATCAAGGTCGACGGCCGGCGCACGCTGACCGAGAACATCGCCGACCTCGCCGGCGTGGAGCTGGCCTGGGCGGCGTTCGCCGCACGCGCCGGCGACGTCCGCCTGCCGCAGCGCCAGGGCCACAGCCCGGCGCAGCGCTTCTTCCTGGCGTGGGCCGCCCTGTGGCGGCGCAACGACCTCGAACCCGCGCTTATCCAGCGTCTCGCCGTCGACGTGCAGGCGCCGCCGCGGCAGCGCGTCAACGGTCCGCTGGCCAACCTCGGCGCATTCGCCGAAGCCTTCGCCTGCAAGGCCGGCGATCCGCTGGCACCGCCGGCCGACCGCCAGGTGCGGATCTGGGCGCCGTGAACCTGCCCTTCATCCCCGGCCAGCGCTGGTTCTCCACCGCCGAGCCCGAGCTGGGCCTGGGCACGGTGATGCGCCTGGCCGGCCGCAGCGTGCAGATCGTCTACACCGGCAGCGGCACGATCCGCCAGTACGCGATGGCCGGCGCGCCGCTGGCGCGCGCGCAGTTCCGCAGCGGCGACCGGGTTCGCGTCGACGGCGCCGAACTCGGCGTCGACGCGGTCGAGGACACGGCCGGCCTGCTCCGCTACCGCTGCGGCGCGCGCTGGATCGACGAGGGCGCACTCGACCCCGAGCAGCCGGTGTCCAAGGCCGACCAGCGTCTGCTGGCCGGCCGCATCGACCGCAACGACCAGTTCGATTTCCGCGTCGACTGCCTGCGCCAGCGCGCGGCGGCGCAGGCGCATCCCGGCTGGGGCGTGCTCGGCGCGCGCATCGACCTGATCCCGCACCAGCTGCTCGTCGCCGAGATCGCCGCGGCGCGCCGTCCGCCGCGGCTGCTGCTGGCCGACGAGGTGGGCCTGGGCAAGACCATCGAGGCCAGCCTGGTGCTCGCCCAGCAGCTCGCCAGCGGGCGCGTCTCGCGGGCGCTGGTGCTGGTCCCCGAAAGCCTCGTCCACCAGTGGTTCGTCGAGCTGCTGCGGCGCTTCAACCTCGCCTTCGCGCTGTTCGACGAGGAACGCTGCGAGGCGATCGAGTCGACCGATGCCGATCACAATCCGTTCGAGGACGAGCAGTGCGTGATCGCGCCGCTGGGCTGGCTGGCCGCGGATGCGCGGCGGCGCGCGCAGCTGCTCGCCGCCGGCTGGGACATGCTGGTGGTCGACGAGGCGCACCATCTGGAATGGACGCCGGAGGCGACGAGCCCGGCCTATGCCCTGGTCGAGGCGCTGGCCGCACGCTGCCCGGCGGTGATCCTGCTCACCGCGACGCCGGAGCAGCTCGGTCGCGCCGGCCACTTCGCCCGCCTGCGCCTGCTCGACCCGGCGCGTTATGCCGATCTCGACGCCTTCCACGCCGAATCCGAGCGCTTCGTCGCGGTGTCGTCGGCTGTGGATGCGCTGCTCGAGGGCCAGCGACTCGACGCCGACGCCGTCGCCAGCCTGCAGGCGCTGTTCGGCGCCGAGGCCGACGCGATACCCGCGCGGCTGGCGGCGATCGAGGCAGCCCACGGCGAGGCGCGGCTTGCGCTGCGCGATGCGCTGATCGACGACCTGATCGACCGCCACGGCACCGGCCGGGTGATGGTGCGCAACCGGCGCGCCGCGGTCGGCGGCTTTCCGCGCCGGCTGCCGCAGGTGGCGCTGCTGCCGGCGCCGGTCGAGGACCCGGCGCTGGCCGGCCGGCTGCAGGCCGAGTTCCACGCCGACGTCGGCACGCCCGGCCACGTCGAGCCCGAGCACGACTACACGCGCGACCCGCGATTCGACTGGCTGCTCGGCGTGCTCGACGCCGTCGCGCCGGCCAAGGTCCTGCTGCTTTGCCGATCGCGGGCCAAGGTGCAGGCGCTGGAGGAAGCGCTGCGGCTGCGCTCCGGGATCGGCGTGGCGCGCTTCCACGAAGACATGAACCTGCTGCAGCGCGACCGCAACGCCGCCTACTTCGCCGATCCGGCGGGCGCACGCCTGCTGATCGCGTCGGAGATCGGCGCCGAGGGCCGCAACTTCCAGTTCGCCCAGCACCTCGTGCTGTGGGACCTGCCGCTCGATCCGGACATGCTCGAACAGCGCATCGGCCGGCTCGACCGCATCGGCCAGCGCGGCGACGTGCACATCCACGTCGCCGCCGTCGAAGGCAGCCCGCAGCACGCGCTGCTGCGCTGGTACGTGGAGGCGCTGGATGCCTTCGCCGCGGTCTCGGCCGACGGCCGCGAGCTGCTGCGCGAGTTCGGCGCCGAGCTGTGCCGGATCGCGCTCGACGACGCCGCACCCGATGCCCGCGACGGCGCATTGGAGGCGCTGATCGCCCGCACCCGGACGCGCCACGCCGAGCTGGTCGAACGCATCCGCCGCGGCCGCGACCGGCTGCTCGAACTGGCCAGCCAGCGCGGCGCTGCCGAGGGCGCGCTGCGCGCGGCGCTGGCCGACGACGACGACGCCGCCCGCGACAGCGACTTCCCGCTGCGCCTGCTCGAACAGTTCGGCATCCACCACGAGGCGCTGGGTGCGCAGACCTGGCTGCTCGATCCCGAATACCTCACCCTCGACGCCTTCGAGGAATTCAAGCACGGGCCGCGCTCGGCGACCTTCGACCGCAGCACCGCGCTGGGTCGCGACGACCTGCTCTACCTGCGCGGCGACCATCCGCTGCTGCTGTCCGCGCAGGAGCTGCTGCTCAGCAACGAGACCGGCAACGCCGCCTTCCTGCTCGACGAATCGCTGCCGCCGCGCACCGTGCTGCTGGAGGCCGTGTTCGTGCTCGAGTGCATCGCGCCGCGCGCGCTCGACGTGCGCCGTTTCCTGCCGCCCGAGCCGCTGCGCGTGGTCGTCGACACGCGCCTGGTAGAGCGCGCCGACTTCGTCCCCGCCGCGCGCGCGCTCGAGCGTGCCGGCGAACGGATGGTCGATCTCACCCGCTACCGCAAGTCGCTCAACGCGCTGGTGCCGCCGCTCACCCGCCGCGCCGCCGAGCTCGCCGCTGAACGCGGCAGCCGGCGCGCAGCCGAGGCGCTGGCCCGAGCCGAGGCGCTGCTCGGCCACGAGATCGA
>VFQU01000753.1_pt1 | contig 24098 bp, 26 predicted proteins | sample 3512311 | NCBI WGS metagenome assembly VFQU01 (sample SAMN10412377, study PRJNA504923) | tailings metagenome | isolation source: Relicate 3 Philex TSF3 active mining site | place: Philippines: Tuba, Benguet | collected 2017-08-29
TTGAATCAACCGATTGCCTCCAACGCAAGCGAATTAATGGGTCCTGAGCCTAGATAGAGTTCTCGGCGCCCTTTCCGAAGATCGTAGTGCATCACCACAGATACTTGCTTATCTCGCGAAAGATAAAGTGGGCGCATTGAGCCTGACGTTTCCTGTTAAAGCCTACTCTGGGAACCGCGTGCCTGGATTCGGCCCCGGGGTGACGGGCCTGCTCGATATGATCGATAAGGCTGTCCTAGAAGACGAATGGATTGATTTCGCGCTAAACCTAATGCGCTCAGTCAGGCTACAAACCAACACGGAGATCCAGATATTTCAGGCTTGGTCATTAATTGAAGCAGCTGCTAAGCGAACAATAGCTCGGGACCAATCGACGCACGTCGTTGATGCTTCTGGTCAGCAAATCATAATAGGGAAGAAAGCTCTGACACAAGGTCAGGACCTTGGCAGAGTAATCGTGTATCTCCGTGATCATGTCGGCCAAGAGCAACTCATCACGTCCACTGGCGCGGCCGGGACGGGCTTCTATGGCGATATACGAGCTCTTTATGATGCGAGGAATCGTATCGCACATGAAGGCGGTCTCGCCGCACCGGGTGCGGAGACGCCTCAACTACCCGCTTGGCAGATGGCTTTCATAGCGAAGGACATCGCCTCGACTGTCCTACGCCACGAGATCCGGCGCTTAGCGGGACCCGCCTTGCCTTAATTTCCCTAAAGTGCCGCCGATGGATGTTCGCCCCTTACCGGAAGCTACTTTAGGCAGTTCGCCCGCTCTCGACCAGCGCACGCCACTGGACCAACGGCAGCTTTCGGGACTCGACGAAACTGTATCAACCGGCAACAATGGGGTCGTTTCCCGGACGGCAGCAATTTTCCAGAACCGAGGCAAAGCGGACAGCCCCTCTATCGTCTCGCCGGACTGGCCTGCCCCGGCGAAGGCCCGGTATCCGGGGCCAGGCTTTTCTCCTGCTACTCCCAAGAGAGGTAAGCCCAGCCCCGTGGCAATTACAGGGCGGCGCGAAGATAGCGTATTACCCAAAAGCAGGCCGATAATTGCTCTCGCCCCAATCCTGCCGTTTGGTCCACTCGCCCATCGTCTCCAGCTTGCCTTCCAGTTCGGGGAAGCGTTCGTAAACGTGGTCCATATCGACCTCGAAAGGCCGGGTCGGCGCGGTGTTGTTGTATTCGTAGAAGGCCTGGATGCCCTTGGCGAAATCATCGCGCGCTTCAGGCGCCATCGCATCTCCCGCCGCTTCTACCAGATAGCGGCCGAATTCTTCGGGCGTGCAAGGATCATAGGTGATCTCCTTGCCCAGCGCCTCGCTGAGGCACTGCGTCACTTGGCTACCCACCAGCCGCTCCGGCCCGCCGATGTTGAGCCAGGCGCCTTCCATGTCGGGCCGCTCAAGGCTGGCGAGCATAAACCGCGCGACATCATCGAGGCTGATCCAGTTGGCTTGCAAGCCCGGATTGTGCGGATAGACATAGCGCCCCTCATTGACGATGAAGGGCCGTGCCCAATCGGTCAGCAGGTTGTCCATGAACAGCACGCTGCCGAACACGGTGCCCGGCGCGCCCGAACGCCACAGCGCGTTGATGCCGGCGGTGTTGCCGGCATAGGTGAAGGGATCGCCCGGCTTGTCGGGGATCCAGCTTGAGGTGTTCCACACCACACGCTTCACACCCAGATGCGCGGCGACCTTGCCCACTTCGCCCACCAGATAGGCCCGATCGGCGCGGGCTTGCAGCGGGTGGGTGTAGAAGATGTAGTCCGTGCCTTCGAGCGCGGCGGCGAAGGTCGCGGTATCGTAAAGGTCCATGGCACGAACCTCCACCCGCTCGACCCCGTCGATCGGCGCGCCTTCGAGCGCATCGGGGCGGCGCGAGATCGCCCGCACATCATATCCTGCGGCGAGCGCCTGTCGCACCTGCGCGAGGCCCTGCCGCCCGCTTGCGCCGATCACCGTAATAAGGGCCATGACTGTCTCTCCCCGCTTGTGGTTTGTGCAACAGCCTAGGAAGCACCTTGCGCCCACGCACCGCGCCAAAGTGATAGCCTCCTAGCGAAAAGGCGGGGTTGCCGCCGCCGTTCGCGCCGCTGAGACTTGCACCCCATGGAAAACCGTTTCTGGCGCATCGCGCGTCGCCCCCATGGCACCGATTTTGCTGGCGCGCTGGTGCTGGCACACGAGCCTGTGCCCGCGCCTGCCGAAGGCGAGATCGTGATCCGCAACGCGATGCTTTCGATGGATGCGGGCACGCGAATGTGGCTTACCGATCGGCAGGATGGCTACCAGCCGCCTTTGGAAGTGGGCACGGCGATGATCGGGCTGGTGATCGGCGAGGTGGTGCAGTCGCGCGCGGCAGCCTTTCCCGAAGGCACGCTGGTGCGCGCTTTCGGCCAATGGGGCGATTATAGCTGCGTCGATGCCGTCATGGCGGGCGCGATTGCGCTTGATCCCTCCGTCGCCGACCGGCGCGCGTGGTTTGGCCCGCTCGGCATGAACGGGTGGACGGCGCTGTGGGGGATCGAACAGACCGGCGCGGCGCAGCCCGGCGAAAAGGTGCTGGTCTCCGCCGCAGCAGGGGCGACAGGCATCCTTGCCGTGCAGATCGCGCGGCTGCTTGGCTGCGAGGCGTGGGGGATTGCTGGCGGCGCGGCGAAATGCGCTTACCTTCGGCAAGAATTGGGGATTGCAGGGGCGATTGATTACAAGGCGGGCGATGTGGGCGGACAGCTTGATCGGGCAGGCGGGATCGATGTCTATTTCGACAATGTCGGCGGAAGCCTGCTTGATGAGGTGCTCATCCGCATGAACCACTATGGCCGGGTGGCGGTATGCGGGCTGCTCGCCGATTATGCGGGCGGCGGGCGCACTTCGCCGCGCGCGTTCGATCAGGTGCTGATGCGGCGGCTGCGGATCGAAGGCTTCTTCTCGCCCGATTTCATGCACGAAGACCCAGCGCTGACCGAGCGCCTGCGCGCATGGCACGAGGCGGGGGAATTGGTAATTCCCTATGATGTGACGCAGGGCCTTGAGAACACATTGGACGCCTATGCCAAGCTGTTCACCGGCGGCAATATCGGCAAGGTGATTGTGGAGCTGGAGCGATGACAGGAACCCTCGAAGATCGCGAAGCCATCCGTGATGTGCTCGCCGCCTATGCCCACGCGATCGATCGGCGGCGCTGGGGGATGATGGAGCACCTGTTCCACGATGATGCGCAGTTCCGGTTTGGCCTTGTCGCGGGCGACTGGCGCGGGTTCGTGAGCCAAGCGCGCGCGATCATCGATCCCTGCCTTGCGACCCAGCACCAGCTTGGCCAGACGATCTTCGGCTTTGAAAGCGACACTGTCTGCCACACCGAAACCTATATGACGGCGATGCACACCATCCCGCCGGGCTATCCGCTGACCGCGGCTTTCCCCGACAAGGGCATGATCTATTCCGGCATTGTGGCGGGGCGTTATGTCGATCGCTTCGAGAAGCGGGGCGGACCCAACGGGCCCGAATGGCGCATCGCGCAGCGCACCGGGCTGTATGACTGGCGCGAGTTCCGGGTGGTGGAAGGTGCCGATCTGTCGAACACGCCCGAAGGCGCGGCGGGATACCATGACGAGCGCGACCCTTCGACCGCAGCCGTGCGGCAGTGGCTGGGCTAACGTCGCCCTTCCTTCAATCCGTCATGCTGAACGTGTTTCAGCATCAATCGAGCCGCCAGAACCTTCGGTGTAAATGGCGGAATGGACCCTGAAACACGTTCAGGGTGACGATGAGAAGTTATGGCCGCCTGAACGCGAACACCCCGCTCATCGTCGCGATCTGCTCATCCCCGCGCCAGATGCTGCCCGAAGTGTAGCCCGTCCGCCCGCCCAGCCGATCGATCCGCACCCGCGCCTCCAGCCAGTCGCCGAGCTGCGCTCCGGCCAGATAATTCACCGTCAGCGTCACCGTTGAAGGGGCGAGGCGCGGGCGCTCGGCATCATAGACCGCGTGGGACAAGGCCACATCGGCAAAGGTCGAAATCACCCCGCCATGGGCGGCGTTTTGGTAATTGATGTGATGCGGGCAAACAGCCAAGCCCATCACCCGCACGCCGTCCACCGCCGCGCCCAAATAGTAAGGCCCGCCATGGTCGAGGAAGCCGGGGGTGAAATTGGCGCGCGCGAAGCCGGGGGGAATTGCGGTGTGATCCATCCGCGCACCCTACCGCGCGCGCGCAATGCGCACCCGCTATGAATTGTGCCAATGGCCGCGCGACGCCGCCAAGCTAGGTTCCCGCCCCATGCAGAACGCCGCCATCCTTGCCGCCCAGTCCTTCTGCGATATCGTGCGTGTACACGCCGCAACGCAGGGCGAGACCCACGCCTTCACCTATGGCGAGGAGACCATCACCTTTGCTCAGCTGGATGAAGGCGCGAACCGGGTGGCGAACGGCCTGATCGCGCTGGGGATCAAGCCGGGCGAGCGGGTGGCGTTTCTCGGCAAGAACCACCCGCTCTATTTCGAGGCGCTCCTTGGCGCGGCCCGCATGGGCGCAGTGATGACGCCGGTGAACTGGCGGCTCGCCCCGCCCGAAGTCGCCTATATCCTTGGCAACTCACAGGCGCGCGTGGTGTTTGTCGGCGATGGCTTTGCCGACGTTCTCGCCAAGGCATCCAGCCAGGCGCCCCATGTGCGGCACATCATCGGGATCGATGCTAGCGATCATAAGGGGCTTGATTACCGCCAGTGGCGCAATGGCTTCCCGGCAACGCCGCCCGCCCACCGCGTGCAGCCCGACGACGACGCGCTCCAGCTTTACACCTCGGGCACCACCGGCAAGCCGAAAGGCGCGGTGATGACCCATGGTTCGATCCTCTCCAGCCGCGATGCCTCGGGCCGCGAGGGCGAGATGCGCACCTGGCAGGAGCCGATCCCCGGCGATGTCACGCTGCTCGCCATGCCGTGTTTTCACATTTCGGGCACCGGCACGGGCATCGGCACGATGGTGGCGGGCACGAATGCGATCGTGCTGCCCGAGTATGACCCGACCCAAGCGCTCGATCTGATCGAGCGATACCCGATTTCGAAGATCTTCCTCGTGCCCGCCGCGATCCAGATCCTGCTCAATCATCCGCGCGTGGGCGAGGTGGATTTCAGCCGCCTGCGCTATGTCACCTATGGCGCCTCGCCGATCCCGCTCGAACTGATGCGCGAGGCGATGCGCGTGATGGGCTGCGGCTTTGTGCAGATGTATGGCATGACGGAAACCAGCGGCACCATCGTCGCTTTGGACCCGGAAGATCATGTGCCCGAAGGCTCGCCCAAGATGCGCAGCGTCGGCAAGCCGCTGCCCGGCGTCGAGGTGAAGATCATCGATGAGGCGGGCCATCCGGTGCCGACCGGGACTGTCGGCGAAATCGCCACAAGGTCATCGAAGAACATGCGCGGCTACTGGAACAACCCGGATGCGACCGCTTCCACAATCGATGCCGAAGGCTGGCTGCGCACCGGGGACGCGGGTTATTTCGACGATGACGGCTATCTCTACATCCACGACCGGGTGAAGGACATGATCATTTCGGGCGGGGAGAATGTCTATCCCGCCGAAGTCGAAAACGCGCTCTATTCGCACCCCAAGGTGGCTGACGTGGCAGTGATCGGCGTGCCGGATGCCAAGTGGGGCGAAGCGGTGAAAGCCTGTGTGGTGGTGAAGGCGGGCGAAGAACTCACCGAGGCTGAACTCATCGCCCATGCGCGCCAGCACATTGCGGGCTATAAATGCCCCAAATCGGTCGATTTCATCGCCGCGCTGCCGAGGAACCCCTCAGGGAAAATCCTGCGCCGCGAATTGCGCGCGCCCTATTGGGCGGGGAAAGACCGGGCGGTCAACTGAGGTGCTGCCGGTTCGTCAGCTGGCTTACAAGGTCAATGATCTTGAAGCGGCGGCGCTTGCCCACACCCGCGCCTTCGGATCGGGGCCGTTCTTTGTGCTGCGCCATGTCACGCTGGCTTCATCGGTCCATCGCGGGGTTGAGCGCCCGTTCGATCACTCATCTGCCTATGGCCAATGGGGATCGCTGATGGTGGAACTGGTGGTGCAACACAATCCTGACGCCAGCGCGCTCCATGATATGTTCCCCTATGGCTCGGGCCGGGAAGGCCTGCATCACGCCGCGCTGTTCGTCGATGATCTCGATGCCGCGATTGCGCGGTTTGCGAATGAAGGCGCGCCGCTTGCCCAGCTATCGGTGACGGCAAGCGGCACCGCCTTTGCCTTTATCGATACCCGAGCAAGCCTTGGCCACATGCTGGAGCTTTACGAGCCGGTGGCGCAGCTTACCGGCTTTTACGATTTCGTCGCCGCCGCCGCCCAAGGTTGGGACGGGCGCGATCCGTTCCGCGAGCTGGGTTAAGCCCCGGCCAGCTCCGCCAAGCCGACCAGCCCCGCGCGGCATTCGGCATCGGCGAGCGCTGTCACTACCGAAAAGGCGACAAAGCCCGCTTCGCCCAAATGGCTGACAAGCGCCGCCGCCTCGGCATCGGTAATCGCGGTGTGTTCAAACGGCATCCGCCGCGCATAGGCCAGAGCCGTAAGGGTCGCCTCGTCCAGCCCGGTTTCATCAGGCGCAGCGCTGATGCCATGCACCGCCGCCACCGCTTGGCCGATCAGCGCCACCAGTTCGGGCGCAAGCGCGCCTTCGCTCGCCGCACGGAAGGCGGCATAGCGCTCGGCCAGCGCGCCGTTGGTCGCGGCGAGCGCCGCGTGCACCGGCCCGCTCATTCCGCCGCCTCCAGCACAGCAGGCGTGGGCAGCACGGTGCGATCCATCACTTCGGGTTCAAGCCCCATAGTGATGAGCGCTTTCGCAAGCGCGAGGAACAGTGTGACGCCCAGTCCCAGCTCGGCAATCTGCTCACGCGTGAGGTGCCGCTGCAAAGCCGCGCGGGCATCGCCGCCCAGCAATTCGGGATCGTGGATCAGCGCATCGGTGAACTTGAGCACTGCCTTTTCGGTATCGGTAAGCCGGGCGGAGGTTTCATAGCCATCGGTGATATCGTCCACCACTTCCTCGACCAGACCCTCGCCCAAGGCCTTGTCGAAACGCACATTGCGGCAGAACCCGCACTCGGTGACGCGCGCATTGCGCATCCGGGCAACTTCCTTGATGCGGGCGGCGAGCACATCGGAACCCCAGAACGCGCCATAAAGTTCAAAGAAGCGCGCGGCGATTTCGGGCTGGCGCGCCAGCACGCTGCCGAAATGGGCAGGCTCGCCGGGCACGGCGGAAGATACACGGGGGGTGGTGGACATGGCTCTCTCCTCGGGGCGCAGACTACCCTGAGCCACCGCAACCACCGCCTCGCCATTTTCACAGGCGGGCGCAGCGCGCTGCGCATGGCAAATTGCCGCCAGCAAGGGAGACACATCATGGCAGGCGAAGCACAGCGCGTAATCGAGGAATTCTGGCGGATTCAGGACAGCGGTGACTACACCAAGCTGGTCGATCTGTTCGCCGAGGATGCCTTTCTCGAAGACCCGATCTGGGGCCAGTATCGCGGGCGCGAGGCGATCATGGGTTTCATGACGACGATGGTGAAGGAAATGGGAGCGCGCAAGGTGCACTTCACCGTCGATGAAATTTGCGGCGATGATCACGCCGCATGGGCGCGCTGGACGCTGCATGTGGAAGGCGGAGCATCGCGCGGGGGTGTGGGCATATACAAGGTGAGCGGCGGCAAGCTCACCTATTACCGCGATTACATGGACCCGGCAGGCGAGTAGTTTGGCGGCACAGCCGCAGATTGGTTCGCGCCAAGTCGCCAAGAGGCCAAGAAGTTGTGCTTGCGGCGAAGCCGCGCTTCCGTTCTGCCGAAGCACGATGTTCACGACGGAGCCTGCGGCACAGTCCACGCTCTTGGCCTCTTGGCCTCTTGGCGACTTGGCGCGAACCCCCTGACTACATCGCCCGATAATCGGGGTGCCCGCTTTCCCTCAGGTCGAGCATCGGCAGCGGGAAGTCGGGGCGCGGGCTGGCATCGGGCTGATCGGGCATCGGCAGGGCCCAGTCCATCACATAGCGGCGGCTCGAAATCCGCCACTCCGGGCCGCTTTCGGTGGGCCGCTTCTCGTAGGTGTCGAGATAGCGCCCGCCATACATGTTGCCGCGATAGGGCTCGCCTTCGCTCTCGCGCCGGAAGCCCAGCGCCACGCCGTAGCATTCGCCTTGCGCCGTGGTGGACGAGGTCAGCTTGATCGCCAGCGATGCGAGCAAGTGCCAGCGCCGCCCGCTGGCGCGTTCCACCCCCATTACCACAGGGACGAAATCGGCCGCGGTGCCCTTGAAAAACCCGTAATCCACCTGCGCCTCGGGCCAGTAGCAACTGGCCTGCCCTGCATCATCGAGCCAATCGAGCGTGCGCGAATAGCGCGTGACCAATTCCTGGATCGCCTGCTTGTCGAGCAATTCGCGAAGGGCTGCCTCGATATTCATGCGCGCCCGCTCCACCAGGCGGCAATATCGAGCGGGAAGCGTTCCTGGGCGGTGCGCATTGCTGCGCTCGCATCAGCGGGCAGCGCGGGATCGGTGGTGGGCGGCAAGCCGCCGCCTGCCTCTTTCACCGGATCAAGATATTCGAGGCGGATGCCCGCCAGCACATCGGCAAAATCATGGCCTTCGTGATGATCGGACATCTGGTGGTGATAGAACGCCCACTTGTCCTTGAAAGAGAGCAGGCAATAATAGCTGAGCGGCGCCTGCCCCTTCCAGTATTCATAGCGGATGACACCTTCTTCGGTGGCGAAGGTTTCGCGCACCATATCGCGCATGATCGCCTCCCACTTGTCCTCCTTGCCGGGCTTGATCTGGATATGGGCGAGCAATGTGGCCATGGCGCGGGTCTCCTGTCAGGCGGGTGTGAGGGTAAGCAGCAGGCGATAGATGCCGAGCATAATGCCCCCTTGGTGGCGGAAATCATTGCCCGGCGCGTAGGCGAGATCATCGAAGGCATCGGCGAGGCGATCCCATGCGATCAGCTGTTCCAGCCGCGAGATATTCGATCCGGGACACGAACGCGGCCCCTGACTGAAAGCGAGGTGGCGGCTCGCGGCCTTGCGGGTGAGTTTCAACTCCAGCGGGTCTTCGAATTCGTCGGCATCGATATTGGCCGCCGCCCAACGCAGGTGCAGCATCGATCCGGCGGGGACGGTGACGCCCTGAAACACCTCGTCGCCTGCGCAAATCCGTGTCGAAAGCCCTTGCGTGGGCGAGCGCAGCCGCATCCCCTCTTCGATGAAAGTGCGGATCGCGCTGCGATCACCGCGCAGGGTCCCAAACATGCCGGGCCGCTCGCACAGCAATTGCGCCTGTTCGGCGATGGCATATTGGGTCGTCTCCAGCCCGCCGATCACCATCGCATAGACCACGCCATTGATCTCGTCATCGGTGAGCTTGCGGCCGAGCGGTTCATAATCAACCTGCGTGAGGAAGCTGATCATGTCGTCTTGCGGGTTCTCGCGCTTTTCGCGCGTTTTTTCCGCCACATATTCCTTCATGCCCGCCAGCAGCCGGAACTTCTCCGCCGACTGCTCAGGCGTGAGGATGTTCTTGTGGGTGGTGCCGATCACATAAGACATCACCTGCGCATTGCCCCATTGTTCAAGGCGCGGGATGTCTTCCAGCGGAAAGCCGAGCACATCGGCCATTACCCGCTGCGGCAGGGGCCTCGCGAAATCGGCGACGAAATCCACTGGCTCCCCGGCCCGCGCCTTGGCCAGCATCCCGGCGATCAGCGCATCGACGTGCGCCGTGATCATCGCGGCATGCCGCGTGCAGCCGGGGCCGACCCACGGATCAGTGAGTTCCTTCCTGTGCGCGCGCCACATTTCCGGATTGGGCCGCAGCGAGACGATGCTGGCGACCATCGCGTCGATATCGGGAATATGCGCGGGCATTTCGCCTGAGGCCTGAATTTGCGCCACCAGCAGCGAGAGCGTCGGCGGGAAACGCTCCTGATCCTTTACCACGCGGGCAATATCTTCATATTTCGTCAGCACGAAAGCGTCCGAGCCAGGCGTCAGCCCTTCGCCCGGCAGGCGCTGCACCGGGGACTCGGCATGAAGGACCCTATAGGCATCATACCAATGCTCCTGCGCGCCGGGTGCAAACAGATCGACCTCGGCCAATGTGCGCGGCGTGCTGTCCAAAACCGCCTTCTCCCCCGCCCGCGCCAAGGCGCGTGCTTAGCCAATTCGCTAATTGTTTATGCCCCCCTTGTCACGCAGCCTTGCCCTTACGGAAACAGGCTATTTTGCCAGTTCCCGCGCATGGTCGCTGAACCCGGGGAGAGAGAGCCGTGAGCCGCATCGCCAAGCTGGCACCGGAACAATGGGACGAACGCTTGCAGCAGGCGATCCGTCCGGAAAATCTGACCGATCTCGAACAGGGGCTGACCCGCTATTTCGCCCATTGCCCTCCGCAAGCGCTGGGGCTGATGGGCTTTGGCGCGGCGTTGAAGCAGAACCGCAAGCTGCCCGAACGCCTTGTGGAACTGGTGCGGCTCAGGGTCGCGTTCTTCAACCAGTGCCGTTCCTGCATGGCGATCCGCTATGCCGATGCGGTGGCCGACGGGGTGACCGAAGGGCTGGTGTGCTCATTGGAGCGCCCCGAGGAGGCCGACAACCTGACGCCAGCGGAAAAGGCCGCGATCCGTTACGGCGAGCTGATGGCGACCGATCACCTTGCGATCGGCGATGCCACCTATGCCGAACTGCGCGAGCATTTCAGCGAGGCGCAGATTGTCGAGCTTGGCATGACCGTCGCCTTTTTCGTCGGGTTCGGGCGGCTCGCGGCCACCTGGCACATGGTCGAGGAATTGCCCCCCGCCTTTCAGACCGCCGCAAAAATCGCCCCGTGGGGCGCTGAAAAGATCGAGGTGCGCTAATGGCCAGCCAAGCAGAGACCCCCACTGCCCCAGCCATCAACCTGTTTGATCCGCAAGTGCAGCAATGCCCCTATGAAGCTTACAAGACCCTGCGCGACGAGGCACCGATTTACAACATTCCGGGCACGCCGATCTATATCATCAGCCGCTATGATCATGTGCGCGAAGTGCTGTCCAATACCGACAAGTTTCGCTGCACCGCCAAGAATGAACTGATGCGCACCAGCCCGACCGATCTGGAACGCGGGCGCAAGGTTGCCGAACGTTTCAAGGAAAAAGGCTGGCTGCCCGGCCCCACCCTGATGAGCCGCGACGGGGCCGATCACAAGCCGATGCGCGCGATGTTCAACGAAGCCTTCAAGCCCAGCCGGATCAAGCAGATCGATCCGCTGGTGGAACGCCTTGCCTATGATCTGATCGACGACTTTATCGATCAGGGCGAATGCGATTGGGTGCGCCAGTTCTGCGTGCCGCTGCCCCTGTTCATCATCGGCGAGCAGATGGGTGCGCGGCGCGAAGACATGTGGATGATCAAGGGCTGGACCGATGCCTTCTTCCACCGCATCTCGATGATGCTGCCCGAAGACAAGCACCTTGAGATGGTCGACCGCGAGATCGAGGCCCAGCATTATTTCCAGCCTTTGTTCGAACAATTGCGCGAAAAGCCCGATGGCAGCTTGCTCAGCGTGCTCGTCAACACCGTGATCGAAGGCTGGGGACGGCCTTTGAACGATAACGAACTCCACGCCGAAATGATGGCCGATACTTTCGTGGGCGGCAGCGAAACCACCACCAACGCGCTGGCGGCGGGCATGAAGCTGTTGATCGAAAACAAGGATGTGTGGCGCCAGCTCAAATCCGATCCCGATAAATACATGCGCACATTCGTGGAAGAAGTGCTGCGGCTGGAAAGCCCGGTGCAATCGCTGATGCGCTTTACCCACGAGGATGTGGAACTGGGCGGAGTGACGATCCCGGCAGGCGCGGTGATCAACATCCGCTATGGCGCTGCCAATCGCGATGAGCGCGCATTCGAATGCCCGGACAAGCTCGATCTCGAACGGCCCAAGGCAGGCGCACATATGGCCTTTGGCTCAGGCACGCACCATTGCCTCGGCGCACCGCTGGCACGGCGCGAACTGATCTGGGGCTTCACCGCTGTCGTTGACCGGTTCGAGGACATGGACTTTGCGCCGGGCAAGAACGATTTTTCCTATCACCCGCATTTCCTGCTGCGCTCGCTCAAGGAACTGCACATCACTTTCGAACCGAGAAAGCGCTGATCATGGCCACCCTGCTCAAGCCTGCGCCGCAGCGGATCGACATGACCCGCCAGCCCGACCCGGTGCTGTCCAACCGCCCAATCGAGGGCAGCCGCTATTGGAGCCATGAGTTCATGGCCCGCGAATGGGAGACGATCTGGACCAGGGCATGGCTGATCGGCGGGCTCGCCGCGCAAGTCGCCAAGCCCGGCGATTTCTTCACCTATGATATCGGGCGCGAAAGCATTCTGGTGACGCATGGCGAGGATGGCCGCATCCGCGCGTTCTACAATGTGTGCCCGCATCGCGGCAAACGGCTGGTGATGGAGGAGGAGGGCCATTCCAAGCGGATCGCCTGTTCCTATCACGGCTGGCGTTTCACCGCGGAAGGCGAGCTGAACTTTGTGCCCTGGCCGGAAGATTTCGCAGGCGGCAGCCCCTGCGGCAAGGTGCGGCTTGAGGAAGTCCGCTGCGAGGTGTTTGCAGGCTTTGTCTGGGTCAATCTTGATCAGGATGCCGGGCCGCTGGCCGAGCATCTCGGCCCCGTCGGGCCGCAGATTGATCTCTATAACATGGAACAGATGCACCGCACCCACTGGGTGACGCTGGAAGGCGACTGGAACTGGAAGTGCGTGCAGGACAATTTCAACGAGAGCTATCACCTGCCCTTCGTCCACCCGCAAACGCGCTTTGTGATGGAGCAGAGCTACAAGGAGTGCCAGTTCGATCTCTATGCGCCGCACGGCCATGCGCGCATGTTCATGCCGGGATCACGCCCGACGCGGAGCCTTCGTGGGCATACCGACACCGTGCTCGACATGATGCGCACCGAGCTGACCTATTGGGGTTTGGACCCTGAGGATTTCCGCGATGATCCCTGGGCGACGCGCGCTGCGATCCAGCAGGCCAAGCGCGCGCACGGCGCGGCCAAGGGCTATGATTTCGATCACTTCCACGATTGCCAGCTGACCGATCACTTTCACTACACGATCTTCCCCAATATCAGCTTCAGCCTGAAACCCGATGGCTGCATCTGGCTGCGCGCCGATCCGCACCCGACCGATCCTGAGCGGTGCTATTTCGACATGTGGTATTTCACCTGGTTCCCCAAGGGCGCGGATCGCTATTACTCCTATTCGATGGGCGAGGAGGTGGATCGCAGCGTGCCGGTGCCGCACCGGCGCGGGGTGGTGGGCGAGCTTAGCTGCGGCCCCGGCATCGATCAGGACGTGAGCATCTGGAGCGAGCAGCAAAAGGGCCTGAGATCGCGCGGCTACAAGGGCGGGCATCTGGCAGGACAGGAAGCGCGGGTGCGGTTCTTCCACGATACGATCGATCGCTGGATGGGGGCGTAATTTCCCCTTCCCTTGAGGGAGGGGGTCAGGGGGTGGGTGTTCGACGCCCGCAGATGTCGAACCCCCATCCCAACCCTTCCCCAGGGGGAAGGGCCTTAGGCGTTCGCCAGAGCCGCCGTGCGCCCGGCGATATAGCCAAAGGTGAGCGCCGGGCCGAGCGTGCCTCCCGCTCCTGCGTAGATCCCGCCGGTCGGGCAAGCAATCGCATTGCCCGCGCCGAGAAGCCCCGGAATGGGCGCGCCGTCATGGCCAAGAATGCGCGCCGCGCCATCGGTGCGCGGGCCACCATTGGTGCCGAGCAGGCCGGAATGAAGCTCGACGGCATAAAATGGCGCTTCGCGGATTGCGCCAAGCGTCACCGCAGCGCCTTCGCGCGAACGATCTCCGTAGAAATGATCATAGGCGCTGGTGCCGCGCCCGAAATCGGGGTCGTGGCCTACATCGGCATGGGCGTTGAAGCGGGCAATGGTTTCAGCGAGCGTCTGCGGGTTCAATCCGATCGCTTCGGCAAGGCCTTCAATGGTGTCGGCCCGCATCACCCAATCGGGCATCGGTTGCCCCGGCTGGCGCGTGCCAAGCGGGTATCGCGCAGCAAATTGCGCATCGAAGATCAAATAAGCGGGCAAATTGGGGTAATCGTAAGTGGCCGGATCGAACTGGTGGAACACGCCGCCCAAGGCCGAATAATTCGCCGCTTCGTTGCAGAACCTTCGCGCCTGGCGATTGACCATGATGGTGTGCGGCACGGTGCGCTCGATCAGCACAGGCTGCGCGCGCTGCTCACCGCTGGCCCAGGGCGCATCGGGATTAACAAGCGTGGGCGCCCACCAGCCGCTTGTCATATTGCCGAGCCTCGCGCCCGCCGCCATCGCGAGCTTCAGCCCTTCGCCGCGCGCGGTCGGCGAGCTGGCAGGCGCAGTGACGGGGCCGCGCAGGAACGTCTGGCGCAAGTCCTCGTCCCATTCGAACCCGCCGGTGGCGATCACCACCCCGCGCCGCGCGGTGAGGGCAAAGGGCGCGCCCTCGCGGCTGCCTTCGATACCCGTGATTCGCTCGCCATCTCTCACCAGCCGCTGGGTTGCGATGCCCAGCAGCGGTTCGATCCCGCGCGCCAGACAAGCCTTCAGCAGCCGCGCCACCATCGCCTGGCCGAACCCGCATTGCCGCGCGGCCATGCGCTGTCCCAGCACTTCGAGCGGTGGCATGGTTGGCGCACCGCCAAGCGGAGTTTCACGCAACATCAATGGCTTGGGCTCTTCGATGGCGTAGATCCGCGCCGCCCACTCGCCCAGTTCATCGAGCGAAAACAGATCATGATCAAGCGCGCGGGAGCCTTCGGGCTTGGCGCCGGGCCGATCAAGATAATAGTCGGGATAGCCCGGCAACACCGCCACCTTGAGCGCATCGATCCGCTCAAGAAAAGCCAGCGCTTCGGGCCCGCGATCGACGAAAGCCTCCAGCACCTCGTCCACCAGATCGCCGTGCGCCAAACTGCGGAAATAGGCGAGTGCGTCCTCGCGGCTATCGGCCATTCCAGCCGCGCGCATCTGCGGGTTATTCGCCACCCAGATCACCCCGCCCGAAATCGCCGAGGTGCCGCCGACGCGCTCACCGCGCTCGATCAGGGCAACGCGCGCACCTGCCTCATGCGCGGCAAGCGCGGCGGCCATGCCGGCCGCGCCGGTTCCGAGGATGATGACATCGACTTCGCTCATGGAGTCATAGAGGCTGCCCGGAGCCGTCCGGGCAACCCGTCATTTTGGCAAGGTGCGCCCGGCCCTGCGTCCCGCTACCCCTTGCGGCAAAGGAGAGAAACGGATGCAACTCGAAGGGAAAATCGCCGCCATCACCGGCGGCACCGCAGGCATGGGGCGCGGCATCGCCGAGGCCTACCTCGCTGAGGGCGCCAAGGTCGCGCTGTTCGCGCGCAATCCCGAAAAGGGTGCCGCGGTGCTGACGGAACTCGGCGCAGGGGATCGGGCGATCTTCTTCGCGGGCGACGTGATGAGCCAATCCGACCTCGAAGGCTTCGTCGATCAGACAATCGCCCATTTCGGCACGCTCGACATCCTCGTCAACAATGCCGGCGGTGCGGGCGATTTGCAGCCGCTCGTGAACCTTTCGGATCATGCCTTTGACGAGGCGATGAAGTGGAATGTCTATTCCACTTTCTGGGCCTGCCGCCGCGCGCTGCCGGTGATGCTCGCCAAGGGCGACGGCCGGATCATCAATATCTCCAGCATGGAGGGCAAACACGGCAAGCCGGTGCTGACCGCTTATTCCGCCGCCAAGCACGCGGTGAACGGCCTGACCAAGAGCCTTGCGCGCGAAGTGGGTGCGCAAGGCGTGACGGTCAACGCGATCTGCCCCGGCCTTGTCATCACCGATATCATCAGGAACAACGGCCCTGCCACCGCCAAGGCGATGGGCATGGAGTTTGAAGAAATGGTGACGATGTTTGCGCAGGAAGCCGCGATCAAGCGGCCCAACACGGTCGAGGAAATCGCCGCTGTCGCGGTGCTGCTCGCCAGCAAGGCAGGGGCCGGGATCACGGGCGCGCAGATCAGCGTGGACGGCGGCACCGCGCAGTATTGAGAGCGCGGGCGGGCCGCCCCGTCCCGTTCGTTACCCCTGAAGCTTGGCCATCGCGGCGCCGACGCTGGCTGCCACATCGCTGGCCTGCGGGTTGCCGCGCATCACCAGCCCGCCATTGGGATGGATATTGGCGCCCGTCACATAGGCATTATCGCTGCACAGCCACAGGCAGGCATGGGCGACATCATCCACGGTGTTGAGCCGCCCCATCGGATAGCGCGGCAGAAAGGCATCGACGATGCCGGGCACGGCAAAGCTCTCATGCGTCATCGGGCTTTCGGTAAAGGCGGGCGAGACAGTGTTCGCCTTTATCCCGAGATAGCCGTAATCATTGGCGACACATTCGATCAGCGCCTCGCTGCCGCGCTTGGTGCCGATATAGGCAGCATGGTTGGTGATCAGCGCCTTGGTGGTGGCCGACGACAGCGAGATCAGCGAGCCTCCCGTGGGCTGCTGTTCGCTCATGATCCGCACGAAAGCTTGCAGGAAGTGATGCACGCCCTTGAATTGCAGATCGACGATTTGATCGAGCTGTTCCTGGGTCGTCTCCAGCAAACTCACCAGCAAGGCCCAGCCGGTGGTGTTGATCGCGATATCGGCGCGGCCAAAAGTGTCGCGGGCGCGATCCGCCAGCGCGTTTACCTGGGCATGGCTGGCCAGATCGCACAGCGCATATTCACCGCCGATTTCCTTGGCCAGTTCAGCCAGCGGCGCTTCCTTGCGCCCCGCCACCATCACCCGCGCGCCTTCTTTGGCAAACAGCCGGGCAATCGTCTGCCCCATGTTGCCGGGCGAGGCTGCGCCCACGATCACCGCGCTCTTGCCGTCAAGCTGTCCCATGCGTCTCTCTCCCTCTTTGGCTTCCGGCCTACCACGCAAAGCCGCGCACGCGCCCTTCCCAAAAGTGGGCATTGTCGCTTTCGCCTGTGCGCCGGATAGCCACGGGAAACCACAAGGGAGAGCAGCACATGTTTTCAGGGCCTATCGAGGATCGTCTCGCGATCCGTGAATTGAACGGCACCTATGCCGATGGGGTGGTGCGGATTGATGCGGAGACCTGGGCGAGCGTGTGGGCGGAAGAATCGCACTGGGATCTGATGGGCCACGAGGTGCATGGCAAGGACGCCATCGTTGCCATGTGGAACGGCGCGATGAGCGGGCTTGAGGCCGTCAGCTTTCACTGCATTCCCTGCATGATCGAAGTCACCGGCAACACCGCCCGCGCGCGCGTGCAGACACAGGAAATCCTCAAGGCCAAGGACGCTCCGGCGCGCCATGTCGGCGGGCTTTATGAAGACGAGATGGCCAAGATCGACGGCGAATGGCGCTTCACTGCCCGCAAGTTCCGGATCGTCGCCGAATACGGCGTGGGCGCGTAAGTGAGATTTGCTGACAACCCACCCGCCTCCCCACCCGGCCACCAATGATACCATGAAGCTGTGGCGGCCGGGTTGGGCCAAAGGCAAGAAGGCGGGATGGGCGGTCTGAAACGAGGACGAAAAATGGCCAAGATCGTGATTTCCGCGCAGATCGACGTTGATCCTGCCCGCCGCGCCGAAGCGCTTGAAACCGCCCGTCCGCATATCGCCGCAGCGCTCGCCGAGGATGGCTGCATCCATTACGACTGGAGCGCCTGCTCGATGAGCGAGACGCGCATCAACGTGTTCGAGGAATGGGAAAGCGAGGCACACCTCGCCGCGCATTTCCAGCACATCTCCTATACCGGAATGCGCGATCACATCGGCCAGTTCGGGATCACGGCGGCAACCAGCAAGAAATACCGCGTCGATGCTGAAGGCCCGGTTTACAACGCTCAAGGGGTTGCAACTGAAGCCTTCGACTAAGGCTCATGGGGCGGGCTGATCCCGCCCCCTTTGCCCTTACAGCTTCAGCATCTGCTTGCCGCGGTTCTGCCCGGTAAACAGGCGTTGCAAGGTGGCAGGCGCATTTTCGAAGCCGTGCTGGACATCTTCCTGATATTTGAGCCGCCCATCCTTCACAAAACCTTCGAGCCGCTTGCGGATGCCGGGAAACTCGCTCGCCCAGTCAAGCACGATGAAGCCCGCCATGGTGCCGCGCCGGAACACGAGGTTGAAGTAGTTTTCGGGCCCCGCTGGCAGCGTGCCGGTTTCATAGCGGCTGATCCCGCCGCAAATCACCACTCGCGCACCGGTCGCGATCTGGCTGAGCATATCGTTCAGGATCGTGCCGCCGACATTGTCGTAGATCACGTCCACCCCGCGCGGGCAATGTTCGCGGATCTGTTCCTTAACGCCGCCTGCCTTGTAATCGATCGCAGCGTCATAGCCCGCCTCTTTCACCAGCCAGTCGCATTTCTCCGCCCCGCCCGCGATGCCGACCACGCGGCACCCGGCGATTTTCGCCAGCTGGCCGACGATGCTGCCCGTCGCGCCCGCTGCGCCTGAGACGAGCACCGTGTCGCCCGCCACGGGCTTGCCGACCTTGAACAGCCCGCAATAGGCGGTCAGCCCCGTTGTCCCCAGCACCGAGAGCACGGCGGTGGGCGAGATTTCGGTATCGATCCTGGTCAAGTCCTTGCCATCGGTGACCAGATATTCAGTCCATCCGGTGGTGCCGAATACGAGATCGCCCACGGCGAAGCGCCCGCCGTTCGATGCCACCACCTCGCAGATGCCGCTGCCGCGCATCACATCGCCAATCGCCATCGGCGCGACATAATCGGCGATGTTTTCCATCCAGCCCTTCTGCGCCGGGTCAAAACCGAGATAATGCGTCTTCAGCAACATCTCGCCGGGGACAGGATCGGGCAGTTCGCTTGTCACCAGCTTGAAATCATTTTCCAGCTCAATGCCGCGCCCGCGCGGGTGTCCGTTCAAGAGCCATTGGCGCGTGGTGGTGGGCATTGCTTGCTCTCCGTTCTGCAAATCTCGTCATGCTGAACTTGTTTCAGCATCCATCCTGCCATCCATTCCGCCGGTGCGTGTGGAGCAATGGGCCTTGAAACAAGCGCAAGATGGCGAGCAAGGTAATGCAGGGGGGAGACCCTTCCCTCCACGCGCAAAAGTGTCAGTCGTAGGCGCCGGGGCCTGTGGTAATCTTGGCTGTCCGGGGAGAAGACTGATGGGAATCCAGACGCACAAGACATTCTGCCGTTTCTGCCACGCCAACTGCGCGATGGAAGTGGATGTTGAGGATGGTAAGGTTCTCGAAGTGCGCGGCGATCCGGCCGATCCGGCGTTCGGCGGCTACACCTGCCTGAAAGGCCGTGAGCTGCCCGATTCCCACAATGCCGAGCACCGGCTGAAGCACAGCCTTGTCCGCAATGCCGACGGCGAATTCGTTGAAACCCCGATGGATCAAGCGCTCGCCCATGTCGCGGGCGAACTGCGGCGCATCATCGATACCTATGGGCCCCATTCGGTGGCGGTGTTCATGGGTTCGGGCGGCTATCAGAACAGCGCCGCGATGGCCGCCTCGCTCAGCTTTGCGCAAGGCATCGGCAGCCGCAATTTCTACACCTCGGTGACGCTCGATCAGCCCGCCAAGGTCTTCACCACGCAGCGTTATGGCAAGTGGATGGGCGGGCCCAACACCTTTTCCGAAGCCGATGTTGCGCTGTTCATCGGCAACAACCCGATTGTCTCGCACTATTCGCCGCCCGGCGGCGTGCCGCCCTTCAGCCCATCGCGCCGCATCCGCGACCAGCAAGCCAAGGGCATGAAGCTGATAGTCGCCGACCCGCGCGAGAGCGATGTGGCGCGGCTTGCCGATGTTTATCTGCCGGTAAAGCCCGGCGAAGACCCGGCGATGCTGGCAGGCATGCTCAATGTGATCATTTCCGAGGAGCTGTATGATCGCAATTTCGTGGCGCTCCATGTCGATGGGTTCGAGGAACTGGCCGAAGCGGTAAAGGCCTTCCCGCCGCAGGTCGCAGCAACACGCGCGGGCCTTGATCCTCAACAGCTGATTGCCGCTGCCCGCATGTTTGCAAGCGCTTCCAAAGGCTGCGCGGTCACCGGCACCGGGCCGGAAATGGCGGGCAACGGCACGCTCACCGAATATCTTGTCACCTGCCTCAACATCATTTGTGCACGCTTCAAGCAGGAGGGCGAGAAAGCCGCGATCCCCGGCGTGTTCAGCCCCTATCAAAGCCCGCGCCGCGCGCAGGTCGGCCCGCCCGTGCCGATGTTCGGTGCAGAAGGCAGCCCCAAGTCGCGCTTCCGCGGGCTGGGCCACTTGGGCTGGGAAATGCCGTGCAATGTGCTGGCCGATGAAATCCTCACCCCCGGCGATGGCCAGGTGCGCGCGCTGATTTCGGTTGGCGGCAACCCGGTGGTTGGCTTCCCCGATCAGGCCAAGATGGTGCGCGCGCTCAATGATCTGGAAATCTTCGTCCAGATCGATCCGTGGATGAGCGCGAGCGCCAAACAGGCCGATGTCGTGCTCGCGCCCTCGCAATGTCTTGAGCGCGAGGACATCACCAGCCTTTCGGAATGGTGGCACGAGGTGCCCTATGCCCGTTACACCGAAGCGGTCGCCACCCCGCCAGGCGATGTGATTGACGAATATGAAATGTTCTGGATGCTGGCTCACCATCTCGGCACGCCGATGAATCTGATGGGCGGCCCGCTGCCGATGGACAGGAAGCTCACCAAGCAGGAATTCCTCGATCTGGCAACCGCGGGCTGTCTGGTGAAACCATCCGAGGTGCGCCGCGATTGCGCGGCCAATGGCGGGGCAGCCGTCGTCTATGAAGACAAGCACCCCGTGGTCGGCCCGATCGAGGAAAGCGAGTTTCACCGCTTCACTCTTACCGCGGGCGCGATGCCTTCGGAATTGCTGAAATATGGCGAGAACCGGCACGCTCGCGAAGGCTATGATTTCCGCCTGATTTCGCGGCGTTCCAAGACGCGGTTCAATTCGATCGGCCACCCGTTGGCGAAACTGCGGGCAAAGACGACGACCAACCCTGCCTATATCCACCCCGAAGATATCGCGGCGCTGGGGCTGGAGGAGGGCGGGCTGGTCGCGATCACCAGCCCCCATGCGACGATCCACGGTGTGGTGAAGGCGAGCGACAAGGTGCGCCGCGGGCTCGTTTCGATGGCGCACGCCTATGGCGATGCCGATGCGGGCAAGGATGATGTGCGCGAGCGAGGATCTTCCACCAATCGTTTGGTGAGCGAGGTGGTGGATTATGATCCCATCACCGGGCAGAGCCTGCAAAGCGCCATCCCGGTCAAGCTCGAACCGGCCTGACCCTCACCTTAAGGAAAACCATGCCCACCAATCGCCGCTTCCTGCTCCAGCGCCGCCCCGACGGCACGCCGGTGCCCGAGGACTTCGCCCTTGTCACCGAGCCCACGCCCGCGCTGGAGGAAGGCCAGTTCCTGATCCGCAACCACTACGCCTCGCTCGATCCGGCGATGCGCGGGTGGATGGATGCGAGCGGGAATTACATGCCGCCGATCCCTCTGGGCGAACCCGTCCGCGCGAGCACCATCGGGGTGGTCGAGGAAAGCCGGGCCGATGGTTTTGCGCCCGGCCAGTGGGTGATGGGGCTGAACGCGCTCGAAGATTATTCGATCGGCGTTGCAGGCGGTTTCACTCAGCCGATTGATCCTTCACTGGTGCCGAACGTCACCAACTACCTCTCTATCTTCGGCGCGGTCGGGATGACCGCCTATTTCGGCTTTCTCGATGTATGCGAACCCAAGCCAGGCGAGACAGTGCTGGTCAGCGGCGCGGCGGGCGCGGTGGGAAGCCTTGTGGGCCAATTGGCGAAAATCCACGGCTGCCGCGCGGTCGGGATCGCAGGTGGCCCCGCCAAATGCGCGCGCCTTACCGAGAAATACGGGTTTGACGCCGCCATCGACTATCGCGGCAAGGATGAAGCCGCATTGACTGCCGCCATTGCCGCAACCTGCCCCGATGGTGTGGACGTGATCTTCGAAAATGTCGGCGGGATCATCCTCGATGCAGGCCTGATGAACCTCAATCTGCATTCGCGCGTCGGGCTGTGCGGGCTGATCAGCGAATACAACACCGCGCCGGTCGGCATCCGCAACCTGTGGCAATTGATCGTCAAGCGCGCGCATATTCGTGGGCTGCTGGTGGCGGATTATGTCCCGCGCTTTGCCGAAGGCGCTGCGCAGATGGGGGTGTGGGCCGCGCAAGGGCGCCTCACCATCGATGAGCATATCGACGAAGGGCTCGAAAACGCTTTCGACAGTTTTATGCGGCTGTTTGCCGGGACCAATGATGGCAAGATGATCCTCAAGATCGCCTGATGCCCCAAGCTGGCAGAAGCCTTCTCGTGCTGTCAGGCGGGCACCCTTATGAGCCGGGGCCTTTCGCAGAGCTGCTGGGCGCGCTGGGCGATTGGGCCATCACGCATCTGATCCACCCCGAAGGCGGCGAGGCGGACGCGGCGGACGCCATTCTCGGGGCCGATGCAGTGCTGTTCTACGATATGCCGGGCTATGCCTTTGCCGATGGCGGGGTGACAACGCGCCCACCCTCGCCCGCATTCCGGCAGGCCATCACGGCGCGCTTTGCCGCCGGAAAAGGCGCGGTCGCGATGCACCACGCGCTCGCCGGGTGGGCCGAGTGGCGCGAATGGCATGACTGGCTCGGCGGGCAGTTCCACTATCTGCGGGGGCGGCATGGAGCTGACTCCGGCTATCGCCACGATGTCGCTTACGAAGCGCGCACGCTTGCCGATCATCCGGTGGTGGCGGGCGTGCCGGAACACTTCGCCGTTGCCGATGAACTTTACCTCTGCCCGATCAACGAGGACGCCATCATCCCGCTGATCCGCGCCGAGGGTTTCGCCTTCACAGCCGACAATTTCTACTCCGCCGCCAATGCGGTGGCGGGCGCCATGTTCAGCCGCGAAGGCTGGGATCACCCAGCGGGCAGCACCTGCGTCGCCTGGGAAAGCCGCACCTGCCCTGCCCCGCTCATCTATCTGCAATTCGGCGATGGCCCCGCCACTTACGCCAACGCCCATGTGCGCCGCATCCTCGTGCAGGCGCTTGATTACACCTCAGGAGGATCAGCATGACGCCCCAGCAAACTGTCGAAGCCTTCATCGGCCATTGGAACGCCTGCGATGTGGACGCCATGATGGCGCGGTGCGCGCCCGATATCGTCTATCACAACATTCCGATGGACCCGATCCATGGCACGGCTGCCATGCGCGCGATGGTTGAAGGCTTCCTCGCCAATATCGCCGCGTGCGACTGGGTGACCCACGCGATTGCAGCCAATGGCAACACCGTGCTGACCGAGCGCACCGATGGCTTTACCTTCAAGGATGGCCGCCGCGCCGCAATTCGCGTGATGGGCACTTTCGTGCTCGACGAGGCGGACTTGATCGCCGAATGGCGCGACTATTTCGACATGGGCGAATTTCAGCGCGAGTTTGCCCCGCCCGCCTGAGGCATAATCCTAACACAAACGTGCATCGCCCTTGGGCGGCACTAATGGCTAGGCTTTGCCTCATCATACCAAGCGAGCGAGAGAGAGCCGCCATGAACAAGCCCGAAGGCAATGTCTTTGCGCCCGAAACCCTGATCGATCCCTTCGACTATTACCGCGCGGTGCATGAGGCGGGCATCGCCATCGAGCATATCGAAGGGATGAACACCTATGTGGTCTATTCCTATGATCTGTGCAGCGAGGCGGCGGCCAACCCTGAGGTCTTTTCCAACGATTTCACCGCGCTGATGGGGCGCGAGCAGGACGAGGAAATCCAGGCGATCCTTGCACAAGGCTGGCCCGATCTTCCCACCCTGCTCACCGCCGATCACCCTGTCCACACCCGCAACCGCAAGCTGGTAAACCTTGCATTTTCCGCCCCGCGCGTGAACGCGATCGAAGCCGACATGCGGGCCAAATCGATTGAGCTGATCGAGGCCTTCGCCGACAAGGGGCATTGCGAGTTCGTGGAAGAGTTCGGCGTGCCGCTGC
>VFQU01000755.1_pt1 | contig 23949 bp, 11 predicted proteins | sample 3512311 | NCBI WGS metagenome assembly VFQU01 (sample SAMN10412377, study PRJNA504923) | tailings metagenome | isolation source: Relicate 3 Philex TSF3 active mining site | place: Philippines: Tuba, Benguet | collected 2017-08-29
GGTTGGGGAACGCCGACACTGATTTCTCTGTCCCTAGGCATCATTATCGAGATTCCGGGCAACATTGCAATTTTGGGGGTGTTGCGAGTCGCGCTGCCGACGGAAGAAGCCGCGTTGCTAGTGTTGCAGGTTAGTTTTATTGGTGCGATCGAGTTTGATAAAAAGCGGATTTACTTCTTTGCCACTCTGTTTGAGTCGCGGATTCTGTTCCTGACGCTTGAAGGGGAAATGGGGCTACTCGTTGCCTATGGCGATGATCCCAACTTTGTCGTCAGTGTGGGCGGGTTCCATCCTCGGTTTAATCCACCCCCCTTGCCGTTCCCCAGTCCGAATCGGATCTCGGTCAATATCTTAAACGAATCGAATGCCCGGATTCGGGTGATGAACTATTTCGCAGTAACCAGCAACACGGTGCAGTTTGGAGCGCGTGCGGAATTGTTCTTCGGCTTTAGTGCCTTTAGCGTGGAAGGTCACATTGGCTATGATGCGCTGATTCAGTTTTCGCCCTTCTACTTCATTATCGAAATCTCGGCTTCGGTATCGCTGAAGGTATTCGGGGCGGGCGTGTTCACGATTCGATTGCAGTTCTCTCTCGAAGGTCCAACGCCTTGGCGAGCGAGAGGAACGGGCTATCTCTCGATTCTGTTCTTTGAAATCTCGGCAGACTTTGATATTACCTGGGGTGAGAAAAAAGATACAACGCTGCCCCCTGTGCCTGCGATGCCGATTCTGAAGGCAGAGTTTGAAAAACTGCAAAATTGGCGCGCGATCTTACCGCCCGAAAACAATTTGTTCGTTTCTCTCCGCAAGCTCGATCCGTCTGTAGAACTCGTTTTACATCCAGTCGGTATGCTTCGGATTAGCCAGAAAGCCGTGCCGTTGGATGTGGCGATCGATAAAGTCGGCACTCAAAAAGTGAGCGATGCAAAACGCTTCTCGGTTGAAGTTGCAAGTGGGGGATTAGCCAAGACGGCAGATGTCACAGAGCAATTTGCGATCGCACAATTCCAAAATCTAGACGATGCAAGTAAACTGTCTCGCCGCGCCTACGATCCGCTGACGGGCGGACTCGATCTCTCTGCTCCTGGAAAAGCACTGCGCTCTAGTAAACTGGTTCGACGACGAGTGCGCTACGAAGAAATCATCATTGATAGTAACTACAAACGGTTTATCCGCCGCTTCCGCATTTTTAACGGAGTGTTGTTTATACATTTCCTCGGCAGCAATAGCATCAGCCAATCCGTACTATCAAAGGCTTACCGCACTAAACTCCAGCCTTTTAAGGAAAAAGTTGCGGTTCGAGAAGAAGCGTTTGTTGTGGCATTTCAAGCGAACAATCAAGCCTTTCAAAGTACGGCTCAATTCAACAGTCAGACCCAAGCACTGGCTTATCTGCAACGGCAGGTCAACCAAAACCCTGATTTATACGATCGCTTACATGTGATTCCGCAGCACGAGGTGAACCGATGAGTGATGCCCTTTCTACCTATTCCTTTTTGCCCTGGTTACGGCAGGGTATTGCAAACAATATCCAGTCGGGCAGTTCCAAACTGCGAGCAGAAATCCCCGTGCAGTTGACCCTCAAAGGCGAAGGGATTAGTCCATCCCCTTTGAGTGATTCTATTAACAAGTCGATTCAAGTTTATGGGCCTGGGGATGTCGTCGGAATTGAGAAACGAGCGATCGTCAAAGTCGAACCGCGGCATTGGATTACGAACTTTGAGCCGAACTATCTACCCTACATTGAGTTCTACGACGAAGATTTTCCCTGGCGCTACACTCCAGCGGCTCCTGATCTTGCCAAACATCGCCTCACGCCCTGGATCATGCTTGTTGTGTTGACAGAATCTGAATTTGAATCGGGGAAGAACATTCAAAATCGACCGCTCTCTTACATTGAGATTGCTCAAGTAGAGACAGTACTTCCTCGATTTGATCAACTCTGGGCGTGGGCGCATGTTCATGTCAATCGAGATCTAGGAGCGACAGGTGAAGGAATGTCATCGACCCAAACCGATGCCTTCTTAGCCAAGTTACAAACGGCGCTCAATGAGAATCCAGACTTTGGCTATTCGCGGATTCTCTGCCCACGCAAGCTTGCTGCTAATACGGCATATCATGCCTTCTTGATGCCCGTCTTTGAGTCCGGTCGGCTTGCAGGGCTAGGGCTAGATCCAGCAAAAACACCTTCAGTCACAGCCTTTGCCGGAGCAAACTATAGCGGGCGGCTCGATCCCACCGCTTACCCGTACTATCATCGCTGGTATTTTCAGACGGGGAGTCAGGGAGATTTTGAATACTTAGTTCGGCTCTTGCAGCCGAAACCTGTAGATAAAAGCGTCGGTCGGCGAGATTTAGATGTGCAACGCCCTGGTGCGAACCTCCCCGGAATTTTCGATTTAGATGGCATTCTCAAACTCGGTGGAGCGTTACGTGTTCCTTTGGAAAGTTTGAACCCCGAAGAACAAGGAGAAGTGCTGACCTATGAAAATTGGGCACAGCCTTCTCCTCACCCGTTTCAGTCGGCGTTAGCTTCCTTGATCAATCTGGCAGATGACTATACTGTTCAATCCGCGCTGGATGCGAATCAACAGTTGCCCGTTCCACCCACAACTCCGATCGAGCCAGAACCATCGTCTGAACCTGTGCCGGAGACGGAAACAGATGCCGACCCGCTGATTACTCCACCCATCTACGGTCGCTGGCACGCGCTGACTCAGCGATTGTTGAGCGATCGAGCATCAAATCCCCTCCCAAACTCAGAGAACTGGGTGCATGAGTTGAACCTCGATCCGCGTCATCGAGTCGCGGCTGGCTTTGGAACAGATGTTGTGCGAACCAATCAAGAAGACTACATGAATGCGGCTTGGGAGCAAGTCGGCGATGTGCTAGAAGCAAACCGACGGATTCGCTGGGCGCAATTAGCAAAAGAAGTATCTTGGGTCTGGTATGACCGACATTTGCGCCCTTGGCGACAGGTGAGTTTGAACTCTGTGCTTGTGTTTACAGCCCCGTTGCATCGTCGAGTCGTCGATCCAGAGCAAGGATTAACAGTTCATCACCAGTTGCAGACAAGTCGAGTCGTGCCTGCGCTGATGTCAACGCCAATGAGAAGAGTGTTGCGATCGCGCGGTCGGATCATGAAATCGCTGCCTTTCTCTGGAACGATTCAACCGACTACGCTGCTCGATCGTGTAAACACAGGAGAAGTTAGCCCTGCTCCACCCAAACAAACGCCCGGTGGAGTTCTCACGGTCGATGAAGTCGCGGACATTGTTGAACCGGATGATATTCCAACCCCGATCAAAGATTTGCTGCGTCGCTTTCCTTGGTTGCCTTTGGTGGTGCTCTTGTTGCTCTTGTTGCTCGCAATCCTCGTCTTGGGGTTGAGTGGACCTTTAGTGCTGGTTGCTGCGATCGCGTTTGGGGTGCTGTTCCGGTACTACGATCGCTTACAACGCTGGGCGCAAGGAGTCCAACAGTCAGTTGCGATTCGCGAAGTGGATCAAACCCCTGCCTCAGTTGATGAGATTCCCCGCAGTCCTAATTTTGAAATCGCAGAACCCGGATCAGAGATTCGACCAAAGCTCGGTGATACAGATAGCCCAGAAGCCATCACATTTAAAGCCGCACTCAAAGACAGTTACGAACTGATCGAAGCCAGTCGCGAAGTCGGTCAAACGCCTTACCGAGGATCGGTTAATTTGCCGAACTTAGGAACCACTACTTTCGAGAAAATTAATCCCGAAGTTACGATTCCACGCCGTATAGAATCCACAATCTTCTTTCCAGAACGGCTCAAAGATCTCCTGCCGCAACTCGCTGAAACCTTTATCGAGGCAATGGCATATCCGGAGATCGATTTGCCCATGTACAAACCCTTAGTCAACATTTCCTCAGAACTGTTCTTACCCAATATCAACAAAATTGAACAAAACAGTATTACGCTGCTCGAAACCAACCAAAAGTTTATCGAAGCTTACATGGTGGGACTGAACCATGAGTTTGCTCGTGAACTCTTGTGGCGAGAATATCCCACCGATCAGCGCGGGAGCTATTTCCGTCAGTTTTGGGATGTGAGTAGTTTCTTGAATCCTGGCAATCTCAATGATGCAGCACTCAAAGAAAAGCTCCGTGACATTCCTCCGTTACACCGTTGGTCACAGGCTTCTAAACTGGGCGATCACGATCACCGAGAGGCTCAGGGTGACAAGGAAGAAGAGGTTGTTCTAGTCATTCGGGGTGAACTACTCAAGAAATATCCTACGGCTGTGATCTATGCTCACAAAGCAGAATGGGCATTGAAAGACGATGGCACGATCGATCTCACCAAAGAACGTCGCCTTGTTTCTCTTAGCGATGCCGAACTTGCCAATCCACCCCGAACTAAGGTGAAAACGCCGCTATACCAAGCACAAGTGTCGCCGGATATCTATTTCTTTGGCTTTGACCTTACGGCTCTAGAGGCGCGAGGGGGTTCGGGGACTGAACCGGGCGATCAAGACAAAGCAGGCTGGTTTTTTGTGATCAAAGAGCGACCTGGAGAACCACGCTTTGGTCTAGACATTGACCATTCTGGCGCGCCCAATGTTTGGAATCTCTGGAATGACCTCGCCTGGGAAGATGTGCAACCCGCTCCTCCTGGCTCATTTCTGGAGATTAACCGCAGTTTTACGCTGACGGCTCCTAACCCCGGTGCGGATGCCGAAGGACCTGCCCGACTCACTCAGCACAATGAAGATCGCGACATTCGATGGGATATAGATACGAATGCTGCCGATCTGGCTTACATCCTCTATCAAGTTCCGGTTTTAGTTGCAGTTCATGCAGCAGAAATGTTGTCAGCCCCTTAACTGTGAACCCATTCAACCCTTCAGAATCGTCTCTTTTAACAATCACTCAAGGAAGCCCCTATGCCAGAGTTTGAAGATTTTAGAACTGCTCTGAATCAGGCTCGCACCCAGAAGCAGCAGGCTCACTTAGACCTGTTCAAGAGCCAGGAGCGGCAACAGCAAATCCAGGCTGAACTGGATCAACTCGCCCAGATTTTTGATCCACAAAATCAGGAGCATGTGGCTCGGCAACAAAGGCTAAATCGGGCTGCAATCCAAGCTAGGGAAACGGTGCAAGCAAATCAGGAGCGCTACGATCGCAATTTTGAGCTAGAATCTTCGAGCTTTGAGCGGTTCAAAACCTTATTACTTGATCCACGCCAACAGGTAGAACGTCTCTCCGATGACTATCCGATTCTCCTATTGCCCCTGCGTTTAGAAACTCGCTTCAAAACCATTACGACTAACAATACGACTCGTACAGAACTCTGGGTGCGAGTCTATCCCGATGATTGTGCGATCGACACGTTTGAACCTTTACTGTCTCAATCTGAATTAAAAAACGCCCAAACGTATTGGACTCAAAGCTGGCAAGCAGAAGGACGCGAAGATCAAGAGCGAGCGGCTTGGCGCGGGTTAGTCAGCAGTCATGGGTCAGGGCGATCGCGCTGGATTCTCGATCGCTATCGCCCGATGAATCTGGATCAAAAACCAACATTCGACGCTGAAAACACGCCGGCTCTCATCTTGACCATTCCAACCGACAATCTGCCTCCAGAAGCAGACGCACTGAAGGTCTACTGGGAATCGGTATGGCGGCTCAATGGAGAAACTGAACAGACGCGAAATACCTTAAATGGAACAGTCGGCGCAGCGCGGGCGGAAGTTCTCATTCAACAATACATTCCCAATAACTTAAGCGTTACACCTCAGTCTCCCTTAACTAAGGAAAATGCGTCGATCACTGTAGACTTTGTAGTCTTTCCGAACGCTGAAGATGTCGCAGTCAAACAACTATCCTGGAGCCAGGCTCCCAAAACCACGATCCTGCCTGATTGTTTCGTCCTGATTGGACAAGCTGGCGAGATTCGCTTTGAACAAGTTGGTCGTCCGATTCCTTCACCCTTAGTTGTCGGCCCCGATCCCAATGCACCTCCAGAACAACAGTTGCGCCAGGAAAATGGCGAACTATTGATCAGTGACGAAATGCGTTGGATGGTCGATTTTGAGCGAGCTGTCGAGTGGGGAATGGGCTTCAAAGTGCCCCTAGATGCTGAGCAGGCACGCAATGGTCTCGATCGCTTAATGGTACTGGGGCTAAAACTCAGTGCAGATGAAAAAGCAGGACAAACCCAACTCGAAACGCTCTTACAGCATCATCACTGGGGACGCAGTGGCTTGAGTATCCTGCCTCAAGGGACACCCACGAACAATACTGATCAGATAGGGGCTGGATTTAGTCGAGCAGAAGATGCTGATGCAAGCTATGACTCCGTGTTTGGCACAACGTCTACTGATGATCCGTTTGCTGAAACCGATATGTTTCGTAAACGAGATGGTCAGTGGTTAGCGGAAGCCCTTGGGATTGATCCGCAGATTTTGAGAACTGTGCCGAATTGCGATCGTACGGATCAAACAGAAGCTCGTGCGATGAATACCGCACTGTGGTCTGCGACCCTGGGCTATAGCCTGGAGACTATGCTGCACCCCGTATTAACAGATAGTGCTGTTGACGATACTCGCTGGTTTTTCAATCGCTTCGTCAGTGGGCGCGGCTCCATTCCTGCTCTACGAATTGGACGACAGCCCTACGGCATCTTGCCCACTACTGCTTTTTCTCAAATTCAGTGGGTGTCTCCCGAACGCCTTCCGAAGCTATTAGGAACATCGAAGCTCGAAATTTCTCGCACGTTTTTGAGTCGCTTGTATGAGATTCTTCAGATTATGGATGCTGATTGGGCAGCGCAGGTTGCGAAGGTTTCCTGGGTTGGCAAACCGGGAGATGCTCACAAGACGCTTTTAGATATTGTTGGACTTCATGCTAGCTCTGTAGAATACTACCAGCGCTATGCCGAGAGTTTGCAGCAGTTGTTCAATCGACTCAATTTGCAAGGTGGGCTAGGCGGTCAGTTTTTTGCGGCGTTAATTGCAGCAGGCTATACCCAAAGCGGTCTAGATTTACTCCGAAAACTCGGATATCGCGGTGAGCAGACACCGGATGTATTACAGAAATTTTTCCTCTCCAGCCAGAACCTGATGAAAGGTGCAGTCATTGACGATCGCCCTTTATCAGAAGTCGATCCGATTCGGAGCTATACCGCTGATCGTAAAAACTACATTCAGTGGCTACAAGAGGCAGCATCGACTTCTCTAGAAACATTGCGCCAACAGCAAGGATTTCTCGACAACAAAGCTCCGAATGCCCTCTTATATCTGTTCTTGCGCCATGCGTTGCTCTTGGGCTATTGGGATGTCAGTTGGCGGCTACATCGCGGCGCAGAAGTGCTTTCAGCGAATGAATTAGAGCAACTGCGGCGAGAACCCAACTTTGTGCATGTCAAGACTCAGGCAAATACGAGTGAGAGTCGCTGGCAACTGCTCTATAAGACCGAGGCTCGGATTACGGGAGAAGGCGATCGCACGATCGCAGATTTCATTCCTCAAGCTCTCACTCAATTCACCTTTGAAACCCGCTATCTCAACGACCAACTTCGCGCACTAGAACACTTAAAAGATGTCCCTACCGCAAGATTAGAGCGCCTCTTTGCTGAACATATCGACTGTTGTACCTATCGACTCGATGCCTGGAAGCTTGGTCTAGTCAATTTTCAATGGATGGCAATGCGGAGTCGGTCTGCACCAGCACCAACACCAACACCTGCACCTCTTCCTATTCCTCGCTTTCAACAAGAAGCTGTAGCGTCTCAGCCCTCAAATCGTCGAGGTATTTATCTCGGAGCTTACGGCTGGCTCGAAAATATTCGACCTGAAAATAAAGTTCTCACCCCAAAAAACCTAAGTCCAGACCTTGCAAAGATCTTTGATCCCACACCGGTGCAACAGCCCCCTGTAACGGCTCCTCAGCGGAAAGCGCCAGCCGCGCGGGTCGTTTCTCGATCGACAATTTTGCAAGACAACCAAAATGCTGGCTATATCCATGCACCTTCTCTCAACCATGCCGTGACCGCAGCAGTATTGCGGAATGGCTATCTGTCTACTGCTCAACCCGATCATCGTAAAACTTTAGCAGTAAATCTCTCATCTGAACGAGTACGAGTCGCGCTCGCTGTTCTAGAAGGGATTCGCGAGGGTCAAAGCTTAGGAGCACTACTCGGCTACCAACTGGAGCGAGGATTACACGATCGACATAACATGGCAGAAGTCGATCAATTTATTTTCAAACTACGCAAAGCATTTCCGCTTCGAGCCGATCGACTTTCACCCACGCGTACTGATCCAAACGTGCCGATTGAAGCGATCGAAGCTCGAAACGTCCTAGACGGGCTAAGTTTAGTGAATCACATTAAACGTCAGACCAATCCTGCCCAACGAGTCTATCCTTTTGGCAAAGCTCTGCCCTCTGCTACTTCTGCTCAAGCCGCTGCGATCAATGCCGAAGTCGATCGGCTCCTCAATCTTCATGATGCGGTTGCAGATCTCGCTTTAGCAGAAGGCGTTCACCAAGCAGTACAGGGCAATTACGATCGAGCCGCCGCAACACTGGACACCTATAGCAAGGGAAATTTTCCACCCGAACCCGAAGTTGTGCAAACTCCCCGCAGTGGTATTACGCTCACCCATCGCGTCGGGCTACAATTGCAGCCGGGTTTGGATTCTACGACCTCGCCTATCGCTGGTTTGCCGATGACACCTCGCGCTCAGGCAGAACCCGCTTTGAATCATTGGTTAGCTCAGGTCTTACCCGAACCAGAGCGAGTTGCTTGTCGGATTAGTTACCGTCATCCCGTCACAAATGCCGTATCCGCGCCGATTACGGTCACACAGCAAGATCTGGGGTTGCAGCCGATCGATTTGCTTTACCTCAATCAAACTGATAGTCAAGCAGGCATGGGAGAGTTAGACGATCGCTTGCGTCGATGGCTGTTTGATCATCCACCGAGTGGAGCTTTACGACCGGATACAGCTATCACACTGCACTACACAGAACGAATAGAAAACAAAATCAGTTTCTTTGAGGTGTCTGCTCTGCTAAACCATCTGCGATCGCTGATTTTGCGATCGCAACCTCTCAAAGCCAGTGATGTGACTCCTCCGACCAGCACTCAAAGTCAAAGCACTGTCATTGATCAGCGTCCTCGCCTCGAACCGCTCGTCACTTCTCTGCAAAATGAACTCACGAATCAACTTCTACCATTCCGAAACTTGCTTCAGGGGCTACTAGCCGATTTAGAAGGGAATCGATCGCAAATTCTTAGCCAAATCGATAGCCATTTGAACACCTTTGTAACCCGCATGGCTGCACTCAGCATCTATGGGTTACCGCAAACAGGCTGGGGGCTAGCCTACGATCAGAAACGCCAGATTTTTGAGTCTATCCTTGAGCAAGTGCGATCGCGAGTGAATCTCTGGCAAGAGCGACAGCAGCAGTTCACATTACAGTTAGCAGCTTATGATGCACTGCCGCCTGAAACTTCGGATCGCGATCGTATCGATGCTTTAATTGCTCTAGAGCGGCTAGTTGCTAGTACACCTAGCTCCACCCTACCTGCTAGCTTAGCGGACTATCGAAGCGCGATCGTGAACCAGTCTACGCTCTTTGCTAATCAACTCAGTAGCTTCCAGGCAATTCTAACCACGAGCGAAGTGAATCTCGCACCTCTGCTCAGTAGTCTTCAAGTGTCGATCGCAGACTTCGACGTTTTGCCTCTAGATCTCAGCGCTCCAGAACAGCAAATCATCGCGCTCACCGAAGATCTGCTGCGAATTGTCACAGCCGTTGCCCAAGATATTGTCCTGCGGCTACAAACGATTCAGACCCAATTCACGACCTATGACAATAGCGCCAATCCTGAAACCCGCTTAACTGCTGTTCAAGCTGTTGCTGCTGCTCTGTTCGGCGATGACTTTAAGCTCATTCCTGAATTTACGCTTGCTCCTGACGCTGGCGCGAGTTGGCAAAACGCAATGACAGCTAGCCTCAACCAGGATCTATTCAGTCACCTGAGTGCTGCTGGCATTGACTTCCCCGTCGATGACTGGCTATACGGCATTGCTCGTGTCCGTGAAAAGATGCGCCATTGGGAACAACTTGTTATGCTGAGCGGTGCGTTTGGTAGACCTGAACCCGAACTTCAGCCGATTCAACTCCCTTATCGTTCTGGCGATCCGTGGTTAGGCTTGCAATTTCCTGAAAATTTCCAACTCGGTGAACAGTTAAAAGGCGATCGCTTACTCTATAGCGCCTACTACACTGTGCCATTCAATCCCAATCAGCGCCAATGCGGACTGTTGCTCGATGAATGGACTGAAGTGATTCCGGGTGAGACAGAAACCACCGGGATTGCTTTCCACTACGATCGCCCCAACAGTGAACCGCCCCAAACCTGGTTATTCGTCACACCGCCACGAGCTACGGGCAATTGGCAATGGTCTGACCTGACTGGGGCTTTAATCGAAACCTTAGAGATGGCGAAAAAACGAGCCGTTGAACCTGACCAACTCGACGACACCGCCTATGCCCGATTTCTCCCTGCCACGATCATGGCAGCAACCCTCTATCAGATCTCGATTTCCGCCAACCTTGCTCTCAACAACAAAGTCCATGACTTTCTGCTAAACCGCGACTCATGAATAAATACACCATTGCCAATCTCTCTGAAGCCCTGAGCCGTCGCACCTTTCCCACGATTACCCTATGGAATCGGTTAGAAGGTCGCCCCCGCACTGCAAACTTCGATCGCGCGCTCAAAGCCGAGGTTCGCGATGCCTTGTGGATGCTGACTCGTCAATGGCAGCTTGGAGAATTTCAAGGAGACGATGCGGGTTCACCCGTTTTCGCCAAACTGCACGTTGCGACGACTCGACTGACTCGCTATCAAGCCAAAGATCATCCTCCCACCGACTTTGCCGATCAACATCCCCTAGAAGCCACGGTCGAACGTCGATCGATCTCGTTGACCCAAGGACAACAACGCCTTTCTCTAGATTTGCGTCTCCTGATGGGGCGACAATGGCTCAAGCTCATCCGCACTCCGCCTTCTGGCACTGACTATCGCTCTGCTTACCAAACCCGATACCCGATCGACTTACCCGATCCAATGAGCCGGACAGATGCCCCGATTTGTGCCGACCTCAACACTTGGCAACAGGTTGCAGCAGTCGCAGGACGACGATTAGATGGCGGTCAGTTGTACCAATATTTAACAATGCCTGCTCCTGCGGGTGAGCCAACGCCTCAAGGTTCTGACGGCATTGCTGTTGCTCCGGGAGACGAGACTTTCCTAGCAGAACAAGCGGTGAAATTTGTGCAATGGTTTCAGAAGCTCTATGATCAGCCGATCGCAGAAAACGATGCCTGGGATTCTGCACGCTTAGAATATCAATTTGCCTGCTCTGCACCTATTGCAACGAGTGAAACGACCTCGAGAGAACAAGTTCTCGTTGCCGATGAATACTACCAGGGACATCTCGATTGGTACAACTTCGACATTGATCCTGCTGCTGCAAGCCTACTGCCTAAGCCAGAGTCTACTGAACCGCCAGCACGACCTTCAGTTTTACAAACTGATACCCAAACACTGATCCCTAACCCGATTAGCTTTGCCGGAATGCCCAATACGCGCTGGTGGAGCTTTGAAGATCAAAAAACTAACTTTGGAGACATCAAACCCGACACCACTGATATTGCCAAACTGATGGTGATGGAGTTCGGCTTGGTCTATGCCAATGACTGGTTTTTGATTCCCTATACTTTACCAGTTGGCAGTCTGGCTGAAGTGCGTGGGCTAGTTGTCACGAATGTATTTGGAGAACGTACCTGGATTGATCCCTCTGGAGCAGGAACTGATAATGACTGGCAGCGTTGGAGCCTCTTTACGATTAGCCAAAAAGATTCTCCCGACACGCCCTCGATCGTGGGCAAAGCTTTGTCAGACCAGCAACCTGCGAGCAATCAATTATTACTCTTGCCAACGGTACCCAAAATTCAAGAAAGCAGTCCGCTAGAGTCCGTCTTGCTCGTCCGCGATGAGATGGCGAATATGGTTTGGGGAGTTGAGAAAACAATTCCGACGGCTAGCGGCATCAGTCAATCTGGCGATGAAGCTGCGATCGCACTTCACAATGTCTATCAACGACTCCTCGATCAACAACTCGCGGTTGATCCGGTTCCAACTCCTCTTGATCGAGCGAATATTCGGTATCTGGTCATGACCTCAGTCCCCGAAAACTGGATTCCTTTCATCCCCGTGCATCAATCAGGTGACTCTCGCCAGATTCAACTACAACGGGCTGCCCTGCCGCGAATTTTAGCAGGTGATCCCAACCCACCGCTGAAAGTCCGCCCCAGAACCAATCTACTGCGCCCCGGACTCGATCAAAAACAAGCCTACTATATTCATGAAGAAACAGTTCCAAGAGCGGGAGCGCGAGTGACCCAATCTTTCCAACGAACTCGCTGGCGTGATGGTCGGGTAGTGGTTTGGCTAGGCGCACGTAAGCAAACTGGACGAGGCGAAGCTTCCAGTGGTCTAGCCTTCGATCGAATCGTTGAAGGACAACCTCCAAGCTAAATAAATCACCAAGGATCGTCAACTCGCATCTAGCATCATCAAGCTTCATGTGCCTAGATTTTGGCAGAGCTGCTGTGGTAGCTGCTTCAGCGATCGCTGAAAGATTTCAGGATTATCCAACCCTTGCGCCACAATCAAACTGCCCTGAATTGTAATTACCATATCTTCTCCGCGCTGCTGAGCTGTCGTCAAATCCAGTCCTGCATCTACTAAAACCTGTGCCACTGCACGAATCCAAGCAGAATATCTAGCTTGAACACGATCGTGAAAAAGATCGCGCGCTGACCCTAATAGCAAAGTGGCGGTTATACAAGGCTGGCGACCCGCTTCATAAAGTTCGCTCAAGCGATCGCACATTCGCTGTAGTTTTTCCAGAGCAGAATCATCCCCTTGCAACGTCGGTAATACATGCTCTGCCAACCATGCATCCAAATAATCCATCACCGCTTGCACCATCTCATCCTTGCCTCCAGGAAAATGGTGATACAAACTTGCCTTTCCTAACCCTGTCGCTTCAGAAATCCTCGCCAGTGTCGCTCCATCGTAGCCGTAATGCCGAAACAGTTGCAGCAAGCAGGGGATGTAAGTGTCTTTAGGCATGGTTTAGGTATGAAAAGTAACTTTAGAAAGATGCTGTTGACATTATACCGAACGAACGGTACAGTTTGACTAGACCGAACGAACGGTACAAATCTTTCTCACTTCGAGGATCAATCATGATTAAGCTCTATGGGCACGAAATGTCTGGCAACAGCTACAAAGTCCGCCTTTTTCTGGAACTGCTCAGTGTTGAGTATGAATGGATCAAAGTAGATCTGATGAAAGCAGAACACAAATCGCCAGAGTATCTAGCACTCAACTCCTTTGGACAGGTTCCCTTGCTCATTGATCATGAAGTCAAGCTCGCAGATGCTCAGGCAATCTTAGTTTATTTAGCGCGGAAGTACAGTGATGAACAATGGTTGCCGCTCGACGCGTTGCCGTTAGCTCAGGTGATTCGGTGGTTATCTACAACTGCTGGAGAAGTCCGTCAGGGACCAGAAAATGCGAGGCTCTACCATCTGTTCGGCACGACAAGCATCAACATTGAACGCGCTGAGCAAAAATCAGACTATATCCTGACTCAACTGAATCAGCACTTAAGTACACGCACGTGGTTAGAGTTTGAACATCCCACGATCGCTGATATTGCTGTCTTTCCTTATGTTGCCTTGGCACGAGATGGAAAAATTGATTTGGATGCCTATCCTCATGTGCTGGCTTGGATTGATCGGGTGAAGCAATTGCCAGGTTATATCTCGATGGCTGGGCTATAGGCTGCTCAACTCAAGTCAAACAGGAGGAACACGATGGCAATCTCAGGCTGGACGCGCACTGAATCTCCTTTCCATGCAGGCGAATTAGCAATTCAAGCCCGTCTGGGAGTCCAGGAACAGATAGATCAACAAGGGCGGCGGATAATTCGAGAATTTCTTCCCGATCAACATCGCCAGTTCTTTGCTCAATTGCCTTACGTGATTGTAGGGACAGTCGATACAGCAGGCAATCCCTGGGCTTCTATATTGGTCGGAACTCCAGGGTTTCTCTCCACTCCCGACGATCGCACTTTGCACATTGCTGCAAAACCTCTGTTTGGCGATCCGTTAGCAACCACTCTGACCAATGGCATCGATATTGGATTACTAGGCATCGACTTATCAACTCGTCGCCGAAACCGATTAAACGGAGTTGTGACGGCAACTGGAAAGGATAGCTTTGAGGTACACGTTAGACAGAGCTTTGGTAATTGTCCTCAGTACATTCAAGTTCGTCGATCGCAATTTGCTGAGATTGATCCGACAGCACTCAAACCCGTCCATTCGATCATTCAGTTTGGAGAATCAGAACGATCGATGATCACAGCGTCCGACACATTCTTTATTGCAACTGCTTATCAAGCGAAATCCGCAGGATTTGCGAGTGGTATTGATGTTTCCCATCGGGGCGGTAAACCGGGGTTTGTCAGGATTGATGACGATCGGACGCTCACGATTCCTGATTTTGCTGGCAACAATCACTTTAATACGCTTGGCAACCTAGAACTGAATCCTCGCGCAGGATTGGTGTTTGTGGATTTCGAGCAAGGTGACTTGATGTACTTGACAGGAAGTGCTGAGGTTATTTGGGAAGAGACTGAGATACGTGCTTATGAGGGGGCAGAGCGACTGTTGCGCTTCAAACTTGAGCAGGGATATCGGGTGGAAGGTAGCCTTCCCTTGCGCTGGTCAGAGCCAGAGTTTTCGCCCTTTCTCGATCGCTAATTTCTCAGCAGTTTCAATCTATTCACCAAGACAAAGACAAATGGTTGCTCAAATCCGTCACAGTGCTTCAAAATGCCTTCAAACTACTTTCCCTCTTCGGCAAGATGTAAATGAGCTTCGGAAGTTTTAGACTACACAGCTTGCTATGTGAATATTGCGATGAAAGAGCCTAAAATCGATCGACAGCGTGAACATCAAGCGAATGAGCGAACCTTTCTCGCGTGGCTTCGCACCTCAATTGCACTGATCGGCTTCGGGTTTGCACTGGCTCGATTTGGGCTTTTTCTCACCCAGTTGAATCTGAGTTTGACTCAACAGAATACGCCCCCACATCCCTTGTTCAATTCGCAAAATTTGGGGCTAAGTCTAGTGGTTTTGGGAATCGTGACGATCGCGCTTGCTGCTTGGCGATATAACCAAGTTTTTTGGCAGATCGAGCGCGGTGATTATCGCCCAGATCGATCGCTGGTGTGGATTATGACTGGAGCGGTGATTCTGTTGGGTGGATTAAGCATTCCGCTGATTATGTGGCGCGATCGAGAACTGCCGCAAAAGCCTATCCCTCAGAAATTGCTGCAACCGAGAATGACTAGGCGGCAGTAGCTTATATTTTTTAATTAACCGTGATGAGATACTGCTGGCGTTCATCGCTCAATAGGTTTCAGAAAACAATTCTCTAGAGGCGTTGACAAATAGTTCGGGCTTCTAAATGAGTTGAAGAGTTAGCAAAGTATCCTTTGAACCAGCCACAGCTTGACTTCATTAAGCGATCGAGGTCTGAATCTAAGCGCCATACTTTCACTGTATTGTCATACCCCGCAGAAACCAATGTTTTACTATCAGCACTAAAACTGAGACTGAGAATCTGATTACTATGTCCTTCTAAGGTTCTCAGAAGCGATCCATCGGATACTTTCCAGAGATTAATCGTGTGGTCACTACTTGCCGATGCAAGCATCGTGCCATCTGGACTAAACTTGAGTCGTCTGACACTTCCACGATGCCCTCGAATTGTATTGATTACGGATTCCGTTTGAATATCCCAAATCTTAATTAGACTATCATCGCCTCCCGTTGCAAGTCGCTGACCATCCATGCTGAAATCGGCGGTGAGAACCTGATTACTATGTCGATCGAAGGTTTTGAGCATTGCCCCCGTTTCAACATCCCAAATTCTCGCAGTTAAAAGATTACAAGCGGCTACGATTCGCTTACCATCTTCACTCATGCCAAGGCTTCCAATGCCACATCGCTTTTTAGAATCATCTTGAATCGTTCTGACAAGCTGCCCAGTTCCAACATTCCATAGATTAATCTTCTTACCGTCTCCACCTCCTGTCGCTAAAAGCTTGCCATCAGAACTAAACCGAACACTACCAAAACGATGATCATCCTGTAGATTGCGAATGATTGTTCCCGTTTTAGCATCCCAAATCTTGACAGTGCGATCGGAACTCGCAGAAGCAATCTGTGTTCCATCTGGGCTGAATCGCACACTTCTCACAGCATCTCGATGTCCTTTCAACTCTTTTATCGGTCTTCCAGTTTCAACGTCCCAAAGCTTAATTGAATGGTCTCCTCCACCTGCTGCAAAGAATCTACTATCTGGACTCAGACTCACGCTGATCAAATTCTTCTGCGAAACCTCGAAAGACTTCGGTTCACTAACCTGTAGCTTCCAAAGTTTGACGACTCCATCGACACCTCCCGATGCTAAAAATTGTCCGTCTGGACTCCAACTCAATGCCCATACTCGCCCATAGTGCCCTTTGAGAATTTGAGGGTGAGTCGTTTCATCTTGAATGTCAACCAAATTCCGTTGCTTGATTGCTCCATCAGAATCTGCTGTTACGATCGACTTGCCATCGGGACTAAATCTCACATTCCAAACTGAACTCGCATTATCAATTTCTTTGATCAGCGAACCATCTGCGACTTTCCATAACCGCACCGATCCGCCTTGACTCGCTGAAACAAGCTGTTGTCCATCTGGGCTGAAATGAACGGCTCTCACGACATCAGGATGACCCGGCAATTGGAGGCGTGCTTTTCCAGTCTGCACATTCCATAATCGCACCGTTCGATCGGCACTGGCTGAAGCGAGAGATGTGCCATCGGGACTAAAGTTGATGCTCGTTACCCAACCCGTATGACCTGAGAGCGATCGCAAAAGCTGTCCATCCGAAACTCGCCACAGCTTGATCAATTTATCAGAACTACTTGTTGCTAGCATTTGACCATCAGGACTGAAGCGCACACTTCTCACATTGTCCTGCTCAGTCTTGACCGTCTTGATCAATTCCCCTGTTTCAACGTTCCAAAGTTTTACAATGCCATCTCGACTCGCGGAAGCCAGTAACTTTCCATCTGAACTAAAATGAACACTCCAGAGGCGATCTGCGTGTTCTAGTGTTCGTATCAGCTTTCCAGTTTGAGCTTCCCAGAGTTTCGCTGTGCCATCTTCACTCGCTGAAGCAATGATCTGACCATTTGGGCTGAAATTGAGTTCTAAAATGCCATTCGCATGTCCTTCTAGGCGATTGTATTCTCGAACTCCATCGACTGCTTGATGTAGTGTTGCAGTAATCTGTTGACGGATTTCTGGTTTGATCAATTGCGATCGCTCTAAAGTTTGCAGTTTATGCCCTGCTTGAATTGCCATGAGCAACGCCTCAAAAGGGCTGGATTCATAAACTCTTTGAGCTGAGAGATTGAGTTGCCTCAGTTCAGCTTCATTCAGTTCATGTCGTGCTTGCTGAACTTGGAAAGCAACCAGACCAGCCGTGAGCAACGATAAACCTAAAATTGCTGAACCAATTGCGATCGTACGTTTCGCTTTCTTCTGAGCAGCGTTTAGCGTCAGATTTGCTTCCGCGAGAATTTGACTCTCTTCTGCTTGGACAGAAAGCGCATGTTGAACTGCTTGTTTTTCTAGATCTTGGCTTGCTGCTAGAAAGCGATAGTCTAAAACGCTTAAATCCTGATATTCTGACCATTCCAGCGCATCTTTTAAGGCTTGTCCTCGAAGTAATCGCGATTCATCCTGGCACTCAGAAGCAATCCACGCATTGAAAGCTTCTACGTAAGGGCGGCATTTCTGGAATTGTTTCTCAATCCACTCTAGATTGAAAACTTGAGCATAGATCTTGTTATAGACTCGCAATTTACCTTGCTGTTTAACAACTAATCCTGAAAGCTGGAGTTCTGTTTGTTCAGAGCTGCTGTCTGCGATGAGTTCTCCTTGCTGTAAGATTTGCTGGTAAATTCCTAAAAGGCGGCTGACTCGCTGTTCATTGCGAAACAAGCGATCGCGAATTGTCCTCAAATGTTCTGGTTCGTCCTGTGCTTCCCAGTTGTCAATAATTCGATCTTGAATCAAGCAGCTAATCGAATTAAATTCTGGATGCTGAGTCACAAGTTGGCAGATTTTCTGAGTGAGAAAAGGTTGCCCACCTGTCCAAGCGAGGATTTCTGCTAGTGCAGCTTCAGGATTTCCAAGATGAGACAGTCCTTGTGCCAGCGTTTGAGCTTCCTGAATCTGAAAACCATGAAGTGCGATCGCTCGTCCAATATTAAATGGCGTTTGCGTTTTATCTGCAATCAAGTCAGAAGGCGTTGCAACACCCAAAAGCGCAAACGTGAGCCGATGGTATTTAGGATGATCAACCCGACAATTGTAAAAGTATCGAATCAGCGCAAAGAAGTCATCAAGTGAGAAATCCTGACTGAGAACACGATCGATTTCATCAATAAAAATCACAATATCAGTGCGAATCTCAGTCAGCAAAATTTCATCAATGAATAGATTGAGTCGCTGAATGGGAGAAAGGAGATCTTGCTGCGATCGCCACCAGTTTCGCCAATTTACTTTATTTCCTAATTGGCAACTACTGACGATCGCATTGACGATTCCCGCATACCACTTTTCAGCCGTAACTCCTTGCGTCCCGATTCCAGTCAAATCAATAAAAGCACAAGTAACCCCATCGGCTTGCAGTCGTTGCATCGTTTGAACTCGCAAGCTAGATTTACCCATTTGACGAGAGTTCAACACATAGCAAAATTCTCCAGCTTTTAGCGCGCGATAAAATTCCGCATCTGCTTCGCGTGTGACATAGCTTGTTGCTGTTGTTGGAAGACTTCCACCAACCTGGTATGCGTAGTGTCGAAGTTGCTCTGCCATAATCTCACCAGACCAATGCTGATTCAATCAATGTACTGTAGTTTTCTGGCACTGAGTTGGATCTCTGCAAAGACCCGACTTTATCCCATCTATTGATTCAATGACCTGACTTTATACAGCAGCCAACACTCGACCAAAGTAATCTCGATACAAATTGCACCAAGGTGTAACAAAATTGCCTCGTCTCTGAACTAACCCCATACTATGCAATTTGTAAATTTGCATTGAAGCGAGTTCCACCGCATTCGGCGAGAGAACAACCGTCTTAAATGCTTCCAATAGTTGCGGTAACTGCTGTAGAACTTCCAAATAATGCCGCAGATGAGCATTATAAACTCCTGACTCTGTAGCAGCTTCCTGCAACAATTGTTCTAATGTCACTCTCCCAGTTGCAACATAATACAGAGCTAACCGCACTAAATAAGGATGTCCGCCTACCGTTTGCATTAAAGCTTCAACCTGTGTTGGGTTCCAACTGAGTCCATGCAATTGTGCCAGAGATTGAATCTGTTCTCGATCGAATTCCGACAATTCCACTGGAACTCCTGCATTAAAGGGAGATTGATTGATGTCTAAAGGAATATATGCCTCGGTTGAATGGGCAATCACTAATCGTAGACGTTTCCATAAATCGACAATCTTGCCTTTCTCGTGCCAACTTCTGAGCATTCCGAGAACATCTTCAACCACTGTAGAATAAGGAAATAATCGATCGACTTCATCAATACCGAGAACTAACGGACAATCGATTTGAGGGAGTAAATATTCTTCAAAGTAAGCTGTGCAGTTATCGTTACTTCCCAAAATCTCAGTATCCCAATAGTCATCCAAGCAATTTTTCAGTTTCAACTGCCGACCCACCATGCAGCATAGCCAGCGCAGAAACTTATCTAAATCAGTTAAAATTGCGCGATCGACACTGCTCAAATCCAGATACACAGCTTGACAATTATGATTCGCTGCATAGGATAAAATTCGAGTGAGCAGAGAGGTCTTACCCATTAAATTCGGAGCTTTGACTCGAATCAATGCTCCAGGATTGAGAACAGTCTCATAGCAGAGTAGCTCAACTCCCGTACGCTCAACATACATGGGCGAATCTAATGCCACTGCTCCTTCTGGAAACGGTAAATTTGGAGTAACTTCAATACTTCTACTCGGTTGAGATCTTCTCAGAGCTTCCTTAAAGTTCTTTTTCGTCACTCGCTCCCCAATCGCGATCGACAATTTTCTCCAAAGCTTATTTCCAATATCTTTATTCAAATACTCTGCACTGTAACCATAGCTTCTCGCCATATCATCGTAGGTTTGTTCTTCCCACGATGCTTGCAGTACTTTGATTTCAATATCACTTAAATGTTGATTGAAAGCACGAAACACAATATTATCTGCGATCGCTTTAGCGTCAGTCCACAACAGCTCTGATTCTAGCTCCATCATGTCAAGTTTACCTCTTGTCATAGCTGTTCTTACGCTGATCTTATTTTAAATATGCACTCTGGATTTGACGATTACCCACTCGGCTAATCATTTTCATCTCCTGATTTAATCTGATTTTTCCAGTACAACCCGTCCAAAAAGCCTGATTTTACTCCCCTGGCACTCGACAAATTCTCAGCCGACAATAGCCAGTAACAAAGTCACCCAGCGCAAGCATATTTACAATTTGTTCGCCCTATAGACTTTGTGCCATCTATTAATGAATGAGGACAATCACCATGAAACGCCATCTTTTAATTGCTTTGAGTTCTGTCGCTGCTCTCTCAATGTCTGCTGTTAGCGCGATCGCTGCCACTCCCAATCCTCAGCCGGGTTGCCCCGATGGTTGGGTTCCCCGTCCCCCCGAATTGAATCCTGCTCTCGGTGAATGTATGCCAGGTGAGATTGCGTCCCCTAGCGGAGGTGGAATTCTGAAAAAACAACTTCCTGATCTGAAAATTAGGGGATATCAGTTTTCTGAGCGCGCGCCGCAATCTGTTAGAGTACAAATTATCAATCAGGGTAATGCGATCGCGAAGCCCAGTAATCTAAGATTAACGGTTACTCAAATCAAGGGAGTAAAAGTCAATCGAATGCTTGAAGTGCAGCTTCCCGCATTTAAGCCGCATCAATCCTCTAACTTTCTCGTGAATGCAAGTGAAATTTTGCCCAGTGATGTTGATCTCAAAGATACAACATTTCGCTTGAAAGCAGATGCAACACTGCTAGTCAATGAGTCCGACGAGTCTGATAACGTTGCTCTACATCATCCCTAGCTCAGTAAGCTCGCAAGATTTCTAAATCTACTCGTTTAGCTTGATGAGCAATCAGGTTGTATCTTTGCAAAACATTGAGCCATCAAGATACAACCTGACGACTGCATCCTCCACATTGCACAGTCGTGAAGGCTATTCATTTCGACAACACACTTTGATTCTGTAAGGTTACTGACCATGAAACGAATTGCAATCGCTACTTTAACAATGCTAGGTCTTGTATTTCCCCTTGCTAGTAAGACCTTAGCAAGCCCGATTGATGATCCAAATAATATTGATTGGGCATCGATTCGAGGCTATGACAGCAAGGATTTTAACGAATACTTCAACAAGAAAAAAGCAGAAGGATACCGAGTCGTTGATCTCGAAGTCGATGAAATCAATGGCAAAGCAAATTATGCTGCAATCTTTCAGAAAAATACAGATCAAAGAGGCTGGGCAAGCTTACGAGATTTGGCTGACGAAGAGTTCTCCAAACGCTGGAATGAGTTCAAAGACAAAGGATTTCGGCTGATTGATCAAGAAGCTTATACCTTAAATGGAAAGCGTTTCTATGCAGGCGTTTGGGAAGAAAACAAAGGAAATCTAGGATGGGTTTCGTATCGGAATGTTGACGGAGAAGAATTTGGCAAGCGCTTCAAGCAGTACAGCGATCAAGGCTTCCGCATGATTGATACAGAAGCCTACTCCAGCGGTGGTAAAACGCTCTACAGTGCAATCTGGATCAAGAATACAGACAATGTAAGCTGGGTTGCGTTTCGTGATATGTCTGAATCTGCCTATGCAGAGAAGTTTAAGTCTCTCAATGAGCAAGGCTATCGATCGCTAGATTTTGAATCCTATGTTCGCAATGGTGAGCAACAATATGCCGCGATTTGGGTGAAAAACAATGGTAGAGCCTGGGCATCTCGACGCGATATGACGGCAAATCAATACGCGAACTGGTGGAAAACCTACACCGATGAAGGCTACCGTTTAGTAGACTTTGAAGCCTACAACACCCCCCAAGGAACTCGCTATGCAGGCATCTGGCGGCAAAATGGCGAAAAACTTTCCTGGCAACCGAAAAAAGCTGTTGATAATGCAATTTCAGAATATCAAAAGCAATTCAATATTCCTGGAATTAGCGTCGCGATCGTACAAAACGGCAAACTGATCTACACTCGTGGTTTTGGCTATGCAGATATCGAACAACAGAAGGTTGCTCACTCTGGCACAGTTTTCCGAACCGCATCAGTGGCGAAACTCATTACAAGAGCTTTGACGTTGCGCTTGGACGACCAGAATGTGTTGTCGATCGACAAACTGACTCGAACCTATGTGCCCATTCTTCCCCAACATCACACTCACACTGTTCGCCAACTTTTAGAACATCAGTCGGGGATTCGGCACTATCGAGGCAGTAAACGCGCAAACTGTGAAGTCCCCAACAATCCAGCATGGAAGGATTCGAGCAACACTCAATACGCCACTTCAACTCAAGCGACTGAACTGTTCCGTGATGATCCGTTAATGTTCTCTCCGGGAGCTAAAACTTGCTATAGCACCCATGCTTATACAGTCGTAGGCGCGGCAATCGAAGGAGCATCTAAACAATCTTTTACAGGCATCTTCGATCGCGAAATTACTCAAGGATTAGGACTTTCTACTTTACGTCCTGAGCTGATTTCTCAAGCAAATCCGGAGCGTGCTACACTTTACCGCGACAAAACCAGTTCTGCTGCCAAAAACGTTCCCTCAACACGAGACAACATCAGTTGGAAAATAGGCGGCGGCGGACTCGAAACTTCCAGCGTCGATCTTGCTCGATTTGGCATGAGATTACTTCCTGGTCAGTCCTTCCTCTCCCAAAAATCTTATGATGACCTATGGAGAGGGCGCAAAACGATTCAGCATAGCGGTGCTCAGAATGGTGCAAATTCTTATCTCCGAGTTCATTCTGAAAAAGGAACAGTGATTGCAGTCCTCTCGAATCAATCACTTGAGCTTGGGGAGAATGATCCCAACCAAGATGAAGCAGGTGTAGGTAAGTTGACCGATGCAATTAGCAGCATTATCCTGAAGGATTAACAATCCAGATAGCTGGTTGAGAAGAGAGATTTCACCCTCTCTTCTTATGCTTTGTCTAACGACTTGAGAGGCACGTATGCCATAGAAGCCGATAGAAAGGGCGCAGGGGGTAGAGATCGGAGATTTTGTCTACTTCAACAGAATACGATCGCTGTTGTTCGATCTGTTCGATCTGATTGTGCATCGTTTAAGTAGCTAGGCGGAATTAAACTTAAAACGCTCTAGTGCATATCCCCCAAATTGACTGCGGACTTCCATGCCTTGGATCACCGCCTTGGCTAAATCATACTCGTCTTCAAACATCCGTCCCGCAATCTCATGCGCTTTGAGTTGATGCCACTGACCTTCGATCAGATTGAGATGAGCACTGTAGGGCGGCAGAAAAAATAGCAATAATCCCTGAGTCTCCCATCGCTGCCAGTGGGGTTTGACGAGTTCGCATGTGTGAATCTTACAATTGTCCTGCACCACGACCGTTAACCATCCTGTTTCTGCCAAAGTCACCGCTGCTTTGTCCGCAATCCAGTCCATGACTTTGAGATAACTCTCGCCCTCAAA
>VFQU01000757.1_pt1 | contig 23932 bp, 23 predicted proteins | sample 3512311 | NCBI WGS metagenome assembly VFQU01 (sample SAMN10412377, study PRJNA504923) | tailings metagenome | isolation source: Relicate 3 Philex TSF3 active mining site | place: Philippines: Tuba, Benguet | collected 2017-08-29
GCGCCCAACGACATGCCTAGTTGCACCGGGGTCACGATCAGCGCGAACAGCACCGTGTTCCAGATCGCCTGCCAGAACAGGGGATCGACAAACATGCGCTCGTAGTTGGTCGTGCCGATGAACTTGGTCGGGATGGGGCGTGGCACCAGTCGCTGGTCGGTGAAGGAGAACCAGACCGAGAGCAGGAAGGGCAAGACGATGAGTGCGGTGATGAAAATCAGCGCGGGCAGCAACATGGCCAGTTCCTGGCCCTGCCCCTTGGTCCTGATACGCATGTGAATTGCTCCTCCGGCCACGATGGCCCAACAGAATTCGGGCGCGCCGGGAGGTGGCGCGCCCGTTTGCGGACTACTTACTGCCCAAAGGGCGGGTAGCCGTCATTGTCAGCAATGTCCTGATCGATGGTCTGGACGGCGCGATCGAGCTCGGCCTTCACATCGACATCGCCCGACAGAACGTTCACCACGGCAGTGGCCCAGGCATTGGTGATGACAGGATATGCCGGGTGGACGGGACGCACCACGGCGCAGCATTCGGCCAGCTTGGCGAAGATTTCGCCTGCCCCGCCAGCGCCATAGGTGGCTGACAGCGGGATGGCCGAAGCACGGGACGGCACATAGCCGGTGGTATCGGCATAGGCCGCGACCTGCTCGCTCGACATGGCGTAGTTGAGGAAGACCTTGATGTCCTCCAGATTGGTGGAGGAAGCGGGAACGGCCCAGCCCCAGCCGCCATTGGCCGAAATCGGCCCGGCTGCGCCAAAAGCCGGCGGCGGAATGAGGACGAGATCGTCGCCCAGACCTTCGCGATGGGCAGGCCACATCCAGTTACCGACCCAGGACAGGGCGGCGGTCTTTTCGCCATAGAACTTGTTGTCGCCGGCGCTGGCCGGAACGATGTAGCCGGCCTTGTTCCATTCCTGCAGCGTCGTCAGGGTTTCGACATTGGCGTCCGAATTGATCGTGCCTTCAGCCACCCAGGTGCTGCGATCAATGATGTCGCCGCCATTGGACTGGGCGAAGGGCGAGAAGCCATAGGTCATCCACTCGCCGGCGCCATAGTTCATCTTGACGTCGAGCGGCCATTCGATGCCCGGCAGTGCCTTGAGCTTGGCCAGGGCGTCGGCGAATTCTTCGCGGGTCCAGGCGTCCTCGACCGACGTCGGAATGCGCACGCCGGCTTGTTCGAGCAGGGCCTTGTTGCCCCACAGGATCGTCCCCGAGTCATAGGGGCTGACGAAGTAGAATTCTTCTTCCGGCCCGTAGGTGCCCTGCGCCTTAATGGCGGGCAGCAGATCTTCGATGATGGCGGGATCGAGCAGATCGCCGATCGGCTGGATGGTCCCGGCCCAGGCAACCGAGGCCATGTTGGGGCCATCGAGCATGATCACATCAGGCAGGTCGCCCGACAGGGTCGCGGCCTGAATGGCTTCGTTATAGCTGGGGATCGGCACGACATCGAGGGTGATGCCGTCCGCGCCATACTTGGCATTGAAGGTCTCTTCGAGCTGCGTGAAATAGGGCTTCTCGCTGTCGCCATCGATCACCCAGGCAGTGATCTGGCCAGCAAAGGCGTGCGAGGATATGACGCAGGCGGCCAGGGCCACCCCTGCGTAAAGGGCATGCTTCATCGATTATCTCCTCCAAAAGCGACGTTATCGCGTTATGACAACGTGAGACAATTGCTAGTGCAGAATGTCTCACGTTGTCAATAGCGCATGGCTGCTGTGCAAAACGAGGGTATCGCCGGCGGAATTGCGGTTGGCCCGGCGGGATCAGAGCGACTGGCGCTCAATAAATTTGCCTTTGAGGCGAACGACTTGCTTGCCATCGGTCCCATCAATAGCGAGGTTCATCGCCGCTCGGCCCATCTCGTAATAGGGCAGTTCCATAGTGGACAGCCCCGGCTGCAACAGGTCGGCGACTGGATCGAGATTGTCGAAACTTGCAACGGCAATATCGCGCCCGACCTTTAGCCCGAGCTCGCTCAGCTCGAAATAGACGTTCATGGCCATGATGTCCTGACCACAGAGGATAAGGTCGGGCTGCGCGGGACTGGCAAAGACCGAACGGAGGATGTCGCTGGTGGCGAAACGCGTCGGCTCGCCGGCCGGGGAAATGACTGCGGTGTGGATGGCACCGCTCACATCGTGTCCGGCCTTGGCAGCGGCATCGACAAACCCCTGCCCGCGCAATTCGCTCGCAACAATGTCGTCACCCAGATTGAGAAAGACCGGCCGCGTGTAGCCGCGCTCATAGATGATGCGCGTCAACTCATAGGCGAGCTGGTAGTCGTCCGGCACAACCGCAGTATGACGGCGCATCTTGTCAAAGCAGTTCAGCAGGACATGGGGAACGCCGGTGTGCGGAATGTCGACTTCCTGATGGAAGACGGCCGCATAGATGATGGCCTCTGCGCGAAATGCTGCGAGCTGACTATCAGCCATGGCTGCGCTGGGCGTTCCGCGCTCGATATTGAACAACATCATCTGCTTGCCGCGCTTCCAGGCCGAGTCCTGAGCGCCCCTGATCAGGGCGATGGATGAACTCGATGTGGCCACGCCGTCTGCCAGAAAGCCGATGATGTTGGAGCGCTGTGAGCGCATCATGCGTGCGGCCTGCGACGGCTCATAACCGATTTCAGCGATAATCGCCTCGATGCGTGCGCGTGTCTCGGCATTGACCAATGGGTCGCTATTGATCACGCGCGACACGGTCTTGAGCGACGTTCTGGCTCTGCGGGCGATTTCGCGTTGCGTGGTCAAGGCTATTGGCTCTCGTTGGACAAGGCTGAGAGGTGCCATAATAGTGCGCCTCCGATCAACTCCGAACCCACGCAACCATGCGACTGGATCTGCACGTTTGCCTTTCGGAGTTCGTTGGCAGCTAAATAGCAGATGCGGCGCGTTTACCGTGCGCAGTTGGCAATAGCTGCTGCCTCATGCCTGCTATTGGCGCATAACCGTCCCTTTCGGCCTGGTGGTCACCGTGCTTTCGCGGGGGCCGATGCGGTTCAACACCTTGCAGCGCGCCAGTCCCGGCCTGTCGCACAAAGTGCTGACCACGACGCTGCGCGGGCCGGAAAACTTCCTCAATCTGGCTGTTCCGCCCTAAGCGCTTAAAGGATATCGGAAAGTGGAAGTGTACGCACAGCCGCACAGAGGTCGAGGGGCCGGCGGCAGTGCCGCCGGCTCGACTGCGTTTACCGCTTTGAAAAGTACTCGCGCGCCAATACGAGGCATTCCTCATAGGCGCCAAGATCCGTCAGCATGGCTTCAACGGGCACATCACGGCGCACCAACTGGCCGCCGATGGCGGAAATCCCACCGTCAAACATGAGATTGTCGACCATTCCATGGTCTTCAATCATCAGCCCATCGGCGCCGCGCAGGACGCCCTCGGCGTCTTTCTCAGCCTTGCCGCCATAATAGTCCTTGAGCAGGCGGTCGTAGTAGAGCGTGCTGGTATTGGTGTAGCCAAACACCGGCTTGCCCAGGGCGATCATGAAGCCCACTTCGTAGCCCGTGCCGATGTCGGCCGATATGCCGCGAAAGGGGGTCAGATTTGCCACGCAGAAATCGGCCTCGCGCATCATCTTTTCATTTGCGGCGCTGATCTGGCAGCCAAACTGGAATGCGCTGACCCCGGTGGGATCAAGATCGTTCTCCGCCATGGTGCTGGGAAAGAAACCATGCGCCTGAGCCATCTCGCCCTTGCGCTGCATCTGTGCAAAGCCATTGGGCAGGAAAACTTCCGGCCCGGCGATGTAAACCTTGTGGGTGGGGGTCATGTCAGCTTCCCGTCGGCCAAAGCCTTCAGAATCCACTCCTTGTAGCTCTGGTCCTTGTCTTCGATTTCGGGGATGACCTTGGAGGCCTCGGTCATGAAAAACAGGTAGTCGCGCCCCATCTCCTGGCCCCGGCGAGTGTGCATATCGAGCGCCACATCGGGAATTTCCGGCAGGCTTTCGCCCAGTTCCATCGAGCGCTTGGCCCAGTTGACCATGTCGTCGCTCGTCCGATCCTTCTTGGAGGCAGTGAGCACCCTTATGGCGTGAGCGGCGAAAAGAAAGCGGTCGCCGGCCGGTCTGGGATAGCGCTTGTGCTGCTGGTAGAGCGTTTCAATCAGCACCGGCGCCTCGACATTGCCGAAACCGATGTCTTCTACCGCGATCACGCAAAGCCGCGACCACAGCATTTCCTCCATTTCCGGGCTGGTGATGAACATTTCCCAACCCAGCAGCAGCACGTTGCGCGTCATGCCTCTACGGGTGCATTTCTGCAGCGCCGAGATCACTTCGTCGGCAGCAAAGCCGTTCTCGGTAGTGGTGCGCTGCCACGGATCGGGCGGTTGCTGTACTTTCATATCAGGCTCCTGATGCTCAAAAGGTGCGGACTTTATTTCCAGCGCGCGTCAACGCGCCGCTCGGCGGCCAGCACCAGTCCGAAGACGATGACCGCGGTGATCGTGGCGATGATGGATGTGCCGAAGGCGCGTTCGGTGGCAAAGCGCCCCGCGGCCTCCCGGAACATGTAACCCAGCCCCGACGTGCCCATCAGCAGCTCGGCCAGGATGGCGGCCAATACCGCCTCGGGCGCGGTCAGCCTTAGCGCCACCATGAGGTTGGGTACGGCGGCCGGCAGCACCAACCGGAGAAAGCGATGCCAGGGACTGGCCCCCATCACCTTGAAGAGATCGTCGCTCCCAGGCGGCAGCGACTTCAGCCCCGCCCCGACAAACACAAAGGTCGGGAAGAACGCAGCAATGGCGACGATGGCGATTTCCGTGCGCATGTCATAGCCGAGCAGGCGCGCCAGGATCGGGATCAGCGCCACCACGGGAATGGATGAGAAGATCAGGCCGAGCGGTGTCAGCAATCCATTGAGAAGACGCGAGACCCAGGCGACGAGCGCCAGCAGCACGCCGGCAAGCAGCCCGAAAGCGAGCCCAAGAATGGCGACCAGAAAAGTCTTCCCAGCACTGCTGATGTAGATGGCAGGATTGCCGAACAGGTCGGCCAGCACCGCGCCGGGGCTCGGCAGCACGATGGCATTGACGCCGGAAATGCTGATCCAGCCCTGCCACAGCAGCAGAATGGCGATGACGCCCCAGTAGCGCGAGAAGAAGGTTCGTACCGCGCTCATTGGAACCGTCCGTAAACCAGGCGCTCGACAAGGCTCATCAGGCCGAACAGGGCCAGCGATGCCACGGTGACGATCAGCACTGCGCTCCAGAGGAGCGGGATCTGGAAATTCTGCATGGCCGAAACCATCAGCAGTCCCAGCCCGCGCGATGCGCCGAACCATTCCCCGACAATGGCGCCGATAAACGCGACTGGGATGGCGAGCTTCATGCCCGACACCAGCGAGGGCAGCGCCGCCGGCAGTTCAAGGCGCAGGAAGCGCGTCATGGCGCCCGAACCGAGAGCGGTAAAGAGATCGCGATGGGCATGGCTGGCGGCGTTGAGTCCGGAGGTCGTCGCCACATAGATCATGTAGAAGACGCCCAAGGCGGATATGGCCGGCGGAGTCAGGTCGCGATTGGCCAGCACCATGAAGACCGGCGCCAGCGCAATCAGCGGAATGGCATGGACGACGGCGACCAATCGATCGAGGCCCGGCTTGGTTGCGGGCAAGATGCGCCCCAGCATGGCAACGGCGACACCAGCCACGATTCCGAGCAGATAGCCGATAGCGACCGAGCCGAAACTGGCCAGCATGGCGCGCACGAAAAGCGCCTGTTTGCCCGGATCGGCGATGAAGGCCAATACATCGGTGAGCTTGGGCCATGTCATGCCGGCAAGGCGATAGGCGCCGATCACCTCCCAGATCGCAAGAAACAACCCGACGCCGATAAGGCCGAGAATGAAGCGTTGCGCTGCTTCGGACCGCAGGGTCATGACGCGTGCCCTTCCGGTTCGAGCGCCAGCGTCAGTTCATCGACCAGTTCGTGGAAGCGCGGATCGCGCATGACCGAGGGATGACGGGGGCGATCGAAGGGAATTTTTATGTCGCGAATGATGCGGCCGGGCCGGCCGCTCATGACGATAACGCGGTCGGCAAGGAACAGGGCCTCGTCCACCGAATGCGTCACGAGAAGCGTCGTGATCTGCTGCGCGCTCCAGATGCGCTGAAGCTCCACATTCATGTGCCGGCGCGTCACCGCGTCCAGCGCACCGAAGGGTTCGTCCAGCAACAGCACGTCGGGCTCCAGCGCCAGGGCGCGGGCGATGGAGGCACGCTGGCGCATGCCGCCCGAAAGCTGGCGGGACCGCGCCTTCTCGAAGCCATCGAGGCCCACCAGCCGGATCAGTTCGGAAACGCGGGTCGTATCGACCTTGCGCCCGGCAACCTGAAAAGGCAGTGCGACATTGGCAAATATGTCGAGCCAGGGCAGCAGCGCATGGTCCTGAAAGGCGACCCCCAACCGATGCGTCCTGCTCAGTGCCTGGGGCGCCTTGCCTTCGATGCTTACCCGCCCCGAGGAGGGTGCCTCCAACGCCGCCACCAGCCGCAATATCGTGCTTTTGCCGCAGCCCGAGGGGCCTAGCAGCGCCACGAATTCACCCTTGCCGATGCTCAGGTCTATGTCGCTCAGCGCGGTGAGTTGCTTGCCATTGTCGAGGGCAAAGCTCTTGCCTACGCGGTCGAGGCGGATAGCGGCTTCAGTCATAGCAGTCCCGGGGAAAGTGCGGTGAGGAGGCATGTGCCGCCCCACCGCAATCAGGCAGATGGTCAGGCCTTGACGGCCGCGATGGCCTCTTCGAGCGGCCCGAGATCGACGATCTCGGAGGCCGCCGGAATGGTCTCGATGCCCGAAGCCCTGGCGATCTCGGCAATGGTGGTATCAACGATCGACGGGTCGAACCAGAAGGGGCCCGGTGCACCCGCCGCTTCGATCAATGGCTGGCCAAGCTCGTTCTGGCGGATCTGCTGTGCCAGATCGAGGCCGAAATCGGCGCCGTATTTGCTGATGACCAGCTCGGCGGCAACCTTGGGGTCTTTGCCATTCTCGATCCAGCCGCGCAGCAGGGCCTTCAGATAGCCGACGACCAGCGGCCGGTTCTCTTCGACATATTTGCGTTCGGCGACGATAATGCCTGCCGGCGTCGAATAACCCAGGTCGCTCATCAGCGTGACGAAGAAATCCTGGTCGCGCACGAGCCCCATGTTTTCGAGGGTAATCGGCTGGTTGGTTGCAAAGGCGAAATAGGCATCGCCGTCGCCGGCCACCAGCGGCTCTGGCGAGAACCCGGTGGGCACGAGCGTATAGTCGAGCGGCAGGCCGGCCTTGGTCAGGATGAAGTCGACCGTATTCTTGTCGGCGGGCATCTGGTTGAGAATGCGGGTGCCAACAAGGTCCTTGGGTTCCTTGACCGGGTGAGCGGCCAACGAGATCAGGGCTGCCGGGCTGGTCGGAAAGGCCGCGCCCAGCACGATGAAATCATTGCCGCGGTTCAGCGCCTCGAAGAACGGAATCCAATCGCCGCCAGCGTAGTTGGCATCGCCCGCTGCCAGCGAAACCAGCACACCCGGTGCGTTGGGGCCACCCGGCGTATAGGATATGTCGATGCCTTCTTCGGCGAAGTAGCCGTTCTCGATGGCGATCCAAAGGCCCGCATATTCTGCGTTGGGAATCCAGCCCAAGGCCGTTGTGACCGGCGCTCCGGCCTGGGCAACGGCCCAGCCCGGAATAGACATTGCTATGCCTGTCCCAGCTATGCCCACAAGCATTTGACGGCGGGTAAGGGAAACAGATGGCAGCTTGCTCATATTTCAGTACGCTCCTTTGCGACTAATGACTTTTGCCGTGGCCATCACGGCGCCCCCACCCTGAGATGTTGTTTTTGTTACAGAGATGCTATTACTCTGTAATTGGAGTTACAAGTTTTATGGATGAAAAAACGGCGAAAATTTTTGATCGCCCAAAAAATGGGCTGCCAGCTCAAACCGTGGTCGCACAGCGCATTGTCGCGCATTACCCGGAGCTCTCCACCGCCCTGCGCCAATTTGCCGACTATGTGATGGCTGAGCCGTTGCAGTTGGCGCGGCTGAGCATCCACGATGCGGTGGGCAAAGTTGGCGTGTCGGTCGCGACCGCCAACCGTTTCGCCACTGCCATCGGCTTTGCGGGCTACGCCGAATTCCGGAGCGAGCTGATCAAGGGCTTCGAGGCCCTGTTTGTCCCGGCAGAGCGCCTGAAACAAAAGCTCGCCGAAGGAGCCAGCCCGCAAGAGGTCATGGTGGCGTCGCTACGCGAGGACATAGCCAATCTCGAGGCCACTATCGCCAAGCTGACTGCGCCCCAAACGGACCGGGCCGTCGAGATGATCGTCAATGCCGAACGCATCTACATTGCCGGCTTTGAAAATGCGGGAAGCCTGGCCAACATTCTGGGCGTTGGCCTCGAGTTGACCGGAAAATTGGTCCGGACGGCCGAGAATGGCGGCGGCCTAGTTGGCGCTGCCCGCCAGTTGTTCAAGTTTGGCGAGAACGATCTGGTTATCGCTATCGCCTTTTCATTCTATCTGCGCGACACGCTCGAGGTTACCCAGCATGCAAGACGACATGGCGTGCCGGTCCTTGCCATCACTGACCATCTCAACTCGCCGCTGGCAGCGATGAGCCAGCTTTCGCTCTATGTTGAGGCACATCACGAGTTCAACCCGCCATCAGACACCGCCATACTTGGCCTCATCGAAGCCCTTGTCGCCGCCGTGGCGAGTAAAACACCAAACGCTGCCGATGTGATCGAAAGGTTCGCTGCCTACACCTATCCCTGGATGATCAGCTCATCTTTGGATTGGACCTCGGACTAGCCATCGCGCCCAAGCGTAGTTGATGCACAAAGTGAAACTTTGGGCGCAGATATTTGCCTGCATGATTGCGTTGAAGCTGTGCTGGCTTCGCCGGCATACATCTGTCGCGCGCCCATCGAATCCTCGCGCTTCCTTTCCGTCAAAACCGGCACGGAGCACAAAGCCTTACGACCTAGTAATAAAGGTCGTGCCCGGGACGCGAATAAGGGGCGTTGAAGAGCGCGCATATTAGGAACTGCGTCATGACACCGGACCAATCAGGTCCGGGTGCGCTTGAACGGAATGCAGATCGGCCGCTGATGGACTGGGTCGGTCATGATCTCGACACTGACATCGAAGACTTCCTCGATGAGATCGGCACGCATCAAGTCTTCTGGCGCCCCGCGTTCGCGCACCTTGCCGCCTGAGACAAAGACTAGCTGATCGGCATAGCGCGCGGCGAGATTGAGATCGTGCAGGACCAGAATAATCGTGCGGCCTTGTTCGCGATTGAGGTGCGAGACCAATTCGAGACAATCGAGCTGATGGGCCATGTCGAGGTGGTTGACCGGCTCGTCGAGGCAGATTGTGTCGGTTTCCTGTGCCAGGACCATGGCGATCCAGGCGCGCTGCAATTGCCCGCCCGAGAGTGAGCCGATGCGGCGATTGCGCATGCTGTCAACGCCGGTGCCCGCCATGGCTGCCGCGACGGCGGCGTCATCGCCCGGACTCCAGGGCTGCAACATGGCCTGATGCGGATAGCGACCCAGCCGGACGAGTTCCTCGACGGTCATGTCCTGCGGTGCGCTCGGGCTTTGTGCGAGGAGCCCGATGCGTCTGCCCAGGGCCTTGCCGTTGAGTTTGGCAATGTCCTCGGCGTCAAGCAAAACCTGCCCCGATTGCGGCGCATGCAGGCGCCTTATGGCGCGCAGCAGGGTGGACTTGCCACAGCCATTGGGTCCGGCCAGCACGGTGATCTTGCCGCTTGGAATGGGCAGGTTCAAAGCGTCGAGAATGACCTCGCTGCCATAGGACAGTGTCAAGTCCTTCACCTCGATCCGATGCGCGAGCATGTCATCCATTGGTCTTGTCCTTGCGCATCAGCAGATAGAGGAAATAGGGCGCACCGATCACCGCCGTCACCGTTCCGGCGGGCACTTCAGTCGGGGCAAAGGCGACGCGGATCAACAGATCCGCTCCGATCAGAATGATGGCGCCGAGCAGGATCGAGGTGATGATCCCCGCCGCGCGGGCCCGACCGACCAGAAGGCGCGCCAGATGCGGTGCCATGAGGCCGATAAAGCTGACGCCACCGGCAAAGGCCACGGCTCCGGCTGTCAGCAGAGCAGCGAGAAAGAAGATGAAGATCCGATAGACCGGCAAGTTGAGCCCAACGGAGCGCGATGAGGTGTCGTCGAGATCAGCAGGTGGAAGGTGTCGCGCCGCAAACGCAGCGACGATGCCGGTTGGCACGATCACGGCCAACATGAGCCAGATTTCGGTGACATTGATCGCATTCACCGCCCCCGCCAGCCAGCGTGCCGCCTGCGAGGCTTGATAGATCGGCCCGATCAGCATGAATATCGTGGTGAGAGCCTTGCACACGGCGGCCACCGCGATGCCGAACAGGAGCAGCCGTATGGCCGACGATGCCTGATGCCCGGACAGGACAAAAACCAGGCTGATGGCTGCAAGAGCGCCGATAATGGCGGCCAGCGGCTGCCATGCGATGGAAACCGTCAGCGAATTGGACTCGCTGGCAAAGATGGCCATGAAAAGAATGACACCCAGAGCTGCGCCGTCGACCACGCCGAGCACGCCGGGCGAGGCGAGTTCGTTGCGGGTAATGCGTTGCAGCAAATAGCCTGCAAAGGCGATGGCGCCTCCGGCAATCGCGGCGGCAGCCACGCGGGGCAGGCGCAATTGCAACACGACCAGCTTTTCGGTTTTCTCGCCGCCACCAATCAGAACGTTGGCGACCGTCTCCAGCGGAATCCAAGTGGAACCAAAACCGATGCCGGCGAGGAAGATCAGAGCAAAGACACCCCCGACAATGCCGGCTATGGCCAGCAGTGTGCGACGGGTGCGGGCAGGGGAAAGGGCGACGTCGCTCATGCGAGCCTCCGCATCAGCAGGACCAGAAGGGCTATGGCACCGACCACGGCGGTGATTGCGCCGACCGGGGCTTCCACGGGGTAGATGACGAAGCGGGCCGCAACGTCCGCTATTGTGGCGTAGATCGCGCCGGCCAGAGCGGCGGCAGCCAATTGATGACGATGCCGTAGGCCCACCAGCCGCCGCGCCACATGCGGCACGACCAGCCCGACAAAGGCCACCGGACCGGCCATGGACACAGCCGCGCCTGTGAGCAGCGACACGGCCAGAAAGGCCAGGCCGCGCACGGCGACCAGCGGAACGCCGAGCCCGGCTGCCGTCGAGTCGTCGGCCTGTAGCGCATCCAGCGCCGTGGCCAGTACGAAGCCGATGGCTGCGCCGACGAGAACCACCGGAAGGCCGTTGAAAAACAGGCTGATTGGCCGATCCACAAAAGCACCGGACAACCAGAACAGAAGCTGCTGCAATTGCGCTTCATTGCTGGTGAGCAGAATTTCCACCACCGCATGGGCTAGGCTTGCAAACGTCACGCCGACCAGCACAATCTTGAGCGGCGACAATCCGCCCGCGCCTGCGGCAACGCCAAAGACGATGATGCTGGTGATCAAGGCGCCGAGAGCCGCCGCCAGCGACAAGCCGACCAGCGACTGCACACCAAAGACAATGGTTGCAACGACAACCGCCAGCGAAGCGCCGGCATTAAGCCCCAAAGTATCGGGCGACGCGATGCGATTGCGCGACAATGTTTGCACCATCACCCCGGCCATGCCGAGCGCGGCGCCGGCCAAGGGTGCGATCAATGCTCTTGGAAGGCGCAGGCCGGCGATCACCGTTGCGGTTTCCGAGCCGTCGTGAGCGACCAAAGCGGCCCAGACCTGATCAAGCGAATAGACGCGGTAGCCCAGCGTCATGCTGGCCAGCCACGCCAGCGCGAGGGCGGCGAACAGCGCAATGTAGATACCGCTGCGGGGCAGCACGAATGCCCCGGAACGCAACGCTGTTGCGGCGACATTCATCGCTGGCGCTCCAATTGATGATATTGACAGTCAGCTTAAAACTGATGCATGACGCCATGCGATTTCTGACTATTTCTGTCAAGATAAACCGAGGCGTTCCCATGCTCATGCGCAGGCTTTTCACAACCATTTTGCTCGCTGGCGCCCTTTCCTCTCCGGTTGTCGCACGCGACATTACGCATGCCATGGGCGTCACCGATGTTCCGGACAATCCGCAGCGCATCGTCGTACTCACCAATGAAGGCACAGAGGCCTTGTTGGCCGTGGGGATCACGCCCGTGGGTGCGGTCAAGTCGTGGCTGGGTGATCCATGGTACGACCATATCGCTGCAGAAATGACCGATGTGACCGTGCTCGGCGAGGAATCGGCGGTTAATCTCGAAGTGCTGGTGGCGCTGGAGCCGGATCTGATCATCGCCAACAAGCAGCGGCATGAAAAGATTTATGACCAGCTCTCTGCGATTGCGCCGACCGTGGTGTCGGAGCGCCTGCGCGGTGACTGGAAGATCAACATGGCCCTCTATACCGATGCCGCCGGCAAGAGCGAGGAGGGCAAGGCCGCTCTCGCCGCGTTCGATGCGCGCATTACTAGCCTCTCAGATGCTCTCGGTAGCAGCCTCAACGAACGAATTTCGATCGCGCGCTTCATGGCCGGCCAGACACGCATCATGTTCAAGGACAGCTTTTCGGGCCTGATCCTCAACGAGCTGGGCTTCCAGCGCCCGGCCAGCCAGGACAAGAACGAGTTTGCCGACGAGATCACCAAGGAACGCATCCCCGAATTTGAAGGGGATCGCCTGTTCTACTTCACCTATGAAACCGGCAATGGCGATGCCAGTGCGGTCGCCGAGGATTGGCAGGCCGATCCGCTGTGGCAGAACCTGGCCGTGGTGAAGGCCGGCAAGGTCCACGCCGTATCAGACGCCATCTGGAACACGGCCGGCGGCATTATTGCCGGCAACCTGCTGCTCGATGACATCGAAAAAATCTACGGGCTCGCTTCGACCCGCTGATCCTCGGCCGGCCTAAGCGCCGGCCTCCTTCTCCCGAACAGGAACCCACTATGTTCAAACGTCTTTTTGGCGTCGGCATTGCCGCACTTGCCACCACCGCCCTTCTCGCCGTGCCGGGCTTTGCTCGTGAAATCACCCATGCAATGGGCGTCACCGATGTGCCGGATAACCCGCAGCGCGTCGTCATCCTGACCAATGAGGGGACAGAGGCCCTGCTTTATCTCGGCGTTGTGCCGGTTGGCGCCGCCCAGAGCTGGAATGGCGATCCCTGGTATGATCACATTGCCGAACCGCTTGCCGATACCGTGCCGCTGGGTACCGAACTGGCTGTGAACCTCGAAATTCTCGCCACCCTTGAGCCTGATCTGATCATCGGCAACAAGGTGCGTCAGGAAGCCATCTATCCGCAGCTTTCCGCCATAGCGCCGACCGTGATGGCCGAAACCCTGGGCGGGGAATGGCAGAAGAACCTGCAATTCTATGCCGATACGCTCGGCAAGAGCTCCGAAGGCGAAGCGGCTATCGCCGGTTTCACCGAGCGCACCAAGAAAATCCACGACGCACTGGGCGATGCCGTCAATGAGCAAATCTCGATGGTACGCTTCTCGCCCAACCGCACGCGCATCTATTACAAGGACACCTTTAGCGGTCTGGCTCTGAGCCAGATCGGCTTTGCCCGTCCCGCCGCGCAGGACAAGGACGAGTTCGCCACCGAAGTGACCAAGGAACGCATTCCCGAAATGGAAGGCGACCGGATTTTCTACTTCTCCGACGATCTCAACAGTGACGAAGCCACCGCCAATCTCAACGACTGGCTGAACGACCCGCTGTGGCTCAACCTTGAAGGCGTCAAGGCCGGCAAGGCCCAGCGTGTCAGCGAGATCATCTGGAACACCGCCGGTGGCATCTATGCCGCGCATCTGATGCTGGACGATATCGAGGCGATCTACGGCCTCGCTTCGACCCGCTAGGCGACGGAGGCGTGACATGAGCCGGCTCGAAACTCTTGGCCTAAGGGCCGGCTATGCCGATGTCACCATTCTTGAAAATATCGACCTGGCCATTCCCGATGGCCAGGTCACCGTCCTGATCGGACCTAATGGTTGCGGCAAGTCCACGCTGCTCAAGACCATGGCCCGCATTCTCAAACCGACGCGCGGCAATGTGCTGCTCGACGGCAAGGACATTCACAATCTCAATACCCGTGCCGTCGCCGCCTCGCTTGGCCTTCTGCCGCAAGGGCCAATTGCGCCTGAGGGCCTCACCGTGCGCGAACTGGTGGCGCAGGGCCGCTTCCCGCATCAGTCCCTGCTTCGCCAATGGACCCGCGTCGACGAGGATGCGGTCAACAGCGCAATGTCCATCGCCAATATCACCGACTTTGCCGACCGCGCTGTCGACACGCTCTCTGGTGGGCAGTGCCAGCGCTGCTGGGTTGCCATGGTTTTGGCACAGGACACCGACCTCATCCTGCTCGATGAACCGACGACCTTTCTCGACCTCAAGGTTCAGGTCGATCTCATGGACCTCTTTGCCGGGCTCGCCCATGACCATGGCCGCACGCTGGTCATCGTCCTGCACGAACTCAGTCTTGCCGCTGCCTATGCCGATTATCTGGTGATGATGAAGGCCGGAAGCATCGTCGCGGCGGGTAAACCCGATGCCATCTTTACAGCAGAGCGCCTGAAACACGTCTTCGATCTCGACGCCAGCGTCCTGCGCGACCCGACAAGCGGTCGCCCGGTCTGTGTTCCACTGGGCGCGCGACGGCGTGTTGTTGAGGCGGCCCAATGAGCCAGGCGGAAGCCATCAGCGCTGCACAGCATCCCGTGCGCGCCTGGTCCGGCGTTCCGGTGCTGCTTCTGGCGCTGGGCGCGGTCTTTTTGCTGCACATCGCCGTCGGGGCCAAGCCGCTGCCGATCTCCACCGTTCTTGATGCCATTTTCCACTTTGACGAGAAGACGTTCGACCACGTCATCATCCGCAATCTGCGCCTGCCGCGCGCAGTAATCGGCCTCGTCGTTGGCGCGAGCCTCGCCCTTGCCGGTGCGCTGATGCAGGGCGTCACGCGCAATCCACTGGCCGACCCGGCTCTGCTGGGTCTGACGTCCGGCGCAGCCTTTGCCGTGGTGGTCTCATCGGCCCTGTTCGGTCTTGCCAGCCTTGCGCTGATCCCCTGGATCGCCATGGCCGGTGCACTGGCTGCGGCCGTCATTGTGTACATCATCGCCCGTCTGGTGCCCGGCGGCGCAACGCCCCTCAGTCTGACATTGTCCGGCGCGACCATCAGCGCCTTTCTCGGCGCCATTATCTCCATCGTCCACCTCCTCAACGAGGACACTTTCGACAATCTGCGCGTGTGGCTCACCGGCGGATTGGCTGGGCGCGACATCAATCTTCTGTTCTATGTCGGCCCATGGATGGGGATGGCGCTGATCGCAGGCGCAGTCCTCGCCGCCCGTGTGACAATCCTTGCCATGGGCGATGAAGTGGCGCAGGCGCTTGGCGTGCGTACAGGCCTCCTCAAGGCACAATTGCTGGCCGTCGTGGTCGTACTCACAGCCTGTTCGGTGGCTTTGGCGGGCCCACTCGGCTTTATCGGCCTCGTCATCCCCCATGTCGTGCGTCTCTATGTCGGCTCCGACTATCGCTGGATTGTGCCCTATGCGGCACTGACGGGTGCGATCTATCTGATTTCGGTCGACATCGTCGCGCGCATCGCCATGCCGCCGCGTGAAATCTCCACGGGCATCATCACTGCCATGATCGGCGCGCCGCTTTTCGTCCATCTCGTGCGACAGAGGACACGCTGATGCGCACGGTCGCGCCGCCCCGACACCTCATTTTGCGCACCCCTCGCGAACGCATCGCCTTGCGCCTGCCGCTGCGGGCACTCGTCGTCCTCGTGGTCCTCAGCCTGGCTCTTCTGCTTGTCGCGGCCATCAGCATTGCCACCGGCACCTATGATGTCGCTCTGAGCGATCTGTGGGAGACTTTGCGCGGCATTTCGATCTCCCGCGCCATCGATAACGTTGTGTGGGAATTCCGCTTCCCCCGCACCCTCGCTGCGGCGCTGGCAGGAGCGACGATGGCGCTGTCAGGTGCGGCTTTGCAGAACGCTACGCGCAACAGCCTTGCCGATCCATCGCTGGTCGGCGTCAGTCAGGGCGCGGCCCTCGCCGTCGTCCTGCTCACCGTGGTCTTTCCCGATCTGGCTGCTGTCTGGCGTCCATGGGCGGCCTTTGGCGGTTCAGTGCTGGTCGCTATTGCCATCAGAAGCCTCTCCCACACAAAACAGGGCGGCAGCGCCATTCGCTTTATCCTGATGGGCATCGGCCTCTCCGCCTTCATCTCCTCGATCACCTCGGCGCTGCTGACCTATGGCCAGCTCGACCGCGCCATGGCGGCGCTCGCCTGGCTTGCCGGTTCGATCAACGCCGCCAATTGGTCCGATGTATGGACGCTGCTCCTGTGGTCAGCAGTTCTTCTGCCATTGCTGCTGGCCATCAGCCGCTCCATGAGCGCGCTCCGCTTCGGCGACGCCAGTGCCGTGGGCCTGGGCGCGCCGGTCGCCCTGACGCGCAATGTCCAGCTTGCCGTGGCCGTCGGCTTTGCGGCAATAGCCACATCGGTGGTTGGCCCGCTTGGCTTTGTCGGCCTCATCGCGCCGCACGCAGCGAGGCGCATTGCCCCGGCGGGCGTCGGACTACACCTGCTGCTCACCTCGCTTGTGGGCGCGCTTCTGGTGCTGAGCGCCGACCTCATCGGCCGCGCCGCCTTCGCACCCATCCAGATCCCCGCCGGTCTTATCACCGCTCTCATCGGCGTTCCCGTCTTCGTCGTGCTGCTGATCCGCAGCCGCTCTGCCTCCTCAAATTGACCCCTCGGAAGAAATCATGCTGCTCCGCTCCATCCTCGCCGCCGCCCTGTTGACTGTCGCCATTCCAGCCATTGGGCAGGAAATGCGCTCCTACACGGCCGCAAACGGCACCTTCGACATTCCGGTCGCTCCCCAGCGCATCGTGGCGCTAAACGACCAAATCGTCGCCCTGCCGCTGTACGAACTGGGTGCGCCTGTCGTGGGCAGCGCCGGTCGCACCGATGCCGAGGGCAATCACTTCCTGCGCGGTGGCATGGATACGCTGGGTATCGACTATGCCAATACCGACATCGCCTATATCGGCGGTTTCAATGGTCTCGATGTCGAAGCCATCGCTGCCCTCCAGCCCGATCTGATCATCGGCGGCCCCTACACCGACCCGGCGGTCGCAGAGCAGTTGCAGAGCGTCGCACCGACCCTGATCATCAACAACAACGAGCTTGGCATCATCGAGACCATGCGCGCCTTTGCCGATATTACCGGAAAATCCGGTAATTTCGATGCCCGGCTCCAGCGGTATCAGGACAATGTCGCCCGCACTCGCGCCTACCTCGAAAGCCCGGAGGATCTTTCGGTCAGCATGACCTTCGTATTCCCCGAGGGCGCTGAAATGTGGGTCTATAAGCATACCGGCAACCTGGGCGCCGTCGCCCAGGTCGTGCGCGATCTTGGCTTCAAAGAGCCTGCCGCCATCACGGCCCTGCCTGATAATGAGACCAATTTCAGCCCAGAACTGATCCAGGACCTCGATGCCGACTTCATCTTCGGCTTCTATCGCCAGCAGCCCGATGCCACCCCGGCCACGATCCGCGCCGCCTACGAAAACTTCGCGCCAGGCTGGTGCCAGGCACTGACCGCCTGCCAGAATGGCCAATTCATCCTGCTGCCGGGCCCGACCTTCGGCCCCACCATGACCGGCCTCGATCTGGCGCTGGAACTGATCGAAAGCAATATCGCGGCCCGTCCCTTTACCCCCTTCGTCGAAGCCGAATAATGGGCAAGCACGTCTTCTGCACCGATCTTTGCCAGGAGCGGGGCGAACCACTGGCCGGCACCGGCGACGCGCCTACGCGTGCACTGCTGCTGGCCTGGCCGCGCGGCAAATGGCGCGTGCCGCGCTGGGAATCGGCGGATATGTCCCCCGAACTCAGCGCCGCGATCTACGACGCGGCCATGTCGGGGCTCTATGTCGGTCTAGTCGACAAGGTCGAGTCGGCAGACGCTTTGCCGATGCTGCATGCGCAGCCTGAAAATGTATTCGCCAATTTCGACGCCGAGGCGGACCTGATCGCGGCAATCCGCGACTATGCCGCCGGCCACATGTTTGCCGGAACGCAGGACACAAGGCTTACCATCGTCTGCTGCACCGATAGCCGGCGCGATGCCTGTTGTGCCCGCTATGGCTTTTCCACCTATAAGGCTCTGGTGGCTGCGGCAGACCCAGCCCGTTTCAATATCGTGCAATGCACCCATATCGGCGGCTGCCGCTTTGCTGCCTCGCTGGTCGTGCTGCCGCAACGGCAGCGATATGGTCGCATGACAGCCGAACATGCGCCCGCCTTTCTCGCGGCCCTGGCAAAGGGCGAGCTTTACCTGCCAACCTACAAGGGCCGCTCTGACCGACCAGAACCGGCACAGGTCGCTGAACTTGCCGCTCTCAACTGGGCGGCCGAACACGGCCGGACACTCAGGGAAGTGGCGATCAGCGGCATTATTCCTGATGAAGCTACCGAGGGCATGGACCTGATCCTACAGGCGCATCTGCCCGATACGCAGCTTGCGATCAGCCTCACGGCGCGCAGCTTTTTCATGCAGGGCAATTGCGAAAGCGTTGCGGACAATGAAGGCGAGCACATGCTGCGCTGGTGTCTCGGCGGCGTCAGTGTCGAACTCTCAACCAACACGCATCGGGCCCCACCTGATTTCACCACCGGAGCTTGATATGCCCAATATTCGATCCCTTGTTTTCGCGGCATTGGTCGCCGCACTGAGCCTGCCCGCCATGGCGCAGGACACCAGCAGTTTCACCGACGACACTGGCCGTGTTGTCGATATTCCGGTTGCGCCCAAACGCATCGTCTCGCTGCACGACGTATCGCTGACGCTGCCGCTCCTCGAACTGGGTGTGATCCCGGTGGGTTCGCATGGTCGCACCACTCCGGAAGGCGAGCCCTTTATCCGCTCCAGCGCCGTCCTGACGGGTATCGACTTCTCCAACTCCACCATCGAATTTGTCGGCAACCTGCCGGCGGATGTGGAAGCTGTCGCCGCGCTCGAACCCGATCTGATCCTGACGACGCCCTGGCAGACCGCTCCGGTCGAGCAACTGGCCGCCATCGCGCCCACCATCGTGCTCGACAGCTCAGTGCGCCGGGATTTCGAGATGCACGAAGCCATCGCCGACATTACCGGTACACAGGACCGGCTCGCCATTCTGCAAGCGCGCTATGATGGCCAGATCGCCCAGATCAAAAGACTGATCGATACTGGCTCGATCTCGGTCAACGTCATTCAGGGCGTCGATGGCCAGCTCGCGGTCTGGCACACCTATGGCGCATTGGGCAAATTGCTGCGCGATGCCGGCTTCACCTTCCCCAAGCGCGTGGACGCTATTCCTGAAGGCGATTTCGAGCGGTTGAGTGCCGAAGCACTGCCGGAAATGGACGCAGATTTCGTCTTCGCCACCTATCGCACCGATGCGCTGGAAACGCCCGCGGATGCGATCAAGTATCTCGAGGAAGTCATGCCCGGTTTCTGCGATTTCCTCCATGCCTGCTGGGAAAACCAGATGATCGTGATCCCGCGCGAAGAGGCATCGGCGGCGTCATATTATGGCCTGGGTGTGCTCGCCTATACGGTGCTTTCGCATATTTCGGGCCGCGATTTCGTGCCCTTGCCGCGCTGATCCGCGCCGCTATCGCACCCGGTTCGGGCGCCGCCAATTGGTCTGTTTCACACATTCAGGCGGGGCTCGTATCCAACCTCAAAACCCGACCAGTAGCCCGCAACCAAGGCCCTCGAATGGTTCGACTGCACGTCGCGCCGGTCTGGACGTCCGGACTTAACATGGCCCATGCCGGAGCCTGAGGTCGGCATGGGCAGATGTCGCCTAAGCAAAGGCTAAATCGGGTAGTGGATGTGTCCGTCCTGCACGGCCAGCCTGCGCAGTTCGGTGAATTCGGCAATACCCCAATTGCCGCCGAAACGGCCATAGCCGGAAGCTTTGACGCCACCAAAAGGCGTCTGTGCTTCGTCATACACGCTCGGGCCGTTGACGTGGCAGATGCCGCTTTCGATGCGGCGGGCGACCATTAGGGCGCGGTTGACGTCCTGGCCGAACACCGCTGCTGAAAGGCCATATTCGGTATCGTTGGCGACACGAACCGACACGCACGATCGTGACGACGGGGCCGAAGGAATCCTCGCCGTAGATGCGCATTGAGGGAGTGACCTTGTCGAGCAGGGTCGCGTCCATGATCGTGCCGTCGATACGGCCACCGGTGGCGAGCACCGCGCCCTTACCGGTTGCATCCTTGATCAACTGTTCGAGGCGTTCCGCAGCACTGGCATCGGTGACACAACCGAGCGGGGTATTGCCCCTGCTGGGATCCCCAGCGACCAGCGTCTTGGCCTTGGAGGACAGCTTTTCGACAAAGGCGGCGGCGACCGACGACAGCACCACGATGCGCTCGGTCGACATGCAGATCTGGCCCTGGTTCATATAGACCCGGAAAGCAGCGACGGCATCGTCCAGATCGGCATCGTCGAGAACGATGAAAGGCGCCTTGCCACCCAGCTCCAGCAAGGCAGGCTTCAGATGCCGGCCCGCCTTTTCGGCGATGATGCGGCCGACGCGGGTGGAACCGGTGAAATTGACTCGGCGCACCGCCGGATGGGAGATTAGGGCCTCGACGATCTCGCCGGCATCCTCGGGCGCACTAAACACTCCATTAAGCGCGCCCTTGGGCAGGCCGGCTTCCAGCAATGTCTCGACGATGAGACGATGAGTGCGCGGGCAAAGTTCGGAGGTTTTCATCACCACCGTATTGCCGCGGGCGAGCGGGGTGGCAACAGCGCACACGCCCAGAATCACCGGCACGTTCCAGGGCGCCATGGCGAGAGCGACACCGGCGGGCTGGCGCACCGCCATTGCGAGACTTCCCGGGCGATTGGAGGGCACGATTTCGCCCTTGATCTGGGTGACGAGGCTGGCTGCCTCGCGCAGCATGTCGGCGGCCAGCATAATGTTGAACATGGCCTAGTCGGCAGTGGCGCCGATTTCCGCACCCATGGCTTCCACGAATTGCGGACCCTTGGATTCCAAAAGATCGGCGGCCTTGAGCAGCACTTTACGACGCTCCTTGGGCGCGGTCTTGGAGCATTCCGGGAAGGCCGCCGCGTCGGCGGCGCGGTGAACCGGTCGTCTACATCAAGACAGCCGATAGCGGGCAATGGCGGCAGCAAGTCTTCTGCGGAAGGTGCGCGTCACCGCTCTATACCACCTCAGACGAACCCACCGGACACCGCATTTTCCGCATTCGAGCAGGTGTTCTCGATCAGCACGATCAATTGGTGCCGCATAAACAGTTCTGGACGCAATCCGCCCTAAGTTGGCTATCGCCACTACCCGGCGCATCGCTCCCAAAGGGGCTTTGACAAAAGTCCGGGCCAAGTGGCACCGCCGAAAGGAACGCATTCTGAATCTTCTGGAAAGCCCCTTCGTCGGTCGGTTCTCCCACAGCCGTTGGAAGCCGGCCAGTCAAGCGAGCCTGAGCCAGTGCACGAGCAATGTAGAAACACTTTTGACTTGCCGTGTTCTGGAGCGAATTCTGGATGACCCATGTCACTATCAGGCCCTCGCCAGCACAAAGAAAAAGCAGACAGCTGCCTAAATCCGGCGGCATGAATTCCCCGGCACGAATTTTGGCGCCAAAACGAAATCCTGGGGTGGCTCGCTTTCAGCTTCGGGGGGGTCAGTGATGCGATGCATGAGGCGGCGGGCGACGAGGCTGCCGAGTTGGACCGTGTCCTGCACCACCATGGTGATGCGCGGGGTGATGACGCTGCTCCACTGGATATTGTCGATCATGGCCAGCGAAATGTCGTCCGGGCAGGCAAAGCCCAGTTCCTGCATGGCCTGGAGGGCAGTTAGGGCCAGAACATTGTTGGCGCCGATAATGGCGGTTGGTCGCTCGGGCTGGATCAAGAGGCGCATGGCCGCCTCATAGCCGGCAGCGCGGGTGAACTGACCGTCGACGACGAAGCTGGGATTTACCTCGACCCCGGCACTGGCCATGGTTTCGCTAAAGCCGCGATAGCGTTCGGAGGCGGTATGCAGATGTTGCGGCCCCGCGATGAAGGCGATGCGGCGGTGGCCCAGTTGCAGCAGATGCTCGGTCAGCATCGCTCCGGCGAGAAAATTGTCCGAACCTATAAAGTCGCGGTCAATGCCGGGCACTTTCTGGTCGAAGCACACTGTCGGGACTTTGATCGAACGCACGAAATCGACATAGGCGTCGCCAAAGCTCGACGGCGCCAGCGCAAGGCCGGCAATTCTGAGCCCGATCAGATGCTCGACCAGCGCCTTTTCGCGATCGGTTTTGCCGGAAGAGTCGGTGACGAGAACGAAGTGCTCGTGCTCGAGCGCATAGTTTTCGAGCTCGCGTCTTATATCGCCGAAAAACGGATTGCCCACATTGCCGACCACAAAGCCGATCATGCGGCTGCGCCCGCGGGCTAGGCTCTGCGCCACCGGATCGGCAACATAACCCACGGCTGCGGCAGCGGCGCGTATGCGCTCCAGCGTGCCCGCGCTCACCCGCCCCGGACTGCTAAAGGCCAAAGACACCGTGGAAACAGATACTTCGGCCAGTCTGGCCACGTCTCTGATGGTCGCCATCAGCCCCCGTCTCGAACCGCTTCTACGCCTCAGTCAGATCGCTGAGGCACGCCCCTCATTGGTATTTCTGCCACCTTTCCTAGCATTTACGCGGTTATGCGCAACGAAAATGTCGCGTCCGTTTTCAAGAATTCCGGGGGCTTGACAAGCGCCGTCGCCGGAGAGAGGCTAGTCATCGAACCGGTTCGATACACGCCGGATAGGGAGGTTACGGAAATGGACACAGCTCTGGTCAGAGGTATTGGCGCGGATTCAGGCGACGGCAAGAGCTGGTTCGGCACCGACCGGTTCGGGATGTTTATCCATTTCGGCCTTTATGCGCTGGCCGCTCGCCACGAATGGGTGCAGCACCGGGAAGAGATTTCGCCGGAAGATTACCGGAAGTATTTCGAGAATTTTGACCCGGACCTTTACGATCCCAAGGAATGGGCGCGTCGGGCGCGCGAAGCAGGCATGAAATATGTGGTGCTGACCGCCAAGCACCACGAAGGCTTTTGCCTCTGGGACAGCCGGTTCACCGACTACAAGGCCACCAACACGCCCTATGGCAAGGACCTGCTCAAGGCCTATGCCGACGCCTATCGCGCCGAAGGGCTCAAGGTCGGCTTTTATTACTCGTTGATCGACTGGCACCACCCCGAATTCCCGATCGACGGCATCCATCCGCTGCGCAATCACCCCGATGCGCTGGAGATGAACAAGAGCCGCGACGTGCGTAAATACGCCCAATATATGCGCGATCAGGTCACCGAGCTTTTGACCGGCTTCGGCGAAATCTCGGTCATCTGGTTCGATTTTTCTTATCCCAACCGCGAATATCGCGGCATGAAGGGCAAGGGCCGTAATGATTGGGAAAGCGAAGAGCTGATCGGTCTCGTGCGGAAGCTCCAGCCCAATATCATTGTCGGCGACCGGCTCGATCTGCCCACCGACGGCAATTTCCCCAAGGACCTGGCAACGCCCGAGCAATACACGCCGCGCATCGCGCCGACCGTCAATGGCAAGCCCGTACGCTGGGAAGTGTGCCACACCTTCTCCGGGTCCTGGGGCTATCACCGCGACGAAACCACCTGGAAGGATGCCGGCCAGCTCATCAATATCCTGGTCGATACGGTGTCGCTGGGCGGCAATCTCCTGATGAATGTCGGCCCCACCGCACGCGGCACTTTCGACGCGCGCGCCATCACGGCGCTTGAAACCTATGGCGAGTGGA
>VFQU01000758.1_pt1 | contig 23926 bp, 18 predicted proteins | sample 3512311 | NCBI WGS metagenome assembly VFQU01 (sample SAMN10412377, study PRJNA504923) | tailings metagenome | isolation source: Relicate 3 Philex TSF3 active mining site | place: Philippines: Tuba, Benguet | collected 2017-08-29
GGTTTCGAGCAATTGCCGCTGCGCGAGTTCACCGAGCGCGCCTACCTCGACTATTCGATGTACGTGGTGCTGGACCGCGCCCTGCCCTTCATCGGCGACGGGCTCAAGCCGGTGCAGCGACGCATCATCTACGCGATGAGCGAACTCGGCCTGGGCGCGAGCGCCAAGCCGAAGAAGTCCGCGCGCACCGTGGGCGACGTGATCGGCAAATACCATCCGCACGGCGACAGCGCCTGCTACGAGGCACTGGTGCTGATGGCGCAGCCGTTCTCCTATCGCTATCCGCTGATCGACGGCCAGGGCAACTTCGGCTCGTCCGACGATCCCAAGTCGTTCGCGGCGATGCGCTACACCGAATCCAGGCTCACCCCGATCGCCGAGGTGCTGCTGGGCGAGCTCGGCCAGGGCACGGTCGACTGGTCGCCGAACTTCGACGGCACGCTGGAGGAGCCGTCGTGGCTGCCGGCGCGGCTGCCGCACCTGCTGCTCAACGGCACCACCGGCATCGCCGTGGGCATGGCCACCGACATCCCGCCGCACAATCTCAACGAGGTGGTCAGCGCCTGCATTCGCCTGCTCGACGACCCCGACGCCACCACCCGAGACCTCTGCGAGCACCTGCGCGGCCCCGACTTCCCCACCGCCGCCGAGATCATCACCCCGGCCGCCGACCTGCTGCGCATCTACGAGACCGGCGGCGGCAGCGTGCGGGCGCGCGCGACCCACGTCCGCGAGGGCCAGCAGATCGTCATCACCCATCTGCCCTACCAGGTCAGCCCGGGCAAGGTGATCGAGCAGATCGCCCAGCAGATGCGCGCCAGGAAGCTGCCCTGGCTGGAGGACATCCGCGACGAGTCCGACCACGCCAATCCGACCCGCATCGTGCTGGTACCGCGCAGCAATCGGGTCGACTTCGACGGCCTGCTCGGGCACCTGTACGCCACCACCGACCTCGAGCGCAGCTATCGGGTCAACTTCAACATCATCGGCCTCGACGGCAAGCCGCAGGTGCGGCCGCTCAAGGCGCTGCTGGCCGAGTGGCTGCTGTTCCGCACCGACACCGTGCGGCGCCGCCTGCGCCATCGCCTGGACCGCGTCGAGCGCCGCCTGCACCTGCTCGACGGCCTGCTGGTCGCCTTCCTCAACCTCGACGAGGTGATCCGCATCATCCGCAGCGAGGATGAGCCCAGGCCGGTGCTGATGGAGCGCTTCGTGCTCAGCGAAGCGCAGGCCGACTACATCCTCGACACCAGGCTGCGCCAGCTCGCCCGCCTCGAGGAAATGAAGATCCGCGGCGAGCAGGCCGAGCTGGAGAAGGAGCGCGCCGACCTCAGCGCCACCCTCGCCTCGCCGGCCAAGCTCAAGCGCAGGGTGAAGGACGAACTGCTCGCCGACGCGAAGAAGTTCGGCGACGCGCGGCGCTCGCCGATCGTCGAGCGCGGCGCGGCGCAGGCGCTGTCGGAGACCGACCTGGTGCCCAGCGAGCCGGTCACCGTCGTGCTGTCGGCCAAGGGCTGGATCCGCGCCGCCAAGGGCCATGACGTGGATGCGGCGGCGCTGTCGTATCGCGAGGGCGACGCGCTGCGCCACTTCGCCCGCGGGCGGAGCACGCAGCAGGCCGCATTCCTCGACAGCATGGGCCGTGCGTATTCGACGCTTGCGCACACCCTGCCCTCGGCGCGCGGCGCCGGCGAGCCGCTGACCGGGCGCTTCGCTCCCGCCGCCGGCGCGCAGTTCGTGGCGGTGGCGATCGCCGAGCCCGAGCAGCGTTTCGTGCTCGCGTCGAGCTACGGCTACGGCTTCGTCACCCGCTTCGACAGCTTCATCGGCCGCAACAAGGCCGGCAAGGCGCTGCTCAACCTCGACGCCGGCGCCGAGGTGCTGCTGCCGGCGGCCGTGACCGATGCCGCCAGCGACATGCTGGTCGCGATCACCAGCGCCGGGCACCTGCTGGCCTTCCCGCTGGCCGAGCTGCCCGAATTGGACAAGGGCAAGGGCAACAAGCTCATCCAGATCCCGCCGGCCAAGCTGAAGTCGGGCGACGAACGCGTGGTCGCCGTGGCCAGCGTGCGCAGCGGCGGCGAGCTGACGCTCTACTGCGGCCAGCGCAAGCTCGGCATCGGCTGGCGCGACCTGCAGGCCTACGGCGGGTCCCGCGCCAGCCGCGGTCACCAGCTGCCGCGCGGCTTCCAGCGGGTCGACAGGGCCGAAGCGAGCTGATCCGCCGGCGCCGGACGCACGCGGCCGGCGCAGCGCCTCACTGCAGCACGATCTCCACGCGCCGGTTCTTCGCGCGACCGCCCTCGCTGCCGTTGCCGGCGGCGGGCGCCAACGGCCCCACGCCGTGCGCTGCCAGCCGCCCTGCCGCGACGCCGTGGCGCGAAGCGAGTGCCTGCACCACGCTCGCTGCCCGCTCGGCCGAGAGCCGCTGGTTGTGCGCGAAGCTGCCCTGGCTGTCGGTGTGGCCGACCACGTAAAGCCGGAGGTCCGGACGCTCGGTGAGCAGCTTCGCGACCTCCGCGATGGCCGCGTCGGACGCCGGCTGCAGACGCGCGCTGTCGAGGTCGAAGAAGATGCCGTCGACGACGACCCGACCGTCGCGGTCGAGCGCTGCCGCCAGCTTCGCGGCGTCGACGCTGACCAGGCCCTGCTGCATCGCCTTCACTTCGACGATGTGCACGTGGTGCGCGCCCGGGTTGACGCCGATCGAGACGAACGCCGTGCCGCCTTCGTGGTCCAGCCGCCCGGTGAAGTAGCGCACGTCGGCGACGGCGCCGAGGTTGAGCCCGTTGATCGCGTTCCAGCTCGGGATCTGCTTCCAGCCCACGCCCGAGCTGGCGCAGGCGTCTCGCCCGGTGCACGCGTAGTCGACGACGAGGCCCGCCGCCTCCAGCGCCTGGCGGTAATTGGCCAGGATTTCCAGCGTCGAGCGACCGGGGGGATTGCGGTAGCTCAGCCGGGTGACTCGGCCCTCCAGCGTCTCGGTGACGCTGGCCTCGTCGCGCATGCCGACGATGCGCTGGTAGGCATCGAAGTCGGCCACTTCGCGTCGGGTCTGACGCGAGTCCGGATAGGCCGTGAGCAGCGGATGATCCTGCGCGGCGCAGGGGATCGACAGGACGGTCAGCAGCAGCCAGGTCAGGCGCATCGTCGCGCAGGCTCCGGGTGGTCTGCACCCAAGTATGGCGCTTTCCGCCGGCGATCGCGCAGATCGTCGTCCCGACCACGCCAGTCTTCCGCCACGCCCGCCGGCGGCGGAAGCCGCACCGCTATCCGGCCGGCGGGTCGAGCGCGAACAGCCAGCGCAGCGCCCGCGGCAGCTCCTCACGCCATGCGCCCTCGTTGTGCCGACCGCCTTCGATCAAGTGCAGCCGCGACTGCGCGCCCTCCGGGCGCTCGAGGAACGCGCGGTGCAGACGCGTCACGTCGGCCACGCCGCTGTCGCCCTCCTGCGTGCCCATCGCGAGGTAGACCCGCGCGTCGGCCGGCAGGGTGACGTTGCCGACGTGCATGAAGGCCTGTTCCGAAACCCAAAGCGAGGGCGAGAACACCAGCGCGCGCGAGAACACGTCGGGCCGACGGTGGATGGCGTAGAGCGCGGCCAGGCCGCCCAGCGAACTGCCGCCGATCGCCGTCGCCTCGCGCCCGGGTCGGGTGCGGTAGCTCGCATCCACCCAGGGCTTGATGCGGCCGACGATGTCGGCGAGCAGCGCATCGAAGCGGCCGCTGCCGAAATCGCGGTTCGGCCAGGCGCTGAGTTCGCTGGCGCGCTGTGCGCCGCCGTGATCGATGCCGACGACGATCGCCTCGAAGCCGTGCGCCTCGCGCAGGGCGTCGAGCGTCTCGTCGACGCCCCATTCGCCGGCGTAGGCGGTCGCCGCGTCGAACAGGTTCTGGCCGTCGAACAGGTAGATCACCGGGTAGCGGCGCTCGCCGTCGGCGTAGCCGCCAGGCAGCAGGATGCGCAACGAGGCGGGGCGACCGAAGCCCGGCAGCTCGAGCGCCGGCGTCACGATGTCGAGCCGCCCGACCACCTGCGCGGTCGCCGGCAGCACCAGGGAGCAGATCAGGACGATCGCCAGCAGGGCCCGCAGCACCATCTTCGTCGCCAGTCCGTCGAGAGGGCGACGAGCTTCGCACGGCCGGTCCGACGGCTTCCCGTGTCGAGCGTCATGTGCGCCGCCCGCGCTACATCCGCCCTTCGCGCTTGAGCTCGAGGTAGCGATCGACCAGCGCCAACGGCAGGTCGGCCGGCTCGACGTCGAGGCAGATCGCCGCCTTCTCGAGGCGGGCGAAGCTGCGCCGGCGCCGCGACAGGTAGTCGGCGCTGGCGGCATGGGTGAGCGCCGCATCCAGTCCGTCGACCGGTGCATGCAGCGCATCCTCGATGATCGGCTCGCGCAGGCTGGCCAGCACCACCCGATGCTGGCGGCGCAGCAGGGCCAGCGCGTCGCGCAGGTCGTCGTCGTCCTCGTCGCGAAGATTGGAGAGCAGCACCACCAGGGCGCGCCGGCGCTGTCGCCTCAGCAGCGCGGTGGCTGCGGCCCGGTAGTCGGGACTGTCGAGCGTGTCGCGCAGGTCGTAGCAACCCTGCAGAAGGCCGTCCAGGGCGATGCGCGACTTGCGCGGCGGCAGCCAGCGCTCTTCGCCGCCCAGGGTGAGCAGGCCGACCGCGTCGCCCTGGCGCAGCGCGACGAAGGACAGCAGCAGCGCCGCGTTCATCGCGTGGTCGAGATGCGAGAGCGGCCCGTCCTTCGCGGCCATCCGCCGACCGCAGTCGAGCACGATGACGATCTGCTGGTCGCGCTCCTCGCGGTACTCGCGCGAGATCACCTTGCGCATCCGGGCGCTCGCCTTCCAGTCGATCTGCCGCGGTGCGTCGCCTTCCCGATACTCGCGCAGCTGGTGGAAGTCGAGCCCTTCGCCGCGACGACGGCGCTGCAGCAGGCCGAGCTGCGACAGCCGGTGGTCGGTGGCGAGCAGGGCGAAACGCGCCAGCGCGGCGAAGTTGGGGTAGACCTTGACCTCGGTCGCCTCGCCGGCGCGCAGCCGCCGCCACCAGAGTCGCCACGGCGAGGCCATGCGCAGCTCGCAGCGATCGAAACGGTGGCCGCCGCGCTGCTGGGCGCGCAGCCGGTAGCCCAGTCGGGCCGATTGACCTGCCGCCAGCGGCACGGCCAGCGGCAGGCCGGAGAACTCGAAGCCGGCGGGAACGTGGTCGAACAGTTGCAGGCGGGTCGGTCGACTGCCGGAGTTCTCCAGCAGCAGGCCGACCTCGGTCTCGGCACCCAGCGCCAGCGCGTGCGGCACCTGCCTGCGCAGCGCGGGCGGCGGGCGTCGACGCAGGCGCCAGGCGTCGGCGGACGCAGCCAGCACGACGAGCGCGGTGGCGGCGGCCAGCGCGCGATCGAGCGTCGGCGCGAACGAAGCCGCGATCGACAGCACGAGCAGCCCGCCGACGGCGACCAGCAGCGCGGGCGCGGGGATCAGCACGCGCTGATCCGGGGTCGGACCTGCGCGCCGATCAAAGCCGCGGCGCCTCGATGCCCTCGAGCAGGTCGCGCACCAGCATGTCCGGCGTGCGGCCTTCGATCGCGTGGTCAGGGGTGGGCTGGATGCGATGGCGCAGCACCGCCGGAGCGAGCTGCTTGAGGTCGTCGGGGGTGACGAAGTCGCGACCCGAGAGCAGCGCCATGGCGCGTGCACAGCGCACCAGGGCGATCGCGCCGCGGGTGCTGGCGCCGCTGGCGATGCCGGGGAAATCGCGGGTGGCGCGGACGATGCGCAGCGCGTAGTCGGACACCCGCTCGTCGACGGCGAGCAGCGCGGCGAGGCTGCGCAGCTTGAGCAGCGTCTCCGGCGCCAGCACCTGGCGCACGCCGTCGAGCTGCAGCCGCTCCTCGCTGCGGCCGCCGGTGGCGAAGCGCAGGATCGAGGCCTCCTCGTCGCGCGGCGGATAGTCGATCAGCACCTTCAGCAGGAAGCGGTCGAGCTGCGCCTCGGGCAGCGGATAGGTGCCCTCCTGCTCGACCGGATTCTGCGTGGCCAGCACCATGAAGGGGGGATCGAGTCGATGGCTCGTCCCGTCGATGGTCACCTGCCCTTCCTGCATCACCTCGAGCAGCGCCGCCTGGGTCTTGGCCGGCGCGCGGTTGATCTCGTCGGCCAGCAGCAGGTGGGTGAACACCGGCCCGCGCCGCGTGGTGAACTGGCCGCTGGCCGGGTCGTACAGGGTGTGGCCGGTGACGTCCGCCGGCATCAGGTCGGGGGTGAACTGGATGCGCGCGTAGCGTCCGCCGATCGCCTGCGACAGCGCCTGCACCAGCAGCGTCTTGCCGAGACCGGGCACGCCCTCGATCAGCACGTGGCCGCCGGCGAGCAGCGCCGCGAGCACTTCGTCGACGACCGCGCGCTGGCCGATGAAGGCGCGGCCGACCTCCTCGCGCAGTGCGGCTAGCAGGCCCTGTGCGCGCGCCAGCGTCTCGGCCGGGATCGGGGGGGTGGCGGTGGCTTCGGACATGCGGATCACTCGTCGTAGAGCGGGCTGGCGGGACGCAGCTCGCGGCGCGGGGAAAGTTGGCGGTGGATGTCGCGGCAGAGCCGCAGCAGCGCGACGAAACTCGCCGGCTGATGGGCTGCGTGCGGATTGAGCAGCAGGCTCGAGAGCGCCGGCTCGATGCCCAGTCGCTGGCGCAGGAACCGGGTCAGCGCGGCCTCGTCCAGTCCGTGGGTATGCGGAAACTCGCTGCGGACGCGACGCAGCGCCGCATCGGCCGCCGCCGAAGCCAGCGCGGCGCGTTCTCCGTGCCGCCACAGCAGGCGGCCGCTGGCGCGCAGGTGATCGAGCAGGCGCCGCCGCGCGGCCGGCGGATCGGGAACGACCGGCCCGAACCGCGGGATGCCGGCCCACAGCGCCAGCAGCACCAGCGCGGCCACCGCCAGCAGCGGCCGCCAGGCCCGTTCGAGCAGCCAGTCGGCGAACCCGCCGGGCAGGCGTCGCATGAACAGCACCTCGGCCTGCGGCCCGGCCTGCAGCACCATCCGGTGCAGCAGCTCGGCATGGTCGGCCTTGGCGATGCGGTCGTTGTCGAAGATGCGCAGCGTGTCGAAGACGGTCACCCGCCCGCTGCCGTGTTCGACCTGCAGCAGGAAGGCGCGGTCGGGCGGACCGACCCTCGCCGTCGACGGCAGCCCGGTCCTCAGGCCCGGATCGGTGTACGCATCGATCCGCAGCGAAGGACCACCCAGGGCCGCCCCGGTGAGCAGATGGGCGGTTCGACGCTGCCGGGCGCCCGGCCCCGGCGCGCAGGCGGAGGCGTCGTGGCCGGTCGTCGACGAAGGGGGATCGGTGTCCTCGCCTTCCCCGTCGAGCTGCGGGTTCGCGCCATCGGTCGGCCCCGCCGGCTCGCAGTCTTCGCTGTCCTCGAGGGCGCGCGGATCGCTGCCGCGAAAGACCCCGAACCGCACCTGCAGCGCCTCGGCGCCGTACTGCGACTCGATCACCAGATGACCGCCGGCGGAGACGAAACGCTCGAGCCGGTCGGCGGTGAGCCGCGAAGGCGTGCCGCTCCACGCCGGCCAGAACAGGATGGCCGGGCGATCGAGCGGAATCTCGTCGGGCCGACCGCGGATGTCGCGGCTGTCGATGCCGAGCTCGGCCAGCACGCGCTGGGCGGCGAGGAATCGATTGCGCTGCGCTTCGGGCGAGGCCTGCACCGGTTCGTCCTCCCACACCACCTCGAGACGGGTGAGCAGCAGCACGCCGAGCAGACCCAGCAGGGTGAGCAGCACGATGACGAAGTGCCCGCGCTTCACGTCCGGTCCTCCACTGCCGACACCGGGAACAGCGGCGCGTGCGCGAGGCAGAGGGCGCGGATCTCGGCCTCCGGCCGCGGTCGATGGGCGTAGGCGATCTCCAGCCACGCGCCGAGCAGCCGGCGGAAATGCGCCGAGGCCTCGGCCGGAAGCAGCGGCTCGGCGGTTCGCAGCACGTCGCCCTCGGTCGCCGCCGCGGCGATCCGGAGGCCGCGCCGGTGCACCAGGTGCGACAGCGCACCGCGGTACAGCAGCGACACCGCCTCGCGCATCCGTCCGGCATCGAGTGCTGCCAGCGCCGCGGCGACGAGATCGTCCGGCAGGCTGTCGGGGGCGATGGCCAGGCCGAACAGCACGCGCGGCGGTGCCGGCGCGCCCGGCGCTGCAACCGGACCGCGGAACTGCCGATGCAGCGCCCAGCCGACGCCGACCAGAAGCAGCGCGAGCATCACCCAGGCCAGCGCCCGCAGCCCCACCGCCATCCACTCGCCCAGCGCCATTGCCCACGCCGGCAGCTCGCTGCGCTGTGCCGGCGGCCCCCAGGGCATGAGCCGCCAGCGCTTCACCGACTGCCTGCCGCCGAAATCGGGATGGGCCACCACGTCGAGCGCGGCGGCGCGGGCGGCGGTATCCAGCGGCTCCGGCGCAGGCAAGGGCGAGCGCAACATGTCGGCCAGGCCCTTCTCGATCCGGTTGCCGGGCGCTGCAGGCGACGGCCCGGACTTGCCGGTCGCCGCCACGACCTCGGGCGCCGCAGGCAGGGCCAGCACCAGGAAGGCGAGCAGCGCGATCACCGGCGGCCGCGACGCGCGAACGAGGTTCGCCCGACGCAGCGCAAGCTCGAGGTCCCAGCCCTCCAGCGCCGTCCGGCGCACGAGGTAGAGCGCGAAGCCGGCGGCGACGAAGCAGGGCTCGATCACCGCCAGGCCCAGCGCGAAGGAGAGCGCGAGCTGCATCGGCCAATAGCGGTCCGTCCCCGTCTCGGCTCGCAGCCCACCGACCTGCCCTGCCGGAACCAGCATCTCCACGACCACCAGCCCGGACAGGGCGATGGCGGCGACGAACCCGATGCAGGTCAGCGCCAGCCCCATCGCGTGACCGCCGAAACGCCGGCCGAGCACTGCCCGGCGCCGCGCGGCATCGGCGCCGCGCTGCCCTTCGAGCACCTGCACCGCATCCAGATAGCTGCGCGACCACATGAACGGTCGCAGCAGCAGCAGCCGCCACAGCCCGCGACCGAGCAGGATGCGCGCGTCGCCCAGCGCGTCGGCGGGACCGGCAGGCACGCCGAACACGCGGCGGGCCAGCACGAACAGCACGAAGCGGTCGAACGCCGGCAGCAGCCACCAAAGCAGCAGCGAGGCCGCCCAGGGCGTCTCGCGGAAGGCGAACAGCAGCACCGCGGCGAACGGCAGGTAGACCGCGAGGAAGGTCGACCACACCGGTCGCGCCCACTGCGCGGCCATGCGGAAGCCGAGATCCACCGCCTCCCAGCCTTGCCGCGGCCGCAGCGCGATGGCGAGGTCCTCAACCCGCACGGCGCCCACCGAACGTGAAGTAGGCCAGCGCGAGCGCCCAGCCGAGCGCGCCGACGGCGTACTTGGGCCAGGGCGAGGGCAGGACGAGCGGCGACCAGAACGCCTCGACCGCCGCAGCCGCGAAGAACATCAGTCCGGCGCCACCGGCGAGCTGCAGCGCAAGCCGCCCTTCCGCCACCAGCGCCGCGCGACGCGAGCGCCGCCCGGGCGCCAGCAAGGCACCGCCCAGCTTGAGGCCGGCCGCACCGGAGATGGCGATGGCGATCAGCTCGAGCGCACTGTGGCCGGCGACGAACGAGAAGATCTGCTCGCCGAGACCGACCTGGGCGAGGTGCCCGATCACCGTACCGATCACCACGCCGTTGAACAGCAGGAAGAAGCCGCTGCCGAGTCCGAACAGCACGCCGCCGGCGAAGGTCTGGAAGCCGATCCTGACGTTGTTCCAGATGTAGAAGCCGAACATCTCCACCGAACCCGCGGCCGGTCGTTGGCCGAGCCGGCTGCGTGCCGGGTCGTACATCGACTCGTACTGGCCCAGCTCGTGCGGCGCCAGCACCAGGCCGGCGAGCTCGGGAAACTGCTGCACGGCCAGGCCGAGCCCAAGCAGCGGGCCGAAGAAGAGCAGCGACGCCAGGGCGATCCAGCCGCGTTCGGCACGGACGCGCCGCGGAAAGCCCCGCCTCAGGAAATCGATGATTCCGCGGCGGCCACCCGACTGCGCGCCGTAGAGCACGTGGTGCCCTTGCTGCACGAGGCCGTGCAGTCGCTCGACCAGCGCCGGCGAGTAGCTGCGCGCGCGGGCCAGCGAGAGCTGCGCGCACAGCGCGCGATAGAGCGGCGGAAAATCCACTGCGGCTAGGGACTGCTCGGCCGACTCGCCCAGCCGCTGCCGCACCGCCTCGCGCGCCGCGGGCTTCATCGTCCGACGCAGCAGCCAGCGCTCGATGCGCTGCCAGTCGTCGGCGTACCGTCGCTCGAACTCAGCCTGGCGCACGCACCGCATCCCCGCTGCCGGCGAGTTCGTGGGCGATGCCGAGCAGCTCATGCGGGGTCCGGCGGCCGCCCAGCACCGGGTCCGCGAGGGCGAGCAGCTCCAGCGTCCGCTGGGCGCCCAGCTCCTCGGCGCGCTCGGCGAAATCGCGCACCACGCGCGCCTCGTCCGCCGACAGTGCGCGCGGCAGCGGCACCGCAGCCGCCGCCGGCAGCGGACGCCGCGCGGGCGGACGATCGTCGTGGACGACCAGCGTGCCGGCGACGAAATCGCCCAGCCGCTTGAACTGCCGGTTGCACAGCATCGCCACCAGGCCCCCCAGGTAGAACACCGGCAGGAAGTCGGCGAAGCGCAGCAGGTTGCGCGACAGGGCCGCCCCCCAGCCGATCGGCGCGCCGTCGTCGGCGATCACCCGCAGTCCGAGCGCCTTCTTGCCCGGCGTGGCGCCGTCCCAGTAGGCCTCGAACCAGGCCGGTACCAGCCACTCGAGCGCGAACCAGGCGATCAGGAAGATGCCGAGGCCGAGCTTGCCGGCGAAGGACAGCACGATGGACAGCAGCATCAGCACGGCGGCGCGCCAGAGCACGTCGACGCCCCAGGCCAGCGCCCGCGGCACCGGCCCGGCCGGTCGCAGCTCGAGCTCGACGCCTTCCGGCGTCGCCGCCGGCAGGGAGGTATCGAGCATCAGCGGGCGTAGAAGATGTCGCGGTAGGCGGTGTAGATCGTCGCCAGGGTCACCGGCATCAGCACCAGCCAGCCGAGCAGCAGCGGTACCGTGGCGACGATCGCGAGCACGAAGCCCACCAGTCCGTAGACGAGGAAGGGGAGGATGTTGCGCAGGCAGGCGGCGAAGCTCGCCTTCAGGGCGTCCACCGCCTGCAGGTCGTTGAGGACCACCAGCGCCGGAGCGAACCACATCGCCATCATCACCGGAACCAGCAGGGCGAGCCAGATCAGCAGCCCGATCATCAGCGGCAGCCCGATGTTGCCGGCCAGCGCATTCGGATCCGCCGCGCCCATCACCGCCATGCCGCCGATCAGGCCGATGGTCGGCACGAAGGCGATCAGCGCTACGACCAGGATGATCGCGAGGTAGATGACGCCGAGCAGGACGAGCTGGCCGGTGTTGTGCGAGAAGCCCGCGAACAGGTGGTCGAAGCGCAGCGGCTCGCCGCGGCGCAGCGCGTCGCAGCCGAGGATGATGCCCGCGCCGAACACCGGGAACAGCAGGCTCTGCGCGACCGGCCCGAGGATCGGAACGAGGCCCGCGACCATCTGGATGCCCATCAGCACCAGCCAGATCGCGATCCACAGGCCCGGGCTCTGGGCGAAGATCGCCCAGCCCTCGCGAAACCATTCGACGCCGCGGCCCGCGTCACGTGCATACGGCCCGCCGCCGAAGTCGCCGCCGGCATCCGGCGGCACGTAGTCGCTGACGTCGGCGCGCGGCGCTTCGTACGGATTTTCGCTCACGATGCGATTCCCGATGAGGTCCCCGTCGGGCAGTTTACCGGCCACCCGGGGCGAGCGGCAGCGTCCGCCTCTTCCCGGCGCGGCGAAAACGGCGACAATCGGCTTCCGGCGGCGGCGAGGGATCGACCATGAAGTGGCAGAAGGCGCGGCGCAGCGACAACGTGGAAGACCGTCGCGGCGCAGGACCGGCGCGCGCAGCGGGTGGCCTCGGCCTCGGCGGCATCGCCATCGTCGTCGTGATCAGCCTCGTGCTGGGCAAGAACCCGCTGGAGATGCTCGGCCTGCTCGGTGAGATGCAGGGCCCGCCCGCCGGGCAGTCGCAGGGCCCGTCCGCGCCGGTCGACGACGAGGCATCGCAGTTCGTCCGCGCCATCCTCGGCGAGACCGAGGATGTCTGGGGCGCGGCGTTCGCCGACAGCGGCTCGCGCTACGAGCCGCCGCGCCTGGTGCTGTTCAGCGGCGCGGTGCAGTCGGCCTGCGGCGGTGCCACCGCTGCGGTCGGTCCGTTCTACTGTCCGGGCGATCGCAAGGTCTACATCGACCTGTCGTTCTTCGAGCAGATGAAGCAGCGGCTGGGCGGCGGCGGTGATTTCGCCGAGGCTTACGTGATCGCCCACGAGGTCGGCCATCACATCCAGACCCTCACCGGCGTGTCGGCGAAGGTGAATGCCGAGCGCGCCCGCGGCGACATCAAGGGCGCCGAAGGCCTGCTGGTGCGCCAGGAGCTGCAGGCGGACTGCTACGCCGGCGTCTGGGCGCACCACGGCCAGCGTCGCCACGCCTGGCTCGAGCCCGGCGACATCGAGGAGGCGCTGAACACGGCCAGCGCGATCGGCGACGACCGCCTGCAGAAGCAGGCGACCGGCACCGTCGTGCCCGACAGCTTCAGCCACGGCACCTCGGCGCAGCGCGTGCGCTGGTTCCGCCGCGGCTTCGACGGCGGCAACCCGGCCGACTGCGACACCTTCGCGGCGGCCTCGCTCTAGGCACGAACGCCGCCCCATGGCCGCCGCCCGAGCCGAGGAGCGCGCCCGCCGCGGATCGCTGATCCTCTCGCTGGTCGTCGCCCTGCTGGTCGTCGCTGCGCTGCCCTTCGGCCTGGCGGCCTACCAGATCCACCTGGCGCGCGAATCGCTGGTCGACCAGGCGCAGCGCACCCACCTGATCTCGGCGCGGGCCTCCGCCGATCGCGTCGCCGCCCAGCTCGGCGCGCTGCGCGCCGCCGCCGAGAGCGCTGCGCAGAACCCGCTGCTCTACGACGACCCGACCTCTGACGCCGCGCGCGAGGTGCTCGCCGGCCTGCTCGTCGGCCAACCCTCGCTGCGGGCGGCCGCGACCTTCTACGCCGACGGCGAGCGCGAGTCACTCGTGCAGATGGCGCGCCAGGCCGACGCCGGCGACATCTCCGCCGACCGGCTGCGCGCGCAGGGCGAAAGCGTGAGCCTCGCCCGGCTCGCCGACCAGAGCCTGCTGGGCATCGCCGAGCCCACGCCGCGGCCGGGACTGCGCGTGGCGTTGCTCTCCGGCGCCGACACGCTGGCCGAGGCCCTGGAGCCGCGCGAGCTCGGCGCGGCCGCGCAGCTGCTGCTGCTGCAGGGCGACCGGCCGCATCCCATGGCGCCGGAGAGCGCGACGCTGCCCGAGCCGCTGCTCGAGGCAATCCGCCAGCCGCAGCTCGATGCGCTGGCGGTACGGGTGCAGGGCGAGCACGGCATCCGCGTGGCGTCGTTCGCCCGCATCGCCGGCAGCGACTGGTCGATCGCCTCGCTGCAGCCGGCCGCGGAGGCCGAGTCGGCGGCGTCGACCATGCGCCGCGGCGCGATCGCCGCCGGTTTCGCCGTGCTCGCGCTGGTCGCGGCGCTGAGCCTGTTCGCCTGGCGCCGCGTGGTGCGCCCGGTGCGCGCCCTGCTCGACTGGCAGCGCGGCATGCTGGCCAGCGACGGCGGCGGTGGCGGTGATCTCGGCAACCTGAAGCTGGCGTTCGAGCAGATCGCCCGCCACCAGCGCAATCGCGAGGCCTTGAGCGAGGTCTTCCTCGGCCGCTACCGCCTGCTCAGCACGCTCGGCCAGGGCGCGATGGGCTCGGTGTTCCTGGCCTGGGATCCGCGCCTGAAGCGCCACGTGGCGATCAAGACCATCCAGCTCGAAGCGCTCGACGCGGCGCGGCAGAAGGCGCTGGGCGAGATGCTCGAGGGCGAGGCGGTGGCGATCGCCAAGCTCAACCATCCCAACATCGTCTCGGTGTTCGATCTGGAGGCATCGGGCCAGTTCGCCTTCGTGGTGATGGAGTACGTCGAGGGCAGCAACCTGCGCAGCCTGGTGCGCCAGCACGGCGCGCTGCCCGCCGCCGAGGTCGTGCACATCGCCCGCGCCCTGCTGCGCGCCCTCGACGCCGCCCACCGCGGCGGACTGCTGCATCTCGACATCAAGCCGGCCAACGTGCTGGTACCGCCGGAAGGTGAGCTGCGCCTGACCGACTTCGGTGTCGCTGCCTGGCGCAGCGAGATCCCGCAGCTCGTGGCCCGCGGCGGCCCGGCCGGCACGCCGGGCTTCATTGCGCCTGAGTTCGTCAAGGGCGAAGCGCCGAGCGAACGCTCGGACCTGTACTCGCTCGGCCGCCTGCTGGTCGAATGCGCCACCGGCGAGCACCAGAACCTGCCGGTCACCAAGCTGGTCGAGCTGCGCAAGCTGGCCGACCGTCCGCTGCTGCTGCCCGACGCGCTGACCCGCGCGCAGCCGGCCCTGTGCGCTGCACTCGCATGTCTGTGCGCCGTCGATCCCGCCGCGCGTCCGGCCTCGGCGGCGGCGGCGCTGGCGCTGTTCGAGACGCTGCCGGACGCTGGCGCGGCCGACGCGCTGGCAAGGCGCGCGGCCAACGCATCCGGCGCGGCTCCCGCCGCATTGGCGGCCGCATGAAGGGGCTCTTCTTGCTCGTGCTCGCGGCGCTGCCGCTGGCCACCCCCGCGTTCGCCGCGACGCCCGAGGTCGCAGCGGGAGCGGATCTCTCGGGCCTGCTGACCGATCAGCCCGTTGCGCAGCGCCGCTACGGGATCGATGCGCAGCCTCACGGCGCGCCGGGCGACGTCCCGACCGCGCCGACGGCGCCGGGCGACTACTGGCTGGTCAGCTACGGCGACGATGGCGCGCCGCTCGCCTGGCAGCGCTTCCGCGTGGCCGGCGAAGCCAGTCGAGGCGCGGGGCGGCAGGTGCTGCGGGTCGATCGCGACCCGCCGGGCGCCACGCTGGATTTCGCGGGCCCCCAGCACCGCGGCGCCGACGGCCTGGTCCTCGCTCCCACCGCTGTGCCGCGGATCACGCTGGCGCCCGACCCGGCCGGCGGCGCGAGTGCGGTGCTGCGCGTCGACGGCGCGCCGATCGACGCACCCGAGGCCTGGGCGCACGGCCGAAGCGACGGCCCGCTGACCCTCGCTGTCGCCACCCGCGACGCGCTCGGCAACGCCGGCGAGCAGGCCGCCGTGCGGGTCACTCTGGATGCCACGCCGCCGCGCCTGCACTGGCGCGTGCTGGGCAGGCGCGAGGACGTGCCGCCGGATGTCGTCGGCGCACGCGGCCTGCGGCTGCATCTGCGGGTCGACGACGCGCTGGCTGGACCCGGCTGGCTGGAGATCGGCGGCCGTCGACTGGCCGATCCGGCGGCGCTCGCGGCGGGTGTCGAGCTTGACCTCGACCCGGGCGCGCTGGGCTACCGGATTGCCGATGCCGTCGACAACCTGTCCGACGGCGAGCTGCCACTGCGCATCGACAGCGAAGGTCCGCGCCTGCTCGCCGTCGGCGCGGGCGACGCGCGCCCGGCCGACGGCCTGCGCATGCGCCGCGGCGATCCGGTGCAGCTCGTCGCCGACGACGCCCTCGCCGGCGTCGCCGAGGCCTGCGTCGAGGCCGGCGTCTGGTATGGCCAGTGTCGTGCGCTGCCGATCGATCTGGTCGGGCTCGGGCCGGGCCGCTATCCGATGGAGTTCCGCGCCGTCGACCGGCTGGGCAACCGCAGCCGCGTGCGCCTGCACGTCGAGGTGCTGCCGTGAACGCGCTGCGCCCTCTCGCTCTCGCCCTGACGCTGGTCCTGGCCGGCGCGGCGCACGCGGCGCCGGTCTACGAGGATCGGGTCGAGGACTACACCGTGGTCGCCGGCGACACCATCAGCGGCATCACCAAGCGCTTCCTCGGCGACGAGACCTTCTGGGAGGACAACTGGAAGCTCAATCCCGGTGTCCGCGATCCCGACCTGCTGCGCATCGGCCAGCGCCTGCGCATCATCACCCAGCGCAAGGTCATCGCCGAATCCGCGCAGGTGGTGGAGGCGGTCAACAAGACCGAGAAGATGGTCGCCCGACCGCGCTGGCAGCCGGCCACCCGCGGCGACACGCTGGCGCCGGGCCAGGGCCTGCGCACGCGCGAGCAGTCCACCGCCGAGCTGCGCTTCAACGCCGAGTCCAGCCTGCGCCTGGGCGAGTTCTCGCAGGTCTTCCTCGCCCGCAAGGAAACCAGCCTGCGCGGCGTCGACCGCGGCAGCGTCAGCGTCGAGCGCGGCAGCGTGGACCTGGTGTTCGCACCGATGACCCGGCCGCGCACGCAGATCGAGATCGTCGCCGGTGCGGCCACCACCACGCCGAAGCCCGCGGCTGGCAAGCCCACCGAACTGCGCACCGGCGCCGACGAGGACGGCGCGGCGAGGGTGATGGTGTATCGCGGCGAATCGAGCGTGGCCGCCGCCGGCGCCGAAGTCGCCGTCCGCCAGGGCATGGGCACCAAGGTGCCGCAGAGCGGTCCGCCGTCGACGCCGGAGAAGCTGCTGCCGGCGCCGGTGCTCGACCCCGCGACAGTCCGCTGGAGCTACGCCAACGGCATCCTCGCCTGGCGTGCGGTGGAGGGCGCAGCCGCCTACATCGTCGAGGTCTGCGCCGATGCCGGCTGCACGCAGCTGCAGCAGCGCCAGCGCGTCGACGGCGGCGTCACCCGCCGGCAGGTCGCACCGTTGCCCGCCGGCGCGCACCACTGGCGCGTGCTGGCGCTGAGCGCGAGCGGACTCGAGGGCTACACCAGCGCGGCGGGCGCGCTGCAGGTCGACGACGCCACGCCCGACCTCGAAGGCCCGATGCTGACGCTGCGCCCGCTGTCGGGCTTCGTCGTCGGCAGCGCAGGCGACATCGTGCTCGGCCCCGAGGCGCGTTTCGACGTGATCGCCCACGACGAGCGCAGCGGCGTCGAGCGCATCGAACTGCGCCAGGGTGACTCGGACTGGCGCGCCTGGGACGGTCAGCCTCTCTCCCTGGGCACCCTCACCTCGGACGGTTTCGCCCTGCGCGCCGTCGACCGCCTCGGCCAACCCTCCAAGACCCTCACCTTCGAAACCGGGACAGGTACCGTTATTTCGGAATAACGGTACCTGTCCCCGTTAATTGTTCGATGATGGCGGCGTAGAGCTGCGGCAGTCGTTCGAGGTCGGCGACGGCGATGCGCTCGTCGACCTGGTGGATGGTGGCGTTGACCGGGCCCAGTTCGACCACCTCGGCGCCGAGCGGCGCGATGAAGCGGCCATCCGACGTGCCGCCGCCGGTGTTCTCCTCCGGCGTGCGGCCGGTCGCCGCGATGACCGCCTCGCGCACCGCGCGACGCAGCGCGCCCTCGGCGGTGTGGAAGGGCGCGCCCGAACGATGCCAGTGGATGTCGACATCGGCGCCGTGGCGGGCGAAGCAGTCGGCGATCTCCGCTTCAAGCACCTGCGCGCTCCAGCGCGGCGAATAGCGCAGGTTGAACTGGACCCGTGCGCTGCCGGGGATGACGTTGCTGGCGCCGGTGCCGGCCTCGATGTTGGCGATCTGGAAGCTGGTCGGCGGAAAGTCGGGATACGGCGTCTCGTCCCAGCGTCGGGCCGCGAGCTCGGCCAGGGCCGGCAGCGCGGCGTGGATCGGATTGAGCGCGTTCTCCGGATAGGCCACGTGGCCCTGCACGCCGCGCACGGTGGCGGTGCCGGTGAGCGATCCGCGCCGGCCGATGCGCACGACGTCGCCCAGCGCGGCCTGCGAGGACGGCTCACCGACCAGGCACCAGTCGATCCGCTCGCCGCGCGCGCGCAGCCAGTCGGCGACGCGGCGCACGCCGTCGATGGCGTCGCCCTCCTCGTCGGAGGTCAGCAGCAGCGCAAGGCGAACACGGTGCCCGGGATGACGGGTGACGAAATCCTCGAGCGCGCAGACGAAAGCCGCCACGCTGCCCTTCATGTCGGCCGCGCCGCGGCCGTGCAGCCAGCCGTCGCGCAGCGTCGGCACGAACGGCGGGGTGGACCAGGCGTCCGACGGCCCGGTCGGCACGACGTCGGTATGGCCGAGCAGGCACAGCGTCGGGCCAGCTTCGCCGCGGGTCGCCCAGAGATTGTCCACCGCGCCGAGGCACAGTCGCTCGCAGCGAAAGCCGATCGCCTCGAGCCGCGCCGCGACCACCGCCTGGCAGCCGGCGTCGTCGGGCGTCACCGAAGCGCGCGCGATCAGCTCACACGCAAGGTCGACGACCGCGGACATCGTCGGCCTACCGGCCCTTGCCGAATCGCAGTGCGTACTGCTTGTCGGTGAAGCCCACGCCGACCACGCCGGCATCGTCCAGCGCCACCGGCCGCCGCACCAGCGCCGGATACTCCTTGATCAGCAGCGTCCACTCCGGATCGCTGCCCGGCGACCTGCGCGATTCGGGCAGGTTGCGCCAGGTCATCGACGTGCGATTGACCAGCTTCTCCCATCCACCGAGCTGCTGCGCCCACCCCTTCAGCGTCGCCGCCGGGACGGGATCGGCGCGGTAGTCGACGAATCGATGCTCGATGCCGAAGCGGGTCAGCCAGCTTCGCGCCTTGTCGCAGGTACCGCACTTGTCGAGGCCGTAGAGGGTGAGCATGGTGGTGGGGCCGAGGGTTGTGGGTTTGAGACTGGGGACTGGAGACTGCCGGTTGGAATTGGAACTCAGGGTTCAGGGCCTAGGGCTCAGGAGAGCGAACCGAGGCAAGGGGGTGCAGGCTTTGATTTCCTGAGCCCTGAGCCCTGAGCCCTGAGCCCTCAGCCCCACCCTCACCCCCGCAACAACTCATTGATCGACGTCTTCGCCCGGGTCTTCTCGTCGACCCGCTTGACGATCACCGCCGCGTACAGAGAGTGGCTGCCGTCGGCGGCGGGCAGGCTGCCGGCGACGACCACGCTGCCGGCGGGCACGCGGCCGTAGCTGACCGTGCCGGTGGCGCGATCGTAGATCCGCGTGCTCTGGCCGAGGAAGACGCCCATGCCGATCACGCTGCCGCGCTCGACGACGACACCTTCGACCACCTCCGATCGCGCGCCGACGAAACAGCCGTCCTCGATGATGGTGGGCGACGCCTGCAGCGGCTCGAGCACCCCGCCGATGCCGACGCCACCGGACAGGTGGCAGTCCGCACCGATCTGCGCGCAGGAGCCCACCGTCGCCCAGGTATCGACCATGCTGCGCGCGCCGACGAAGGCGCCGATGTTGACGAAGCTCGGCATCAGCACGGTGTCGCGGCCGAGGTGGGCGCCACGGCGCACTACCGCGCCCGGCACCACGCGCGCGCCGACCGCCCGGAAGTCGGCCTCGCCGGCGCCGGCGAAGCGCGCCGGCACCTTGTCCCAGTAGGGCGCCGGCTGGCCGTCCATTCGCACCATCTCGTGGATGCGGAAATACAGCAGCACGGCCTTCTTCAGCCAGGCGTTGACCTGCCAGCCGCCATCGACGGGCTCGGCCACGCGCAGCGCGCCCGACTCCAGTCCATCCATCGCCGCTTCGATCGCCGGCGCGACGCGCCCGGCGATGTCCTCCGCGTCCAGTGCCGCGCGGCGCTCGAAGGCGTCCTCGATGACCTCGCGCAGGGCGTCAGGCGCGCTGGGCATGGGCAGTCTCCTGGGGCGTGGGATCGAGCGCCTCGAGCAGCGCCGACTTCAGCGCCGCCTGCGCGTCGGCATCCAGCGGCTGGTCGTGCTCGTCGCTGACGAGGAAGAAGTCCTCGACGCGCTCGCCGAAGGTGGCGATGCGGGCGTCGTGGACGCGCAGGCCCTGCGCGCGCAGCACCGCCGAGACCATCGCCAGCAAGCCGGGGCGATCGGTGCAGACCAGGCTCATCTCGCTGCGTCCGGCCGCGGTCCGCGAGAAATCGACCTGGGTCGGCACGCGGAAGTGGCGCAACTGGCGCGGCACGGCGCGACGCACCTGCGGGATGCGCAGCGGCGTCGCCACGAGCGTCTCGCGGATCGCTTCGGCGACGGTGCGCGCGCGGCGCTCGGGCGAGACGAACTCGCTGCCGGCGTCGAGCACCTGGAAGGTGTCGAGGCTGTTGCCGCGCTTCGAGGTGACGATGCGCGCCTCGACGACGTTGAGGCCGAGCCGGTCGAGCGTGGCGCAGACCGCGGCGAACAGGCCGTCACGGTCGGGCGAGTAGACGAACACCTCGAGCGCGCCGGGCCGCTGGTGGGCACGCGCCAGCACGCGCGGCTCGCCCGGGCGCGCATCGGCGATGCCCAGGGTCTGCCAGGCGAGCTGCTCGGGACGGTAGCGCAGGAAGCTCTCGTCGGGGAACTCCTCCCAGATCCGCGCGATCTCGGCGCCGCCCATGCCGTGCGCGTAGATCAGCGCCTCGGCCTCGTTGCGCGTTTCGGCGATGCGCTCGGGCGCGTGCGTGCGGTGCTCGAGGCCGCGGCGCAGGGCGAAGCGGGTGGCACCGTAGAGGTCGGCCAGCAGGCGATCCTTCCAGGCGTTCCACAGCTTCGGGCTGGTACCGGCGATGTCGGCGACGGTGAGCAGATACAGATAGTCCAGCCGTTCGCGCTCGCCGACGATGCTGGCGAAGCGGCGGATGACCTCGGGATCGGAGATGTCCTGGCGCTGCGCGGTGACGCTCATGGTGAGGTGCTGGCGCACCAGCCAGGCGACCAGCTCGCCGTCGGCTTCCGACAGGCCGTGGTCGCGGCAGAAGGCGATGGCGTCGTCGGCGCCCAGCGCGGAGTGGTCTCCGCCGCGGCCCTTGGCGATGTCGTGGAACAGGCCGCCGAGCAGCAGCAGCTCGGGCTTGCGCAGGCGCGGCCAGACCTCGTAGGCGAGGCTGAAGCGGCTGCGCGACTCCTCGTCGCGGAAGCTGTCGATGTTGCGCAGCACGCGCAGCGTGTGCTCGTCGACCGTGTAGACGTGGAACAGGTCGTACTGCATGCGCCCGGCGACCTTGCCGAAGGCCGGCAGGTAGCGACCGAGCACGCCCAGCCGGGCCATGCGCCCGAGGGTGTGCGCGGCCGCCGGATGGCGCAGCAGCGCCATGAACCGCAGGCGGGCCTCGGGATCGGCGCGCAGGTTCCCGTCGATGCAAGGCAGGGCCTCGCCCAGCGCCCGCGCCGCGGTCGAATGCAGGCCGCGCACGTCCGGGGTCGCCTGCCACACCGCGAACAGGTCGAGGATCGCCACCGGTCGCGTGGCCAGCAGGCGATCGTCACGCAGCCTGAGGTAGCCGCCGTCGAGGCAGAACTGCTCGTCGAGCTCGACCCGTGCCTGCGCGCCCGAAAGACTCTCCTCGAAGCGCTGCAGCAGCCGCTCGGACAGCCGCACCACCACCGCGGCGCTGCGGAAGTAGCCCTGCATGAGCTGCTCGACGGCGAGGTTCTCCCGGTGCTCGTCGACCAGCCCGAAACGGCGCGCCAGCACGGTCTGGTACTCGAACAGCAGGCGCTCCTCGCGGCGGCCGGCGACGAGGTGCAGGCCGAAGCGAAGGCGCGACAGCGCGGCGTACTCGCGCCGGAGGGCATCCTCCTCGCCCTCGCCCAGCACGTCGAGCGGGCGCAGGCCGGCGAGATCGTCGACGCCGAACAGGCGCTGCGCCATCCACGCCAGGGTGTGCAGGTCGCGCAGGCCGCCCGGTCCTTCCTTGATGTTCGGCTCGAGGTTGTAGGCGGTGTCGTTGTAGCGGGCGTGGCGGGCGCGCATCTCCTCGCGCTTGCCGGCGAAGAACTCGACCGGCGGCCACAGGCCCGGCGCGCGTGACGCGGACTGCAGCTCGGCGAGCACCGCGTCACCCGCCAGCAGCGGCCGCAGGTCGAGCAGCGCCGTGGCGACCGTGATGTCGGCGCGCGCCGCCTCGACGCACTGGCCGATGCTGCGCACCGCGTGGCCGGGCTCGAGGCCGACGTCCCACAGCCCGGCGAAGAACGCCTGCAGCGCGGCCTGGGCGGCAGCCTGGTCGGCCGGCTCGCCCAGCACCAGCAGGTCGACGTCGGAATGCGGGAACAGTTCGCCGCGACCGTAGCCGCCGGTGGCCAGCAGGCTCAGCCCGGCCGGCTCGCCCGCCAGCACGCGCCAGGCCGACAGGCAGACCGCATCGACCACCGCGCAGCGCCTGCGCAGCAGATCCGCCACCTCGACGCCGGCGTCGAAATCCGCCTCGATGCGCGCCCTCGCCTCCGCCAGCACCGTGCGCGCGGCGTCGCGCCAGCCGGCGCCGTCGACGCCCGCCAGGCGGGCAGCAGGCGAAGACGGATCGGCGTTCACATCCAGCCGGCGTCGTCTTCGCGCAGCGTCAGCACCTCGACGCCGGACTCGGTGACGGCCACCGTATGCTCCCACTGCGCCGACAACGAGCGGTCGTTGGTCACCACCGTCCAGCCGTCCGGCAGCAGCCGCGTGTGGCGCTTGCCGGCGTTGATCATCGGTTCGATGGTGAAGGTCATGCCGGGTTCCAGCCGCAGCCCGGTGCCGGGCTGGCCGTAGTGCAGCACCTGCGGGTCCTCGTGGTAGATCCGGCCGATGCCGTGACCGCAGTACTCCCGCACCACCGAGAAGCGGTGCGTCTCCGCATGGCTCTGGATGGCGTGGCCGACGTCACCCAGGGTGGCGCCCGGCCTGACCGCGCGGATGCCGCGGTACATCGCCTCGCGGGTCGCCTCGACCAGCCGCCTGGCCAGCACCGAGCCCTCGCCGACGATGAACATGCGGCTGGTGTCGCCGTGCCAGCCGTCCTTGATGACGGTGACGTCGATGTTGAGGATGTCGCCCTCGCGCAGGATCTTGCTCGGGCTCGGGATGCCGTGGCAGATCACGTTGTTGACCGAGGTGCAGATCGTCGCCGGGAACGGAATCCGCCCGGGCGCGCCGCCGTAGCCGACGTTGGCCGGGATGGCCCGCTGCCGCTCGACGATGTGGTCGTGGCAGATGCGGTCGAGCTCGGCCGTGCTGACGCCCGGCACGACGTGCCCTGCGATCATCTCGAGGACCTCGGCGGCCAGCCGCCCGGCCACGCGCATGCCCTCGATGTCGGCTGCGGACTTGATGCTGATTGCCATGAACGCAAGTTTCCCATAGTTGCGGCTGGGCAGGCCAGCCGCTATCCTTCGCGGGCTTTGTCGCCCGGTTCTGGTGCGACCAACCGCCCACGCCGGGCGTCACCGGCGAATTCGCACCCGCGTCGAACCGCCATGTCGGGGTGTCCGGGGCCGTCCGCAAGGGCGAGCCGGATTCGCCATGGAGCCGCGGGGAGGACCCAACCCCGGAACCCCAGCCCTGCCGCGACGCGCCAGGCGGGTTCCCCGTCACGTGAAGGAAATCCGATGCCCCAGGTCACCATGCGCCAGATGCTCGAAGCCGGCGTCCATTTCGGCCACCAGACCCGCTACTGGAACCCGAAGATGGGCCCGTACATCTTCGGCGCCCGCGGCAAGATCCACATCATCAACCTCGAGAAGACCCTGCCGCTGTTCACCGACGCGATGAACTTCGTGTCCGGACTGGCGCAGAAGCGCGGCAGCATCCTGTTCGTCGGCACCAAGCGCTCGGCGCGCGAAGCGGTCAAGGACGAAGCGGCCCGCTGCGGCATGCCCTACGTCGCGCAGCGCTGGCTGGGCGGCATGCTGACCAACTTCCGCACGGTCAAGCAGTCGATCGCCCGCCTGAAGGAACTCGACCAGATGGAGTCCGACGGCAACTACGGCAAGCTGGTCAAGCACGAGGTGCTCGGCCTGCAGCGCGAGCGCGAGAAGCTGGAAGCCACCCTGGGCGGCATCAAGAACATGAACCGCCTGCCCGACGCGCTGTTCGTGATCGACATCGGCCACGAGAACATCGC
>VFQU01000761.1_pt1 | contig 23900 bp, 22 predicted proteins | sample 3512311 | NCBI WGS metagenome assembly VFQU01 (sample SAMN10412377, study PRJNA504923) | tailings metagenome | isolation source: Relicate 3 Philex TSF3 active mining site | place: Philippines: Tuba, Benguet | collected 2017-08-29
AGCTGGTCGCCCTGGATCCTGGCGATGCTGTCGCCCGGCGCGGGCACGGTGATGAAGTCGGTCGCCCCGCCCAGCACGCCGAAGAAGCTGTCGAAGCCCCGGTCCAGCGGATGAAAGCCCGGCCCCTGGCCGATGTGCCACTTGCCCACCATGCCGGTCGCATAGCCCGCGGTCTTCAGTTCGGCGGCGATGGTCGTCTCGCTGGCCGGCAGGCCGGTGGCGGCGTCTCGCCCGACCGGATTGAACTCCCAGCCAAAGCGCGTCTGGCTGCGCCCCGCCAGCAGCGCCGCCCGCGAGGGCGCGCAGACCGCCGCCGTCACATAGCCGTTGGTGAACCGCGCGCCCTGGCGGGCCATGGCCTCGGCGTTCGGCGTCGGCACCCAGCCGCCATAGGCGCTCATGTCGCCATAGCCCAGGTCGTCGGCCAGGATGACGATGATGTTGGCCGGCCGCCGCTGCTCGGAGGGGCCGCCCGCCCCGTCGCCGGCGCAGGCCGCCGCCATCAGTCCCGCCGCGATGACCGCGACCCACCGTCCAAGCCTGCCCGCCATGGCCGTCTCTCCCGCTTGTTTGCGCGGATGATACCAAGCGGTTTCATTTGGGGAAGCCCTCCGCCCCAATGGGGGCTTCGCCGGTCGTCAGAACCCCTTCAGGTCAGGGTCCAGCGTCTGGCCCGCGTCCAGCGGCACGCCGAAGGTGTTCAGCATCATGCAGACCTGGGTGTACTGCCCGGCCGTGAAGACCAGGTCCATCACCTGCCGCTCGCTGAAGTGCCGGCGAAGCTCGCCGAAGGTCGCGTCGCTGATGAAGTGGTCGGCGTGCAGTTCATCGCTGGCCCGGATCAGCGCCGCATCCGGCGCCGACCAGCCCGCCTCGGCCCCGGCCTTGAGCCGCTCGATCTCCTCGGCCGTGATGCCGGCGCGCATGCCGATCGGGACATGCTGGGTCCACTCATAGCCCGCCTTGCAGAGGTAGCCGATGCGAAGCACGACGATCTCGCGTTCTCGCGACGGCAGGCTGTTGTTTTTTGACAGAACATAGCTGCCCCATGACAGAAATGCCGACAGCGCGTCCGGCGCCCTCGCCAGGGTCCGGAAGATGTTCAGGACCGGCCGCCCGGCCATCGACGCCAGCGCCCCCTTCTGGGCAGCGTCCATCTCGGCGTCGGTCAGCGGCGCGATGCGCGGGGCGGCGAGTCTCATCGGCGATCCTTCCTCTTCTGGCCTCAGCCTAGAGGGCGGACGGGCCGGCGCCTATGGCCGGTCAGGCGGCGGAGGATCGCTTGCGGCGCGGCGGACTGGCCGGCGCGGCGTCGGTCAGTCGGGTCGAGAGGTCGGCCAGGGGCATCGGGCGGGCGATGAAGTAGCCCTGAGCCATGTCGCAGCCCATCACCGACAGGGCGGCCAGCCCCTCGGCGGTCTCGACCCCCTCGGCCACCACCTTGAGGCCCAGGCCGTGCGCCAGATCAACGGTCGACTTGACCAGCAGGGCGTCCCGCCCGCTCTGGCCGAGCGCCATGACGAAGGCCTTGTCGATCTTCAGTTCGTCCGCCTGGATCTGCTTCAGATAGGCCAGCGAGGAGAGGCCCGAGCCATAGTCATCGATCGAGATGGCGATTCCGGCCTGGCGGAAGCGGTCGATCACCGCCAGCGCCTGGTCCGGGTTGTCGATGACCGCCGTCTCGGTGATCTCCAGGCAGATGCGGGCGCCGGCCTTGGCGATCATCTCTGCGGTCTCCTCGGCGAAATCGGCCTCGCAGACCATCCGACCCGACAGGTTCACCGAGATCAGCAGGTCGTGGCCCTGTTCCTTCAGGATGCGCTGATCATCCACGGCGCGGGCCAGCGTCCACCGCGTCAGGGCGCGGATATGGCCGGTTTCCTCGGCCAGGGTGACGAACATGTCCGGCGAGATCATGCCGCGCACCGGATGGCGCCAGCGCACCAGAGCCTCGGCGCCGGCGATCCGGCCCAGCCGGATGTCATGCTTGGGCTGGTAGGCCAGGCTGATGTCGCCGGTCTCCATGGCCGCCAGCATCTCGCTCATCAGAGAGAGCTTGGCCGAAGGGTCGCCGTACGCGGCCGCGTCGAAGGCGGCGACCGGCCGGTGCTGGGCGCGGGCCTGGTCAAGCGCGATGCTGGCCCGCTCGACCGGCGGGGCCGGATGAGGATCAAGCACCGAGGCCAGGCCCGCCGATACCCCGACGTCGATCGTCAGCCCATCGATCTGGACCGGCTCCGCCAGGGCTTCGGTGAGATCCGAAAGAGCCGCGAGGGCTGCCCCCGGACCCTGCGCGCTGAAGCTGACCGCCAGCCGCTCGCTGGACAACCGGGCGACCTGCGCTTCCGGCCAGAGATCGAGGACTCGCATCGCCAGGCGCTGCAGCAGCGCGGCGGCCAACGGATAGCCGACGGCGGCCCGGACCTGCATGAAGCGCTCGACCCCGATAGCCCCGACATGAAGCTGGACCGGATCGGCGTCGGCCACCGCCGTCTCCAGCGCGAGGCGATTTGGCAGGCCGGTTTCCTGATCGGTCAGGGCCATGGTGGTGATGCGGGCCTCGCGTTCGCGGATCCCGGCGATCATGGCGTTGAAGCTCTCGGCCAGCCGGCCCAGCTCATCCTGGGTCGAGACCTCTACGCGTACTTCCTGGCCATCGCGCAGTCGGCGGGCGGCCTCATCCAGCGCCGAAACCGGGCGGGTGATCGAGCGCGCCAGGAGCCAGCTCCCGGCGATGGCGCCGGCGAGGCCGATCAGGGCCACGAGGCCGAGCGTCCACATCAGGCTGCTGTACGGCGCAAGGGCCAGCTTGAGGGGGTAGCGCAGCATCAACACCGCGCGGTCGTCCTGGCCCATGACGGCCAACGGCTTCGCCAGCGCGAGAGCCTTGCCGCCCGGACCGTCAATCAGCGCAGGCTTGCCGGCCCCTTCGCGCGTAGCGAAGGCGACCACGCCCGCGTCGGCTTTTCCGCTCCCGTCCGTCGAATGCCAGCCGGACGCCTCCGCCCCGCTGATCACAGAGGCGGACAGAGGAATGGACGACAGCTTTTCCAGCTGGCTCATCTCGGAACGGTCGAGGCGCTCGGCGAACACGACCCAACCGATCAACTGCGGCGCCAGGATGGGTTCCGCCACCGCCTGATAAGGCGTCCCGGCGATCTCGAGCACACCGGCCAGGCGGCCGCCATCAAGCGCGTACCAGAGCGTCGAGGCCTGCGCGTCGTCGAGGTCGGCGGCGCCGATGACGGTCGCATCAACGGTCAGAATGAAGGCCCGATCGAGCGCCAGCCGGCCGCGAAGGTTGTCCAGCGCCGAGGCGACCGTGTCGGCGTCCTGGGTCGCCAAGGCCTCGCGGAAGCCGAAGTCGCGCGCCAGCACGCGCGCGCCGTCCGCCAACTGGCTGGCCTTGAGCGCCCACAACCGGTCGAACACAGCGCTGCTGGCGGCGAGCTCGGCCTCGACCTGCCGACGGGCATTGGCCTGCACGGTCGTCAGGACGACGGCCGCCACCAGGGCCAGCGCCAGGCTGAACAGCCCCGCGTAGAGCACCGTCAGGCGGCCTCGCAGGCTGACAAACCGGGGGCGGCCGATCGGGATCATCTCAGTGTTTGTGACCGGCCGGATAGCGGATCTCGACGGCGACCTGCTCGCGCAGGGCGCCAGCCGCCGGGATCACCGCCTTCCGCGTCAGCTCGTTCTTCGGCGCCCGCAGATAGGGATGCCAGACCCGCACCGTTGCGCCGCCGGCCGTGACGCCGCGCAGGGTCGCGACGCCATCAGCGCCCGTCTTGATGGCGAACGGGGTGTCGACCACCTTCACGAAGCCGACCATTTGGTCATGGATGTTGCAGCCGATCGCGGCGACGCCGACGGCCTTGAAGACCACGGTCCGGGTCTCGTCCTTGCCGAACAGCTTCAGCTCGAACTTGTTGCCGGCCGAGAAGGAATAGACGTGGTGGCGCACCTTGTCCTTGTTCGGGAACAGGACGGTCTGGCCGACCGGAACCACCAGCACGAAAGGATCGAACTGGATGTTCTGCTGAGCGATGACCAGCGGCCAAGGAAAGCGGATCGGTCCCTTCGGAACCCCGGCGTCGGGGTGAACGGTGACGACCGCATCACGGACCGGCTTTCCCGCCGCGTCGCGCACAGTCATCACCAGATCGCCCGCCAGAGCCTTGGTCGGCAGGCAGAACAAAATCAGGAACAGGGCGAGTGCGCGCATTGCCTGATCTTGAGCGCAGCCCATGAAAACTCGGTAAACCTCAACGCGATGGCCACTCAACCTTAGGTGTATTCCAATCAAAACTTCATTCGTAAGATGGCAAACCAATCCTTAAGGGCTGCTGTCGATTGTTGACGTCAGGATCAGTTCGTCCGGGTGGGGACCCTCCAACATGCGATGGATCATTGCGACGGCGCTCGCCGCCGGGTGCCTGGCTTCCACGCCGGCCCTGGCCCAGGACGACTTGAGGATAGGCGGCAAGTTGCTGTTGACGGGCGGGGTGACCACGGTCGAGGGCTCCGGCGGCGGCGGCATGGCCACCTGGGCCACGACCACCGGCTATGGCGATGACGAAGGCGTCGGCGCCAACATCTCGGGGACCGTCATCGGCCTGCCTGACTTCGAGTTTCGCTCGGTCGGCGTGGCCGTCGGACTGTTCGACCGGGTGGAGCTGTCCTACGCCCGGCAGAGTTTCGACACCGGCGACACGGGCGCCAAGCTCGGTCTTGGCCAAGGCTTCACCTTCAATCAGGACGTGGTCGGTGTGAAGGTCGTGGTCGCGGGGGACGCCGTCTATGACCAGGATCGCTGGCTGCCCCAGATCGCCGTCGGGGCCCAGTACAAGCGCAACAATCGCGGCGCCATCATCGGCGCGGTCGGCGGACAGGATGACGAGGGCGTCGACTACTACGTCGCCTTCACCAAGGTGATGCTCGACCAGAGTCTGGTGGTCAACGGCACGGTGCGGCTGACCAAGGCCAACCAGATCGGCCTGCTGGGCTTTGGCGGCGTGGGCGAGGACGACTATGCCCCGCAGTTCGAAGGTTCCGTGGCCTGGCTGGCCAACCGTCGCCTCGCCTTCGGCATGGAATACCGCAGCAAGCCCGACAACCTGGCCTTCGCCGAGGAAGACGACTGGATGGATGTCTTCGTCGTCTACGCCTTCAACAAGAACCTGTCGGTCACCGCCGCTTATGTGGATCTGGGCGATATCGCCACCTTCAAGGACCAACGCGGCTTCTACATCTCACTGCAGGCGGGGTTCTGATGATGCGCGGACTTGTCATCCTGATCGCTGGCGCGATGCTGGCCCTCCCCGCGTCGGCCCGCGCTCCCGACCCCTGGGCCATGCCCGGCGAAGAGGCGGTGGACCCCTACACCGTTTCCGACGCCAACGCCGGCGCCGCGCCGATCGAGGATCCGAAAGTGTTCGCCGCGTTCGGGGGCCGCGAGGGGCTGACACGCATCGTCGATACCTTCGTCGAGCTGAACTACGCCGACCCCCGCATCAACGAGATCTTCAAGCCGTTCGAGAAGGCGCGGCTCAAACGGACCCTGTTCGAGCAGTTCTGCTACATTCTCGGCGGCGGATGCGCCTACACCGGACGAGACATGGCCAGTTCCCACAAGGACATGGGGCTGACGGCGTCGGACATGAACGCCCTGGTCGAGAACCTGCAAACGGCGATGACACGCGAGGGGGTGCCGTTCCCGATGCAGAATCGCCTGCTGGCCCGCCTTGCCCCGATGAAGCGGGACGTCCTGCAGAAGTGACCGACGGCCGGCTCAGGCCGGCTGCAGGGCCACCATGAATTCGCCCATCAGCAGGACCTGGCCATCGCCGGTCAGGGCGACGGCGTACTGCAGCGCCGCGCCTGTGGCCGCCAGCTGCTCGGCCCGCACCTCCAGGTCGCCGACGACGCCGTCCAGCAGCGGCCGGGTCCAGCTGACGTTGTTGATCACCGCCAGGAATCCCCGGCGCGGCTGGCGTTCGATGCCGGTCAGCGAGGCGTGCAGCGCCACCGCCTGAGCGGCGATCTCGATGCCGGCGCTGGTCGGCAGCCCCGAGGCGTTGCGCAGCGGATTGGCCGGGTCGCGGTGGCAGCCGGTGCGACAGACGATCCACTCCCGCTCCCAGGCCAGGGCGGCATCCAGCAAGCGCATGTCGCCGGCGTGCGGGATGCGTGTGGCGATGGCGGCCTTGTCTAGCGGCGGCGCGGCGGTCATGAAGGGTCAGGGGACTCGAGGATTGGGGGCGCTGGTGATTCCGGCGGGATGCTGATGACTTCCGGCTTCGTGATCAAGGCCGACCACCCCGCGCTGCCCGGCCACTTCCCGGGCGCGCCGGTGGCGCCGGGCGTTCTGTTGCTGGACGGGCTCATCGCCGCCGCCGCCGAACGCTGGCCGGACCGGACCTGCACCGGGGTGCGGCGCATGAAGTTCCTACGCCCGCTAGCCGCGGGCGAGCAGGTCGAACTGACCTGGGGCGAGCCCGGCCCCGAGTCGGTCTCGGTGAAGGCGCGCGTGGGGGATGAACTGCTGGTGGACGGGCGCCTGCTGCTGACGGCGGCGGCCACTGGCTAAGTGACGTGTTTTGTTGACGCTTTCGTTGCCATGCGGCGGGGGGATCGCCTATGGATGACAAGAGTAACCGGAGGGGGAGTACGGCGCTCATGAAGCGGGTGCTGGTTGTCTATTATTCGCAGACCGGACAGTTGGCCGACATCGTGCGGTCGACCATCGCACCGCTGCGCGATAGCGCCGAGGTCGAGGTGACGACGCTCGAGCTCAAGCCAAAGGTCGCCTATCCGTTTCCGTGGCCGGTGGGCTACTTCTTCGACACCTTTCCCGAGACCGTCTACGAGGAGCCGGACGCGCTGGAGCCGTTCGATGTTCCCGCCGATGCGGACTTCGATCTCGTCATCCTGGCCTATCAGGTCTGGTTCCTGTCGCCCTCCAAGCCAACCATGGCCTTCCTGCAGAGCCCGCAGGCCAGGGCGTGGCTGAAGGGCAAGCCGGTGATCACCCTGATCGGTTGCCGCAACATGTGGCTGGCCGCCCAGGAGCGGACCAAGGAGATTCTCACCGATCTCGGCGCCCATCTGATCGACAACGTGGTGCTGACCGACAGCGCCCACAGCGCCTTCACCTTCATCTCGACTCCGGCCTGGATGCTGACCGGCAAGAAGGGTCCGTTTCTTGGCGGGGTGGTTCCGGCCGCGGGCGTCGACCAGACCGATATCGACGGTTGCCGCCGCTTCGGCGAGGCCATCGCCCGCCAGCTTCCGGGCCGCGCGCCCGGCGACGCCGCCCCCATGCTGACCGGCCTCGGCGCCGTCAGCATCGCCGAGGGCCTGATCGACTCCGAAAAGGTCGCCAAGCGCAGCTTCAAGCTCTGGGGCGCCCTGCTCCGGGCCTGCGGCAAGCCCGGCTCCATCGCCCGCCGTCTGGTGCTGGTGGTCTATGTCGCCTTCCTGTTCACCCTGATCGTCACGGTCATTCCCCTGCTGGCCATCATCAAGCGGCTGATCAAGCCGCTGGCCCGCGCCCGGATCGCCCGTGAACGCGCCTATTTCGCCGGTCCGTCCGGCGAGGATCGCGCGCTGCTCGCCCCTTCCGCCTGAGATTTCGATGCGTCCCGTCTACATCACCGCCACCGCCGCCGCCCTGCCTGGCGAAGCCGTCGCCAACGACGCCATGGAGTCCGTCCTCGGCCAGGCTGGAGACCGCCCCAGCCGCGCGCGCCGCACCATCCTGCGCAGCAACGGCATCACGGCCCGCCACTACGCGATCGACCCGGCCACCGGCGCGCCGACCCACACCAATGCCCAGCTGACCGCCGAGGCGATCCGCAAGCTGGCCAACGGCAAGGGCCTGCCGGACGTGGGCATCCTGTCGTGCGGCACCTCGATCCCCGACCAGGTGATGCCGAACCACGCGGCCATGGTGCAGGGCGAGCTGAAGTGGCCGGCCCTGGAAGTGGTCGCGACCAGCGGCGTCTGCCTGTCCGGCGTCACCGCCCTGAAGTACGCCTACGCGACCCTGGCCAGCGGCATTCACTCGACCGGCGTGGCCACCGGCTCGGACGTTCCCTCGCCGGTGCTGCGGGCCGAGAACTTCAGCGCCGAGATCGACGCCAAGGTCGAGGCCCTCGAGAAGAATCCGGAGATCGCCTTCGAGAAGGACTTCCTGCGCTGGATGCTGTCGGACGGCGCCGGCGCCTTCCTGCTAGAGGATCGCCCGCGCGACGACGGCCTGACCCTGCGCCTCGACTGGATCGACACCTTCTCCTACGCCGGGGAGATGGAGACCTGCATGTACGCCGGCGCCGCGAAGAACCCGGACGGCACCACGACCGGCTGGACGGCGATGAGCCCGCGCGAGCGCGAGACCGACTCGGTCATGTCGATCAAGCAGGATGTCCGGCTGCTGAACGAGAACGTCATCCACTACACCGTCGAGAGGCCGCTGCCCGAGGTAGCCGAGAAGCGCCAGCTGCGGCCCGATCAGGTGGACTGGTTCCTGCCGCACTACTCGTCGAGCTACTTCCGCGACAAGGTCTACGAGGGCATGCTCAAGGCCAGCTTCGACGTGCCGCAGGATCGCTGGTTCACCAACCTGACCACGCGGGGCAACACCGGGGCGGCCTCGATCTACATCATGGTCGACGAACTGGCGAAGAGCGGCGCGCTCAAGAGCGGCCACCGGCTGCTGTGCTGGATCCCCGAGAGCGGCCGCTTCTCCAGCGGCTTCATGCATCTGACCGTGATGTGAGCGCAGGGAGTCCCGCATGAAGAAGGACGAGGTGCCGCAGGACGCGGCCGCCACCTACGGCGGGGTCAAGAAGTTGCTCTACGCCGTGGACGACAGCGGCGAGTATACCGGCGTCAAGTCGGCCGGCTGGGAGCCGGAGGCCTTCGCCAACATCCAGGCGGTCGACGAGCTGAATCGTCTGCGCGACGAGGCCTGGACGCGCGCCAGGGCCGGCCAGGCCAGCCCGCTGGAGTACCACATGTACCGCCGGCGCATGGAGCCAGCGACGCTGCAGGCGGTCACCGGGTTCTGGGGCTGGCGCGTCCGCCGCCACCTTGATCCAGCGGTGTTCCGGCGCCTGCCTGACCGCATCCTCGCGCGCTATGCCGAGGCGATGGACCTGACCGTCGCCGAGCTGCGCGCCCTGCCCGAGACCCCGCAAGGCTGATGACCGAGTTTCCCCACCGCCAGTCGGCCCACTGCGAGAGCGGCGTGGTCGCCAACATGGTCAGCCACGGCGGGCTGATGATGAGCGAGCCGATGGCCTTCGGCCTCTCCTCGGCCCTGACCTTCGCCTACATGCCGATGATCAAGATGGCCGGCATGCCTCTGATCGCCTACCGCATGCCGCCGGGCCACATCATCAAGGGCGTGGCCAAGCAACTGGGCATGCGCTGGCGGCGGCGCACCTTCAGCGATGCGGACGCCGGCATGGCGGCGCTGGACGCCGAGCTCGACAAGGGTCGCATCGTCGGGCTGCAGACCTGCGTCTACTGGCTGCCCTACTTCCCGGAAGACATGCGCTTCCACTTCAACGCCCACAACCTCGTGGTCTATGGCCGCGACGGCGACGACTACCTGATCAGCGACCCGGTGTTCGAGGGGCCGGTGCGCTGCGACGCCGCCTCGCTGCGCAAGGCGCGCTTCGCCAAGGGCGCCATGGCCGCCAAGGGCATGATGTACGACCCGGAAGGGACGCCCCGCGAGATCGACTACGCCGTCGCCGTGCCCAAGGCGGTGCGCATGAACCGCCGGATCATGGTCGGCGCGCCGCTGCCGATCATCGGGGTCAAGGGCATCCGCTTCCTCGGCCGCAACATCGCCAAGGTCGCGGCCGGGCCCGACGCGGCGACCAGGCTGCCGCTGTACCTGGGCCACATCGTGCGGATGCAGGAAGAGATCGGCACCGGCGGCGCCGGCTTCCGGTTTTTGTACGCCAGCTTCCTCCAGGAAGCCGGCAAGCTGCTGGACCGCGCCGACCTGCAGGACGCCTCGGGCGCCCTGACCGAGGCCGGCGACGAATGGCGCCGGTTCGCCCTGGAAGCCACCAAGATGGCGCGCGGCCGCAGCAAGCTGGACATCAAGGCGCTCGACGCCCAGCTCAACAAGATCGCCGACATGGAACTGGCCATGTGGCAGGGGCTCAAGGGCGTCTAGCCGCCCTCAGCGCTGCGCCAGGATCACCGCGTAGCGCCCGTCGGGGTCGCCGTTGATGTGCAGCAGCACGCTGCCCTCGCCGGTCGCGAGGAAGGCGCCGACCGCGGCCGCCGCTTGGCTGTCGAAGTAGGGACGGCCGGCGCGACAGTCGAACACCGCAGGGTCTCCGAGATCGCGGCGAAGCCCCGCGAAGTCGTCGTCGCCCAGCCACTGGCCCCGCGCCAGGATCAGGCTTGAGGGATCGATCTGCTGCGCGGCGATCCAGGCCATCAACGCTTCACGGTCAGGCAGGATGGCCGCCTGCCGCGCGCCGCCCTGCCGCGCTTCCGGCGCCGATCCGTCGGGCGCGGTCAGCCAGAGCCAGTGGGCGGCCTCGGCGATAGGCGCGTCCTGAGGCTGGCCGAGCCGGCGGCGGTGAACCTCCACCGGTGTCAGGACGATGTCCGCGGAACCCACCAGGGCAGAGCGCACGACGCCGGTCCTGATGTCGAGCAGGGCCAGCTGCAGGGCGGCCTCGAACCCGAAATGCCGCGCGCCCAGGCAGGCCGAACGGCCCGAGAATCCGTACTGCTTGGCCACATAGAAGCAGGCGGCGTTGCTGACGGTGTTGATGAAGCTCAGGGGCTTGGGGGGGAACCCGTCACGGAACACATGCTCCATGACCTCGACGGTGACCTCGAAGTCGCCGCTGCCGGTGGTGAAATACACCGCCGTATCCGCCGGCGGGGTCTGGCCCGCCAGGCATCGCCCGGCTCCGATCAGCGCAAGATGGATGAACCGGCCGATGCGGCGCACGGCGGCGCCGGTATCGGCCTTCAGCACGGGTTTGAGATCGGTCAGCGGCTCCGAAGCCGCCAGGTCCTCATGGGCGCCGACGCCCCGGATGATCGCCTCAGCCATTGGACACCACCAGCGAGGTGTTGTTGCCGCCAAAGCCGAAGTAGTTGAGCAGGAAGTCGCCCCGCCCGACCGGCATAGGCTGCTGGATCAGGGTCAGGCCAAGCTCCGAGGGTTCGGCCGCCACGCCAGGCACGCCGGGCACGAAGCCCGTCTCGACGGCCGTGCAGAACAGGATCAGCTCCGCCAGGCCGCAGGCGCCGAAGGTGTGGCCGATGAAGGGCTTCAGCGCTGTCAGGGGCGGCGGGCTGTCGAACAGTCGCAGGACGCCGGCCGCTTCGGCCTCGTCATTGAGCAGGCTGGCGGTGCCGTGGGCCTTGGCGGCGAGCACCGAAGCGGGCGCGACGCCGGCAGCCTCCAGCGCCTGGCGCATGACCGCCTCGACGGTCGAGCCGTCCGGGTTGGCCGCCGAGACGCCATGAGTATCGCAGAGATTGGCGCCGCCCTTGAGCCGGAAGCCGGACGGGCCGGGCGACGGACCCACCACCATCGCCGCGCACGCCTCGCCCAGCACCAACCCGGACCGATCGGGGTCGAAGGGCCGCATGCCGCGCGACGACAACAGGCCCAGGCTCTGGAAGCCGAGCGCGGTGATGACGTTGAAGATTTCCAGGCCGACGATCACCGCATGATCGATGATCCCGTCGCGGATCATGGCGTCGGCATAGATCAGGGCGTTGGCGCTGGAGGTGCAGGCGGTGTTGATGGTGTAGTCGGGGCCGCGCAGACCGAAACGGCGGCGCAGGCGTTCGCCCACCGCGCCCATGCTGGCGTTGACGAGCAGGGGATGGGTCTCCAGCCCCGCCTTCAGGTCACGCGCATAGACCGCTTCGCTGACCGAGATATCCAGCGACGAGGTGCCGAGCATCAGGGCGGCCCGGCCAAGCTGGTCCGCCGTCAGTCCGGAGGCTGCGATCGCCGCTTCGACGACCGGCTCGATCGCGTTCCAGAGGCGGCTTTCGGTGTCGCCGAGCGGCAGGCCGGCCAGAAGCAGCGACGGGACCTTCTCGACCTCTGCGCCCAGCGGGACCTCGGCCAGGGCCGGTGCGGGCGGCGCGGCGCGGAGCACCTGACGGGTCGCCTCCAGGCCGCGGCCGAGCACGGTGTGGACCTCGGCCCCCAGGAACCAGGCCGCTCGCGTCACGCCGGGGCCTTGGCCGCCTGGATGAAGTCAGCCAGGGCGCTGACGCTGGCCATGGCCTTGCGGGCGTCGGGGCCGCCTTCGATGCGCACCCCGTAGTGCTCCTTGACGGACATGGAGATCTGCAGCGCGTCGAGGCTGTCGAGATCGAGATCGCCGCCGATCAGGCGGTCATCGTCGCCGATCTCTGAAGGGTCGATGTCCTTGTCGCATTCGCGGACAATCATCGCCTTGAGGTCGGCCAGAAGCTGGGCGCGGTCTTCGGACATGATGATCAGTCTACCTCAATCGCGAACACGGTGAACGACCCAGGCGAGGGCCAGGGTGGACAGGCCGAAGGCGGCCAGCTTGATCAGCACCCCCCGGATATCCTCCACCCCGCCATCGCGTAGCAGGAGCTCGAGGAATCCGTCCAGCCCCCAGGCCATCGGCGAAACCTCCGCCGCCTTCTGCAGGCCCTCGGGCATGACGAACTTGGGCACCATCACCCCGCCGATCGCCGCCAGGAGGATCGCGCCCAGGCCGCTGAGCATCGTCGCCTGCTCGGTTGTGCGGGCGACCACCGCGACGAGCAGGGCGAAGCCGAGCGCCGCCAGCGAAACGCTGGCCGCCAGCAAGACCAGCGCCAATGGCTCACCCCGGATGACCAGCGCCTCCCCGCCCAGCAGCGGCACGAGGAACACCCCCACCGCCAGCATCAGGACCACCTGGAGCTGATTGACGACGAAATAGGGGATTAACTTGCCGACAAACTGGCTCAGCGGGCCGACGTTGATAGTGCGCAGGCGGCGCTGGACGCCCAGCTGGCGCTCGCGGATGAAGGTGTTGGAGAACGGGATGGCCACGAAGAACACGGCGAAGACCAGCCAGGCGGGAACGTTCTGCTGCACGGCGCTCGGCGCGGTCTCGGCCTTCTGCTCGTAGGCGTAGACGGTCTCGATGGGGCTCTCGCCCAGCTCCGGCTTTTCGATCTCGCGGCCGAGCGGGTCTTTGTCCGGCAGGCTGTCGATCAGATGATCCGACCGCTGGCGGGCCGCCGCTTCCGCCAGCGCGGCCAGCAACAGCTTCTCGGTCCGCTTGTCGGTGTCGGCCGCCACCGTCACGCGGATACGGGCAGGCTCCGACGCCTCTGCCTTGCTCTCTTCGGCCTTATCCTCTTCCGCGTCGTCCTCATCCTCGAAAGCCTCGCCGTAGCCCGGCAGGATTTCCACAGCGAAGGCGTAGCGACCGGCGCGGAGGCGATCGCGCAGATCGGGCGGCGTGTTGGGGGCGCGCTCGACGCCAAAGCTGTCCGACGCCTCGATCTTGTCGGCGAAGGCCTCCGAGCGTTCGGAGCGGTCGCTGTCGATCAGCAGCATGTCGGCCAGATGGCCTGAGCGGGCGGCGAACAGGTCCTGCATGGCCAGCGACATAACCAGGATGAAGACCAGCGGCAGCACGAACAGCAGGGCCAGGCCGTGCAGGTCGCGCGACAGCAGGCGCAGTTCCTTGGCGATGCAGGCGATCAGCGGGCGCATCAGGCGGCCGCCTCCTCGCCATCGCCGCCGTCGAGCAGCGACAGGTAGAGCCGCTCCAGCCGGCTGACGCCGAACTCGGCGCGAACGACGGACAGGCCGGCCGCGCTCAGCGCCGACAGCGTCGCGGGCAGATCCTCGGCCGCGCCCAGCGTCACCTCCAGCCGGTTGTCGGCCAGCCAGTCGATCTTGAGCGCGGCGAGGGCCTCGCGCGCGGCAGCCCCGGCGGGACCGGCCAGGCTGACGCTCAGGCGGCGCGCAGCGGCGGCGCTGAGAAGGTCGGCGGTCCGTCCGGACGCCACCAGCCGCCCCCGGTCGATCACCGCGATCTCGTCACAGAGCGCCTCGACCTCCTCCATGTAGTGGGAGGTGTAGACCAGGGTGACGCCCTCGCCGCGCAGGGCCTGGATCGCGTCGAGGATGCACTGGCGCGAGCGGGCGTCGATGCCGACGGTCGGCTCGTCGAGATAGAGGATGCGGGGCGCGTTCAGCAGGCCGATGGCGAAGTTCAGCCGCCGCTTGAGCCCGCCGCTGTAGGTTTCCGCCGGCCGTCCCAGCCAGTCGGACAGCTGGGTCGCCGCGACCGCCTTTTCCAGCCGCGCCGCATAGGTGCGGCGGTCGAGCCGGTGGAGGCCCGCGAAGTAGTCCAGGTTCTCGCGCCCCGTCAGTCCGGGATAGAAGGCGAAGTCCTGCGGCACCAGCGAGCCCATCGCCCGCACCGGCGCCAGTCCGCGCCGCGCCGAATGTCCGCCGATGACGATCTCGCCCTTCTGCGGCGCCAGCACGCCGGTCAGCAGCGACAGCAGGGTGCTCTTGCCGGCCCCGTTGGGCCCCAGCAGGCCAAAACTGGCCCCCGGCGGGACCGTGAAGGCGATATCGCTCAGCGCATTCCTGTCGGCGCGCGGATAGCGGTAGCCGACGCCCGACACGGCGATGGCCGGCGCGACGCCAGCCCCGGCTGGCTCTGTTTCGGCGATTTTCCGCTGGTTCGACACGCGCACACCCCCTGGCGGCAATTAGCGCAGGCGCCCGGTCTCGTCATCGCCTTTTCGGGGCCTCCCATCCTTATGCTTCCCTTATGCGGCGGCCCCGCCATTCCCGGCGCGCCCTTACGGCCTTCGGCGCGATCATCGTCTCCAGCCGAAGGAGGCCCGCAGATGACCGACTTTCTCTTCCTCGCCCTGGGGCTGGGAGGCTTCGCCCTGTTCGGCGCCTACGCCGTCTGGCTGCGCCGGGTCTGACCCATGGGGATCGAATGGCTCTACGCCGCCGCCGCCGTCGGGATCGGTGGCTACATGATCGCCGCCCTGCTGCGGCCTGACAAATTCTGAACCAGGAAGGAGACCTCGCATGGACTGGCGAGGGTGGGCCGAGATCGCTTTCACGATCGGCCTGACTGTTTTGCTCGGCTTGCCGCTGGGCCTGTACATGGCGCGCGTCTGGTCTGGGCGACGCACGGGATTGGAGCCGGTCCTGCGCCCGGTCGAAACCCTTGTTCTGAAGGCTCTGGGGCCACAGGTCGCTCGTAAGCAGACCTGGCTCGCCTACGCCGGCTCTGTCCTGGCCTTTTCGGCCGTCGGCTTCGTGCTGCTCTACGGCTTGCTCCGGCTTCAGGGCGCTCTGCCCCTGAATCCCCAAGGCTTCCCCGGGCTCTCGCCTCACCTCGCATTCAATACCGCCGTCAGCTTCGTGACCAACACCAACTGGCAGTCATACGGCGGCGAGACGACGATGAGCCATCTGTCCCAGATGGCAGGGCTGACCGTGCAGAACTTTGTCTCGGCAGCCACCGGGCTCGCGGTCGCCTGTGCGCTCGCCCGGGCCTTCGTGGCGGACCGAAGCGAGGGGCTGGGCAACTTCTGGGTCGATGTCACGCGCAACACCCTCTACGTGCTCCTCCCGCTCAGCCTGGTGGTGGCCCTCGCTCTTGTCGCCGCCGGCCTGCCGCAGACCCTGGCGGCCAATGCAGAGGCCACGACCCTTGAAGGGGCCACGCAGACCATCGCCCTGGCGCCGGTGGCCAGCCAGGAGGCGATCAAGCAACTCGGCACGAATGGCGGCGGGGTCTTCAACGTCAACTCCGCCCACCCGCTGGAGAATCCCGGCGTCTTGACCAACCTGATCGAGGTGGTGGCGCTCAACGTCCTCGCCTTCGGCGCAGTGGTCGCCTTCGGCGTGGTCGCCGCGGCGCGGCGCGAGGCGCGGGTCCTGCTGGCGGTGATGGCGCTAATGGTCGCCACGGCGGCGGGCGGAATCTACGCCGCGGAGACGCTGACGCCCAACCCCGTGATGGCGCAGGCGGGGGCGACCGAAGGCATCTGGATGGAGGGCAAGGAAACGCGGTTCGGACCGGCCTCGTCAGCGATCTGGGCCGCCCAGACAACCGGGGCCTCCAACGGGTCTGTCAATGCCATGCACGCCAGCTTCTCGCCGGTTGGCGGGGGCGTCGCGCTGTTCATGATCCAGCTGGGCGAGATCCTGCCTGGCGGTGTCGGCTCGGGTCTCTACGGGATGCTGGTCATGGCTTTGCTGGCGGTGTTCGTCGCAGGGCTCATGGTCGGACGCACGCCCGAGTACCTGGGCAAGAAGGTCGAGGCCCGCGAGATCAAGCTGGCCATGCTGGCGGTGCTGATCCTGCCGCTGGCCATCCTCGGCTTCAGCGCCGTGGCCGCCGTCCTGCCGGTAGCGCTCGAGGGCCTCCTGAATGGCGGCCCGCGCGGACTTTCGGAGATCCTCTACGCCTACTCGTCCGCGGCAGGGAACAACGGCTCCGCCTTCGCCGGACTGACCGCCAACGCACCCTGGTGGAACACGACCCTGGGCATGGCGATGATGCTCGGGCGGTTCGCCTACATGATCCCCGTCCTGGCGATCGCCGGCGCGCTGGCCGCCAAACCGCGGCTGTCGCCGACCGCCGGAACGCTGCCCGCCGACACCTTGCTCTTCGGCGGCCTGCTGGTCGGGGTGATCCTGATCCTGGGCGGACTGCAGTTCTTCCCGGCCCTCGCCCTCGGCCCGATCGTCGAACATTTCCAGCTTCTGGCCGCCGCCCGCTGAGCGCGTCCGGACCTGCAAGGACACCCTGATGAACACCACCGCATCTCAGCCGTCCACCCTCGCCGCCAGCCTCGACCGTTCGGCGATCCTGCGCGCGCTGAAGGAGGCCGCGGTCAAGCTTGATCCACGTCGACTGACCGCAAACCCGGTCATCCTGACCACCGAGGTCGTCGCGGCGCTGGCCACGGTATCTGCGGTGGTCGCACTGGCGTCGGGACAACCCGCCGGCTTCGCCATCCAGATCGCCGGCTGGCTGTGGGCCACGGTCCTATTCGCCAACCTGGCCGAGAGCATCGCCGAAGGGCGTGGCAAGGCGGCAGCCGACAGCCTGCGCGCGGCGCGGGTGACGACCAAGGCCAAGTTGCTGATCGATCCCGGCACGGGAACATGGATACCGACCCCCGCCCACAGGCTGGGCGCGGGCGAGGTCGTGCTTGTCGAGGCGGGCGATGTGATCCCGGCGGACGGCGAGATCATCGAGGGCGCCGCGAGCGTCAACGAGGCGGCGATCACCGGCGAGAGCGCGCCTGTGATCAGGGAGGCAGGAGGCGACAGATCTGCCGTCACCGGCGGCACGACAGTGGTATCCGACTGGATCAAGGTACGGGTCACCTCACAGCCAGGTTCCAGCTTTCTTGACCGGATGATCGCCATGGTCGAGGGGGCCGATCGGCGCAAGACACCGAATGAGCTGGCGCTGGGCGTCCTGCTGGCTGGCCTGACCCTGGTCTTTCTGATCGCGGTGGTCAGCCTGCTCGGACTGGGCGCCTACAGCGGAGTCCGGCTCGACCCCCTGATCCTGGGCGCGCTGTTCATCACCCTGATCCCGACCACCATCGGCGGGCTGCTGAGCGCCGTCGGCATCGCCGGAATGGACCGACTGCTCAAGGTCAATGTGCTTGCGACGTCGGGGCGGGCCGTCGAGGCGGCGGGCGATGTCGACACCCTGCTCCTGGACAAGACCGGCACGATCACCTTCGGCAACCGGATGGCCACCGAGGTCATCCCCGCGCCCGGCGTGCGTCCGGATGTCGCCCTGCGAGCGGCGTTGATGGCAAGCCTGGCCGACGAGACGCCGGAGGGCCGTTCCATTGTCGCCCTCGCCCGCGAGCAAGGCCAGACCGCCCTGGCGCCCGAGGGATCCACGCCGATCGCCTTTACCGCCACGACCCGTCAATCGGGGCTCGACGCCGGCGCCCTTTCCTGGCGCAAGGGGGCGGTCGATGCCGTGCTGGCCAGTCTCGATCTGTCGGACGCACAGGTTCCGGCTGATCTGCGACAGGCCGTGGAACGGATCGCGCGCGCCGGCGGCACGCCCCTGGCCGTGAGCGAAAACGGCGCCCTGGTCGGCGTCATCCACCTGAAGGACGTCGTCAAGCCAGGGGTCAAGGAACGCTTCGCCGACCTGCGCCGCATGGGGGTTCGGACGGTCATGATCACCGGCGACAATCCGGTGACGGCGGCAGCCATCGCTTCGGAAGCCGGCGTCGACGACTTCATCGCCGAGGCCACGCCTGAGGACAAGCTGCGCCTGATCCGGGCCGAACAGGCAAAGGGGCGACTGGTCGCGATGTGCGGAGACGGGGCGAACGACGCACCGGCCCTCGCCCAGGCGGACGTAGGCGTCGCCATGCAGACCGGGGCCCAGGCAGCCCGGGAAGCCGGCAACATGGTCGATCTGGACAGCGACCCGACCAAGATCATCGAGATCGTCGAGGTCGGCAAACAGTTGCTCATCACCCGCGGCGCGCTGACGACCTTCTCCATCGCAAACGACGTCGCCAAGTACTTCGCCATCATTCCCGCGCTGTTCGTCGCAGCCCTGCCGGCGCTGGGCGCGATCAACGTCATGGGCCTGGCGAGCCCGCAAAGCGCCATCCTGTCGGCGGTGGTCTTCAATGCACTCGTCATCATCGCGCTTATCCCGCTCGCCCTGCGCGGGGTCCGCTACCAGGCCATCGGCGCCGACCGCCTGCTACGCCGCAATCTGACGCTCTATGGGTTGGGCGGCCTCGTCGCGCCGTTCGTCGGCATCAAGCTGATCGACCTGATCGTCTCCGGACTGGGTTGGGCATGATGCGCGCCTCTCCGTCCCTGTTTCGCACGCTCCTGGTCACTATCGGCCTGATCGGCCTCCTCTTAGCCTGCGCCTTCCTCGGCGCCACTCAGTAGGCAAAAGACATGATGTCCCAGCTTCGACCTGCGCTCGTTTCGATGGCGCTGTTCACCTTCATCCTTGGCCTGGCCTACCCGCTCGGCGTGACCGGACTGGCCCAACTCCTGATGCCGGCGCAGGCCGATGGGTCCCTGCTCCGCGATCGGGAGGGCCGCGTGATCGGATCAGCCCGAGTGGGCCAGGCCTTCGAACAGGAGCGATACCTGCATCCCCGGCCATCGGCCGCCGGCGAAGGCTACGACGCCTCGGCGTCCTCGGGGTCAAACCTGGGGCCACTCAATCCCGCCTTCGCCCAGCAGGTGCGCGACCGAGCCGCCAGACTGCGCGCTGAAAGCCCCGCGCCTATTCCGGGGGATGCCCTGACCGCATCGGCCTCCGGCCTCGATCCCGACATCTCGCCAGCCAACGCCGAACGACAGGTCGCCCGCATCGCCGCGGCCCGTGGTCTGCCGGAAAGCGTCGTGCGCGATGCCATCGCAGAGGCCACCACGAGGCCCCTGTTCGGTTTCATTGGCCAGCCGGCCGTCAATGTCCTGAAGACCAATCTGGCGCTCGACGCCGCGACGGCTGGAGCGCAACCTCGCGCCCGATGAACTCCGCCGATCGCCCGCGCCCGGATCCTGATGCCCTGCTGGCTGCAACGGCGGGAGGCGGACGCGGGCGGCTGAAGGTCTTCCTCGGCATGGCCCCCGGGGTGGGCAAGACCTTCGAGATGCTCAGCGCCGCGCGACGCCTGAGCGAGGGGGGTGGGGACGTCCTGGTAGGCGTCATCGAGACGCATGGGCGGCGGGAGACTGAGGCCCTGCTGGAGGGTCTGGAGGTCCTGCCCCGCCGCCCGATCGCCGATGGCGGACGCCAGTATCTGGAGTTCGACCTCGACGCCGCCCTGGCCCGGCGGCCCGGGCTGTTGCTGGTCGACGAGTACGCCCACGCCAACGCCCCGGGAAGCCGTCACGCCAAGCGGTGGCAGGACGTCGAGGAACTGCTGGCAGCGGGCATCGACGTCTGGACGACCCTGAATGTCCAGCACCTCGAAAGTCTGGTCGAGGTGGTGTGGAGGATCACGGGCGTTCGTCAGCGCGAGACGGTCCCGGACAGCGCCCTGTCGCGCGCCGACGAGATCGAACTGATCGACATTACCCCCGCTGAACTCCGCCAGCGGATCGCGGAAGGGAAGGTCTATCTGCCCGAAACCGCTACGCTGGCGGCCGACAACTTCTTCAAGGCGGAGAACCTAACCGCACTGCGGGAACTGGCGTTGCGGCGGGCGGCGCAGACAGTCGACGATCAGCTTACACAAGCCATGCGGCGGGCCGGCGTCGAGGGTCCGTGGGCGGCCGGTGAACGAATCCTCGTCCTCATCGGCGCCGACGACATGGCGCAACCGCTCGTCCGCGCCGGACGCCGCCTGTCCGACATGATGATGGATGCCCCCTGGACGGTGGCCCATATCGAGCGCCCCGCCAGCGATGGCGCCGCCGGGGCCAGACTCAATGCGGCGCTGAAGCTGGCGGAGCAGCTCGGCGCGCGTACCGTGGTTCTGACCGGCGATGATCTGGTGCGAGCCACGCTCGATTTCGCCGGGCGTGAGAACATCACCCAACTCGTCGTCGGCCGCTCGCGGCGCGCGCCTTCCTGGCTGCCCTGGCGCCGCGCGCTGATCCCCGAGTTGCTGCGCCATGCGCGGGGCGCGGCGCTGCACGTCGTGACCGAAACCGGCGGCGAGGCCGCGCCGCCGCCCAAAAGGACGCTCGCTAGTCCGTGGACGTCGGGTGTGACACCTCACATGGCCGCCATCGGACTGATCGCGGTGGCCACCCTGACGGCGAGCCTGCTCGACCGCAGGGTCGAGAACGTCAATCTCGCCATGGTCTTCATGCTCAGCGTGCTCGTCAGCGGCCTGGCCTTCGGCCTGTGGCCGGCAGTGGTCGCTGCCACGCTTGCGGCGTTGACCTACAACTTCCTGTTTCTTGATCCGCGACTGACCTTCTGGATCGGGCATCCGGCGGATGTGCTCACCTTTGGCGTCTTCTTCGCCGTGGCCATGACGACCGGCTGGCTGGCCGGCCGGGTCCGTGACCAGGCGCGGGCGGCGGGAGCCAGGGCCTCGGCGGTAACGGCGCTGTTGGCCGCCAGTCGACGGCTGTCTTCGGCCGCGCGCAAGGAGGACGCGGCCCAGACCCTGGCTGAGCAGCTCGGTGCGGCGACCGGCGCGCGGGCGATCGTGTTCCTGCCGGACCGCGAGGACATCGCACCGGCCGCATGGACGCCCGCCCGACCGGAACCGCCCGAAATGGCGCCGGCGGACACCGCCGCCGCGCGGTGGGCATGGGAGAGGGGCGAACCGGCTGGCGCGGGGACGGGCACGCTGCCCAACGCCACCTGGACCTTTCGCCCCCTGCAGGGTGTCCGCGCGCGATCGGGCGTCGCGGCGCTGGAGCCTCGCGCGCTCGAGGCGGAGGCCGATGAACGGTTTGCGCTGGCCTTGCTCGACCAGGGGGCTGTTGCGCTGGAACGAGCAGAGTTTGCCGCGGAAGCCGCCGATGCGGAGGCGCTTCGCCGGTCCGACCGGCTGAGGTCGGCCCTGCTGAATTCGGTCAGCCACGACCTGCGCACGCCCCTCTCGGTCGTTCTCGGATCGGCTACGACGCTGATCGACTACGGCGACGCGCTCAAGCCCGCCGTGCGCAAGGACCTGCTGGCGTCGATCCGGGAGGAGGCCGAACGACTGAGTCGCTACGTGGGCGATCTTCTCGACATGACCCGGATCGAAGGCGGCGCCCTTTCGCCGCGACAGGACTGGATCGACGTCAGGGAGGTTCTGGCGGAGGCGGCCTCAAGGGTCGCGCGCAGACTTGCCGCGCGGCGGCTTGTCCGTGACTTTCCATCCAGCCTGTCCATGGTTCGTGCCGATCCTGGCCTGCTCGAGCAGGCGCTGGTCAACATCCTGGACAACGCCATCGCCTACAGTCCTGACGGTTCGTCGATCGAGTTGGCGGCCTATGAGGACCGGGGCAACGTGGTGATCGCCATCGAGGACGAGGGCCGCGGGATTCCCGCCTCGGACCTCGACAGGGTCTTCGAGCGCTTCAGGCGGCTCGAGGAGCCGACTGACCGCGGCAAGGGGGCGGGGCTGGGTCTTGCCATCGCCCGCGGCTTCGTCGAGGCCATGGGCGGCCGGATCGCGGCGGCGAGCCCGATCCGCGACGGCCGCGGCGCCCGGATTCTAATCAGCCTGCGGAAGGAGACGACCATGCCCGGAGGCTTTCTGTGAGCGCCTATCGGCCGCGCATCCTGGTCATCGATGATGAACCGCAGATCCACCGGTTCCTGGGTCCCGCCCTGGAAGCTGGCGGATACGAACCCGTACGCGCCGACGACGCGGCATCGGGCCTGAAGGAGATCGCACATCGCGCGCCGGACGCCGTCGTCCTTGACCTCGGCCTGCCGGACATGGACGGCAAGGAGGCGCTGGTGAAGGCAAGAGCTTTCTATGACGGTCCAATCCTCATCCTGTCCGCCCGCGACCGCGAGACCGAAAAGATCGACGCGCTGGATCTGGGGGCCGATGACTACGTCGAGAAGCCGTTCGGCGTCGGCGAGTTGCTTGCACGGCTGCGCGCGGCGCTCCGGCATCGCATCCAGCGCGACGGCGGCGCGCCCCGCGTGGCCGCTGGTGAGATCGAGATCGACCTTGTGCGCCGCCGGGTTTCCCGGGCCGGCGAGCCTGTGCGGCTATCGCCGCGCGAGTATGATCTGCTCGCGCGGCTGGCGGAAGGTCGCGGCAAGGTCCTCACCCATCGCCAGCTGCTGACGGCAGTCTGGGGACCGGCGCATGCCGAGGATGTCCAGTACCTGCGGGTGTTTGTCGGGCAACTGCGCCAGAAGCTGGAGAATGACCCCGGCTCGCCAAAGGTCATCCTGACCGAACCCGGCGTCGGCTACAGGTTCGAGGCGGACTGACAGGACATCCGCCCCGAAAGGGCGTCCCGACCGCGCCCGGGGGCTCGATCGGGACCTGATCCGGTCAGCGAATGCCCGGCACGTGCAGGGCCGCTTCGGCGTCGGCGCGGCGCTGGGCGGCGAGGTCGCCATACTTGGCCAGTTCGGCGCGGGCGACGGTGCGGCAGTGCACTTCATCCGGGCCGTCGGCGAGGCGCAGCGTGCGCTGGCCGGCATAGGCCTTGGCCAGGCCGAAGTCGGTGGTCACGCCGCCGCCGCCGTGAGCCTGGATGGCGTCGTCGATGATCTTCAGGGCGATCCGCGGAGCGGCGACCTTGATCATGGCGATCTCGTTGCGGGCCGACTTGTTGCCGGCCTTGTCCATCATGTCGGCGGCCTTGAGGCACAGCAGGCGGCACATCTCGATGTCGATGCGGGCCTCGGCGATCCGCTGTTCCCAGACGCTGTGCTCGGCCAGGTACTTGCCGAACGCCTTGCGGGTCAGCAGGCGCTTGCACATCTTTTCCAGGGCGACCTCGGCGGTGCCGATGGTGCGCATGCAGTGGTGGATACGGCCCGGGCCCAGGCGGCCCTGGGCGATCTCGAAGCCGCGACCTTCGCCCAGGATCAGGGCTTCCTCGACCGGGACGCGGACGTCCTTGAGGACGACTTCGGCGTGGCCGTGCGGGGCGTCGTCGTAGCCGAAGACCGGCAGCATGCGGACGATCTCGATGCCGGGCGCATCCATCGGCACCAGCAGCTGGCTCTGAGCCTGGTGCTTGGGGCCTTCGGGATTGGTCTTGCCCATGACGATGGCGACCTTGCAGCGCGGGTCGCCGACGCCCGAGGACCACCACTTGCGGCCGTTGATCACATAGTGGTCGCCGTCCCGCTCCATGCGGGTCTCGATATTGGTGGCGTCCGACGAGGCCACGTCCGGCTCGGTCATCAGGAAGGCCGAGCGGATCTCGCCGTTCA
>VFQU01000762.1_pt1 | contig 23854 bp, 14 predicted proteins | sample 3512311 | NCBI WGS metagenome assembly VFQU01 (sample SAMN10412377, study PRJNA504923) | tailings metagenome | isolation source: Relicate 3 Philex TSF3 active mining site | place: Philippines: Tuba, Benguet | collected 2017-08-29
AACCGAAGACGGATCTGTTTGCCATGAACCCAGCGGTGAACGCGCTACGCGGGCCAGCGCGCAAGGCGGCGCAGGACAGTGCGCGGATGAATTTCGCGGTGCCGGATGCAGCGCCGACGGAGCGACTGAACCGCATACTGTGGGGCGCCGTCAAAGGCTGGGACCAGGCGTATCCGCAGATACAGACGCGCGCCTTCAGCCCACTGGCGATTGACATCGACGACGACGAACGGGAAGAGGCGGAAGAGAGAGCGAAACGGCGGCGCTAGGCAGACTGTTCCGGACGCTGGCGAGCGACCAGCCACCAGACGATGCCCATGGCCAGCGGATACTGCAGGCCCATCACCCAGAAGACGCCTGAGTAGCCGAACCAGTCGACGATGCGGCCGACCAATGGCGTGGAGATGAGGCCAGCCAGACCGCTGCCGAGGCCCACGACTCCGGCGGCAGAGCCGACGATGTTGGTGGGGAAGATGTCGTTGGTCATGGTCATGAGGTTGGTCTTCCAGGCCATGTGCAGGAAGGCGACGACACAGACCATGGCGATGGCGGGACCGGCGGGCAGGTAGTTGACCGCGATGCCAACGGGCATGAGCAGGGCCAAGGGCGTCATGGTGCGCACGCGAGCCCCTACGGGGCTGAGCCCGGAAGCGATGAAGCGGCCCGAAAGCCAACCACCGCAGAGGGAGCCCAAGTCAGCCGCGAGATAGGGCATCCAGGCAAAGAGGCCAATTTCGACCAGCGAGAAATGGCGGACGTCCGAAAGATACTTGGGCAGCCAGAAGAGATAGAACCACCAGACAGGGTCGGCGAAGATGCGGGCCAGGAGAAGGCCCCAGACCTCGGGCATGCGCAGGAGTTCGCGGTAAGCGACTTTGGCATGGCCATGCTTTTGCAGGCGGCCCACGGCAATGTATTCGAGTTCGGCCTTGCTGATGCGGGGATGTTCCTCCGGAAGGTGATACATCACCAGCCAGACCGCGAGCCAAACGAAGCCGAGCAGGCCGGTGAGGACGAAGGCGTAGCGCCAGCCGAACTGGAGCGTCATCCAGGCAATAAGGGGCGGAGAGATGATGGCGCCTGTTGCGGCTGCTGCATTCACGAGGCCATTGGCGACGCCGCGCTCTTTGGCCGGGAACCATTCCGAGATGGCCTTTTCGGCAGCCATGAAGTTGCCGCTCTCACCGAGCCCGAGCAGGAAGCGAAAGACACCGAGACCGAAGGCGGTACGCGCGAGGGCGTGCAAGGCATTGGCGGCCGACCACCAGGCCATGAAGACGGCCAGGGCGCGGCGGGTGCCCCAACGGTCACAGAGCCAGCCGGAGATGACATACATCACGGTGTAGGGAAAGAGAAAGGCCGTGAGGATGTCAGCGTACTGGGTGTTGGAGATGTTGAGTTCTTTGGTGAGAACGGGGGCGACGACGGAGAGGGTCTGACGGTCTACGTAATTGATGACCGTAGCGAGGAAGAGGAGTGAGGCAATGCCCCAACGCATTCTGCCGGGCTTGGAGTTCATGGCGTCTCCCGGAAGCGTATACCCAAACCGGGAGCGGTGGGGACGAGGTAATCGGTGGCGGCGACTTCGATGGGGTCCACGAGGAAGCGGTTGGCGACGGTGAGCACCTGGGGGTTGTACTCGGCCAGATTGCAGTTGGGCACCGCAGCGGCGAATTGCAGGGCGGCGGCCACCTGGGGGCCAAAGGCGATGGAGAGATGGGGGACGACGGGGACGCCTGCAGCCGCGGCCATGGCGGCGAGGCGCAGACCTTCGGTGATGCCGGTGCGGCCGAGGTCAGGCTGATAGACGCCGAGGGCCTTGGAGGCAAAGAAGGGCTTCATTTCAAAGCAGGTGCGGTAGCTTTCACCGAGTCCGATGGGGGTGTGGAGCTGCTGCGCGAGGGCGGCATGATCGGCAACATCCTCAGGGGGCAAGGGAGCTTCGAACCAGACGGCGGAGCGGGCGTCGAGTTCGCGGCCAAAGGCGAGTGCGCTTTCGGGCGTGTGGCGCCAAAGAGCGTCGACCGCTACTTGCGTGCCGGTGCGCTGGACGGCGTCGATGTGGTCGAGGAACTCGGAGGCACCGGGGGTGTCGTAGAACATCTTGACGAGGGGGAAGCCGCCGGAATCGGTTTCGCCAGGCCGCATGCCGCTGCGATAGGCGGGGATGCGGGTCTTTGGGGTGGTGGAGATCAGTTGGGCGACGGGCAGGCCGGCGGCCTGACCAGCGATGTCCCAGAGGGCGAGGTCGACGCCAGCGATGGCGTCGAGCATGAAGCCACCGGTTTGGCCACGGACGCGCATGGTGGAATACATGCGCTGCCAGAGGGCGGCGATGCGCTCAGGTGTGGGTTCTGAGAAGTCTTCGCCAACGATGGCGGGGCCGAGGAGACGATCGACAATGGTGGCGGCCACCTGAGGCGCGAGCGGGGCCTGGGCTTCGCCCCAACCGGTGAGGCCGGCATCGGTTTCCACCTGGACCAAAGCGGTTTCGATGTTTGGGGAATAGAGACAGGGGTAGACAGCGGACCAGCGGTAGTCGCCGGCCGTAGCGCCCATGGCGGTGGGAGTGCCGGCGGTGCCGGTGGCGGCGCCGATGTCACGCGGCAGGCAGATAGCGCGCGAGGTGATGCGGGTGATCTTCATGACGGCCGCTCAGCCGCCACCCGTTCACGCAACACCTGGAGTTCGGCATGGCTGACTTCGTCCACCGTCTGCGTGGGCCGGCGCACTTTGGCGCAGGCGATGACGCCTTCGGCCACCAGATTGACCTTGGCGGCCGAGACGCCGAGGCCGGGCTGCAATTCATAGCGGATGAGGGGCAGAGCGACGGAGAATAGGCGCCAGGCCTCGGCGAGATCTCCAGCGGCGATGAGTTGCATGACGCGCACGTAGACCCAGGTCATGTCGCTCGAGGGCATGGTGCCGACGGCGCCACGCTGCGTTTCTTCAATGAGGAACTGACCATTGAGGCCACCGAAAAGGGCGAGGCTGTCCCCGACTTGCGCATGGAGTGCGCCGACCTTGGGAGCGGTGGGAGGGGCTTCGACCTTGACGCTCTTCACCTGGGGGATCTCTCTGGCCATACGGGCCAGCAGCGGAACGGGCATGGCCACCTGACTCATGAGTGGAGCATCCTGCACCATGATGGGGATGCCGGCGGCGTCGGAGATGGCGCCAAAGTATTCCATGAGGCCTTCGCCATCGGGCTTGAGGAAGTAAGGGGGCAGCACCATGAGGGCAGCAGCGCCAAGGTCGCGCGCCTGCTTGCTCAATTCCACGGCGCCAACGGTGCCGGTATGACCGGAACTGACAACGAGCGGCACTCGGCCATTCACGCGTTTGGTGATGCGTTCGAGCATCTGGACACGCTCGGGGCCCAGCAGAGTGTAGCCTTCGCTGGCATTGCCGAAAAGCCCCAGGCCGTCGGCTCCCTGGGCCAAGAGGTAGTCCACCAGACGGTCGAGCGATTCGTAATCGACGCTGCCGTCTTCGGTGAACGGGGTTACCACAATCGGATAAACTCCGCGCAACATGATTCAGTCTCCTATTCGCTTGTCAAGCCGTCGGCGAGGCTCTGCTGGGCGCGCAGAATGTGGACGCGCAAGGCCCGCTGCAACCGCGGCAAGTCGCGCGCGGCCAGCGCGGCGACAATCTCTTCGTGCTCAGCCTGCTCAACAGGCAGGCGGGCGGCCCAATCGCGTCCGCGGGAGTGCAGATGAGCAATCTGCAAGTGGGCGTTCAGGCTTTCGTACATTTCCTGGAGGCGGCGGTTGCCAGAGCATTCGAGCAGGAGGCGGTGAAACTGCCGGTTGTCCTCTTCATGCTGGCGGCGTTCGCGTTCGGTACGTGGACCGCGGCCGAGGCGATCGAGCAGGCGGCGGAACTCGTTTAGCTCTTTGGGGCCCACGCGTTCGACAGCCTTCTCGGCGGCGAGGCACTCGAGGGCGCAGCGGATGTCCGAGGTTTCCTCAAGGTCGCGGGCGGTGAGTTCGGCGACGAAAGTGCCGCTGCGGGGACGGACTTCAATGAGGCCTTCGGCGGCCAATTGCTGGATGGCGCCGCGGACGGGGGTGAGACTGACACCCAGTTGCTGGGAGATTTCATCGACCAGGAGGCGCTCGCCTGGTTTGAAATCTGAGCTCAGAATACGCTGGCGCAAGACCTCGTACACTTCGTCGGTGGCCCGCAAACGCGGCAGCCGTGTAAGTTCCACTCATTCAGCATACACTTGCGCCGCAGCTTGTCCAGCTAAAATCTGAGATCTGAAATATTTTATTGCAGAGCGGCGCGGGCTGTGACAGAATCGTCAAAGTCTCGCCATGAAGCGTCGAAATTTCCTTGCCGCCGCCGGCCTCAGTTCGGCCTATTCGCTCTATGTGGATGCGTCGCAGTTACCGCCTTCCACGCACACGCCATCCGGGGCGGAACTGCAGGGAATTTTCCGGAGGCCGGAGTTTGAGAAGATCGCGCCGCCGCGGTCGCTGGCCAAGGCATCGACCACGGAACCGAACCTGACGGCGGTGGACCTGAAGACAGATGTGCTGGTGGCGGGTGGCGGACTGGCGGGCGTGCAGGCGGCAATTTCGGCAGCACGGCACGGGGCGAAAGTGATCCTGGTGCAGGACCGTTCGCGGCTGGGGGGGAACTCGTCGAGTGAAGTGAAGATGCATGTGGTGGGGGCGTCGAACCACAAGAGCCGGCCGGGTTGGCGCGAGGGCGGGTTGCTCGAAGAGATGCGGCTGGATGATGCGGTGAACAATCCACACCGGGCCTGGGAGATGTGGGACATTCTGCTCTATGACAAGGTGATCAGCGAGCCGAATATCACGCTGCTGCTGGAGACGACGCTGGCGCGAGCGGCGGTCAAAGACGGAAAGATCACAGAAGTGCTGGCGCGGTGTGACAAGAGCGAGCACCTGTACCGGATTGAAGCAAAGCTGTTCTGTGATTGCACGGGGGACTCGCGACTGGGGCTCGAGGCCGGCGCGGAAATGCGGTCGGGCCGGGAGGCGCGCTCGGAGTTCAACGAAGGGCTGGCGCCGGAGAAGGCAGACGGGGAAACGTTGGGGTCGAGCATTCTGTTCACTTCGCGGCTGTATCCGCGGCCGGTGCCCTTCAAGGCGCCAGCGTGGGCCCGGAAAGTGACCAAGGAACATCTGAAGCTGCGCTCCACGGCGGCTTGGGAGTATGGCTACTGGTGGATTGAATGGGGCGGGAACCGGGACACGATTCGCGACAATGAATTGATCCGCTTTGAGCTGCTCTCGATTGTGATGGGGGTGTGGGACTACATCAAGAACTCGGGCGAGCATCGCGACAGTGATTACTACGGCCTCGACTGGGTGGGGATGATGCCGGGCAAGCGCGGCAGCCGGCGCCTGGTGGGCGACTACATGCTGAAGCAGGATGATCTGGCCAACAGTGTCTACTTCCCGGATGCGGTAGCCATTGGGGGCTGGCCCATGGATGACCATCCGCCCGGCGGATTTGACCGGGCTGACCTGCCTCCAGCGGTGGCGGTAAAGACCAAGGAAGTGTATTCGATTCCGTTGCGGTCGCTCTATTCAAAGAACATTTCGAACCTGTTCATGGCGGGGCGCAACATTTCCGCAACGCATGTGGCATTTACGAGTACGCGGGTGATGGCGACCTGCGCGGTGGAAGGCCAGGCGATTGGGACCGCCGCGGCAGTCTGCCTGCAGCATGACCTGACGCCGCGGCAGTTGGCCAACGATGCGAAGCGCGTGAAGGTTTTGCAGCAAAGACTGTTGCGGGATGACCAGTCGCTGGTGGGGGTCAAGAACGAAGATCCGGCGGACCTGGCGCGGAAAGCCAAGCCGACGGCGTCGCACGCCGCGCCGGAGACCCCGGCCAGCAACCTGTTAACCGGCGAAACGCGGGACATACCAAAGGGAGCGCGACATCAATGGTCAGCGCCGCTCGAGCCCCACGGGAAGACCTGGGTGGCGCTCGAATGGGATGCGCCGCAAAGTGTTTCCCAACTGCAAATCACTTTTGATTCTGGATTTCAGCGGGAGCTGACATTGACTTCGCACAACGCGATCAATCGGGGGATTGTGCGCGGTCCGCAACCGGAGACGGTGAAGGCTTACCGACTGGAATATCGCGCCACAGCAGCAGGGGCATGGCAGCCGCTGCTGGAAGAGAAGGATAACCACCAACGGCTGGTGCGCCACAAATTAGCCGCTTCCGTACGCGCTCAGGCCATACGCCTGATTGTGGACGCCACCCATGGTGACGACCATGCGCGTGTATTCGAAATTCGTTGTTACGCCTAGGAGTCTTTACTCATGAAAGTACTTGCTTCACTCACTCTATTTTTAGCCCTCCCCGTTCTCGCGCAGTTGCAGAACGGGGCCATTTCGGGCCTGGTTACAGATGGACAGGATGCCGCGATCGCGGGTGCGGAGGTGGAGATCCGGAACACGGGAACCAACTCGCTGTTTCGCACCAAGACGAACGAACGTGGCTTTTACACGGCGCCAAGCCTGCCCATTGGGGGCTATGAGGTAGCGGTGAAAATGCAGGGCTTCAAGCGTGCTTCGGTTTCGGGCATCACCTTGCAGGTGAACCAGAACGCTCAGGTGGACGTGAAGCTGGAAGTGGGGCAGGTGTCAGAGTCGATTGAAGTCACCAGCGAAATACCGCTCGTGGATACCGGGAGCGCTACGCTGGGGACCGTGATTGAGAACCGGCGCGTGCGCGACCTGCCACTCAATGGGCGCTCAGCGCTGGCGCTGGCGCTTTTGAACCCGGGTGTAATTTCAAACGCCGGGCCGACGAACTCAGGGTTTGGTGACCGCGGGATTCAGTTGTCGTCGATCTCGGTGAACGGCAGCCCGAGCTCGATGGTGAACCAGACGCTGGACGGTAACAACAACGTGCTGAGCTTTGTGGGTGAAGTGGGGATTCCGCCGGCGGTGGACTCGGTGGAAGAGTTCAAAGTGCAGAGCGGCGCCATGAGCGCGGAGTTTGGCTTTACGGCGGGCGGCGCGGTGAACCTGGTGACGAAGTCGGGAACAAACCAGTTGCATGGTACGGCTTATGAGTTTCTGCGCAATGAAAAACTGGACGCGCGCAACACGTTTGCCCCCGTTCGGCTGCCGCTGCGGTATAACCAGTTCGGCGCATCGGCGGGCGGGGCGATCATCAAGGATAAGACCTTCTTCTTCGCCAACTGGGAAGAGTATCGCCTTCGCCGTTCGAATCCTCGTATTCAAAGCGTGCCGATATCAGAATGGAAGGCAGGCAATTTCTCGAATCTGCGGAACGCGAGTGGCGCGCTGATTCCGATCTATGATCCGAACACGACGCGGGCGAACCCGAACGGGTCCGGGCTGGTTCGCGATCTTTTCCCCGGCAACATCGTGCCGCAAGCACGCTTTGATTCCATCACGCCGAAGATTCTGGCATTCTGGCCGGAACCGAATCGCACACCGACCAACGCGTTTACCTTCGCCAACAACTTCCAGGACAGCGCGCTCAACGTCACGGACTGGACGCAGTGGAACTTCCGGGGCGACCACCGGTTTTCGGAAAAGAACTCGGCCTTTTTCCGTTACACTTCAGCCGAGCATGCGCCGCGGGGCAACAGCATCTTTACCGACCCGACCGTAGGCCAGGACCGGGTGGACAACCAGTTGAACCGCAACATCATGATTTCTGACACGCATACGTTTTCGCCCACGCTGTTCAACAACCTGCGCATCGGGGTGATGCGGCAGTTCTTCACGTTCCGGGCCGTCAACGGCAACCAGGACTGGCCGCGGAAGCTGGGGATGCCGGCGATTGTACCGCCGACGCAGTTCCCGGAAATCAACTTCGGGTTTGGCACCATCGGGGGCCAGGCATTTGGTACGCGCGGCTCGCTGAACTGGGACATCCAGAACATGATCACGAAGATCACGGGCGGGCATACGATCAAGATCGGGTTCAACCACCGGATTCTGTACGGGGGTAACCAGCAGGGAGCGGCGCTGTCTGGCAACTTCGGGTTTGCCGGTCTGACCACCAATCCTCAGGTGCCCGCGAACACGGGATTCAACATGGCCCAGTTTCTGACCGGAGATGTTTCGAGCGCGTTTATCGACAGCATCCTGGGGAATGCCAACCATGGGATTGCCATGTCGGCCTTCGTGCAGGATGACTGGAAGGTATCGCGACGGCTGACGTTGAACTTCGGGCTGCGCTATGACTACCAGCAACGGCCTTACGAGCGGCACAACGGGTTGATTCAGTTTGACCCGAGCGCCCGCGTGGCGGGCAGTCCGTTTCAGGGGGCGATTCAATTCGCGGGGCTGAATGGAGCACCGCGGCAGTGGTTTGGAAGTGACTTCAACGACTTCGGGCCACGCTTCGGTTTTGCCTACAACCTGTTCGGCAACAACAAGACCGTGCTCCGCGGCGGTTATGGTGTTTACTACCCATCGATCTTCTTCCGTCCCTTCATGGGCAACCCGCAACTGTTCTCGTCGACGCGCACAAACTATGTGGCGCAGGGTCCCGGGCTGGCAGCTTTCCGGTTTGCCCAGGGCTTCCCCAGCGCTCCACTGCAATCGCCGGGCGCCAGCGCCGGTCCGTTGGCCCTGTTGGGCCAGGGCGTGAGTTTCAACCAGGGTGGAGAGGGCACGCCGCTTTCTCAACAATGGAACTTCGGCATACAGCACCAGGTGGCGGGATGGCTGATTGACGCCAATTACTCTGGCTCGAAAGGCAATGGCTACATGGCGGCCGGCTACAACCTGAATCAGGTGGACCCGAGGGTGCGCGAGCAATTGGGGCAGGCCCTGTTTACCCCGGTGCCCAACCCCTATGCGGGTCAGGTGCCCGGCGGGCTGGGCGCGGCCACGATTACACGGGAACGTTCGCTGATGCCCTTCCCCTATTACACGGGCGTGACGGTGAACAATCCGCTGCTCGGCAATTACAACTCGCATCAGTTCCAGTTGACCGTGCAGCGGCGTATGGCCAGCGGCCTGATGGTGAACTTTGCGTACACGGGCGGCAAGAAGATCAGCGATTCGGCCATTGTGCCCGTGGACTTCGGGCCGATTGAGCAGGTAACGGACAACGGCTTCCAGGATGCGCTCTTCAACCGGCAGTTGAACAAGTCTGTGGACCCGGCGGACGTGAGTCAGCGGTTGGTGAGCAGCGCAATTTATGAGCTGCCCTTCGGCCCGGGCAAGCGGTTCAACCCGGGCAGCACGGTGGCGCGCAAGATCGTGGGCGGCTGGCAGATCAACCTGATTTCGGTGATGCAGACCGGTGTGCCGCTGACGGTACGCGGGGCCAGCAATAACGCCGCAGACCGGCCCAATTCGACTGGGGTCAGCGCGGCGCTGCCGCGTTCGGAGCGGTCGGCGGATCGTTGGTTTGATACCACGCAGTTTGTGAACCCGCCCGCGTTTCAGCTGGGCAATGTGTCGCGCACCATTCCTGATGTGCGCCACCCGGGAACGGTGAACTTCGACCTCTCGTTGATCAAGGACACGCGGTTCCTCGAACGGTTCAACCTGCAGTTCCGCTTCGAAGCGTTTAACGCTTTCAACCAGGTGAATTATGGCCTGGTGGACGACAACTTCGGCGCGGGTCCGGACGGTCGCAATGCACGGGCGCAGTTTGGCACGATTGTGACGGCGCGTGATGCGCGTGTGATGCAGTTGGGCCTCAAGCTGATCTTCTAAACAAAGCTGATCCTTGGCGAAGGGCGTTCCCCGAATCCGCGAAAGTGGGTGGAGGGAACGCCCTTCGCTTTTCCGGGGGGGCTTGCACCGGAGCCAAAGCTTTGATAATTGCTCTGGCCATGAAACAGCTGCGGCTACTTACAATTTGTTTGGCGGTGGGAAGTGGATTGACTATGGCTCAGGTGGAACGCGCCTCCATTGTGGGCAATGTTACAGACAAGTCGGGCGCGGCGATGGTGGGCGTTGAGATCACCGTGACCAATCAAGGTACGAACACAGCCCAACGCCTGGTGACAGATGAGAGTGGAGCGTACTCGGCGGTGAACCTGATACCCGGGGCCTATACGGTGCAAGCGGCGAAGGCGGGATTCCGCAATGTAGTGTTCCGGGATTACACGTTGCAAGTGAGTCAGGCGGCGCGGCTGGACATTACGATGGACGTGGGCGATGTTTCGCAGACTGTGGAGGTAACCGGGGCAGCGCCGCTGCTGCAAACCGAGAACGCGAGCGTGGGGCAAGTGATCTCGAAGGAGGCCGTACAGTCGCTGCCATTGAACGGCCGCAACTTCGTACAACTGGCCATACTTTCGCCCGGAGTAACTGGCCTCGATTACGCGCAGCCGAACACGATCAACTCCGGACGCCGGCCGGACGAGTTACGACCCGGGGGAACAGCGATTGCCGCGAACGGGGCGCGGAGCACGTCGAATCAGGTGCTGATCGACGGCATTGACAACAGCGAGATGATTTCGCAGACCTTCATCGTGCGGCCAGCGGTGGAGGGGATACAGGAATTCAAAGTGTTGACCAACAACGCAGGGGCTGAGTATGGGCGCTCAGCGGGCGCGGTGGTGGTGATCACCTCCAAGTCCGGGACGAATGAGTTTCATGGTTCCGTGTTTGAGTTTCTGCGCAATGAAGTCTTTGACGCGCGGAACTTTTTCGCGCGGACCGACATCGGCAAGCCGCCCTTCAAGCTCAACCAATACGGGGCAGCGCTGGGGGGACCGATACGGCGCAACAAGACCTTTTTCTTCGCCAACTACGAGGGCTATCGCGAGATCTTCGGGGATAGTCAACTGGTGACGGTGCCGACGGCGGCGATGAAGCAGGGAGACTTTCGGGGGGTGGTGGCAAATGGCATCTTTGACCCGCTGACGACGGCGGCAAACCCGGCGGGCGGGGCGGCAATTCGCCAGCGCTTTCCGAACGACACCATACCGGCCAGCCGCTTTGACGCGATTGGGGCGGGGCTGGTGCAAATGTGGCCCGACCCGCAGCGCGCCGCGCTGGTAAACAACTATGTGGCGAACCCGATCAAGCGGTCGAGCCTGCACCGGGCTGACGGGCGCGTGGACCACCAGTTCAACCCGAACAACAATGCCTTCTTCCGGTACTCAATTGACAAGAGCCTGATCACGATGCCGGACACGTTTGACCGGGCCATTGGCGGCAACGAAGCCAGTTTCGCGGGGGACAACACGGTGACGGGCCGCAACCTGGTAGGCGCCTTTACGCGGGTGATTTCGCCTTCCACCGTGGGGGACTTCCGTTATGGCTACACGCAGTTCAATTCGGCGCTGATTCCCACGCAATTGAGCAATCCGCTATGGGGGCGCATACCGGGCAGAGACGCGAGCGACCCCTTTCAACCAACGGCGCCGATTGTGGGCACCAGCGGTTATGCGGGGCTGGGCAATGCCCGTTCGACGCCGCTGATACGGGACCAGAAGATGCACGAGATCATCGCGAACATCTCGACGCTGAAGGGCGCGCACAACATCAAGTACGGGATTGACCTGCGGCTGCGGACCACGGGGGAAACCGCGTCACCCCCGGGAGAGAGCGCCTTTGGCCGCTGGAATTTTGACCCGGCCTACACGCGAAACCCGGCATCGCCCGGGGGCACCGGGGATACCGTGGCCACGATGATGCTGGGCTTTCCCATCGCGCTGAGGCGCGACGTATTCCCGCAGGGGACGGCGACGATGAACACGAACGAGTGGAACTTTTACGTCCGCGATGAGTGGCGGGTGAATTCGAAGCTGACGCTGAACATTGGGCTGCACTATGAGATCAACACGCCGTTCCAGGAACAGCAAAATTCCTGGGTGAATTTTGACCCAGGGACGGCGCAGCAATTGATTGCCAATGTGAACGGTGTATCGCGCACGGGCAACATCAACACGGATTTCAAGGCGTGGGGTCCGCGGGTGAGCTTTGCCTATCAGGTGGACAAACGAACGGTGGTGCGGGGCGGCTACGGATTGTTCTATGAACCGCAAGGGAACTTCAACACGAGTATCCGGCAGTTCCGCCAGCCGCCCTTTGGATTTGTGGTGAATGTGCCGTTCTCGGGGAATGACATCCCGACGCGGCGGGCGTCGGAGGGATTCCCGATTACGACGCAGGTACCAGACTTGACACAGGGGCCGGCGCTTTATGCCTTGCGCGGGGTAACGCCGAATTACCGGAACGGGCAAATGCAGCAGTTCAACCTGAGCGCGCAGCGGGAAGTGGGCCGGGACATGGTGGTGACGCTGGGCTTTGTGGGCTCGGCAGGCGCGTTGTTGAGCTGGCAGCGTAACCTGAACATGCCTTTGCCGGGGCCAGGAGCCATCAATGCCCGCAGGCCGTATGTCAATCAACTGCCCGGCGTGACGAACATACAGTGGCTGGAGAGTTCGGCCAATTCCGCGTTCACCTCGATGCAGCTGAGCTTTGAGAAGCGCTATTCCAAAGGGCTGTATCTGCTGAGTAACTGGACCTGGTCGCACGGGCTGGACAACGTAGGCGGCGATGGCGGCGCCAACGGGCCAGTGCCGCAGGATCCGTTGAACCGGCGGGCGGACTGGTCGAGTTCCAACTCCGATATACGCCACCGCGTAAACTTCGCGGCTTCCTATCTGCTGCCCTTCGGCAACCGGATGATGGGAGCACCGAGGCTGCTGCTCTACGGCTGGGAGGTGGGGATTCTGACGGTGATGCAATCGGGATTGCCGTTTACGGTTACCGTGCCAGGCTCGCCTTCCAATACCGGGTCGGGGTCGCGAGCAAATCCGGTGAGTGGAGTCAGTGCGACGTTGGACGACCCAACGATCAACCGGTGGTTCAACACGGCAGCGTTCGCAGTGCCACCCGCGTTCACGTGGGGCACGCTGGGGCGCAACACGTTAAGGGGCCCGGGAATCGTGAACTTTGACTTGTCGGCGGCAAAGAAGTTCCTCTTCACGGAGAGCAAGCGGCTGGAGTTTCGCGCGGAGTTTTTCAATGCCTTCAACCACCCACAGTTTGGCTTGCCGGGCGCAACAGTTGGAGTAGCCGGGGCCGGTACGATAACATCCACGCAGCGGGCGAATCGCCAGGTGCAAATGGCGCTGCGGTTTGCCTTTTGAGGAACGCCATGAATCTATCCGCAATTGATGTATTTCCTGTGCGCGAGCCGAAGTCCGGCCGGGCGTACACGCTATTGAAGCTTTCGACTCGGGAAGGGCCTGTGGGATGGGGGGAGACGACGAGCATCAGCCCGGCGGCGCTGAACCGTGCGCGCAGTGTCGTGATTGGCCAGCCGGCGACGCGTTATGACATGCTGACACGGCAGTTTGCCGGCGAGGCCATAGGTGGAGCGCTGAACATGGCGCTGCTGGATATCACCGGCCAAGTGATGAAGGCGCCAGCGTTTCAGGTGTTGGGCGGGCCGACGCGCAACAAGGTGCGCGCGATTGCCGCGGCAGCAACGCCAGCCGTGCGGCAAACGCTGGCCGCGCAAGGACACCGGGCCTTTCTGGTGCCGCTCGACATGCCCACGGGCATCACGTCGCGACCAAAGATCGTGGCCGGGATTGTGGAGCAGTACACCCGTCTGCGCAAGGATCTGGGCGAGGGCTTTGACTTTGCAGCTGATGGGCAAGGGCGCCTGCCGGCGCTGGAGGCCACGGATGTGGCGGTAGCGCTGGAGCCGCTGCATCCGTTGTGGTTTGAGCAGCCCTGCCGGGAAGCCAACCATGATGTGCTGGCGCGGATTTCTGACGAATGCGCCACGCCGCTGGGCCTGGGCAATGAGTTGCGGGAGATCAGCCCGGTGCAGAACCTGCTGCGGGACGGCATCGTGGATGTGGTGCGCCTGCCGCTGGTGCATTTCGGCATTACACCGATACGGCGAGCGGCGGCCGTTGCGGAGACCTACTATGTGGCAGTGGCGCCGAGCCTGCCCAGCGGGGGACCCGTAGCCACGGCGGCGGCCTTGCAATTGGCCGCGAGCCTGCCGAATTTCTTCATCCAGGAGTTGCCGCCAGTGACTGAGCGCGAGGACCGCCAACTGCGGGACGACCTGGTGGGCGGCGCGATTGAGACCGTGCGCGATGGCTTTCTGGCGCTGAGCACCAAGCCCGGCCTGGGCATTACTGTAAACGAGAACATCATCCGGAGAATGGCGCAATGAAGAAGATACTGGAACGGCCGCAATTCAACCGCCGCGACTTTTTCTCAGCGGCCAGCGTGGGGGGCTGTGCGTGCAGTTTTCTGCCGCAGGCGACACAGAACGACCCCAACCGCGGGGCAATGGGTCCACTGGGGGCGGCGGCGCTGTTCCCGCTGGGCTCGAATTTCCGCATCACCAACATCAAGACATTTGGTGTAACGCTGCCGACGCCGGAGCAGGCCGACCGGCCTTATGTGTTTGTGAAGATCGAAACCAACCAGGGCGTACACGGCTGGGGCGAAGGCACGCTGGAAGGCAAGGCGGCAGCGACGATTGCCTGCATTGAAGACTTCAAGGAGTTTCTGATCGGGCATGACCCGATGCCGGTGGAGCACCACTGGCAATCGATGTATGTGCACAGTTTCTACCGGGCAGGCCCGGTGATTGGGTCGGCGATGGCGGCTATTGATCAGGCATTGTGGGACATACGCGGCAAGATCTTGGGCCAGCCCGTCTACAAGTTGCTGGGTGGGCCGTATGACCCGGCGGGGGTGCGCGGTTACTATCACGTGCGCGCCAGCACACCGGAGCAAATGCGCGAGGTGCGCGCCAAAGCCAAGCAGTTGGGGGTGACGGCGATCAAGGGCGGCATTCCGGGTTACTACGAGTGGATCGAAACGCACGCGACCATTGCCAAGGCGGTGAAGCATGTGGAGACGCTGCGCACCAATCTGGGCGATGAAATTGATATCGGCATTGACTTTCACGCGAAGACTTCGCCGAGCGTGGCGTCGATCCTGTGCCGGGAGATGGAACCGCTGAAGTTGCTGTTTATTGAAGAACCCTGTCCGCCGGAGAACGTGAAGGCGATGCAACGAATCGCCAAGAGGACCAAGACACCGATTGCGACGGGCGAGCGGCTGGTGGCGAGCTACAACTGCCGGGAACTGGTGGAGTTGGGCATCGTGGACATCATTCAAACCGACATCAACCATGTGGGTGGCATCACGGCACTCTGGAAAGTCGGGGCGCTGGCCGATGCCTCGGGCGTGAAGATGGCGCCGCATGCGTGCGAAGGCCCGATTGGCGGCATTGCCACGGTGCATGTAGATGCGGCGACGCCGAATTTCGTCGTGCAGGAAATCTGCAGCGGAGTGGAGCCGGGCGTGAAGGAGAAGATCTGGCAGGAGTGGTTTGGCTTTCCAGCCATGCGCATGGTGAACGGGAAGTTTCCTTTACCGGAGAAGCCGGGGCTGGGATTTGACCTCGACGAGCGGGATGTGGCGAAGTTCAAGTTTGAAGGCACGCGGCCGATGGCGAGGGTGTTCCACGCGGACGGCAGCGTGGCGGCCTGGTAAACCAACGGAAGAAGGGGCGAGCCTCCAGAGCTCGCCCCCTTCTTCTTGCTGAACGCGGGCTAGAGCCGCGCTTCGCAACCGAGAATCTGACCGAAGGCGTTGAACTGGTCAGCACCCAGGCCGCAGTTGATGACGGGGAAGAGATCGCCAGGCAGGCCGGTGCCGAAGATGCCGCTGCTGGTGGTAAGGATGAGAATGTCGCTGCCGTCGCCGCCGAGCATGCGGGTCTGAAGGGTCTGTGAGGCCTGGAAGCCGCCCTGGATCACCTGTTCGAGCTTATCGTTACCACCGGCGCCGGTCATTTCCAGGCCTGTGGAGGTGCGGAAGGCGGCGGTGTCGATCTTGAGATCGTCATCGCCGAGGCCGCCGCGGATGATGCCGGTCTGGGTGACGGTGGAACCGGGAGCGTCGAGCTTGATTTCGAGTTTGTCGGCGTTGCCGGCCATGTTGAGATCGAAGTTGGCGGTGACAGCGGCGGTGCGCTTCTGGGTGATGATATAGGCGCCGTCGTCGGGCAGAGCCGTGCCGCCGCCACGAATGTCGAGTTCGAGGGCGGAAGCGCTGGATTCGAGCTCGTACTGCACCTTGGTGGCATTGGCCAGCAGGCTGGACTTCAGGAACTCTGAGTTGTTGGGCGAGACAACCTTGGCGACGGCTTCAGTGGCTGTGCCGAGATCGATGGCAACCGAGGCGCGGTTGCTTTCGCTTTGCACTTCGACGAGCGAATTGCGAATGCTGCCGGGGGCGCTGGCCACCTGAACCGAGGCGACTGGGGTGCCAACGCCGGGAGTGATAAGCCATTTCACGGATGTTTCGGCCGCGCCGCTGCCGGTCTGGATGGCGATGTCGAAGCTGAGCGAGCTTAGCACCTCGACTTCGACTTTGTCGTTGCCGCCGCCAGTCTGAATGCTGGCGCCGCTGAGGCCCGCAAAGGCAGTGCCGTCAGCGATGCCAGGAAAACCAAAGAGGCGCGCGGTGCTTTCGCGCACTTCCACCTTAACGCTCTGGTCAGAGGCAGGGGTGCGGACGGAGAGGCGGCCGCCGGTGACGGTGGCGACGCTCTGGGCGTAGAGAGAACCGGCGAGGCAGGCCGTGATTGCAAGTTTCCAATTCATGTAATGCTCCTGAAGAGTTGAGTGGGCCAACACTGGAGGAGGGGCAGGGCGGACTGGAAGAGATATAGGCGAAGAAGATTAAAGTCGATTCATTGCTGGTTGCGGCGGAGAGGCGGCTGCGCTAGGTTGGAGCCTATGATGTCGCGCCGCCAATTTGCCGCTACTGCCTCCCTGTTGCCTGCCGCCCTGAGGGCCAACCCGGGGGGGTTCCCGCATAGCGATTTTGAGAAGCGGATTGCCGCAAAGGACTTCCGCGGGATGACGAAGGCCGTGTTACCAACGCCGGCGATGGTGGTGGACCTGGACCTGTTTGAGCAGAACCTGAAGAAGATGGCCGGGCAGGCGGCCAAGACGAAGATTGCACTGCGGCCCCATGTGAAGGTGCACAAGAGCGTGGATGTGGCGCGGCGGCAGGTGGCGCTGGGGGCGATTGGGGTAACGACGGCAACCATGGCGGAGTCGGAGCTGATGTCGCGCGCGGGCATACGGGGAGTGTTGTGGACCAAGCAGCCAGGGAGTGACAACAATGTGGCGCGGGCGGTGGAGTTATCGAAACAGGATCCGACCTTTCTGTTTGTCGTGGACGATGGGCGAGTGCTGGAGCGGGTAGAGGAAGCCGCGGCGGCGGCGAAGGTGAAGTGTAAGTTGCTGGTGAGTGTGTTTGCGGGACTGACGCGTCAGGGAATCGCCAACGGGCAGCCGGCGCTGGAGCTGGCACAGCGGGTGGACCGCTCAAAGCACTGCGAGTTTCATGGTTTCATGGCGTACTCAGGGGGGGCCTCGCACACCAAGACTTTCGCAGCGCGCAAGCAGAAGACAGCGACAGATCTCGCGGGCGTAAACGAGACGATGGCGCTGGCCAAGAAGGCGGGATTGCGTGTGGAGATTGTCTCGGGCGGGTCCACGGGGACTTACAACATGGACCATGAGTTTGGATTGACGGAACTGGAGTGCGGCAGCTACGTATTCATGGACACGCTGTACAAAGCAATTGGTGGGCAGGGTAACGATGCCGAGTATGAGGACTTCGCCAATGCGCTGAGCATTGTGGTGACCGTGGACAGCCGGCATCATGCGCAGCAAGCGGCGATTGATTACGGCAACAAGGCGATGATTCAGGTGACGGATCAGGTGAAAGGCAAGCCGTGGCTGCGGCTGGACAAGCAGGGGGCTGAATACGGGATACTGCGCTGGACGGATGGGGGCGAGGAGATACGGGTGGGCGACCGCTTTGAGGTGTACTGCAGCAACCTTGACATGAGCACGAACTGCTATGACCGCTACTACGTGGCGCGGGGCGAGCAGATTGTCGACGTGTGGCCGATTATGGGCCGGGCCGGGGCGGCACAGCGCTAATGGAGCGGCGAAGCCTGCTGGCGTGGCCGGCGCTGTTCAGCCTGGAGGCGGCCGAGAGCGCGCCACCGGCGCGAGACACAGACTGGGTGATGGTGCACATTGACACCGAGACAACGGGGTTGCGGGCTGGGTGGCACGAGCTGATTGACATCGGCGTGATCTACACCGACATACAGGGCAAGGAACTGGGGCGCTGGTACAAACTGCTGATGCCACAGCACCCGGAACGGCTGGACGCGGGGGCGCAGAAGGTGAATGGCTTTGATGCTGAGTTATGGCGGAAGCGGCAAGCCTGGACGCCAGAGGCGGCGCTGGCCGACTGGATTGCCTACGATGAAAAACTCTGCGGCAAGCGGCCAAGGTTGCGCGTGGCGTACAACTGCAGCTTCGACAAGGCGTTTCTGGATGAGTTGTACCGGACCGCGGGGCGGGAATGGAACGAGGCGTTCACCTACTTCTGGTTTGATATTCCGTCGATGGCCTGGGCGCTGGGCTACCGCCAGATACGCGGGCCGTGGGTGGCCGAGGCGCTGGGAGTGAAGGATGAGCCACACGGCGGCGTGGAGCATACCGGTATCACCGGGGCGGAAGTGAATGTGCGCATCTACCGGGCGCTGGTGGAAAAGTTGAGGCGGCGATGAAGTGGCTGTTGTGGCTCGGGCTGGCCGGGCTTGTTTGGGCGCAGCCGCGCGAGGGTTTTCTGACGGTGCCGGGCGGGCCGGTTTACTACCGGGTGCTGACTGAAGGCGAGGGCGTGCCGCTGGTGATTCTGCATGGGGGACCCGGAGGGTCAAGCTGTTCGATGGGGGTGTTTGGGGAACTGCCGGGGCGGCCGGTGGTGGTGTATGACCAGTTGGGAAGTGGAAGGTCCGGGAGGCCGCGAGACGCGGGGCTCTGGACGGTGGAGCGGTTTGTGGAAGAACTGCATAGCCTGCGGCAGCAGTTGGGACTGAAGCGTATGCATCTGATGGGGCATTCCTGGGGCGGCGCGCTGGCGGCGGCGTACGTGCTGAGCAAGGGGACGGAGGGGATTGAGTCGTTGATCCTCGCCAGCGCGCTGTTGAGCACGGCGGACTGGATTGCGGATGCGCAGGTACTAAAGCGGCAATTGCCGACCGAGGTACAGGCCGTGATGGCACGGCACGAGGCAGAGGGTACGACAGATCATCCGGACTACCGGCGGGCGGAGCAGGAGTATAACCGGCGCTTTGTGTCGCGCAAGCCGCGGAGTCCAGTGGCGGATTGCGTGGGGAGTGTGCGGAATGACCTGATCTACCGGCAGATGTGGGGGCCGACGGAGTTTCACGCGACGGGGTCGCTGAAGAGTTTTGATGTAACGGGAAGGCTGGGGGAGTTGCGGCTGCCGGTGCTGTTTCTGGTGGGGCAATATGATGAGGCGCGGCCGGAAACAGCCGCGCGGTATCAGCAAAAGATCCAGGGCGCGAAGCTGGCCATCATTGCTGAAGCAGCCCACGCCCTGTGGTTTGACAACCGGGAAGAAACCCTGCGCGTGCTCAAGGAATGGCTCGCGCAGGGTCACCGGAATTAGGGTTGGTCAGAGACGCCCACGGGGAGCTTCTGACGGGTTTGCTGTTTGCCATCCGCCGAGACGAAGAGCAATTCCAGATCAGCAGACTGGCTGGCCGGCCAATGGGTGGACCAGAGACCATCACCGTGGCTGACCAGATTCGCCATGTCGCCATTGGGCAGCAGCAGCGAGAGGGTGCCACTGGTGATGGGCTGGCCACAGCCATTGGTCAGCAGCGCCTCGACTCGAGCGGAGAGTCCGGACTTGAGGGAACTGCCGCGAGCCGGTGACATCCAGGCAATAGTGGGCTGGGCGGCGCAGGAAGCCAGCGGAGCCAGCCAGAAGGCATCGACAACCACCGGCGAGCCATTGCCGAAGCTCACGAAGTAGCTGGCGCGACCCGGGAAGGCAGTCGCCTGAACCGAGACGGCACGGGTTTCGCCTGGGGCGAGCGTGCCCCGGTATTCAGGTACGGCAAGTGCTTCGACACTGGCGCGAATGTGGAAGTCCACAGTGTCGCGACCGGGGTTGCGCAACAGCAACTGACTTTCGCTGCGGCCCGGGCCGAAGACGAGCGAGGCGGTTTCGACGGACGGGTCAGTCAGCGGCGCCTGGCCTTGAACCACAAGCGGAAGGCTGGCAGCCGGACGGCCGTCTTCGAGATACACCATTACGGTGGCGTGGTTTTCGCCCGGAAGCAGAGTTTGTGGCGCGATGGAGAGGCTGAGACGGGCCAAGGGGTTGAGTTCACCCGAGTCCGGGCTGAGCTTCAACCATGGCGCATCTACGGTTGTGGCGTAGCGGCGCGCGCCCGTCTGCGAGCGCAGCAGCACCTCGACGTTACGGGAAGTAGAGTCACCGGCCGCCTGGAGAAGGCGGAGGGAGCTGGCCGAGAGGATCACCGGCGGAACATCGCCAACCGGAAGGGCCAAACGCTGGACCTCGCCGGTAAGGGTGTTTTCGATAACCACTGTCGCTTCGAGGCCGAGGCGGCTGCGGTCTTCCGCCGGGCTGACCAGCAGACCCGTAGCCCCGTCGGCCGTCGCCAGACCGGAGGTAGCGCTCAACTGGTAGCTAGAAGCCCCGGGGCCTTCCAGGCGCGCCAGGAAAGGCACCTCAGGCAGTTTTGTGCGCAGGCTCAAGAGAAGGGTCTGCGGGCCAGCACTCGCCTGGTTGACGCTGAGCGCAGCATCTTCGGCCCGGTAAACGAGCAGTTGCACGGCGAGCTTCTGCGTGGATAGCCCGGGAGCCAGGAATTCGATTTCCGCTTCGTGCCGGCCGGTGGCGAGACCAGTAGCATCCACCCAGACATCTACAGCGCCGGGCGTGAAGGAGCGATTGAGTTCCATCTTGAGCCAGGTTGGACCGGTGGCCCATTCGAGGGGGATGCCGCCGGGGATACTGTCGAACTTCAGGGTCTGCCGGGTGCTCTTGAGACCGGGCTGAACCTGGAAGGCAAGGGCATTGGTGGATAGCAGGAATCCATCCGCCACCAGCAGACGGTGCTGGGACAGAGACTTCGTGCCGGCAGCGTCAGTGACTTCGAGGGCAAAGAAAAAGCTGCCGGGTTCCTCGGGCGTGCCACTGATCGTGGCGCCGGTGAGGGCCACTCCTGCGGGAAGGCGGCCATTGGCGAGCCGGAAAGTGTAAGGCGCAACACCCTCGCTGGCCAGGGCGGTGGCTTCGAGCGCTTTGCCCTGTGGGTAGACGCTGGCCAACCGGAGATCGACGAGGATCGCCTCGCGAACCGTAGTGCGCACGAAATGCTGCACGCGAGCCGCGTTGGCATCGGTGGCTTCGATGGTGAACTGGAAGTTACCCGCCTGGGTGGGGGTACCCGTGATCACACCAGTGGCTGAGTCCAGTTGGAAACCGGCGGGAAGCGAGTTGCCCAGAATGCTGACGAGCCAGGGTTGTGTGCCACCCTTCAGCGTGGGACGCCAGCTCATGGGTTGACCGATCACCATTTGGGGGGTGGGGGGGAGAATGAACTCGAGTTCCGGGTTCACGAGCAGATCAAAAGTGGTGGTAGCCATGTCGCCATCGGCTCCCTGCGCCATGACCCCAATGGTATAGCTGCCAGGCGCGCTGGGATTCCCGGAGATGGTATTGCCGGAGAGGACGAGACCCGGCGGGAGTGCCGAAGCGCCGAGAGAATAGCTCACCGGCTCTTGGAGATTTGTTGCGCTAAGCGTAATGGAATAAGGAGCTTTTGCCGTTGCCGGAGGCATTGTTCCACTGGGAGAAAGCGAGACGGCGGGTCGAACGAGGAAGTTCACGGTCTGGGTAGCCGTGATGCCGTTGGCATCGGTGACTTGAAGGGTGAACGAGAAATTGCCCGCGGTGGTGAGAATGCCCGAGATGGCGCCGTTGGGACTTACAGTGAGGCCACCGGGCGCAGTGCCGCCGGCGATGCTCACGGTGAGCGGAGCGGTTCCACCGCTGGTTGGGATGGTCCCTAATACGGACTGGCCAACACGCCCGTTCGAAAGCGGCCAGGCACCGAGCGCGGGAACCGCATTTACCACTTGTGAGACGGGCAGATCGGCCGTGACACCATTGGCGTCTGTAACGCGAAGAGTAAAGGCAAAAGTGCCTGCCGCACTGAATGTACCACTTAAGGTATTACCACTTAATCCAATGCCAGAAGGCAAGTTACCAGCATGCACTGTATAAGTAAGCGGAGCCGTACCACCGGTGGCGGCAACACTCTGATTGAACGAGGCGCCCAAGGTTTGGGGGTTGAACGTGAGCGTTGGGAAGACAGGGGCCGGGTTGACCACCCATTGGAGGTTGGCCGAACCAGGGCTGCTCGAGGCTTCAGTAGCCTCAATGGTGAAGCTGGCGGTGCCCGCCGCGGTGGGGGTACCACTAATGTTTCCATTGGCTTGCAGGGACAAACCTGCGGGCAAAGCTCCAGCCGTAAGGGCGTAGCTGTAGTTGCTGGAGGCGCCTCCTGTGGCCGAAAGGACAGTACTTACCGGACCACCAACAGTAGCGGGCGGGAAGGTGGAGGTTGTGATCTGAACAGTGGCAATGACGGTGACCTGATAGAGGCCAGTAGCGGTTGCGCCATTGGCGTCAGTCGCCTGGATGGAGAAGATCTCTGTGCCGGGAGAGGTGGGCGTGCCGGAAACCAGGCCACCGGGCGACAGAGTGAGACCAGCAGGAAGACTACCGGAGAACATGGACCAGGTAATTGGTGGGAGTCCGCCCGTTCCCGACAACTGGAAGGAGTAGGCAGTGCCTACCGAGCCATTGGGCAATGGGCCACCCAACCCACCAATGGCCTGGGCAAGGTCATAGAAGAAGTTGGTGCTGGCCTGGCCACCGTTGGCCTCCGTGACAGTCACCGTGGCCGTGCCAGTACCCCAGGAACTGATGGTGCCAGTGATAGCGCCAGTGGATGTATTGATTGAGGTTCCGGGCGGCAAGAAGTTGGCAGACCAAGTCAAAGGAGCAGTTCCGCCGACGCTGGAGGGCTGCAAGCTGAAGGATTGACCCATGGTGCGGAACTGGGTGGCGAGGTTATAAAGCGCAACCGCCGGGTTGACGGTCAGCGCAAAGCTCTGCTGAGCGGTAGCACTGCTGGCATCAGTAGCGGTTACAGTGAAGTTGAAGGTGCCGTCGGCGGTGGGGGTACCGGTGATGGCGCCATCGCTGGCCAGGGAAAGCCCGGCGGGCAATGCACCACCGGTGACCTGATGACTGACTGCGCCAGTGCCGCCGCTGGCAGCAACCGAGGCGGAGAAGGGGCGATCGACTGTCGCCTGAGACAGGCTTTGTGAGGGATAGCTCAAGGGAGCCGTGATGTTCCAATTGATTGTTAAGGTGGCACTGCCGGTATTGCCTGTCTCGGTAATGGTGACAACCGTGGTGCCCTGAAAACCTGCGGTGGGCGTCCCGAAGACGGCAAGAGCCCAGCAGGAGCCGCCGCCATTGGCAGCGCGCGTGTAGGAAAAAGGCGGGGGGTTGGATTGTGTGGTGTTGAGGCTGCCGTTGGTAATGGCACCCGTAATCCAGCAGCCTTGGTTGGCAAGACCATCAAAAAAAGATTGGCCGACTGCGCCGTTGATGGTGATGGAGTTGGAACCACCAAGCTGCCCGAGAGCATGGGCAGAAAGGGCGCAGATCAGCAACGTGAACCGCGCCCAGGTTAAGGAGAATTTAGCCGACATCTGAGGCTTTATCGGCCAATCGAAGCGGACTAAGAGTGAAAAAGCTTGAGCACAGCTTCAGCGGCGTGAGTCGCTTCCTTCCGCGAGAGGGTTTGACGGCTGACCTGTTCGGCGAGGCTGGTCATCTGCAGCCAGAGCAACAGGGCATTCGTGGGGCTGGAGAGGTCTGCGAGGGCGGCGACGGCTGGGTTG
>VFQU01000764.1_pt1 | contig 23818 bp, 20 predicted proteins | sample 3512311 | NCBI WGS metagenome assembly VFQU01 (sample SAMN10412377, study PRJNA504923) | tailings metagenome | isolation source: Relicate 3 Philex TSF3 active mining site | place: Philippines: Tuba, Benguet | collected 2017-08-29
ATCGCGGCTCGAAGCCGGTGATGTGGTCGGTCGTGGAAAAGACCGCCTTGGCCGAGGCCGAGATCGAGTATCACGACCACAAAAGCACGACGATCCACGTCGCCTTCCCGATCGTCGCGCCGAAGAATCCGCGCCATGCGGGGGCTTCGATCGTCATCTGGACGACCACGCCCTGGACAATCCCCGGCAACCGCGCGCTCGCGGCAGGAGCAGAGATCGAATACGACCTGCTGACCGTCAAATCGGTCCACCCTGAATCGAAAGCGAAGCCGGGCCAGCGCTATATCGTGGCGAAGGCGCTGACGACCGAATTCGTCGAAGCGGCGAAGATCGCCGAAGTCGACGTGTCGATGGACGATCGCGCGACGGGTGCCGACCTCGCCGGCACGATCTGCGCGCATCCGTTGCGCGAGGCCGATCCCTATTACGGCTTCGACGTCACAATCTTCACCGGCGATTTCGTGACGACCGAGGCGGGTACCGGCTTCGTGCATATCGCGCCCGGCCACGGCGCGGACGACTACGAGCTCGGCCTCAAGAACAACGTCGAAATTCCGCAAACGGTGTCGGCGGACGGCTCTTATTACCCGCATGTCGCGCTGTTCGCGGGCAAGCGCGTTTACTCGCCGCAAGGCAAGCCCGGCGACGCCAACAAGGCGGTGATCCAGGCGCTGGATGCCGGCGGCAAGCTGCTCGCCGTCGCCTATATCCAGCATTCCTATCCGCATTCCTGGCGATCGAAAGCGCCGCTGATCTTCCGCAACACGCCGCAATGGTTCATCTCCATGACGGCGAACGATCTGCGGCAGAAAGCGCTCGACGCGATCTCGGCGACCGATTGGTTCCCGGCTTCGGGCGAAAACCGCATCCGCTCGATGATCGAAACGCGCCCCGATTGGTGCATCTCGCGCCAGCGCGCCTGGGGCGTGCCGATCGCCGTGTTCGTCGAAAAGAAAACCGGCCAGTTGCTGCGCGACGAAGCGGTGTTCGAGCGGATCGCCCAGGCTTTCGCGGCCGAGGGGGCCGACGCTTGGTATTCCTCGCCGCCCGCACGGTTCCTGGGCAACGATCGCAACCCCGACGATTACGAACAGATCGTCGACGTGATCGACGTCTGGTTCGATTCCGGATCGACCCATGCGTTCACGCTGGAGGAACCGGGCAAGGCCGTCGGCTGGGATCTGAAATGGCCGGCGTCGCTTTATCTCGAAGGCTCCGACCAGCATCGCGGCTGGTTCCACTCTTCGCTGCTCGAAGCCTGTGGTACACGCGGCCGTGCGCCCTACGAGGCCGTGCTGACCCACGGCTTCGTGCTCGACGAGCAGGGCCGCAAAATGTCGAAATCGCTGGGCAACGTGACCGCACCCCAGCAGGTGATCGAGCAATACGGCGCGGATATTCTGCGTCTCTGGGTCGTCGCGTCGGATTATTCCGAAGACCTGCGCATCGGGCCGGAAATCCTGAAGCAGCAGGCCGAGTATTATCGCCGCCTGCGCAACACGCTGCGCTATCTGCTTGGCGCGTTGGAAGGCTACGACGCCAAGGAAGACGTGCCGGTCGCGCAATTGCCCGAGCTCGAGCGCTACGTGCTGCACAAGCTGCGCGATCTCGACCTGCTGCTGCGCGAATGCCTGGCGACGCACGATTTCACGCGCTTCTACGTGGCGCTCCATAATTTCTGCGCGGTCGATCTGTCGGCCTTCTATTTCGACGTGCGCAAGGACGCGCTTTATTGCGACGCGCCGGACAGTCTGCGCCGGCGCGCGACGCGCACGGTGATGGCTTTCGCCTTCGATTGTCTGGTGAAGTGGCTCGCGCCCGTGCTGTGCTTCACGGCCGAGGAAGCGTGGCTCGCCCGCCATCCCGGCGACGACGAATCCGTACATCTGCAGCTTTTCCCCGAAACGCCCTCGGCCTGGGCCGATGCGGCGCTGGCGGAGAAGTGGGAAAAGATTCGCGAACTGCGCCGCGTCGTGACCGGTGCGATCGAGTTGGCGCGCGCCGACAAGAAGATCGGCGCCTCGCTGCAGGCCGATCCGACGATCCATCTGGCCGACAAGGCGCTCTACGCTTCGCTGCCCAAGGAAATCTGGGACGAGTTGCTGATCGTCTCCGACCACAAGGTCGCGGAGGGTTCGGGGCCGGAAGGCGCGTTCCGCTTGAACGAAGTGCCGGGTGTCGCCGCTACGGTCGGCATCGCCGACGGCCATAAATGCGAGCGCTGCTGGCGCGTATTGCCGGAAGTCGGCAGCGTGGCCAAGCACCCGCGCATTTGCGTGCGCTGCGCCGATGCGGTGGATCGCGCTTGAACAGCCGTACGGAAAACCTGAAGCGCGGACTCGCATTGGCCGCGTCGGTCCTGGTCCTCGATCAGGCGGTGAAATACGTCATGTATCTCTACCTCATCGCCGGGTTCCGCCCGTCGGTGGAGGTGGCGCCGTTCTTCAATCTGGTCGTGGTGTGGAATTACGGCGTCAGCTTCGGCCTGTTCAATTCGGGCTCGTCGGAGGCGTCGTTCATCTTCGTCGGCCTCGCCGCCGCGATCGTGATCGGGCTTGGCGTGTGGCTCGCCCGCGCCGAGACCCCCGTAATTCTATTCGGGCTGGGGCTGGTGATCGGCGGGGCGATCGGCAACATCGTCGATCGTTTGCGCTACGGCGCGGTGTTCGATTTCTTGGATTTTCATGCCTTTGGCTGGCATTGGCCGGCATTCAACGTGGCCGACGCGGCGATTACCATCGGCGTGGCCTGCCTTTTTTGGGATGCTTTTACGGCCGGCGACAAATCGGGTAAAATAAGCGGATGAACACGCGATCGATCCCGTCCCGCTTCGTCCTCGCCGCCGCCGGCCTTGTCGCGGCGCTGACGTTGGGCGCTTGCGCCGACACGCGCAAAGCCATCGGCTGGGACAAGGTGTCGCCCGACGAATTCAACGTCGTGACGCGGGCACCCTTGACCCTGCCGCCCGATTTCGGCCTGCGCCCGCCCGCCCCCGGCACGGCGCGCCCGCAAGAACAATCGCCCACCGAACAAGCGCGCGTCGCCGTGTTCGGCAACAGCGCCGCCGCGCGCAACGCGGCCGCCGGCCAGCAAGGCCCGGGCTCGACCGGCGAACACGCGCTGGTCACCAAAACGGGCGGCGACAAGGTCGACGCCAATATCCGCGAACAGCTCGATCGCGAAACCTCGCAGCTCGCCGAAGCCGATCGCAGCTTCGTCGACCGGCTGATGTTCTGGCGCGCCAATAATCCGGGCCAGGGCGAACAGCTCGACGCGCAGCGCGAATCCCAGCGTCTGCGCGAAGCGGCCGCGACCGGCCGCCCGGCGTCGGACGGCAGCGTCGCCACGGTGCGCAAGCGCCAGCGCGGCTGGCTCGAGGGGATTTTCTGAACCGTTTCCTCGCCGCACTCGGCGTCGTCGCAAGCCTGATCGTGGGCGGCGCTGCGCATGCGCAAGTGTTCGAGCCCAAAACCTTCGATCTGCCCAACGGCCTGAAGGTCGTGGTGATTGAAAACAGCCGCGCCCCGGTCGTCACGCAAATGGTCTGGTACAAGACCGGTGCGGCCGACGAAGTCCAGGGCGTCTCCGGCATCGCCCATTTCCTCGAACATCTGATGTTCAAAGGCACGCCATCCGTGCCGCCGGGCGATTTCAGCCGCATCGTCGCGCGCTTCGGCGGGCGCGACAACGCCTTCACCAGCCACGACTACACCGCCTATTTCCAGACCGTCGCCAGCGACCGGCTGGAAGACATGATGCGCATCGAAGCCGACCGCATGGCCAATCTCGTGTTGGCCGACGCGCAAGTGCTGCCCGAGCGCGACGTGATCGTCGAGGAACGCCGCCAAGTCGTCGATCAACGCCCGTCCTCGCGCTTGCGCGAGCAGTTGATGGCGGCGCTGTTCGTCAATCATCCCTATGGCCGTCCGGTCATCGGCTGGGAACACGAGATGCAGGCGCTGACGCGCCAGAACGCGCTCGACTGGTACGGCAAATGGTACGCGCCAAATAACGCGATGCTGATCGTCGCGGGCGACGTGAAGGCCGATCAGGTCAAGACGCTGGCCGAACGTTATTACGGCCCCGTCGCGCGCAAGGCCGTGCCCGAGCGCGTGCGCCCGCAAGAACCGCCGGCCATCGCCGCCAAGCGCGTGGAACTCAAAGACTCGCGCGTGCGCCAACCGTCGTGGTCGCGCGCGTGGCATGCGCCTTCGCACAACCGCGATCTGCCGAACGTGCTGGACCGCGACGCGGTCGACGCGCTGGAAATCGCGGCCGAGATTCTGGGCGGCGGGCCGACCAGCTTGCTGGTGCGCGCGCTCGTCCACGACAAGCCGCTCGCGTCGGGGATCGGCGCGGCCTTTGACGGCTCGGCCTTCGATCTGTCGTCGTTCTGGATTTTCGCGAGCCCGCGCGACGGCACCTCGCCCGCCGAACTTGAAACCGCGATCGAAGCGACGTTGCGCGACATTCTGCGCGACGGTCTTCCGGCCGAGGAAGTGGAGCGCGCCAAGGCCCGCACGCTCGACCAAGCGATCTTCGCGCGCGACGGCGTGCAAGCCGCCCCGCGCGCTTTCGGCATCGCGTTCACCACCGGCAAGGACGTCGCCTGGGTCGAATCCTGGCCCGCGCGCATCGCGGCCGTAACGCCGGAGCGCGTCAATGCCGCTTTGCGCGCGATCCTGTCGCAAGACGGCCATACGACCGGGCTGCTGCTGCCCAAGCCGGGGTCGTGATGCGCAAGCTGCTGCTGATCGCGTTTCTGTGCGTCGTCGCGCTCGCCCCCGCGCGCGCGCAGAATATCGAGGAAGTGCGCAGCCCCGGCGGCATCGTCGCGTGGCTGATCCGCGATCCGGCCTTGCCGGTCTTGGCGCTCGAATTCTCCTGGCGCGGCGGCACGGCCGCCGATCCCGCCGACAAGCTCGGTCTCGCATCGATGACCGCCGATTTGCTGACATCGGGGGCCGGCGATCTCGACCAGCAGGGCTTCGCGCGCGCGCTTGAAGATCGCTCGATCTCGCTCGGCTTTTCGGCCGGCACCGATACGCTGCAAGGTGGCTTGCGCCTGTTGTCGCGCGACGCCGATCGCGGCGCCGATTTGCTAGCGCTGGCGCTGACCCAGCCGCGCTTCGACCCGCGCGATGTGGAACGCGTGCGGGCGCGCATCCTGCAAGGCATCGCGCAGGAAGACGCCAACCCGCAGACGCTGGCGCGCCGCGCTTTCGCAAAGGCGGCGTTGGGCGATCATCCCTATGCGCGCCAATCGCGGGGCACAGCCGATACAGTGCGCGCCATCACGATCGACGATCTGCGTGGACAACTGGCCAAGCGCTATGCGCGCGACAATCTGGTCGTCGCGGCGGTGGGCGACGTGACGCCGGAGCGCCTGGGCCAATTGCTCGACCGCGCCTTCGGCGCCTTGCCCGCGAAAGCCGAAACGGTCGAGATCCCGCGCATCGAGATCGTCGGCCCCGCGCGCACGCTGATTATCCGCCGGCCGGCCACGCAGACTTTCGCGATTTTCGGCCAGCAAGGGGTCGAGCGCGACGATCCCGATTTCTTCGCGGCGGCCCTCGTCAACTACGTGCTGGGTGGCGGCGGTTTCAATTCGCGCCTGATGCTCAGCGTGCGCGAACGCGAAGGCCTGACCTACGGCGTCGGCACGGGCCTTGCCGTCTACGACCGCGCGGCGATCGTGCAGGGGAGTTTCTCCAGCGAGAACGGGCGCATCGCCCGCGCGATGGAAATCGTGCGCGCCGATTGGGCGCGCATGGGCGAAGAAGGGCCGACGGACGCCGAGTTGCAGGGCGCCAAAGATTATCTCAACGGGTCCTTCCCGCTGCAATTCGACCGCTCCGACCGCATCGCGCGGCTTTTGGTCGCGGCACGGCTCGACGGGCGCGGGCGCGATTGGTTCGCGGAGCGCAAACGGCGAATCGACGCGGTGACGCCGGAACAAGCGCGCCGCGCCGCGCGCCGGCTCTACGACCCCGCCAAAATGATCGTCGTGCTGGCGGGCGAACCGCAAGGCATTCAGCCCTCGGAATAGGGACTACGCCTCCCTATATTCAGGGCGTACGATAGCCCCATATCCGATTCCGGTGCGCACATGACAAATTCCCTGCCCTATCGCCAGGACCTTCGCCATTGCTTCGATCTGGTCGAAGGTTTCGACCGCCAAGTCCTCGAAACCTGGCTCGACCAGACGCGCGACACGGTCGCGGCGTTGCGCGAAGCGGTCGGCAAGGGCACCTACGCGTTCCTCGACCAGCCCGACCGCACCGACGATCTCGCCGCCATCGAAGCGGCGGCCAAGTCGCTGTCGAAGTTCGCGACCGTCGTGCTGCTCGGAACGGGCGGGTCGAGCCTGGGCGCGCGCGCGCTGGCGGCGCTGGCCGACGCGGGCACGGGGCTGGGCGTCAAAGGCAAGCCGCGCTTGATCGTGGCGGAGAATGTCGATCCTTTCGCCTTCGAACGCCTCGTCGCCGATCTCGATCCCAAGTCGACCGGCGCGTTGATCGTTTCCAAATCCGGCGGTACGGCGGAGACATTGTCGCAAGCGCATGCGCTTCTGCCCAAGCTCGCCGATCCGGCCGCCCAAGCCATCGCGCTGACCGAACCGACGGATAACGCGCTCGCACGGCTGGCCAAGCGCTACAAGCTTTCGACCGTCGATCATCCGACGACGCTGGGCGGGCGCTTCTCCGTGCTGTCCGCCGTGGGCTTGATTCCGGCGGCGCTGCTCGGCCTCGACATCCGCGCTTTGCGCAAGGGTGCGGCGATCGCGCGCGACGCGGCCCTCGCCGATCCGCTGTCCTCCGCACCCGCGCAAGGGGCCGCCCTGGCCGCCGCGTTCAACGCGCGCGGCGTGCGTACGAGCGTGCTGTGCCCCTATGTCGATGCGCTTGCATCCTTCGCGCAATGGTACGCGCAGCTCTGGGCCGAAAGCCTGGGCAAAGGCGGCCACGGCACGACGCCGATCCGCGCACTCGGCACCGTCGATCAGCACAGCCAATTGCAGCTGTGGCTCGACGGCCCGGCCGATAAGCTCGTCACCGTCGTGGCGCGCGAAACCAAGGGGGCGGGTCCGCGCTATTCGAAGGACGCGCTGGGCGATTCGTCGCTCGACTGGCTCGAAAACCGCACGATGGGCGATCTGCTCGACGTGTCGTGGCGCGCGACGGTCGAAACCCTGGCGCGGCGCGGCCGCCCGGTGCGCCTATTCACGCTGCCCACGCTCGACGAAACGACGCTGGGCGCGTTGATGATGCATTTCATGCTCGAAACCGTCATCGCCGCGGCGTTGTTCGACGTCGAGCCCTTCGACCAGCCGGCCGTGGAAGACGGCAAGCGTCTGGCGCGCGCTTATCTGAAAGGCATGGCGTGACGATACGCCGCCTGCCCGAAACCCTCGTCAACCGCATCGCGGCGGGCGAGGTGATCGAACGGCCGGCGGCGGCCGTGAAGGAACTCGTCGAAAACGCGATCGACGCGGGCGCCACGCGCATCGCGGTCAATCTTTCCGAAGCGGGGCGTGCCGCCATCGTCGTCACCGACGACGGCAAGGGCATGTCGCCGGACGAGCTCGACCTTGCCGTCGAGCGGCACGCGACGTCGAAACTGCCGGACGACGATCTACTCGCGATCCGCACGCTGGGCTTCCGGGGCGAGGCCTTGCCCTCCATCGGTGCCGTGGCGCGATTGACCATCGCCAGCCGCGCGCGCGATGCGGCCGATGCGTGGTCGATCTCGATCGAAGGCGGGCGCAAGGGCAAACCGGTGCCGTCGGCGCATCCGCCGGGCACGCGCGTCGAAGTGCGCGATCTTTTCTACGCCACGCCTGCGCGCCTTAAATTCCTGAAGGGCGAACGCGCCGAACGCGAGGCTTGCGAGGATGCGATCGCGCGCCTCGCCATGGCGCATCCCGAGATCGGCTTCGAACTGACCTCCGACGGACGCACGATTCTGAAACTGCCGCCCGCCCCGCGCCTCGACCGTATCGCAGCCGTCGTGGGCAAGGAGTTTCTCGGCAGCGCCGTCGACGTGCTGGCCCAGCGTGAGGCCGACGAAGGCCCGATCAAGCTCGACGGTCATGCGGGGCTCCCGACCTATAATCGCGCGACGTCGCAGCACCAATATCTGTTCGTCAACGGCCGCCCGGTGCGCGACAAGCTGCTGGCGGGCGCCGTGCGTGGGGCCTATGCCGATTTTCTGGCGCGCGACCGGCATCCGGTGCTCGCGCTTTTTCTGACGCTGCCCACCGATCTGGTCGACGCCAATGTGCATCCGGCAAAAACCGAAGTGCGCTTCCGCGATCCCGCCCGTATTCGCGGGCTGATCGTCGGCAGTCTGCGCGAGGCGTTGGATCGCGCGGGGTTCCGCGCGGCCACATCCGTCGCGGTCGAGGCGATCGATCTGGTCCGCCCGCAAACCCTGCCGCCACCGCAATACGCGTTCGCGGCGCCGGGCCCGCGCGGCGTGGCACCCGATCTGGCGGAGCGCAGCTACGAATATCACGCGCCGTTGGCGCCCAGCGCCCCGCCTTCCACGCCGATGCCCGAGGCAACGACCATCGCCACCGGCAATCTGCCGCTCGGCGTGGCGCGCGCACAGGTGCACGAGACCTATATCGTCGCGCAAACCAGCGACGGCATCGTCATCGTCGATCAGCACGCGGCGCATGAGCGCTTGGTCTATGAGCGCATGAAGGCGGCACTCGCCGCCGGCAGCGTGAAGCGCCAGGCGCTGCTCATTCCCGAAATCGTCGAACTCGGCGACAAGGATTGCGCGGCGCTGCTGGCACGCGCCGACGAGCTTGGCGAATTGGGCCTCGCCATCGAGGCGTTCGGGCCCGGCGCCATCGCCGTGCGCGAAACGCCGGCCCTGCTCGGCGAGGTCGATGTGCGCGGCTTGCTGCGCGATCTCGCCGACGAAATCGCCGAGCATGGCGCGGCGCTGTCGCTCAAAGAACGCCTGGGCGACGTGTGCGGCACGATGGCCTGCCACGGCTCGGTGCGCGCGGGCCGCCGCCTGTCGGGGCCCGAAATGGATGCGCTGCTGCGCCAGATGGAAGCCACACCGCATTCGGGCCAGTGCAATCACGGCCGCCCGACTTACGTCGAGCTCAAACTCGCCGATATCGAAAAGCTGTTCGGACGGCGCTGATTTCCCCGGCCCGGCTCCGGATTTAAATCCCGAACTGCTATTGACTTTCATTTGCGCTTAATATGAGAATGACTCGCATTATCGGAAAGGCTCGATCACATCCAAGCCTTTGAACGGAGACGAAAAATGACGACGGCACGGAAGACGGCGGCACTTGGCCGCCGTGGCTTTTTGGGGGGAATGACGGCGGGTGCGGCCCTGTTGGCGGCACCGGCGATCGCCGCCGGCGGGATCGAAATCGTCGACATCGCGGGCCGCAATGTCAGCCTGAAAGCCCCGGCCAAGCGCGTGATTCTGGGCGAAGGCCGATTGATGTACGGCTACTCCGTGCTGCAACCCAAGACGCCGTTCGAGCGTTTGGTCGGCTGGGGCGACGACATGGTGCTCTACGATCCGGGCACCTATCGCCATTATCGCGCCAAGCATCCGTCGGGCGACGCCGTGCCGCGCTTCGGCTCGGCGGTGAATTCGGATTTCAGCGTCGAGAAGGCGATCGCGTCGAATCCCGATCTCGTCCTTTTCCCGTTGTCGGCCTATCAGCGCCAGATTCAGGCCGGCACGTTCGAGAAGTTGCAGCGCGCGGGCATCCCCGCCGCGATCGTCGATCTGCGCGAAGCGCTCGCGCAGAACACGCAGCCGAGCATCGAGATCATGGGTTCGTTGCTCGGCCTCGACAAGGAAGCGGCGGAGTTCAACCGGTTCTACTTGCGCGAAACGCGGCGCGTATCGTCCGCCGTGTGGAACATGCCCGCGAACAAGCGCACGACCGTGTTCATGGAACGCGCGGCGGGCTTCGATCCGAATAATTGCTGCATGACTTTCGGCAACGCCAATCTGGGTGTCACCTTGCAGGACGCCGGCGGCATCAATTGGGGTGCCGGCCGCTTCCCCGGCATCGGGGGTACTGCGAGCCCGGAAGCGATTCTGACGCTCGACCCCGAAGTGATCATCGGCACGGGCGCGGATTGGGCGGAAAGCACGCCCGGCTCGCGCGGCGTGCCGTTCGGCTACGAGACGACGCCGGCGCAAGTGCAGGCGGCGTTGAAGGCGCTGGCCGATCGGCCGGGCTGGTCGGCGTTGAAGGCGGTGAAGTCGAAGCGCTTCTACTCGATCTATCACCAGTTCTATACGAGCCCGGCGCATCTGGTCGCGATGCAGGTCTTCGCGAAATGGCTCTATCCGGAGCAATTCGCGAATCTCGATCCCGACGCGGTCTGGCGCGAATATCACGAACGTTTCTCGCCGATCCCGCTGTCGGGCGTGTTCTGGGCGCAGCTCGCGTGAGCGACGCCGCCCTCGCGTCGCCCGCCCAGACGCGCATCGCGGCGGCCGAACGCCGGCGGGGACTCGTCCTCGCCGGTGCGGCCCTTGCTGTCGTGGCGCTCGTACTCGTCGATCTGGGCACGGGGCCGGGCAACATCCCGCTCGCCGACGTGGTTCGCGCGTTGATCGACCGCGACGCCGTCGAGATTCGCTTGGGCGTGATCGTGTGGGACATCCGCCTGCCGGTGGCGCTGCAAGCGGCGTTGCTCGGCGCGATGCTCGGCATCGCGGGCGCGCAAATGCAGACGATCCTCGACAACCCGCTCGCCGATCCGTTCACGCTGGGCGTGTCGTCGGCCGCGGGCGTGGGCGCGTCGGTCGCGATCGTCACCGGGATGTCGTTGATCCCTGGGGCGGGCCCGTTCCTCGTGTCGGCCAACGCCTTCGTCTTCGCCTTCGGCGCGGCGTTGCTGGTGTTCTTCTTTTCGGTCGTGCGCGGCGCCACGTCCGAAACGATGATCCTGTTCGGCATCGCGCTGATGTTCGCGTTCAACGCGCTGCTGGCGATGCTGCAATATCGCGCGTCGGAAACGCAGCTCGTGCAGATCGTGTTCTGGATGATGGGCTCGTTGCAGCGCGCGACACCCGAACGCCTGCTGGCCGGGCTGGCCATCCTCGCCGCCGTCGGCGGCTTGATGTGGCGCCGGCGCTGGGCGCTGACCGCGATGCGCTTCGGCGACGACCGGGCGGCGAGCCTGGGCGTCGATCCGCGCCGCCTGCGCCTGGAAACCCTGCTGCTGATCGCGGTGCTATCGGCCACCGCCGTTTCCTATGCGGGTGTGATCGGCTTCATTGGCTTGGTCGGCCCGCATATCGCGCGCCTCGCGGTGGGCGAGGATCAGCGCTGGTTCGCGCCCTTATCCGCCTTGTGCGGGGCCGCGTTGCTGTCCGCCGCGTCGATCGCGGCCAAATCGATTTCGCCCGGCGTGATCTATCCCATCGGCATCGTCACCGCTCTGGTCGGCGTGCCGGTGTTCCTGTCGATCGTCGCCGGACGACGGAGTATCGCGCGATGAAGGGTTTGCATTTCGAAGATATCGAAGTCGGCTACGGCACGCGCACGGTGCTGCGCGGCATCGGCGCCGATGCGCTGCTGCCCGGCACGATCACGGCGCTGATCGGCCCCAACGCCGCCGGCAAATCCACCTTGATGCGCGCCATCGCCGGCTTGCTGCCGATCAAACGCGGCGCCGTCGCCGTCGACGGCACGCGGATCGAGAAACTGCGCCTGCGCCCGCGCGCCAAATACGTGCGCTACGTGCCGCAGACCTACGCGACCTCCGCACGGCTGTCGGTCTACGACGCCGTCCATGTCGCCGCGCGCGCCGCCGCCCCGGACGAAGCACCCCGCGATATCCGCTTGGCCGTCGCGGCGACGCTGGAGCGTACGGGCACCGCCCCTCTCGCCGACCGGATGGTCTGCGATCTTTCCGGCGGCCAGCAGCAGCTTGTGGCGCTCGCCCAAGGCTTGGTGCGCCCCGCCCCCGTGCTGCTGCTCGACGAGCCGACCAGCGCGCTGGATCTGCGCAACCAGCTCGAAGCGTTGCGCCTGCTGCGCGACGCGGCGCAACGCGACAAGATCGCGGTCGCGGTCGCCATGCACGATCTGGCGCTGGCCGCACGCCACGCCGATCGGGTGATCCTCTTGTCTCAGGGTGCGATCGTCGCCGACGGCGCGCCCGACGACGTTTTCGCCGCGCCCGAATGCGGAGCGGCTTACGGCGTGGAACTCGCCGCGACGCGGTCGGGGTCGGGCGCCTTGTTGATCGAAGCGAGTCTGCCATGAACGGCGCGAATTGGAGTTTGAAGGAAGAGATCCGCGATTACTGGTCGGGCCGCGCCGAGACCTTCGACCAGTCGCGTGGCCATCGCATCCATGACGGCGCCGAAGCGAATTCCTGGCGCCGCGTGATGACCGAAGGCTTGGGCGATATCGCGGGCAAGAAGATCCTCGACCTCGCCTGCGGGACGGGCGAGATCAGCCGCATGTTGCTCGATCTTGGCGCGACCGTGACCGGCGTGGACTTCGCCGAGCCGATGCTGGCGCGCGCCAAGGCCAAGCTGCGCGGCCGCGACTGGACCGGCATGCTGGGCGATGCCGAGCGGCTCGACACGCTGCAGCCGGAGACGTTCGACGGCGCGATCACCCGCCATCTCGCTTGGACGCTGACCGATCCGCCGGCCGCCTATGCCGCGATCTTGCGCGTGTTGAGGCCGGGCGCGCGGCTCCTCGTCATCGACGGCGATTGGGTCAGCGAAGGCCCGCGTTCGCGCATCCTGCGCGGTCTCGCCAAGCTGATCGACGGCAAGGAAGGCCAGGCGGGGGCGGACGCCGAGCGCCACAAGCGCATCCTGTCGCAAGTGCCCTACGCCAACGGCTTGACGCCCGAACGCTTGCGCGTAGATCTCGAAGCCACGGGCTTTGCCGACGTCACGCGCCATTCCACGCTCGCGGTCTATCTGTGGGGGATGCGCGGCGCGGGGCTCGGCGATCAGTTGCGATTGCTGGCGCCCATACGCTTCGCGATCTCGGCCCGCCGGCCCTAACGCAGCGCGAGCGCGATCCCCAGCATCGTCAAGACGATGCCCGCTGCCGTCGATAGATCGGGAATTTCGCCCAACATCGCGAAGCCGCCCAACGCCGACAAAGCAGGCACCAGCGCGCCCGACAGCGCCGCACGGCCCGCGCCCAGATGCCGGATGGCGAGGGCGTAGGTCCAGGTGCCGAGCAGGCCCGCGCAGATCCCTTGCGCCGCGACCTGCAACGCGACGTCGCGCCATGAGGCCGACAACAAGCCGCCGCCGGCGATCAGCCAGAGCGGCAGGACGCACGCGAACGACAACGCCGCGAGCAGCGCCGAAACGTGCCAAGCGCCGAGGCCGCTGCGCCGATACGCGACCGAGAAAACCGCCCAAAGCGCGGACGCGGCGAGAAACAGAAGATCGCCGCGCCACGCGCCATCGCCACCCGAAGCCAGTGCCGGGCCGACGATGGCGGCGACACCCGCCGCGACGATCGCGAAGCCGATCGCGCGTTGCCGCCCGATCCGCTCGCCCAGCACGGCGAAGGCGAGCAAGGCGGTGAACAGCGGCATCGTGCCCGGCAGCAACGCGCCCATATGGGCGACGGGCGCCAAACCCGCCCCCGCCATCGCGACCAAGCCGAACGGCAAGCCGCCGCCCAGAAAAATCGGCGCGATCAACGCAGGCCGCGCCGTGCGAGGCCAGAAGCCCGCGCGCCACAGTACCGGCGACAGCGCCAAGGCGGGCACGCCGTAGCGCAGCAAGGCGAGATCGAGCGGCCCCAGATCCGTCGATGCGCCGGCGCGCGTGGCGATCTGCCACGCCGCCCCGATCGCGGCGGCGGCGAAGGCGGCGGCGAGACCGATCGCGCGCGAAGGACGAAATTCGGACATGGCGCCTTTTGACGCGAACGCCGCGCGCGCGCCAACGCGACTTGACGATAAGCCTATGAACTGGATTCATAGGCCATGGCCGCCAAACGCCGCCTACCGCCCTTCGCGGGGCTTCTCGCGTTCGACGCCGTGCTGCGCCACGGCGGCTTTTCGCGCGCGGGCGACGCGCTGCATTTGACTCAGAGCGCCGTCAGCCACCGCGTCGCGGCGCTGGAGCGGCATTTCGGCGCGAAATTGTTCGAACGGTTGAATCCCGGCCTTGCGCCCACGCGGGCGGGCAAGCGTCTGGCGGCCGCGTTGACGCCGATCCTGGCGGGTCTGGAGGATCTGAACGGCAAGGTCGCCGCGGGCCCGATCCGCTTCAAACTCGCGACCGGTCAAGCGTTGCTCGGCTGGTGGCTGTCGGCGCGGCTGGGCGCCTTGGCCGCCGCGTTTCCGCATCTGGAGATCGAGATCGCGGCACTGACCCATCCGTCGCAACGCGGGCGGGTGCGCGCGGACCTCGAATTGCTGTGGGTGAAGCGCGCGGAATTCGCGGGCGGCCCGCAGGCGCTGGCGTTTCCGGAGGAGACGATCTTCCCCGTCGCCGCGCCGGGCTTGCTGCGTGGCGTCCACGATTGGCGCGCGTTACCGCTGATCGCCAAAACCGAAGCGGCGGAAGACGACGCGACGCCCGAATGGCGCTGGCGCGCATGGCTCGGGGGCAACGCCAAGCGCGCGGCGTTGCGCTTCGACGATCCGGGAGCGGCGCTGCAAGCCGCGATCGACGGCGGCGGCGTCGCGCTGACGCGCTCGCTGCTGGCGCAGGACGCGCTCGCCGCCGGACGGCTGAAACGCGTCTCGCGCGCCGCGATGCCGTCGGCGAAGATTCAAACGGCGCAATGGCGCGCGGAAAGCGACGCACTCGCGGGGCCGATCGCGCGTTTCCTGATCGCGAAGGCGGCGGACGCCTAGTTCTTGCCGGGGATGACGGCGAAGTTGGGCCGCGCGGGCTTCGCCGAAAGGGCGTCCAAGCCTAACGGCGCGAGCCACGGCCGTTCGATGCTGGGCAGGCCGAACAGATTGCCTTGCAGCAGATTGACGCCGCGCTTGGCGAGATGCTGCGCTTCGAGGTTGTTCTCGACGCATTCGGCGACGGTTTCCAGGCCGAACCCTTCGGCGAGGCCCAGCAGCGTGCGGATGAAGAGCTGATTGTCGACGTTGTCGGCAAGGCCGCGCACGAAGGAACCGTCGATCTTCACGCTATCGACCGCCAGCGCCTTCAAATTGCGGAAGCTGGTGTAGCCCGCGCCGAAATCGTCGAGCGCCACGCGGCAGCCCAGATCGCGCACGGCGGCGACGAATTTCGCCGTCTCGTCGATGTCCTGAATCGCCACCGTCTCGGTGATTTCGACGATCAAACGCTGCGCGATCTCCGGGCGGCCTTTGACGAAGCCCGACAACGCGCGCAACCACGTCGGGTCGCCCGCCGTCAGGCCGGAGATGTTGATCGCCAGCGAAACATCGGGCCAGCGATTGAGCTCGCCGATCGACATTTCCAGCACGCGCCGGTCGAGCAAGCGCATCAAGCCGGTCTGCTCGACGATGGGAATGAACGAGCCCGCGGGCGCGATCGTGCCGTCCATGCGCTGCAAGCGCAGCAGCGCTTCGTAGTGATGGATTTTGTGGTCCTGCGCGCCGACCACCGGCTGGAAGGCGAAGACGAGACGTTCGTCCTTCAACGCCGCCTGCACGTCCGACGAAATCGCGACCAAGCGCTGATGCAGTTCGCGTTGGGCGGGGCTCGCCGAGAAAATGGCGTAGCGATTGCGGCCCGCGCGCTTGGCTTCGGCCAACGCGGATTCCGCGCGCGCCTGCATTTCCACACCCGACGGGCCTTGGCCCATGAACAGCACCGCACCGGCCGAGGCGGTGACATGGATCGGCCCATCCGGCGTTTCGATCGGCGCCGAACGCACGGTGCTGAGCAGACGATCGGCGGCAAGGCCGATTTCGCTTTCCGGACAATGCGCGAGGACGAGGCCGAAGCGATCGCCGCCCGCGCGGCCGATCACGTCGGATTCGCGCAACGCGCGTTCGAGACGTTGACCCACACCGACAAGAATCGCGTCGGCGGTCGCCCAGCCGAACGCGTCGTTGATGGCGCCCAGATTGTCGATGCCGATCAGCAGAAAGGCGCCGGGCGCTTCGTAGCGCGCGGCGTAAGCGAGCTGATGGTCGAGCGCTTCGCGCAGACGCACGGCGTTGAAATGGCCGGTCAGCGCGTCGTAATTCGCGAGATATTCGAGACGCGCTTCACGTTCCTTGCGCGCGGTGATCGCGCGCAGCGTGCCGGTAACGCGGATCGGCCGTCCGTCGGGCGCGAATTCGGCGCGGCCGCGATCATGCACCCAGATCAGCGCGCCGCCGTCGCCGCGAATGCGATAGTCGAGATCGTAGGCGAGGCGATCGACGAAATGCGCCGACAGCGCCTTCACCCGGCCGGGCAAATCCTCGGCATAGATCCGGCTTTGCAGCACCTGGCCCGTGGGCGGAAAATCGCCGCGCGGCCCGAACGTATCCTCGGCCTTGCCCGCCCATTCGACCGCATCGGTCGCGAGGTCCCACACGTATGCGGCATCGCCCGCCCCTTCCAGGGCGCGCAAAGCGCGGTCGGTGAAACCCGTATCATCCATAGGGAGGCGGTCTCGCTTCTCGCTGGCCGGAAGACAGTTTAGCCCGGCCCCCCGAAACCACAAATGTTTGAAACATTGAGGCTTTCGAGCGACTTCGGCGATGTGGATATTAACTACAATTTGAATCGAATGCCAGATTCCAGTTGACTCCGATTTTCATAAAATTTTACATTAATCCCATGAACGCGGCATCGAATGTTTTCCTGCTGCCACCGCCCGGCGCCAAGCGCGTCGGGACGGAGGGGAATGCGTCGCCCCGCCGCGTCCAACCCGAAGCCGCCGATAAAGCCACGCAGGGGCTCGGGCTCTCCGCCGAACAGATGGCGGGGCTGGTGGATGCCCTGGCTCGACGGGGCCAGGGCCCCCAGCGCAAACGCAGCTTCGCCGACGAGATGGTCGGCGAAACCGGCCGCGCCCCGGCCGATCTGGGCTTCGCCGCCCAGCGCTATGCCCAGGAAACGCTGCATATGGCCGCCCATCACGAGGATTGGCGCCAGGGCACGATGGCCTATATGGCCGCGCAGAACATCACCGACACCGCGCGCGGCGCGGGCGTCGCCGCCTAAGAGCCTGGGCAGGCGTTCCGCTCTCTGATACGGAATCGTCTTCCACCTCGGGAGGACGGCAATGGCGTTCACGACGGTTTCGGAACTTCTGCGTATCGGCAAAGACGGCGACATGGCGCTCGGGTCCCCCGAGACGCCGCCCCTTTCCTTCGCGGGTTTGCGCAAACTCGCGGCCAAGACGATCACCGATTTGAATGCGATGGGCATCGGCCGCGACGATCGCGTGGCGATCGTATTGCCCAACGGGCCGGAGATGGCCGCCGCGTTCTTGTGCGTCGCCGGTGCCGCGACGACAGCGCCGTTGAACCCCGCCTATCGGCAGGAGGAGTTCGAGTTCTATATCGCCGACCTCAATGCCAAAGCGGTGCTCGTCCAGAAGGGTGATGAAACGCCCGCCCGCGCCGCCGCGGCGAAGCTGGGCGTGCCGCTGATCGAATTGACGCCGACGCGCGACGCGGGTGCGGGTTCCTACACGTTGTCGTCGCTGCTGAAGGGCACGGCGGCGCAGCCCGGCCCTGCACAAGCCGACGACATCGCGCTGATCCTGCACACCTCGGGCACCACGTCGCGGCCCAAGATCGTGCCGCTGGCGCAGGCGAATATCTGCGCCTCCGCCCGGCATATCGGAAAGACGCTGGCACTCACGCCCGCCGACAAATGCCTCAACATCATGCCGCTGTTCCATATCCACGGCCTGATCGCGGCGGTGCTGTCGTCGCTTGCCGCCGGTGGGGGCACCGTGTGCACGCCGGGCTTCAACGCCCTCAAATTCTTCGGCTGGCTCGACGAGGTGAAGCCGAGTTGGTACACGGCCGTCCCGACGATGCATCAAGCGATCCTCGCGCGCGCCGATCGCAACAAGGAAAGCTTGGCGCGGGCAGGTTTGCGCTTCATCCGCTCGTCGTCGGCGTCGCTGCCGCCGCAAGTGATGCTTGAACTCGAAGCCGCGTTCGGCTGCCCGGTGATCGAAAGCTACGGCATGACCGAAGCCGCGCACCAAATGGCGTCGAACCCGCTGCCGCCCGCCGCGCGCAAGCCCGGCTCGGTCGGTATCGCCGCGGGGCCGGAAGTCGCGATCATGGACGAGGAAGGCAATCTTCTGCCCAAGGGCGCCTTGGGCGAGATCGTGATTCGCGGGCCCAACGTGACCAAAGGCTACGAAGCCAATCCCGACGCCAATCTCAAAGCCTTCGCGGGCGGCTGGTTCCGCACCGGCGACCAAGGCACGCTGGACGACGAAGGCTATTTGCGCATCACCGGGCGGTTGAAGGAGTTGATCAATCGCGGCGGCGAGAAGGTCTCGCCCCTCGAAGTCGACGAAGTGATCATGGATCACCCGGCGGTGGCGCAAGTCGTAACCTTCGCGATGCCGCACGACAAATTGGGCGAGGACGTCGCCGCCGCGATCGTCTTGCGCGAAGGCCAAGCGACGACCGAGCGCGAAATCCGCGATTTCGCCGCCAAACGCCTCGCGGATTTCAAAGTGCCGCGCAAGGTCGTCATCCTCGCCGAGATCCCGAAGGGGGCGACCGGAAAGCTGCAACGCATCGGCCTTGCCGACAAACTGGGCTTGGGAGCCGCGAAGTGAATCGCGTTCTGATTTTCGGTGCGGGGGCCATCGGCGGCTATATGGGCGTGAAGCTCGCCCAAGGCGGGGCGCGCGTCACGTTCTTCGCGCGGGGTGCCCATCTCGAAGCGATGAAGCGCGACGGAATCAAGCTGATCTCCGAAGGCAGCGAGACGACGATCAAAGACGCGAATTTCGCCGGCGATGCGCGCGAAGCGGGCGAGCAGGATTTCGTCATCGTCAGCTTGAAGGCCCACGGCCTGGTCGCGGCCGTCGATCAGGTCGCGTCGCTGCTGGGCCCCAAAACCGCCTTGGTCACGGCGATGAACGGCGTGCCCTACTGGTATTTCCACAAACATGGCGGCCCGCATGACGGCAAGCAGCTCGAATCGGTCGATCCGGGCGGGGCGTTGTGGACGAAGCTCGGCCCCGAACGCGCGATCGGCTGCGTCGTCTATCCGGCGGCGAATATCCTGGCGCCCGGCGTGATCGAGCACACCTATTCGAACCGCTTCACGTTGGGCGAGCCCGACGGCTCGAAAAGCGAGCGCATCGCCGCGCTTTCGGAACTAATGATCAAGGGCGGCTTGAAGGCGCCGGTGCGCCCGCGCATCCGCGACGATATGTGGGTGAAGCTGTGGGGCAATCTGTGCTTCAACCCGCTGTCGGCGCTGACCGGCGCCACGCTCGACGTCATCACCGGCGATCCGGGGACACGCGCCGTCGCGCGCGCGATGATGCTGGAAGCGCAGGCGGTCGGCGAGGCGTTGGGCATCAAATTCGGCATCGACGTCGAAAAGCGCATCGACGGGGCGGCTGAAGTCGGCGCGCATAAAACCTCGATGCTGCAAGACCTCGAAGCCAAGAAACCGATGGAGATCGATGCGTTGCTGGGCGCGGTGGTCGAGATGGGCGCGCTCACGGGGCACGAGATGCCGGCCTGCAAAATGGTGCTGGCCCTCGTGCGCCAGCGCGCGCGCGTCGCGGGGGTTTACTGATCGCGCGAATCACGGCCACTCTGCCGCCCCATGAACCGCGCCGCTTTGCCCGTCTGCACCTGGTGCCACCGCACGACGCGCCCGATTTGGGTGCACGGGCATATGCAATGCGAGCATTGCAAGATCAACATCGCGCCGTGCTGCGACGGCGACGAGTGCTACGTGCCCGAGGCGCGCGATGAAATCGCCCTGCGTTAGGATCTGCCGGCTCGACGCCGATCTGCGCTGCACGGGCTGCGGGCGCACATCGCGCGAGATCCGCCTGTGGGCAAGCTACGACGACGCCACGCGCGACGTGGTCATGGCACGCCTCGCCGCCGAAGGATTCCCGAAAGAAACTACCGGCTGGGACGCGGCGTAAAGCTGCGCGCCGAGCCGTATTGCGGCGGCCAGGGCAGATCGTAGCCCTGTTCCTGCGCGGCATGGCGCGTCCAATACGGATCGTACAAATGCGCGCGCGCCAGCACGCAAAGATCGGCGCGGCGCGCGGCCAGGATCGTGTTCGCATCGGCCCAGGTGGAGATCGCCCCCACCGTCATCACCGGCACATCCGCTTCCTGGCGGATACGATCGGCGAAGGGCGTTTGGAACAGGCGGCCATAGACCGGATGGTCGTCGTCGACCGTTTGCCCCGCCGAGACGTCGACGATATCGGCGCCATGCGCCTTCAGCATTTTGGCGATGGCGACGGCTTCGTCGGGCGTCGTCCCGCCCTCCTTCCAATCGGTCGCCGAGATGCGCACCGCGATGGGCTTCTCCTTGGGCCACGCGGCGCGCACGGCGTCGAGCACTTCCAGCGGAAAGCGCAGGCGCTTTTCCAGCGTGCCGCCATATTCGTCGCCGCGCTGATTGGTCAGCGGCGACACGAAGCTCGCCAGCAGATAGCCATGCGCCATATGCACCTCGACGATGTCGAACCCGGCCGCATCGGCGCGCTTGGTCGCCGCGACGAAATCGGCTTTGACCTTGTCCATATCGGCGCGATTCATCGCGCGCGGCATTTGGCTGCCCTTCTTGTAGGGCAACGGCGAGGGCGCGATCAGTTCCCAATTGCCGTCGGGCAAAGGCTGGTCGATCCCTTCCCAGGCGCGCTTGGTCGAGCCTTTGCGCCCGGCATGAGCCAACTGCACGCCGATCTTGGCGGGCGAATTGGCGTGGACGAACTCGGTCACGCGCTTCCACGCGGCCACGTGTTCGTCCTTGTAGAGGCCGGCACAGCCCGGCGTGATGCGGCCTTCGGCGCTCACATCGGTCATTTCGGTCAGGATCAAACCCGCCCCGCCGAGCGCACGGCTGCCGAGATGCACGAGATGCCAATCGTTCGGCAAACCGTCTTCGGCCGAATATTGGCACATCGGCGACACGACGATACGGTTGGGCACGGTCATCTGGCCGATCTTATATGGCGTGAACATCGGCGGCGGCGCGCCCGCGACACCGGCCTTCGAAGCGAAATCCCGGTCGACCTTGGCGACCAAAGCGGGATCGCGGAGCTTCAAATTCGTATGCGTGATGCGCATCGAACGCGTCAGCATCGCGAAGGCGAATTCCAGCGCGTCGAGCTTGCCGATATAGCGCTCCGTCTCCTCGAACCATTCGAGCGAGGTTTGCGCGGCGCGCTGGATCGATTCGGTCTGCGGCTTGCGCTTAGCTTCGTAAGCGGCGAGCGCTTCCTTGACCGACTTGGTGGATTTGAGTGCCGCCGCCAATTCGATCGCGTCTTCCATCGCGAGCTTGGTGCCCGAGCCGATGGAGAAATGCGCCGTATGGCACGCGTCGCCCATCAGCACCACGTTGTCGAAAGACCAATGCGCGTTGCGGATCGTCGGGAAGGTGCGCCAGATCGAGCGATTGGCGATCAGCTTATGGCCCGCCAGTTCTTCGGCGAACAGCTTCTCGCAGAAATCGATCGTCTGTTCTTCCGTCGCCTTATCGAGGCCCGCTTTCTTCCACGCCGTCTCGCTCGTCTCGACGATGAAGGTCGAGTGCGACTTGTCGTACTGATACGCATGGACGCGATAGAGGCCGCTTTCGTGTTCCTTGAAATGGAAGGTGAAAGCGGGATGCGGGCGCGTCGTCCCCAGCCACACGAATTTGTTGCGCCGCCAATCGAGCGACGGCTTGAACTTCGCTTCGTATTTGGCGCGGATGGCGGAATTCACGCCGTCCGCCGCGAGGATCAGATCGGCGTCGGGAAATTCGGTGACGTCCTTCACCTCGCGCTCGTGGACGATCTTCACGCCCAGTTCGGCGGCGCGCTTCGACAGGATATCGAGCAGCTTGACACGCGCCATGCCCGAGAAGCCGTGGCCCTTCGACGTCACGACCTGGCCTTGGTAATGGACGTCGATATCCGTCCAATGCGCGAAGGCGGCGGTGATCGCGTCGTAGCTTTCGCGGTCGGCGTCCGCGAAATTGCCCAGCGTTTCGTCGGAGAACACGACGCCGAAGCCGAACGTATCGCCCGGCTTGTTGCGTTCGACGATCGTGATGTCGTGCGACGGGTCGGCCTTCTTCATCAGAATGGCGAGATACAACCCCGCCGGCCCGCCGCCGATGCTGACGATCTTCATGGCCCGATCCCCGTTCCGTAAATGCCTCGGGGAGATACTTTAGACTTAAAGTAATTTTGGGCAAGCCCCTTTTCCGGGGCATTCCGTCGCGGGTCAGACGAAAAACAGGCCCTTGGCCGCGTCGTAGACCAGCTTCCAGCCGGTCGCGAACAGGAACAGATTGCACCAGAAATAAAAGCGTTTCTGGTCGACGCGATGATGCAGCCAGAACCCCGCCCACATGCCGATCGGGGCGAGCGGCAGCAGCGCGAGGCTCGTGCCGATATTCTCGAAGGTGAACAGGCCGAGATAGACGTAAGGGAAGAATTTCAGCCAGTTGATGATCGCGAACAGCACCAGCAGCGTGCCGACGAACAAGGTCTTGTCCATCTTATAGGGCTGCAAATAGACCTGGATCGGCGGCCCGCCGGCATTGGCGATGAAGCTGGTGGCGCCCGACACCATCGACCAGAACACGCCCTTGGGCCAGTTGGGTTCGGTCGCGGTCGCCGCGTGGCGGCCGCGCAGCGAGTCGAGCACGCCCTTGCCGGAGAACACGACCGCGATCAGGCCGATCAGCAGCCGGACCCAGAGTTCGTCGAGATGGCGGAAGGCGAGATAGCCGATAACGATCCCGATGATACCGCCGGTCAGCAGAATCGGCATATGCTCGCGCGACCAGACATTGCGATAGCGCCAGACGCCGAACGCATCCATGACGATCAGCAGCGGCAGCATGATCGCCGCCGCCTGCGGCACGGGGATCGCCAGCGCCATCAGCGGCACGCCCATCGAACCGAGCCCGCCCCCGAAGCCGCCTTTCGAAATGCCGACCAGAAGGAAGGACGGGATCGCCAACGCCAGAAAAAGCGGATCGAAGATCGGCACTTAAACTCAAACTTTCCAGTCGGGATCCGGCACGGTCTGGAAGACCGAACGCAGGCCTTCCGACCAGCGCCGGCGGATGTCGGAGAAATAGAGATCGGTTTCGTCGAGGCGCTTCTTGACCGCGAGTTTGCATTCGTCGCGGCGCAGAATGACGATATCGATCGGCAAGCCGACCGACACGTTGGAGCGCAGCGTCGAATCCATCGAGATCAGCGCGCATTTCGCCGCTTCGTTCAACGACGTGCGGCCCGACACGACGCGATCGAGGATCGGCTTGCCGTACTTTGTTTCGCCGATCTGGAAATAAGGCGTTTCGACCGTCGCCTCGATGAAATTGCCGGCGGAGTAGATGTGGAAGAGGCGCAAGCGCCGCCCCTTGATCTGCCCGCCCAGGATCATCGAGATGTTGAATTCCGCACCCTGCTCCTTCAGCCGTTCGGCGTCGAGATCGTAGACCTCGCGCACCGCGCGGCCGGCGAGGCGGGCGGCTTCGAACATCGACGGCACGTTCAGGATCGTCTCGGTCTTGTCCGGGCCCATGCCTTCGGTCAACAGCGTGACGACCGATTGCGCGATGGCGAGATTGCCCGCCGTCAGCAGCACCATGCAGCGCTCGCCCGGCGCTTCCCAGACATGCATCTTGCGGAAGGTGGCGACGTGATCGACGC
>VFQU01000765.1_pt1 | contig 23808 bp, 14 predicted proteins | sample 3512311 | NCBI WGS metagenome assembly VFQU01 (sample SAMN10412377, study PRJNA504923) | tailings metagenome | isolation source: Relicate 3 Philex TSF3 active mining site | place: Philippines: Tuba, Benguet | collected 2017-08-29
TTTCAATCTCTTATGCGTAGTATCTAAAACCGATTTTTTAACAAGTAATAGGCTAATTCCAATAGATGAATGTTGACGTGTTGTAAAACTTAATGGTTTTTTCAAAATCCCTTCAAATTTGGGGTTTAAGCTGCACAATATAACCTGAAAAAAACAGCTTGCAACTGTGGTTCTTCCCCTTTCGGGCAACACTTGATGACGCAGCCTGTTTGTGCAGTTTATGTTCAAAATGCTCCCACAATTTACCTTCTTTTTACAAAACCATTACAACTCAAAACCTTCAGTTGTGATGGTTTTAGAATGGCTGAGTTCTTCCATAACTCCTTCTCTCAGTAAAGTATCGTTCGGATGAGGAGCCTGTGTGAGAATCCTGTTGATTGAATCCGAATCCCAGACGACTGCTGCGATCACCACCGCTCTGAATGCTCAACAGTATGCGATCGATGCTGTCGATCAGGGTCAAGTCGCGATCGAAATGGTGCAAGCTTATGAATATGATCTGCTGATCATGACCGCTGGAGCAGAACTTGCGGAGATTCGTTGGTGTCGAACATTACGATCGCAAAATTACTCTGCGCCGATTCTGATGTTGATGACGACGAACAATAGTCGCGATCGTGTACTCGCCCTCAATGCAGGAGCAGACGATTGTTTAGCCAAACCCTTTGATATTGCAGAACTTGTCGCACGAGTTCAATCCCTGCTCCGCCGTCGGCAAGCAGTCTTTACTTCAAGCCTAGACTGGGATGCGCTTAAACTTTATCCCGATAGCCGTCGGGTCACTTGGCAAGATAATCCCCTGAGCTTGACAGCGAAAGAATTTCGGCTGTTGCAGCTTTTTCTTGAAAACCCACTGCGAATTTTTAGCAAAGATGTCATTCTCGATCGCTTGTGGGACGCTTCAGAAGCACCGGGAGAAGGAACAGTCGCATCGCATATCAAAGGACTTCGACAAAAGCTCAAGGCAAGCGGGATCACCTATGAAGTGATTGAAACCATTTATGGACTGGGATATCGGCTCACGCCACCCCCGGATGCAAAAAATAAGTCTACTCTTGCATCTCCCGATCGCGCTGTCTTACAACAAGAAGTTTTAGCAGAAGTCGCTGCAATGCAAGCCGACTTGAGAGAAAGCTTGGATGAAGAAGTTGCCATCTTTGAGCAATTTGCAGCGCAATTAGTGGCTGGACAACTTAATCAGAGCTTGCTGTCGCAAGCCCAATATCAAGCCCATCAACTCATCGGTACGCTCGGCTCGTTAGGGCTTTCAGAAGGATCTCAAGTTGCCCAGCAAATCGATCAACTTCTCCAGACCTCGGGATCATTAGGACAAGCTGACGCAGAGCGTCTCTTACAACTAGTGGCGTCACTCTTGATCGCGATTGCAGCCGCACCCAGTATTGCCATCCCCGCTCTGAGTCCCAATGTGGATTCGATTCGACTCCTGATTATCGATGATGATACAACGCTGACCAAAGTGCTGAGACGAGCCGCGATCGCGACTGGATTTGAAGTAGAAGTCGCAACAACCTTAGAGCAAGGTCGCGCGGCATTACGTCGCTCCTATAGTAGAGAAATTCCGCCTCCTGATGTTGTCTTACTTGATTTGATTTTTGCAGATTCCGAGGAAGATGGATTGAGCCTACTATCAGAATTGGCTGCGCAAAATTCAACCATTCCAGTTGTGGCATTAACTGTGAGAAATAGTTTGCGCGATCGCATTACAGTCGCTCGTCTTGGCGGACAAGCTTTTCTGCATAAACCCATTTCACTCACGGAGGTGTTGCGAGTTGTGACCAAACTGCTAAACCCGGCTCCACCTTCAGAAGCAAAGGTGCTGGTTGTCGCTCATGAATCACAAATCCTCGAACAGATTATTGAACTCCTACCTCCGTGGGGGTTGCAAGTTACGACCTTAGCTGATCCCGAGCAATTTTGGGAAATCTTGACGGCAACGGTTCCTGACTTGCTGATTTTAGATGTCGAAATGCCAGAGTTTAGCGGCATTGAACTCTGTCAAGTGGTGCGTCAAGATCCGCAGTGGGCAGATTTGCCCATTTTATTGATGACGAGCTATGGCGATTCTGAGGTGATTCATCGTGTATTTGATGCAGGAGCAGATGACTTTGTCGGCAAGCCGATAATTCCGCCAGAACTCATTGCTCGCATTACGCGCCGCTTGGAATGGACACGCCTACGCAAACGAAACCGATAATAAAACTTGGAGTGACCGACTATGACAGACGATTACCGAAAAATTCTGATCGTAGATGATTCGCTCATAGATCATGAAATCTATCGCCGCTATCTACAACAAGATGGTGGTCAGACTGATCAAATTTGGCAAGCAGAATCGGGAGCAACGGGATTGTTTCTCTATCAACAGGAGTCACCTGATGTCATTTTGCTAGATTTTTCGCTGCCCGATATGACAGGATTAGAGTTTTTACAGCAGTTACAGCCGCAGCAAGATCACCAGTTCACTCCTGTGATTCTGTTGACTGAACGCGGCGATGAGGAAATTGCAGTCGCTGCACTGAAAAGCGGGGCATCTGACTATTTAGCAAAAAATAAAACGACACCCGAGAAACTGAGACGAGCCGTAGATCAGGTCATTGAGAAAGCTGAATTGAAGCGGCAACTTGAGCGCAGTCAGCGCCGTTTTTATACGTCGATCGACAACATGCTAGAGTGTTGTGCAATTTATCAGAGTGTTCGAGACGCTCAAGGACAGATTGTTGATTTTGTCGTGGATTATGTGAATGCTGCAACCTGCGCTGCCAATCAAATGGAGGCGAGCGAACAAGTTGGGAAATCCCTGTCTGATTTTATTGCTGAAGACTATTATGCCAACATCTTTGCAGGCTGTTGCTCTGTCGTTGAAACTGGAAGACCGCAGAGACGTGAGTTAGTGTTTAGGAATCGCTCCTGTGATTCAGCGGCTCAAGCCTTTGAGGTCAGCGTCGCAAAACTTGAAGATGGATTTGTGGTATGTTGGCTTGATATTTCTGAAAAAAAGCGGCTCGAACTTGCATTACAGAAAGCAAACGAAGACTTAGAACAGCGCTTCCGAGATCGCACAGCAGATCTTCTCAAAGCCAATCCCCAGTTTCAGCAGAACTTCCGAGAACGTCAACCTATAGAAGCTGAGTTTCGCGTTTTGAGTGAAGCTGCTCCGGTTGGCATTTTTCGCACGGATGCTCAAGGCGGCTGTATCTATGTCAACCCTCGTGCTCAAGCCATTTGTGGCTATACGTTTGAAGAAGCACTGGGTGATGGATGGCAGCAATTAATTCACCCGGATGATTATCAGCAAGTGCTACCGCACTGGATAGACTCGGCGAAAGCTCAAACTGAATTTTTAGAAGAGATCCGGTTTGTTCATCGCGACCATACCGTGCATCTTGTGCGGGCAACAACGGCTCCAATTTTGTCGGATACGGGTGAGCTGATTGGGCATGTTGGCACGATCGAAGATGTGACTGAACGCAATGTGATCGAGCGAATGAAACGTGAGTTTTTGTCGATCGTGTCGCATGAATTAAAAACGCCCCTGACTTCGATGCGAGGAGCGCTAGCACTTTTATCGAGCGGTCGTTTATTAGATGATCCCGAAACTGCTCAAGAAATGCTCGAAATTGCGAAAGTAGATACAGAACGGCTCGTGCGCTTGGTTGATGATCTGCTCGATCTAGAACGTTTAGAGGCTCATCAGCTAATTTTAACGAAACAATGGTGTGATACAGCGAGTTTAATGCGTCGATCGATTGAGAGTTTGCAACTTCTGGCAGAAGAGTCACAATTAACCCTAGTTTGCCAACCGTTAAACGTCGAAATTTTTGTCGATGGCGATCGCATTGTACAAACGCTGATTAATCTATTAGGGAATGCGATTAAATTCTCCTCTGCAGGCAGTGAGGTCTATTTGAAGGCAGAATTGGTCAACGGCGATCAGTGGGTACGTTTCCAAGTTAGAGATTGGGGCAGAGGAATTCCGCAAGATAAGCTTGACCTGATTTTTGAGCGATTTCAACAGGCGAATGCCACGGATGCGCGACAACATGGAGGGACTGGCTTGGGATTGGCAATCAGTCGCGATCTGGTGCAGTTGCACGGTGGGCAAATTTGGGTAGAGAGTACGCTAGGTGAGGGCAGCACCTTCTATTTTACTGTTCCGATTCGCTAACCTTGTTTCTTCCTCCTGCAAAAGACACATGCGACGAATTGCAATTCAGCAGATAATTGATCTGCGGTGGGGGAGAAAGATGTTATGAGCGGAGACGAACAGCCAAATTTGTCAAACTTAAATCCTTCGTCTCAGATCTCCCAAACGTTTGCAGCAACGATTGATCATCTGACAACAAGGGTGCTCGATCGGTTTGCTCAAGAAGCAGCCGAGAAACAGCTTTTTTATCACAACCAAGACCATGTTCGAGATGTGCAGCGACGTTCGCAGCAGATTTTTGCTTTGATTGCTCCGACGCTTACTCCTGAAATTGATCGAGAGCGGACTCAATCGCTGCTCGATTTTTGTGCGATCGCGCATGATCTAGTGCAGCAGTTTGACCCGAATTCTCCACCGCATACGACTCGTCAGCGGCAGCCTGGTGTCAGTGAAAGAATGACGATCGAGCAACTCATGCGCCTGATTGATCAGCACAATCAACAGACTTCTGACCGTGCTGCACAACTGACTGAGACGGATATTGCAGTCATTCAACAAGCAATTACAGCCACGATTTGTACTTATAATTTACAAGAACAAGCCATCTATCAACCTTTACTGTATAGTGGCGAACCTTTGTCGATCGTCAGTCGAATTCTTGCTTTAGCAGACTTAGGAACTCTGGGAATTGATGGGATTGAAGTTTACAACCGAGAAGGTAGCTTACTCTTTCTAGAAGAAAATCCTGATGTTGTTTCTCTTGTGCAAAGTGGTGAAATCTATCAGCTTGTGGAAACTGACCCGACACTTGCTGAGAATATTCGTCAGCGTCTACTCAAGCGATGCCGTTTCCAGGTCAATTTTGCCAAGAGTCGTTTGTCTCACCTAGAACAAGAGCTTCAAGGTTTTCCCGCAGCGATACACCCTGTATTACTAACAAAGATATTTCGGCATCTATCTCCTGCAACAATTCAAACGCTCGAAGCGATCACACCGACTGAACCGGATACTGCTTTGAATGTTCTACTCAAGTTCTTTCAGTTTGAAAAATATGTGCCGCGATCAACGGAATAACGTACTTCTGAATCGATTCAACCTCAAATCCAACGATTTAGACGGATTCCAACAGGTGACTGAGTTCATTCTCCCGATGTTGGAGTCGCTCAGCGAGTAAAGCCACAATAAAACGGTGAATGTTCGATGCCAGCATTGGGTCAGAGGTTTCAATCCGCTCGAACGTTTCAGCCGACAAGAAATACAAGGTGCTCGGCTTATCAGCAACCACAGATGCCATGCGTGCTGTACGACGATAAAGCCCCATTTCCCCGATCGTGTTTCCGATGGTGTAGGTTCGGATTCGTTTGTTCTGTTCATCGCTGAAATTTAGCACCACACTGACTTGTCCCGACGCAACAAAATACAATCCATCAAACGGATCGCCTTGATGAAAAAGATATTCTCCTTCTGCTAAGTGGCAAACTTCCAGGCAACTCATTAAGCGATCGACTTGTTTTGGATCAGAAAAGTCAGCTTTGAGATGAGCCGCTAACGCCGCTTCGGGTGTCAGTCCTTGATCTTCACACAAGGGATGATATTGTTGCAGCACTTTGCCTTCGTACCATTCTAGCCCTCGGTCTAAATCTGCAAAAAGATGGCAGAACGGATCAGCTTCCTCAAGACATTCCCCCTGTTCCAATCGCCGTTTTGCTTGCGTAGACAGATGAGTGTAGACCAGATGAATCTGCTTTTGGGTTGCAACCTGCTTGAGTTTAGCAAAGCTCAGAACGGCTGAAGCATCGAGATCTCTCACCATCCGAAAATCTAAAATCACATAGCACACAGGCGGTAGCTGTTCGTCATGAATGCGATCGCGCACTTGATTCAGCAACTTGTTAGCTGTCCCAAAAAAGATCAAGCCCTGTAATTCGACGATATAAGCCTGTTTTCCTTGTGCTTCAAGGGTTTCTAGCTCATCAGAAGTCCACAACACATTACTGTGATGGTAGGCTCCATTGCTAATCCGACGAATCACCGTCAACCGACTGTAGCTAATCACAAACAGGACAATCGCCGCCACTAATCCTACGCCAATGGCTTGGAGAAAGCCAACCGTCACCGTCACAATCACGATCAGCAGAATGATCGCATAATCGGCACGAGCAAACTTAAACCAAGCCTCATAGAGCCATTCGTTAAAAAACTCGATCGTAATCAGCAGCGGCATCCCAATCAAAATAAACTTGGGAAAGAAAGAGAGCAATGATGCTCCGCCTAACAGCATTGCAAGACACAGTGCTGCAACGATCCATCCTACTAATCTGCCTCGCGCTCCTAACTGGTGAGACAAAGCATTCTCCCCGGCACTGGCAAATCCGCCGACTCCGCCTCCCAATCCTGCCAACAACGACGCAATTCCTGCGGCTTTCAATTCCTGATTGAGGTCGAGATCCCGCGATGCAACCAGTTCAACGCCATTACAGTGCAGCAGCAGCGCGATCGCGGAAACTAACCAAAGCGCTGCCAGCGTCGGAATCTGCTGAATAATTACATTCCAGTCTGCCTGCTGAATGGCTGCAAAACTAACAAAGCGATACAGCCCATCACTAGGAACATTGCCTAACAGCCAGCCTCGTTCTGTTGCGTCAGCGATCGAGGTTCCTGTGACTGCGAGAGCCGCATAAAACAGTGCCACTGTTCCGGCAATAATGCCGGGATAAACTAAGACATGCGTAATTCGCTGCGGTAACACAAACATCGCTACAGCAAACAATGCTCCTGGAAGCCATTGCAGCACCGCATTGGTTTGAAAGAAAGCTGCCAGCGAAAACGGCTCTAGATCTAACCCCGATACAGTCTGAAATGCAGCGACCAAAAGCAGCGCACCGATACCTGCGAGAAAGCCACCCACAACTGGATAGGGAATAAATCGGACAAAACTGCCGAGTTTGAACCAGCCCAATCCCAGAAAAATGATTCCGGTCACTAAACTATTAATCGCTAACGTTGCGACAACGGTCATCAGCTTTTGCTCTACCGATGCATCTGGCATTGCTGTCACAATCTGGCGAGCAATCAGACCAAAGATCGGAACTGTCACTTCTGCGATCGTCGCCACGATCGCAGGATAGGAACTGAGCGCAGAAATCACAGCACTGATGATCACCGAGCTAAAAAGAAGTAGCCCGATTCCAAACGGCATATAGGGTTCTAGCTCTCCTGAGAAGATAAGCGCCCCAAACGATACTGCACTCGTCACGGTGAGCAGACCCATGATTGCGCCTGCAATACTATTTGAGATCATAAATCCTGTAGCTGCTGATTTGGACTCTGCGATAGGAATCACTGCGATTGAAGAATAAAAATAGAAACTTAATCTAGATGTGCTTATCCTATAGAACTTCGTACAAGTCTAGACTGTTCAACTTGTAATTTCCTACTTCGGACATATTTAGGATAAAACGGAAATTTCTGTTGAGATACAAATTTCCAACCTCAAGGAAGATGTAGGCAATACGCAGCTATGGATAGGATTACACAAGTTATCTTGACTCAGCAAAATTGAGAGGGCGCTTTAAACGTATAAAAAGGCTCTGCGCTCCCAGTATCGTTCTAGGGAGGCGAATGTGTATCAGCAATAACTCTCAAAATGCTCTTTTAAGTTTTAATCTGACTAAATCTGTAAATTGTCTCTAAAGCAATGCTCCTGCTCCTGTTTCACATTGGAAACAATCTCTGTGCGATCGACACAAGTAAGATCGTTGAGATCCTACCCATGGTGATACTGAGAAGGATTCAACTCGATCGTAATTCTGTGGTCGGAGTTTTCAACTATCGTGGGCGAATGATTCCTGTCGTTGATCTGTGTCATCTGATCAGCGATCAGCCTAGCCAGATTTGTTATCGTACTCGGATTATTTTGGTACAAAGTACTTCTGCTGCAAGACCGATCGGTTTAATTGCAGCCCGAGTCACTGAAACCTTAAAAATCTCGATCGAAGACGCAGAAACAGCAGAGTTCATTACGGAATCCCCTGAACTGGGCAAACTCTTACTCACCGAACAGGGGATGGTTCAACTGATTCACTGGGAGCATCTTGTCTCAGATGTGCTTGCCGCACTCCCGAATGAAGCCAAGGAGGGCGAAGAGTGCAAGACTCGATTGAACTCATTCTGAAACAGAAGTTAGGACTCGATGCGAATAGTGTAGGTTCGCGAATCATTGCCCGTGCGATTGCACAACGACGGACTGCGTGCCAGATCGCGGATGATGCAGCTTATCTCGCCTTAGTTCAATCTTCGCCTCAAGAACTTAATCAATTGATCGAAGCCGTTGTGATTCCGGAAACCTGGTTTTTTCGAGACCAAGGAGCGTTTGCAGCGCTGCAAGAATATGCGGAAACGCAAAGAATTTGCCATCCTCAGCAGAGGATGAAACTGTTAAGTTTGCCCTGCTCGACTGGAGAAGAGCCTTATTCGATCGCGATAACACTGTTAAAAGCAGGATTCACTCCTGATCAATTTCAGATCGATGCGATCGATGTGAGTCAACATGCATTAGCGAAGGCAGAACGAGCAATTTACAGTCAAAAGTCATTTCGAGGCAACAGTTTTGCAGAGTGCGATCGCTATTTTCAGCAGACAAATGACGGTTATGCAGTGCGCTCAGAAATACGTAAAACCATCAATTTTATACATGGCAACATTTTGCAACCGCATTTCTTGACTGCAAAACAGTATCACGTTGTTTTTTGTCGCAATTTATTAATTTATCTCGACCGCTCTGCTCGCCTGCAATCGATTGATGCACTTGACCAAGTTCTTTTGCCCCTCGGGTTACTGTTTTTAGGAGCGGTCGAAACTCCCCAACTTGCTCATCGAGCTTATCAATTGATCCATTATCCTGCTGCATTTGCCTTTCAGAAGCAGTCTCCAGACAATCGGTTACTTACACCCGACTCTAAACTGATCAAGCAGAAACAACCTCATCAATCCTCAAATTTACCGAGTCTCATCAGACAGCGATCGAATTCGATCGCTCTGCCATCTCCGCAGTCTGCACCTACTTTATTAGAGACGGCTCAAGATCTCGCCGATCGCGGAAAACTCCTATCCGCTGCAGAACTCTGCGAATCCTATATTAGAACCTATCCAGGGCAAGCTCCTGCATACTTGCTCCTCGGACAGATTTATCAAGGACTCAATCGGCTTAAACAGGCAGAACAATCGTTTCAAAAAGCACTCTATCTGAACCCAGACACTTACGAAGCATTAATCTATCTTGCGCTGTTAAAAGAGCAGCAAGGCAATAACATAGAATCACAGCGGTTTAGAAAGCGAGCAGCGCGGCTGATCAATTCAGGATATTCGTCTTCATCAGGTAGTCAACAATGATTCGATCCATGTGGAACAACAGCACAAATCGCATTTTACTCGGTTATTCTATCCCGCTTCTCGCTTTGTTGGGATTGAGTGCGATCGTGTATGGCTCAACCACACGCACTTTTCAACTTCAGCAGGAAAGCAATCGCATCGAGCGGCAAATCCGCAACGTCAACGGCTTAGTCGATGGGCTGAATCGGATGATTGGTCATGCTCGCGCTTATGTGATTTTTCCGGGCGATCAGACTGCGACCAATGCTTATGAGGATGCGCGTCGATCGTTTGCAGAAAATGCCAGAAATGCAGCCACGGTCGCAGATGCTCAAACCCGACCCGACGTCATCAGCTTGACTCAATCAGGTGAGAACTATGATCGAGCCTTACAAACGGTGTTTCAGCTTGTGGATGAAAAACAGATCCCCCAAGCAAGAGCAGCAGTCCGAAAATCTCGAATTGTCGATGCAGTCGCTCAGCGCGATCGCGTTGTGCAAGAACTCCAAACTCAACTCGATCGCAACAATCAAGCAGTTCAAGATGCACAAAATGGTCTCCTTAGGTTGATTGTGATCGGAACTGGATTGACCTTCTTAGCAACTTTAGTGGCTGCCTTAGCAACAACGTTACCCTTGCGGCGACAGCTTCCTCCCGTTGTCGATGCAGCGACTGCGATCGCGCAAGGTGATCTGACTCAATCGATTCCCCACAGCACCGACTCGACTGAAATTGGACGATTGCTGAGAGCCTTTGAGGGCATGACCAAAAGCCTCAATAGTCTGATTAGACAATCTCAGCGATCGGGAATTCAAATCAGTACTTCGACGACACAAATCGCAGCAGCAGGCAGACAGCTTGAAGCGACAGTCAATGAACAAGTTGCCTCAATGCATGAAGTCAAAGCAACGTCTCGTCAGATTGCAGCGACCAGTGGAGAACTCGCAAAAGCGATGAATGATGTCGAAGACATTGCTCAAGCGACTACTCAAGCTGCCTCAAGTAGCCAGGACAATCTCAACAAAATTCAAACAGCGATGCAAGGCTTAGTCAGTGCCACGCAGTCGATCGCGTCCAAACTCAAAGTGATGGATGAAAAAGCAAACAGTATTAACAATGTCGTCACCACGATTACAAAAGTCGCGGATCAGACGAATTTACTCTCGCTGAATGCAGCGATCGAAGCGGAAAAAGCAGGAGAATACGGAGCGGGATTTGCGGTCGTGGCGAGAGAGATTCGTCGTTTGGCGGATCAATCTGCTTTAGCAACCTTAGAAATTGAGCAGATGGTCAAAGGGATGCAAACGTCTGTGTCTTCGGGAGTGATGGAAATGGATCGATTTAGCCGCGAGGTGACGCAGTATGTCTATGAAGTCGGAGACATTAGCCACCAGATTGCTAGCTTTATTCAAGAAGTCCAAGGACTTGCGCCCCAGTTTGCAACGATTACTCAGCGTATGGATGAGCAATATCATGGTGCCGAGCAAATTAGTATCGCGATCGCTCAATTGAGTGATGCTCATTTGCAAACGATGCAATCGCTTCAAGAGACGAATAATGCGTTGACTCAGCTTGATGATGCAGCGCAGGGGCTACAACGAGAAATTTCTCAATTTAAAGTGTAATGACGATCGAGAACTGCTGGAATCAGATTGGTGTCGAAGGAGATCGCTCTTGTGAACGCTTGGAAAGCGTGCAGCATTGTGGAAATTGTTCAACGTACCTGGCAGGCGGACGTAGCTTACTCGATCGTGAAATTCCATTCGATTACCTGCAAGAATGGACACAAACGCTGGCACAGCCGCTCGAATCGCAGCTTTCCAGATCACAATCCGATCTGCTTGAAATCAGCCAGGTTCGACAAACTCTATCTGCGATGATTTTTCGTCTTGGGAGTGAGCGTTTTGCCTTACCTGTGTGTCTTTTACAAGAGGTTATTCGTCCTATCCCCATTCACACGCTGCCGCATCGCAGCAATGACCTATTTCTGGGATTAGTCAATTGTCGAGGCGAAATTTTGCCCTGTGTCTCATTAAGTCAGTTTCTCCAAGTTGAAATGCCGATTGATCCAACTTATAGTCGTTTGAATTTAAAGCGAATGATGGTCGTTGGGCAGCACAGACCGCTTTGGGTCTTTCCAGTAGACGAAGTGTATTGTGTGCATCGATTTGATCCATCTGAACTGCGAGATCCACCTGTTGTCATTGCCAAAGCAAGCCAAGCCTATACCGCAGGGATGATTGACTGGACTAACGGAAAGGTCAATTATCTGGAGATTGATTCTCTGCTCGATACTCTTGATCGTCGGTTACTCTAAACCTATGTCCGACTACTCGATGCTAGAACTATTTCGCCAAGAAGTGAAGGTTCAGGTCACTCGCCTGAAGCAGAATTTTATGCTGTTTGAGCATCAGTCTCCGTCTGCAAATGAGATCCAAGATGCACTTCATGCTTTAGAAACGGTGCATGGGTTAGCGCAGATTGTCGAAGTAGAAGCAGCTGTTACGCTCTCTGAAGCGATGCAGAGCCGATTGAAAATCATTCAGCCTGAAAAGCGTTTGGACAGTATAGAGTGCGATCGCTTGATTCAATCAGCAGATTGGCTACTTGAAATGAGCTTATTAGAGGACTCAGAGCGTCACAATTGGATTGCAAATCACCAGCAAGCGATCGTAGAAATTCAGGCAAGTCCGACAACAGATTCCTTACCTCTTACTCCAGATTCCTTACCTCTTACTCCAGATTCCCAGACTCGAAGCAATGTTTCTCTTGCTCTGATTGATTCCCAGATGATGGATCTGTTTCGTTTAGAGGTTGAAGAACAAGCCAAAACCCTCAATCAAGAGTTACTGACCTTAGAAGCAAATCCGACAGTGACCCAACCTTTAGAAGCATTAATGCGTGCGGCTCACTCGATTAAGGGTGCAGCGCGAATTGTCGGCATTGATGCGGCAGTCGGTTTAGCACATACGATGGAAGATTGTTTTGTCGCGGCTCAGAATCGTAGCTTAACCCTGACTGCTGAACTCGTTGATTCATTGCTGAGTGGTGTTGATCTCTTGCAGTATCTTAGCCAAGTCAGTGATCAGGATTTACCGAACTGGATCGAGCACCACCAAGCCGCGATCGCGGCTGTACAATCGAGCATTCAAACCCTACGACAATCCCCCGCACAAGTCTCTGATGTTGCCTTACTCCCGATAGCATCGCCGCCGCAGAGTCTCAACCTGAATCAGCTTTCTCCGATTCAAAATGGCAAAGAACTGAACTCGTCTGACTCATCAACTCAGGATAGTGCTCCCTCTTCTCAGCGAGTTGTGCGGGTGAGTGCAGATAATCTGACTCGTATGATGGGACTGGCAGGAGAATCGCTGATTGAGGCAAATGCTTTACCTGGTTTTGCGGATAGCTTGAGGCAGGTACGATCGCGACAAATTGAACTCTCAACGACTCTAGAAACCTTAGAGCCGCATGTAAATGCGATGTCGGATAAAGTGACTCAAGCGTTATTTGAAACAGTTCGCCAGCAGGAGCAGCAATGCCGAAATCTCCTCAGCGATCGCTTATCAGAACTCGAAGATTTTATTCGTCGTACCACCAATTTATCCGAGCGTCTTTACCAGGAAGTCATTACTTCTCATATGCGACCCTTTGAAGAAGGAATGCAAAACTTTCCGCGGATGGTGCGTGACCTAGCTCGTAGTCTCAATAAACAGGTCAAACTAGAAATTCTCGGTCAAACAACTTCGGTCGATCGTGATATTCTCGCCAGATTAGAAGCCCCGATCACGCACATCTTACGCAATGCGATCGATCATGGGATTGAGTCCCCTGAAACGCGCGTTGCAGCAGGCAAATCTGCTGAGGGAACAATCCAGATCGAGGCCGCTCATCGGGGTGGAATGCTCGCGATCGCAATTACGGATGATGGAATAGGAATTGATACTCAGAAATTGCGGCAAGCAATCATTGCCCGACAGCTTGTAGCTCCAGAGATAGCCGCAAAACTGAGTCACAGCGAATTGATGGAATTCCTATTTCTACCTGGGTTCTCTCTATCAGAACAAGTGACTGAACTATCCGGTCGAGGCGTTGGACTCGATATTGTTAAAAGTATGGCGCAGGAAGTCGGCGGAACAGTGCGGGTGACTTCTCAGCCAGGCAAAGGAACAGGGTTTTACTTTCAGTTGCCGCTGACACTCTCAGTTGTCCGAACTTTACTCGTCGATGTCGCAGGAGAAGTCTATGCATTTCCATTGTCGCGCATTGATCAGATTGTCACAGTAGAACAGTCTGAGATCTTTACGGCTGAAAATCGTCAATACTTCACCTTTGATCAGAATAATATTGGACTAATTCCGCTCTACCAGGTACTAGATTTATCTCGTCCAACGGGCACTTCTGAACGCTATTGGGTGGTGATGCTCAGTGATCAATCTGCTACTTATGGTTTGATCGTCGATCGCTGTTTGGGAGAGAAAGAACTGGTTGTGCGTCCGCTTGATCCGCGACTCGGAAAAGTTCAGGATGTGAGTGCAGCAGCGTTGATGAATGATGGTTCTCTTGTGCTGATTCTAGATGTGTCTGACCTCATTCGCTCCACCAATCGACTCTTACAAAATACGCGCCTTGCAAAAGTCAGCGAACCCCGATCGCTGCAACATCAGCAGAATGCAAAACGAGTCTTAGTCGTTGATGATTCGATCACCGTGCGAGAACTCGAACGGAAGCTACTTCAAAATCATGGCTATGTCGTCGATATTGCAGTCGATGGTATGGAAGGATGGAATGCGGTCAGGTCTTACCCTTATGATCTCGTGATTAGTGATATTGATATGCCGCGAATGAATGGCATTGAGTTGATCAAAGCGATTAAACAACATTCCCGGTTTCATGCAATTCCGGTGATTGTTGTGTCTTATCGCGATCGCGAAGACGATCGAATTCAAGGATTAGAAGCAGGGGCAGATTACTATCTGACTAAAAATAGCTTTCATGACGATACGTTGATTCGAGCGGTTACTGACCTAATTGGCGAGTAGAAGAGATGAGAATTGCAATTGTAAACGATATGGTGATTGCGATTGAGGCGATGCGGCGAGTTCTACTCTCTGTCGCGGACTATCAAGTCGTTTGGATTGCAAAGAATGGGGCAGAAGCGATCGCGAAATGTATTCAGGACACCCCTGACCTGATTTTAATGGATTTGTTCATGCCTGTGATGGATGGCGTTGAAGCAACTCAGCAGATCATGCAGAAAGCTCCCTGTGCGATTTTGGTTGTGACTGCCGACATGAAACAGAGCGCAGCAAAAGTATTTGAGGCGATGAGTTATGGTGCGCTAGATGTCGTGAATACGCCGATTCTCGGCAGTTCCGGCGATCCCGAAATGACGCAAGCCCTGCTTCGGAAAATTTCAACGATCGAGAAACTGATCTGCAAATCTGCTCACCCTTCTACTATGATTCGCACAACTCCGACTCGGTCTTTTATGCCGTCTGTTTCTACTGCGCCTGATCTAATAGCGATCGGTGCATCGACAGGTGGTCCTAAAGCTCTAGCAACGATTCTGACTCCCCTACCCGCTAGCTTTGATGCAGCCATTCTGATTGTTCAGCATATTGATGCACAGTTTGCCGAAGGCTTGATCGATTGGCTGAATGATCAAACAGCACTGACGGTAAAAAAAGCTATGACCGGAGATCGATTGACGAGCGCCACAGCCTTTGTTGCTTGTACGGATGATCATTTAGCGATGCAGTCAAATCGCACTTTAGCTTATGTGAAAGAACCGCTTTACTATCCTTACCGTCCCTCTGTGAATGTTCTGTTTAAGAGTTTGGCACAGTACTGGCGACCGCCTGGAACCGCAATTCTATTGACTGGAATGGGGCGTGATGGAGCCGAGGGATTAAGCCTGCTTCAGCAACAAGGTTGGTACACGATCGCTCAAGATGAAGCGAGTAGCGTTGTGTATGGGATGCCAAAAGCGGCGATCGAGCTACATGCCGCATCAGAAGTTTGGACTCCAACAGAAATTGCTCGCCACTTAACTGCAAAACATTCGTGATGTCCTATGAACGAGCCGATTACAGTCTTACTCATTGACGACCAAACCATCATCGCAGAAGCAGTGCAGCAGATGCTTGCTTCAGAACCCGATATCAGCTTTCACTACTGCAATAATCCACTGCAAACATTAAAAGTGGTGCAAACTTGCCGTCCGACTGTGATTCTCCAAGATCTCGTCATGCCCCAAATAGAAGGGCTGTTGCTCGTTCGACTTTTACGATCGTCAGATGCACCGACTCATCAGATTCCCTTAATTGTTTTATCGAGCAAGGAAGATCCCGTGATTAAAGCTCAAGCTTTTGAGTACGGGGCAAACGATTATCTGGTTAAATTGCCCGATCGCGTTGAACTTCTGGCTCGAATCCGCTATCACTCTAGAGCTTACACCAACTTGCTCAAACGCGAAGAGGCAGAGGCGCTACTCCGCCAGGAAAATGAGGAACAGGCACTTTATATTGAACAAGTGAATAAAATTACGGACGCAGCTTTTGCTGTGGAGCAAAATCAGTTCGAGGCAAAGCAGTTAGATGAAGTAGTCGATCGACAAGATGAGCTAGGACAACTGGCACGCGTTTTCACCCAGATGGTCAAAACGGTGAAAGTTCGAGAGGCTGAACTGGAGCGCTTGAAGGATTCTCTAGCTCGGTTTTTTCCAGAGGAGTATCTGCAATTTCTGCGAAAAGATAGTGTAATTGATGTTCAGCTGGGCGACTTTGTCAGTAAAACCATGGCAGTGATGTTTAGTGACATTCGTTCTTTTACGACGATTTCTGAGAACATGTCTCCCCGCGAAAACTTTGACTTTATCAATGCTTACCTCAAACGAGTCAGCCCTGAAATTCGCAATCACTATGGCATTATCGTCAAGTTCTTAGGCGATGGCATGATGGCAGTTTTTCCGGATGGAGCCGATGATGCGATCGCTGCTGGAATTGCCAAGCATCAGCGCGTTTGGGAATATAACCAACAGCGTTTAGCAAGAGGCGATCGCCCTATCCGGATTGGCATTGGAATTCACGTGGGGCATATGATGCTCGGTATGGTTGGGGAAAGTAACCGCATTCAAGGAGATGCTTTTTCTGACAATGTTAATCTCACGTCTCGATTAGAAGGTCTGACGAAAGTTTATGGCAGTGCTCTCCTGATTACTGGGCAAACGCTCGAACAATTGAGCAATCCTGAAGCGTATGACGTTCGTTTTCTAGCCAATACGATCGTGAAAGGACGGACTGAGCCGATTTCTGTGTATGAGATCTTGAATGCTGAAGTCGAAGCAATGCGAACGCTAAAACTCCGGACTCTACCTCAGTTTCAGCAGGGGATTGCTTACTACCAAGATCGCGCCTTGACAGAAGCTAAAACTTGTTTCGAGCAGGTGCTTAGCATTCATCCTGACGATCGTATGGCTCAGCTTTACTGCGATCGCGTTGACGCTTTACTATCACAAGGGATTCCTGAAGACTGGCAGAACGTTGGGTCTTTTGAATCATTCTGATTGCGAACCACAAAGCCCAGAACTGACGATTCTATGAACGAATTGCGATCGCACTGGCATGTCTAGATTTATTGACATTGCAGCATTCGGAGAAACGGCAAGAAGGCGATCGTTAACCTGGCTGCCAGTTTCCCTGAATTGCCAATCAAGTCAATCAACCTGCGGCAAGATAAGATAAATATCGCACTTATCAATTTTTTGGACTTCAATGGCTACTCCTCTCAGCGGCGCTCAAATCCGGCAAACATTTCTTGATTTCTTTGCACAGCGCGGACATCAACCGTTGCCTAGTGCGTCGCTTGTGCCTGAAGATCCAACCGTTCTGTTAACGATCGCGGGAATGCTTCCCTTCAAACCGATTTTTCTGGGTCAGCAAAAATCGGAATTTCCGCGGGCAACGACCTCTCAAAAGTGTATTCGGACAAATGACATCGAGAATGTCGGACGGACGGCTCGACATCACACCTTCTTTGAGATGTTGGGAAACTTTAGCTTTGGAGACTACTTCAAGTCGCAAGCGATCGCTTGGGCATGGGAGTTATCGACGAAAACGTTCGGCTTGCCTCCGGAGCGGATTGTCGTCAGCGTTTTTGAGGAAGACGACGAAGCCTTTGCAATCTGGCGAGATGAAGTCGGAATTCCCGCTCACCGAATTCAGCGCATGGGTGCGAAAGATAATTTCTGGAATTCAGGGCCTACAGGACCGTGTGGTCCTTGCTCAGAGTTGTATTACGACTTTCATCCAGAATTGGGAGACGACCACATCGATCTCGAAGATGACACTCGATTTATTGAGTATTACAACCTGGTTTTTATGCAATACAACCAGGACATTGATGGAAACTTAACGCCACTCCAGAATAAGAACATTGATACTGGAATGGGCTTAGAGCGGATGGCACAGATTTTGCAGAAAGTGCCGAACAACTACGAAACGGATTTGATTTTCCCGATCGTTCAAACTGCCGCAAAGATCGCTGGCATTGACTACTCAACCGCAGATGAATCAACAAAAGTCTCGCTCAAAGTCATTGGGGATCACATTCGAGCAGTCGTGCATATGATTGCAGACGGCATCACGGCATCGAATGAAGGGCGGGGCTATGTGCTGCGGCGATTAATTCGGCGGGTCGTTCGACAAGGGCGATTGATCGGCATTGATCGAGATTTTACAACTGATGTTGCCGAAACTGCGATCGCGCTTTCTGAATCGGCTTATCCGAATGTCCGGATGAAAGAAACGGTTGTGAAATCGGAACTCAAGATCGAAGAAGAACGGTTCCGTAAAACGCTCGATCGCGGCGAAAAACTACTCGAAGAAATTCTGAACCGAGAAACCAAGCAAATCTCTGGCAAAGATGCGTTTGAGCTATACGATACTTACGGCTTCCCGGTGGAACTCACAGAAGAAGTCGCGATCGAGAAAGGCTTAACGGTCGATATGAAAGGCTTTGAAGCTGAAATGCAAGCCCAACGCCAACGCGGTCGCGATGCTCACAAAACCATTGATTTAACCGTTCAAGGAACCTTAGATACCTTAGCTGAAAACTTACAAGGTACTGAGTTTCTAGGCTACAAGCAACCGTCTACTCAAGCTGAAATTCAACTCTTGTTAGTCAATGGTGAACCTGTTGATCGAGTCGAAGCGGGTACAGACGTTCAGGTGATCTTAAATCAGACTCCGTTCTATGCAGAATCGGGCGGACAGATTGGCGATCGCGGTTATCTCTCTGGCGAGGATCTGGTGATTCGAGTCGAAGATGTGAAAAAAGAATCGGCTTTCTTTGTTCACTTTGGACGAGTCGAGCGTGGCACAGTTAGATCTGGCGATAAAGTCACGGCGCAAATTGACCTCTCGTGTCGTCGTCGAGCGGCTGCAAATCACTCTGCAACGCACCTACTTCAAGCGGCACTGCGGAAGATTGTCGATGAAGGCATTTCTCAAGCTGGATCGCTAGTAGACTTCGATCGCTTAAGATTCGATTTCAACTATTCCAAGCCACTCACCTCAGAGCAAATTCAGCAAATTGAAGAACAGATCAATACCTGGATTGCAGAAGGTCATCAAGCTGAGATTGCAGTCATGCCGATTGCCGATGCTAAAGCAAAAGGTGCGATCGCAATGTTTGGTGAAAAGTATGGCGATGAAGTTCGTGTCATCGATTTTCCTGGCGTTTCAATGGAACTTTGTGGCGGAACTCACGTTGCGAACACGGCTGAAATCGGACTCTTCAAAATTGTGTCTGAAACAGGCGTTGCAGCGGGAATTCGTCGGATTGAAGCAATCTCTGGAGCATCAGTGCTGAAATATTTGAATGTTCGAGACAGTGTGGTCAAAGATTTGAGCGATCGCTTTAAGTCGAAGCCTGAAGAGATTCCCGATCGCATTACTGCTCTACAAACCGAGCTTAAAAGCACTCAGAAGCAACTCGAAGCTGTCAAGGGACAATTAGCGATCGCGAAAGCTGATCAACTTCTGGCTGAAGTTGACACTGTTGGCGACTTCAAAGTGCTCGTTTCTCAGTTAGAAGCTGTTGATCCCGCTTCTTTACAAAAAGCAGCCGAGCAATTGTTGCAGAAGATGGGTGAAGGAGCAGTCGTTTTAGGATCTGTCCCAGAAGCCGGAAAAGTCAGCTTTGTGGCTGCCTTTAGTCCGGCTGTTGTCAAGCAGGGAATGCAAGCTGGAAAATTAGTCGGCGCGATCGCGAAAATCTGCGGTGGCGGTGGCGGCGGTCGTCCAAATCTTGCACAAGCAGGTGGACGAGATGCAAGTAAGTTATCCGAAGCTTTGACAGAAGCAAAGAATCAACTGAAAGCTGGATTAGTCAAGTAGAGTAACATTGGTTTTTCACGAGGGAAACGATTGAGTCATTGCATTTCGACTTTGCTCAACGCTCAAAATCCGAGGGATGTGTGAGTTGAGTGAAGTCGAAATCCAGACCCAACCAAGGAGCACAACTCAATCACTATGCTCCTGAAGGGGAAGCGTTCAAGGTACAATTTAACCTCAATAGTTCAAGCAGGTAGAACATGAACCAGCCTACATCAATGCATCAAGTTCTGAACTACTGGTTTGAATACTGTCCCTCGAATGCCGTTCTTGCTCAGTTACCGAATCTAAACGACTCCTTCGATCGTTGGTTTGGGGGCAAAGAAGACGATATACAGCAATCCCTGTGGGATTCAGTATCGCCGGAGACAGAAACCTGGACGGATACACTTGAGGGACAACTCGCCAGAGTAATCCTCTACGATCAAATTACTAGAGGTTGCTTTCGGCGAACTGCAAAAGCATTTGCTTTTGATGAGCAAGCACTTTTTTGGGCGAATCGTTTTCTCGAATCTACCCCTCTGGGTGACATGGGCTTAGCTTCTCCGATTTGTCTGAGTCATCAATTTATGGTTCTCATTTGCCTGAGCCATTCAGAAAACAAAGAAACTCAGGAACGCTCTCTGCACTTAAGTCAGCAGTTTGCCCAAGAAGTACTGACTCAGAACTGGTTGAGTGAGAAGGTCAAGCAGCAACTCGCTCAAGTTGATCCTGAAGCACAACAACACCATAAAGTCATTCAGCACTTCGGCAGATTTCCACATCGTAATCGCGCATTAAATCGACAATCAACCCCCGAAGAAGAGCAGTTTTTACAAGGTAATTTACCCCAGTGGATGTATAGTCAACAACAGTCACTATAATTGCTGATTTTCTGCCGAAATAATTGTTTCTTTTCTTACAAAAACGAATCAGTATTCTCCTCGATTTGTACCATTGTTTAATAGCTTGCGTCTTTAATTTAACCTTTTAGAGAAACATTTTTTGCCTCTTCAAGGGCAAGCCTGATGTGATTGTTATTATTCTACTTTGCGGTATCACATACTAAGTGTCCTAATAGTCTTCAGACTTTACAAAGTCTGAAGACTAATGCTAGAAAGTTTCTATAACTACATAGTGTATCTACCTAAATCAAGCCTATTCGATAGCTCACTTCGTTCAAGTGAGTATAGGGGGCTTAAATAGCAATTTTCTACCGTCATTTTCTACTGCTGCTCTAGAGGCTAAAGCACTCAGGCTATAGTTTCGTTGCAACGTGAAGCGATCTCTAACGTCAGAAGCAATGGAAGCAGTTCGATCGATTGGATTGCTTCAACAGTCTTATCCCTAACGACACGACAGCACTTATGGAAGTAAAGGATTTAACACAATGTCCTGTCAAGGACATTGTGAATGTGTATCTGTCTAAATCTGCGATGAATCGATCGAAAGATCCTCGGCAAAATCGCCTTTTCTATTCCATGTCTCCCGTTGGTCATCGTTTTCTAGAAAACATTGATTCAGAAGATCCTCAGTTTGAAGCGATTTCTTCGCTAGCAAAACAGGTTTCTAAAGTCCTTGAGAGCAACTGTAAACAGGGGTTTGAAAATCGCCTCAAAGCTTACTGGGCATCGAATCCACCAGCTTATCCTGTTTGCTCGATTCGAGATTCTGCTTTTGGTGCGGTCTTGGATGAAGTTTGGTTTGCGTTTTTTGCTAGAGCCTGCCCTAACCCCGATCTTGTAGTCAAAGCGGCTCATAACATCTTGATGGTCGTCAAGAACAGGGAAACAGTTGATATAAAATCTAGGCGAAATGCGATCGCATTAGTGGCTGATGCTGTGAAGCTAGGACTCAACCCTCAATTAGAGTTGCAGGAAACTTTTACTAACATTCATGAGGTGATCTTTGCACTCATTGTTTCGAGTGTGGATGAACTGAGCGAGGGCTTTGCACATACGGTGATTGCTCTCGCAAAACATGCCTCAATGCCGACTGATCTGGACGAGTTTGCACTTGCTTTTTATGAAGCATTGAGGTTATATCCGTTATTCACGCGATCGACAAGACCTAGCAATGATAATACCTGTCTATACAGCCTCAATTACGTAAACTATCACCGTCGAACTGATATCTTTGGCAAAGATGCGCTTCAATACAATTGGCAGCGCTGGCAAGCTAAAAACTGGCTTGGACAAACGTTTATTTTTGGTGTTGCCAGCAATCGATCCTGTCCGGGACGCGGCAGCGCGATCGAGATGGTTCCAAGAATGGTTCAAGTTTGGATGCAGACTTACCAAACGCAGAGCTACATTCGCCACACCAGAAATTTACCCTGTGGCGGTCTTGCGATCGTAACTCCAATCGGTAAACGTGTGCCTTGGTTCTTATCCTGGCTGCATTTTGGGGCATGGATTTATTCACATGCAAGCTTTTGCTTGATTCAAAGAGCTTGGGTTAACCATCAAAATGCTAAAGCTTCCAACAAACGCCGTGAAGCCGATCGCTATTATGCATCGCTCAAGGCTTTGCGAATTCCAGCAGCAGCTTCACACGGTTCGGTTCAACCCTCTCGTTTATCCGCAAAGAGCTAGGTCTTTTGCACGAGGTTATTGTCAAACTGAACATTATTTAGGTGCCGTCGAACCATGCAAGTCACTGTAGCAACCAATCAAGGTGTATCAGAAACTCTAGCGAGCCTCTCTCAATTCAATACAAAGTGGGGAGAGCATTGGCCTTTTATTGCAGAGCATCGCCTGATTTCAGCCTGCGATCGCCAATTTGTCAGAGATCAACTGCCGCAAATTTTAGCCGCAGAGGCAGATCCAAGAGCCGCGATCAATTCGTTCTTGCAAGACTTTCATCCTGACATCACGGATAATCCCAACCAATTAGCGGCTTATCTTGCCCTGCTGACCTATTTAGCATTAGGATTTCGTCGCCCTTATATCGAAAAAGATCCTGAAAAGCTAGCAGCCACCCCGATCGTCAGTGAGCAGTCAATTCAATTTCCAGAAAAGCTATCGACGCTCTGGACAGTCGTCGCAAAGCGCTTGGGAATTGAAGCATCTACCTCGCTCACCGCGCTGGTTTACTGCAACTTTTCCTGTAACCTGTCCGATCTGCCGATTTATACCGATCCGTTGGAGGAACTTCACAATATCGATCGCTTAATTCTGCATCAGCGAACTCGGTTAGCACAATCTGCGATGCAGTTTTGCAATCACGAGAATGTTCAGCATCGACAGATGTATTGCGAATTTCTCAAGATATTTCTGTACTCTGAAATTGTGGGTCGGCGAATTTGTGCCTGGGCTGAAACAGCCCTGAACGCTTTCGTCACACATCAATCTCCTGAAAGAGTGGCAGATTGTTTAGCGGTGATGATTCGATGGTCGATCGAAGCGTTGACGCAGCACTTAGAAGCAAACCAGGACATCCCTAAAGAAGCACTCGCGATCGCTCAATTTACTCCTGCAATTAAGCTTTCAGAACGTAAAAGCACGCCTGGTGTCACAGGATTTTTGGTTCCTTTTCTGGATGAGTTTTTCGGCTTTACGTCTGAGTCAAGCCCGTACCTGGAGAAAGTAAGAGCATCCCGCTCTTTTCTCCTACCGGAACTGGCTGCAATCTTAGAGTCTTGTCAGACACATGCTCCATTTGACACAATTTGTGCTCAAATGCCGCCTGCACAAAAAGCGCAACTCGAATCCCTAAAACTTACCTTATGGGAAGTGATGAAGGAATGGCGCATTTTTCATCGCAATCAAGTGGGTCGATTTCTAGCAAAAGGTGTGGAATCTCAACACACTACACCCAAACTCAAGACCTTTCTCCGCAATTTTATTCAAAACATGAATGAACGGATGCGAGCATTCGAGGCAGAGCAAAAATCCG